>Ga0111538_10008318_pt1 | contig 13931 bp, 8 predicted proteins | sample SoiMethybrSBSTD1_FD_79669 | JGI IMG/M metagenome (GOLD analysis project Ga0111538, IMG submission 79669) | Bulk soil microbial communities from a Populus tree surrounding site in Tennessee, USA - Soil MetaG P. TD hybrid SBSTD1 (version 2)... | ecosystem: Environmental > Terrestrial > Soil > Tree...
AAGCGGTAGGGAACGTCTCGGCGCGTGAGGCTGGTGTGGAGCGTTTCCTCGGACCGGCCGAGGCGAACGACGAGATAGTGGTCGTCGTTGTCTTTGACTATCCGGCCGCGATCCGAACGGGCGGCGAGATCGGCGCGGACGAGCGCCGAGGCCGGCTCGAAATCGTCGGTGATCAGAGCCGTTGCAAACAGCTTCCGGCGGCTCACCTCATCCAGTTTCTCGCCCATCGCGACACCACCCCCGGCCGCGCTTGGACCGCAATCCGCGAGCCAGCGCAGTTGCGCCGCTTTCCACACAAACGCCAGGCGGATGTGCGCGAGCGTTGCCTCGTTAGAGAACGTGCCGGCGCGGCGCGCCTCGCGCATCCAGCCGATGGAGGCGCTCCGGTACGAATGACGACGTCCGGCCTTTGGGCTACACTTTGCGCATCATGCCCTCGCGCCGGGTACTGAAAGTCGTCGCCGCGACTCTCGCCGGCGCTGCACTGTTGTGGGGCGCGGCGAGCGCGGTGCTCTATGCGTCGATGCGACAGACGCCCGAAACCTTCGGGCGGATCATGTCGCACATGCCGGGCGTCGCGATGACCGTTTTGCCGTTCGAGCCGCTCTGGATGGTCGCGCGCCGCGGTCACCTTCAGGTCGGCGATCCCGCGCCGGACTTCACGCTGCCCGTTCTGCGCGGCGAACGCGTGGTGACGCTGTCCAACGAATACCGGCACAAGCCGGTCATCCTCGTGTTCGGCAGCTACACTTGACCGCCGTTCCGCTCGGGAGTTCCCGAGCTCAACCGCCTGTATGAGCAGTACAGGGATCGCGCGGGATTCTTCGTCGTCTACATTCAGGAGGCGCACCCGGTCGATCTGTGGCAGGTGTCATCCAATGTCGAGGACGGCGTCCTGTTCGCGTCGCCGCAGACGGCTGGCGAACGGGCTAACACAGCTGGCATCTGCGTGGTGAAGCTGGCGATCAAAATGCCCGCGGTCGTCGACGGCATCGACAATCGCGTCGAGCGCGATTACACGGGTTGGCCGGATCGCCTCTATATCGTCGGCCCCGACGGGCGGGTTCGATACAAGAGCGCGCCGGGCCCGTTCGGATTTTTCGACCGCGGATCTGGAGCGAAGCCTCGAGCAGGTCCTGCGATCCGCGAGCAGTCAATAGGCGCGAGCCGTAGTGAAGCGCCGCTTGCGCGCCGCCAGCCGCAGCCGACCGCATTCCCGCCACTCGATGGATCGATTCCGGGACCTATCCCTCATGACCCGCCGGAGTCCCGCGGGCCTCGAGCCGATGATGTTATCGAGGCATTCGCGCCGAATTGGTCCGACCAGGCGCTCGATGTAGGCCTCTGACCAGGGTGATCGTGGGGCGGTCACGACGTCGCTGAGTATTGCCGGCCCGCCGTAGCCTCCGCGAACGATGCACGCTTTTTGAAGCGGTTCCTATTGACGGCCTCGCGGGGCAGTGGTAGGGTTCGCCCGGTCGAGCATGCAACCGTTTACATCGCCTAAATGTGCTCGACTCGAAGGCAACGGTCATGCACGTTACCGTCAGGCCCACTGACGCCGGGCTCGGACCGCCATCGCCTCGCCATCCTCGCCCTGACCTCGTGCTCCCTTGGAGCGCTTCCCGCTGGTTTCGCAATTCACGAGCGCGTCGGTCTCTTCGATCCCCACCCCCATGCCGACCGGTCGTTGGTATCCCGCCGCGGTCCGGCTCCGCGGCCGATCTTTCGTTCGAGCGCTCAGACATTCCGAACGTGCCGGACGGCCGCATGTCGATCGTCCGACTCGTGTACTCGAACCAGTTGGAACGTTGAACGTTGATCGCGGTAAAGGAGGGTCTATGCGGTTCGTCAGGGGTTTCGAGGGCGCACTGGGTCCGGCCCTGATCGCCCTCGTCTTTGCGGCCCATCCCACGGTTCTTCGCGCACAAACGACCAGCGCATCCATTTCGGGATCGGTCCAGGACAGCCAGGGCGGGGTCCTGCCCGGCGTCACGGTCACGATGACCAGCCGCACGCAGGGCAACGTCCTGACGGCGGTCACCGACAACGGTGGCCGTTTCGTGTTTCCCATCGTCCGTCCCGACACCTATACCCTCCAGGCCACGCTGCCGGGCTTCAAGACGGCGGAGCGGACGAACCTGATCGTGAACGCGAACGACAAGCTGTCGACCGGGGTGCTGACCCTGGACGTCGGCGCGTTGAGCGAAGAAGTCACCGTGTCGAGCCCCGTCACCCCGCTGCAATCGGTGAGCGGCGAGCGTTCGTTCACGCTCCAGAACGAAACGTTGAAGAACATCGCGAACAACGGCAGGGCGCTGTTCAACTTCGCGACGCTGGTGCCCGGTGCGCTCTCGCAGGAAACCGGCAACAAGGAGCTCGGCTCGGTCGGCGGCTTTACCGTGAACGGCCAGCGGCCGAACTCGAACAACATCACCATCGACGGCGTCGCCAACATCGACACCGGCGACAACGGCGGCAACATGGCGACGACCAACATCGACGCCGTCGCCGAGTTCAAGGTCCTGACCAACGCCTACCAGGCGGAGTACGGGCGCGCCGTCGGCGGCCAGCTGCAGGTCGTCACCAAGAGCGGCTCGCAGGCCTTCCATGGCTCCGGCTACTGGTACGGACGGCGCTCGGATTGGGACGCCAACACGTATCTGAACAAGCGCGAGACGCCGGAGGTCCCGAAAGCGAAGACCGCGCGCAACGACTCCGGCTACACGGTCGGCGGGCCGGTCTGGTTCCCGGGTTTCAACGAGGACAAGAAGAAGCTGTTCTTCTTCTGGAGCCAGGAGTTCCAGCGGCGCAGCAACCCGGCGAGCGTGCATCAGACGCGCGTGCCGACGGCCCTCGAGCGGCGGGGTGATTTTTCACAGAGCGTCGACAGCAGCGGCAATCCGTTCCCCTACATTCGTGACTACACCACCGGCCTGCCGTGCAGCGCCACCGACACGCGCGGCTGTTTCCAGGACGGCGGCGTGCTCGGCCGGATTCCCGCGAACCGGCTCTATGCGCCCGGCCTTTCCACTTTGAGCATTTTCCCGCAGGCGAACGCCTCCCTCGGCAGCGGCCTGAACTTCACCAGCCAGGATCCGGACAGCCCGAAGCGCCGCGAAGAGCTGCTGCGCATGGACTTCCAGCCGACGGACACCTGGCGGGTCACCGGCCGCTACATGAACAACAAGGAAGACATCCTTCAGGCGTACGGGACGACGTGGGCCGGCAACGGCAGCGACCAGCTGCCGATGCCGACGCTCTTCGTCCACCCCGGTTCGAACTACATGCTCTCCGCGAGCGGCATCCTGAACAACACCACGTCGCTCGAGTTGAGCTGGGGACGCGCCTCGAACTCGCTGAACTATCAACTCCAGCAACAGCAGTTGTTCCGCGCGAACGCCGGGGTGTCGAGCTTGCCGCTGTTGTTCCCGGGCGCCGTCCAGGCCGACTACGTGCCATGGTTCGTCTTCCGCGGCGACAACGGCACCGGGCGCACGGGAAATTCCGGCCAATATCAAACCGATCGCGGGCCGTTCACCAATGAGAACATCACCCACGACGTCATCGCGAACCTGACCAAGGTCTGGGGCGCGCATTCTTCGAAAGTCGGGTTCTACTTCCAGCACAGCTTCAAGCCGCAGAGCATCTTCGCGAGCTTCAACAGCCAGATCAACTTCGTCGACAACTCGAGCAACCCCTTCGACACGGGATTCGGCTACGCGAACGCGGCGACCGGCGTGTTCAACTTCTACCAGCAAGCCTCGAAGTTCGCGCTGCCCGAGTGGAACTACAAGAACATCGAGTGGTACGCGCAGGACAACTGGAAGCCCAGCGACCGTCTGACGCTCGACTACGGCGTGCGCTTCTACGCGCTCACGCCGCAGTGGGACACGACGCTGCAGGCCTCGAATTTCCTGCCGGACAGGTTCGATCAGGCGAACGCCGCGAAGCTCTATACGCCGGTGTGCGTCGGCGGCGCGCCGGGCGCGGGTTGCGTGCGCCGCGGGATGGACCCGAGGCTGATCGGCACCACGGCGCCGACGCTGGCCAATACCGTCGACGAGCGCTTCATCGGCCGGCTCACGCCCGACTCCAATCGCTTCAACGGCAGCTTCCAGGCGGGCAACGGGATCACCGACCAGCTCCAGGACGGCAACGCCTTCCGCGTCTCGCCGCGCGTCGGCGCGGTCTACGACCTGACGGGCAGAGGAGCGACGATCCTCCGCGGCGGCTTCGGGATCTTCTATGACCGGCCGCAGGGCAACATGGTCTTCGACATGATCTCCAACGCGCCGGGCGTCTTGAACTCGAGGCTCGATTGGGGGCGGCTGCAGGATCTTTCGTCGGCGGCTGGCGATCCGAACCCGACGCTGTCACTCAATCCGACCGCGTTCGATTTCAAGCCGCCGCGCGTCGACCAGTGGAACGTCGGCGTTCAGCACAAGCTCGTCGAGGAACTCATCCTCGACGTCGCCTACGTCGGCTCCAGGTCGACCGACCTGCTGCGGCAGGTGCAGATCAACGCCGTGCCGTTCGGGGCGACGTTCCTCCCCCAGAACCAGGACCGAACGCGTGTCCCGAGCGCGGTTCCGGGGGCGAACGCGCTGCCGAACGACTTCCTGCGGCCGTACCGGGGCTACGGCGACATCCGGATGTGGGATTACAGCGGCTACGCGGACTATAAGGCGCTCCAGACGTCGGTGACCCGCCGCTTCAATCGCGGGTTCATGGTCTCCGGTTTCTGGGTGTGGAGCAAGGCGCAAGGGATCAACAACACCGACTTCGCCGCGGGCGTGCCGAATCTCAGCGAGGAGGAGACCAGGCACCTCGACTATTCGCTGCTGGACTACGACCGGACGCACAACTTCACCATCAACGCCATCTACGAGACACCGAGTGTGACGAGCAGCAGAGGGCTCGGCCTCCTGTTGAACGAATGGCGACTGTCGGGCGTCTACCGGTGGACGAGCGGTCGGCCTGATCTCATCAGCTTCTCGATTCCCGGCATCGGCGCAGCAAACCTGACCGGGACCGACGGCAATCCGAACGCGCGCGTCGCCGTGACGTGCGACCCGGGACGCGGGTGGAGCGGCGATCCCTACCAGCAGTTCACCAACCCGTCGTGCTTCGCGCCGCCGCAACCGGGCAGCAAGGGCGACGAAACGCCGCGGTTCTTCGCCCGCAACCCGCCGCTCAACAATCTCGACCTGTCGGTGTCGAAGAACGTGCCGATTACACGTGGGATGAAGTTCGAGATCCGTCTCGACATATTCAACTTGCTCGACACCGTCCAGTTCACCGAAGTCAACAATACGGTGAACTTCGCGAGCCTGACGGATCGGACGATCACCAACCTTCCGTACGACGCGCGGGGCAATCTCGTGCAACGGAACGGATTCGGAACCATCAAGGGCGTCGCGCCTGCGCGCACGCTCCAACTCGTTACTCGCCTGACGTTCTAGAGCAGGGGCTAGCGGCTAGGGGCTAGGGGCTAGGGGCTAGGAGAGCTGGGGCCGGGGGCTAGGGATTGCCAGGTCTTTCTGACCGAGTCCCTAATCCCCAATCCCCACGGCTCGGACGCGACTGACTCCGGCTAGAATCGCCCGATCCGAGGTTGCCTCGATGGCCCTCGTTGTCGAGAGCCCACCTCGGAACTGACCGTCGCAATGGACATCAAGAGTTCCTGGGTTCGCGCGCCTTCGACATTGCGTACGGCGGCGTTCGCGGTGTCCGCGCTGCTTGGTGCGATTGGCGCATCCATGCCGGCACCGGCCGCGCAACAGGCAGAAATGGTGGCGCAAGAGCGCGCCCGGCTGCTCGAATTGCAGCGCGACGCCGTCACCCGGTTGCAGCAGGCGGTGCAGCCTGGAGCGCCGGCCGATCAGGTTCGACGCGCGCTTCTCGATGCCGGCCGCAGTCTCGAAGCATTGAGTGCCGGACCGGATTCGAACACCGCGAACGCAACGACGCCGGGAACAACACGTCTCGAACCGTCGCTGCGTCGCGAGCTTCGTCGCGCCGCGTCCGAGCTGACCGCCCTCGCATCAGGAGACACCCGAGGCGTCGCCGCGGCGGCCGGCCCGGTCCTCGCGCTCCTCGAACAAGCGCGGGCTCAACTCGAGGAAGTCGCGCTCGGCCTCACGTTCCAAGGAAGCTACAGCCAGACGAAGCCTAAAGAGCCAGCCTACGGGGGCCATGCGTCGGCGATGGGTCCCGCGCCGGCGAACGTCCCGACGCCGGAAGACGGCGCGCACGTGCCGGTCATGTTTGAAGTGGGTGCACGACTGCCCACGAAAATATATTGCGGGGGGCCGACCAAGGACCACATCCTCGAATCGGCGTGCGGCGGCGTCGCGCTGTTCGACTACGACGGCGATGGGCTGCTCGACCTTTATCTGGTGACCGCGGCCGAGCTGACGCCGGCCCGTGAGCGCGTCGCCCATCGCAATGCTCTCTATCGCAACCTCGGGGGCTGGAAGTTCGAAGACGTGTCCAAACAGGCGGGCGTGGACCTCGCGGCCTGGGGCAGCGGCGCGTGCGCCGGTGATGTCGACGGCGACGGCCGCCTCGATCTCTACGTCACCAACTGGGGACCGAACGCGCTGTTCCGCAACCGTGGCGACGGAACGTTCGAGGACATGGCCGTTCGCGCCGGCGTCGCCGCCGGCGGCTGGAGCACCGGGTGCGCGTTCTTCGACGCCGACGCCGACGGCGACCTCGACCTCTACGTCGCACGCTACGTCGAGACGACGTGGGATCTCATCGTGCGAGCGCGGCGGACGCTCGTCTGGCGCGACGGCCCACAGATCATGGTCGGGCCGGCCGGACTCCCAGGAGAGTCCGATCTCTTCTTCGAGAACGTCGGCGGCGGACGCTTCGTGGAGGCCACCGACGCCCACGGCCTCTCTGACGCGTCCCGGGCCTACGGCTTCGGCGTCGTCACCACCGACTATGATGACGATGGGTTCGTCGACGTGTTCGTCGCGAACGACTCGAACCCGAATTTCCTGTATCACAACCTCGGGAACGGGCGCTTCGAAAGCACGGGGCTGGCCGCGGGCGTGGCGGTGAACGGCGACGCGCGCGCCCAGGCCGGGATGGGCGCCGACGCCGGCGACTACGACGGCGACTCGCGGATGGATCTGGTGCTCACGACATTCGCGCACGATCGATACACGCTCTATCACAACCTCGACGGCCGGCACTTCGAGGACGCGAGCACGTCGGCGGGCATCGCCGGCCCCACGTTCGTCCGTATGGGCTGGGGCGCCGCCTTCTTCGACGCCGACCTCGATGGCAAGCTCGACCTGTTCTTCGCCAACGGCCACATCTTCCCGGACATCGACACATTCCCCCGGCTTGGCGAAACCTACCGCCAGAAGAACCAGCTGCTCTTGAACCTCGGCACGAGGTTTCGAGACGTGTCGGAACGCGCAGGCGCCGGCCTGCAGATCGCCGCGGTAGGCCGCGGTCTAGCCGTCGGCGATCTCGACAACGACGGCGATCTCGATCTCGTCGTCAGCAACACGGACGAGCCGCCGACGTTGCTGGAGAATCGCCAGGCGACCGGGCGCCACTGGGTGGCAGTGCGCGCTGTCGCCGGAGCAGGGAACCGATTGGCCATCGGCGCAAAAGTGACGATCAGCGGCGGCGGCGCAAGGCAGATGCGCGAGATCCGATCGGGCGGGAGCTTCCTGTCGCAGAACGACCTGCGGGCCTACTTCGGCCTCGGCGACTACGCTGGCCCCGTCGACGTCGAGATCCGCATGCCTGGCGGACGCCGCTGGGCGTGGAAACAGCTTCCGGGCGACCGCCTCCACCTTCTCACGCTTTCGGATTCAGTCAGCATCCCTCAAGCCGGCATGGCCCGATGAAGTCACCGTGCGTACCACGGACGCAACGGCTCCTCATCGCCGGCCTTCTCTCGGCGTTTGCCGTCGTCGGCGGGACGGCGCAGGTCGACGACCGGGGCGTCTATCGGCCCAGGCTCTCGGTGCCGGAGACACTCGCGCCGTTTCTGAAACAGCTCGAGCCAGGGAACGATGGGTTGCCGCTGGAGCGTCAGGCCAGGGAACTCGACGTGCGGCTCCGCGAGTTGTCCGATGCGCTTCGTGGCGGCGGGGACCGCGCTGCGGGCGCCACTAAAGAGCTGCTCGATCCAGGCTTCCGCGGGGCACGACTGGTCCCGATCGATGGAGCCGCGACCAGCCAGGCGCCGCTTGAAGTGAAGCGGGCGACGGATCTGCCGCGCGATCCAACGCTCGACTCCCGCGCGTTCGGAGCGGAACTGCGGCGGCTGGTCGACGATGTCCGTGACGTCGCCGTCGCGGAGCTCCTCATCACCTCTATCGAACCGGACGGTCCCGCTGATTCGCCGTCGGGTCTCCGCACCACCGTCCGCTACGATATCGTCGGCGCCGGCACGAAGTCGTACCGCGTCGAGCACGTCGGCGAATGGGAGATGGGCTGGCGACGAAACGCGTCCGGCTGGCAGGTCGTGCGCTGGACCGCCAGATCGCATCTGGTCAGCCGCGCGCGACGACCCATCTTCACCGAGATCACGGCGGCGGCGCTCGGTGGCACCGACTCGTTCCGCCGCCAGCTCAACATCGATCTCGATTCGTGGATGGCGACGTTCGACTCGGTCCTGACCCGCGACTCGAACGGCCATCAGGGCGTCTCGGTCGGCGATGCGGACGGAGATGGGCTCGACGACCTGTACGTCGCTCAGCCGGCCGGGCTGCCCAATCGTCTCTATCGGAATCGCGGCGATTCGACCTTCGAGGACATCACGGACCAGGCGGGCGTCGCCGTCCTCGACGACACGGCGCAGTCGCTCTTTGCCGACGTCGACAACGACGGCGATCAGGATCTCGTCGTCGCGACCGCGACCAACCCGCTGCTGTTCGTCAACGACGGCACAGGGCATTTCACGCCGGTTCAGGACGCCTACAGGTTCGCGCGGCCGCTTCAGGGCGTGCTGACGTCGATCACGATGGCGGACTACGACCGGGACGGTTTTCTCGATCTCTATCTGTGCGTCTACTCCTATTTCTTCGGCGCCGGAGAGGACAAGGCCGGCACGCCGGCGCCGTACTACGACGCGCGCAACGGACCGCCAGGGGTGCTCCTTCGCAACGACGGCCGCGGGCGATTCGTCGACGCCACGCGGGACGCGGGCCTCGACGTCGGAAACGATCGCTATCATTTCGCGGCGGCCTGGGCGGACTACGACGGCGACGGCTGGCCGGATCTCCTGGTCGCGAACGACTTCGGGACCAAGAACCTGTATCACAACCTCGGGCGTCGGGACGGTCAGGTGCGGTTCGAGGACGTTGCCGCGTCGGCCGGAGTTCTCGATCACGGCGCCGGGATGAGCGCCGCATTTCTCGATTACGACAACGACGGCCTGCTCGACATCTATACCGGCAACATGTGGAGCGCGCCCGGGCTGCGCGTCACGTCGGCGCCGGCCTTCATGCGCGATGCGACGCCGGACGTGCGCGCGCTCTATCGCCGTCACGTGCGCGGGAATTCGTTGTTACGTAATCTCGGCAACGGACGCTTCGAGGACAAGACGCTCGAGGCGCACGCCGAGATGGGCCGCTGGGCGTGGTCGTCGGACGCGCTCGATTTCGACAGCGACGGCTGGGACGACCTCTACATCGTCAACGGCATGCTGACGCGCAAGACGGACGCCGGCGGCGGCGGCGACCTCGAGGGATTCTTCTGGCGCCAGGTCGTGGCCCGGTCGCCGCTCACGCGGGTGCCGGGCACGCCGTACGATGATGCGTGGCGCGCGATCAACCAGCTGCTGATTCACGGCTCGATCGCCAGCCGGCAACGCAACGTCCTGCTGCGCAACGACGGACACGGCGGCTACGTCGAGATCTCAGGAGCGGTCGGCCTCGACCTCGATCAGGACGGCCGGTCGTTTGCGGTCCTCGACATCGACGGCGACGGCGATCCGGACCTCGTCGTCATGGCCGATCGGCAGGCGCCGCAGTTCCGGATCTTCCGAAACGACTTCGAGGCGAAGGCCGGAGCGGTGGCTGTACGCCTGCGCGGTACCGCCAGCAACCGCGACGCGATCGGCGCCCGCGTGACGGTCGAGACCGATCGCGTCCGCAAGGTCAAAGTCGTTCAGGCCGGTTCCGGATTCCTGTCGCAGCACTCGAAGGAACTGCTCATCGGTCTGGGCCCGAGCGAGCGCGTCCTGAAACTGACGGTCAGCTGGCCCTCGGGCCTCACCCAGGTGTTCACTGATGTGCCCCTGAACACGCGCCTGCGGATCGGCGAAGGGAGTGAGATCGAGGCGGAGGGCTTCAAGCCGCAATCGGCAGGAACGACAACGTCCCCAGCGTCCGCGCCGACGACAGCGCCAGGTGCCACCTGGATGTACGAGCCCTTTCCGGCGCCTGACTTTTCGCTCCAGGACGCCGCAGGCAGGACCCATTCGCTGGCGGCGTTGCGGGGAAGGCCGGCAATCGTCCTCCTGTGGTCGCTCGACGCCAGCGCGGCACGTGCGGCGCTCGAAACGCTCGGCCGCGGCGCACAGGAGTTGACCCGGGCCGGTGTGGGAGCGATTGCCATCGCCATCGGTGATTCTCAGAAGCAGGCACTGCTCGGTGGCCTTCCCTCGGGCGCGACGCCGGTGGTCAGCGCCACTCCTGAAGTGAGCCTCAGCTACGCCATCCTCAACCGGCATCTGTTCATGAACCGGCAGGATCTGCACCTGCCGACGTCTTTGCTCCTCGATCGGAGCGGCAACGTCGTGAAGGTCTATCGCGATCGCGTGGACGTCGGCCAGATCGTGAAGGACGCGGGTGCGATCGACGTGTCTCCGATCGAACGCCTCGCTCGGGCCGTGCCCTTTCCGGGAACGTTCTATTCCGGACTGCCGCTCCGCAATTACCTGCCGTACGGCCGTGAGCTTCTCGATGACGGACTCGAGCGCGCTGCCGTGATCGCCTTCGAGCGCGCGGCCCAGGCGAACCCGGGCGCCTCGACGCTGTATCGCCTGGGCACGCTGCTCGCCAGAAGCGGAGAGGCCGTTCGCGCCCGCGCCGCGTTCGAGCGCGCCCTCGCCTTGCAGCCGGATCTGGCCGAGGCCAACAACGATCTCGGAGCGCTGCTCGCGCAGAGCGGCAATCTCGACGAGGCCATCGGCCGATTTCGTGCGGCGCTGGCGTCGACCCCGGAATATCCCGACGCGCTGAACAATCTGGGCTATGCCCTCCTGCTGACCGGCCGCGATGAGGAAGCTCGCGCGCTCTACGAAAAGGCGTTGGCGCTCCAGCCGGACTTTCCCGAAGCACTGAACAATCTGGGTTTGCTCTACGGCCGGGCGGGCGATATGGATCGGGCGGAGCGTTACTTCCAGGATGCGCTCGGCCGTCGTCCGGACTACGGAGAGGCCGTCAACAATCTCGCGCTCGTGTTCGTCTCGAAAGGACAGTCGGACACAGCGGTCAGCCTTCTACAAGGCGTTCTGAGGCGGACACCGGAGTACGAGGCCGCCTACGTGACGTTGGCAAAGATCCACTTCAGCGCCGCCCATTCGAAAGAGGGAATCGCAGTGCTCGAGCAGTTGCTGCAGAGAAATCCGAAGCATGCCGTCGCCGTTGAATTGCTCCGCCAATGGAAGCGCCCGTAGGCGCGCGCGCGGCCGCAACTCCGGTTGTAAGAGCTGTGCGTCATCCCAGCGGCGGGCTGACCGACGGTGCATCTTCAGACGGCGAACGCCACGGCACCAGAGATTCGACGAGTACCTGTCCGCAGACAATTGAACCCGACAGCCCATGGCACGGTCCAAGCATGACGCGAATCTGTCCGCGATCGGCCGCCTCGAATTGAAGGGACGACAGGACGTTCTGCTGTCCGAGATCCTGCAACGCTGACTCAACGATATCCATCAATCGAAGAGTAATCAGCACACTTGTGGTTATTCGGTAGTACCCCTTTTCGTCGACGGTGCCATCGGTGTCGAACGCATGCAAGACAAGCGTGATCGACGGCTGCCCGCCAGATCCACCGCGATCGAGGACGACGCGATGGACTTCAGCGTCGTGAAAGGTCGGCCAACGCCCGAAGGCCGAGAGCACCAACGCGGCGTTGAGGATCGGTACCGGTGGAGATTTCACTGCGCTAACGACCACGCGTCGATGCTCCAAAACGACGGCGATATTAGTTCGAGACTCCGTCCGGACGAGAGACACCTATGGCACTCGACAGTGTGCGGGCCAAGCTAGCGCGTGCGCACGAGCACATTCTGGAAGTCGATGCGGCACTCTCCGGAGCCGAAGCGCGGACGCGTTACATCGTGACGCGGTACAGGCGGCTTCCGCCGGAGGCTCATATCATCGACATGGGCGACAAACCGCCTGAGGATCCGATGCGGGTCCCTCTCTTAGTCGGCGAAGTGCTGCAGAATCTGAGATCGGCACTCGATCACCTAATCGGCGAGCTGGAGCGAGGGAACGGATTGAACAAAGATTCACAATTCGAGTTTCCGATATTCTGGGACGCTGCTCGGTACAAGAGGGAATCGCCGAAAAAGGTTCGCGGCGTGCCGGCCGCGGCCCTCGCCGTGATTGAAAAAAGCCAGCCGTACCACCGACCTGCGCCGAGCTATAAGGATCACCCCCTCTGGATCCTGCATGACCTGAACAATGCAGACAAACATCGCGTGCTGATCGGGACGTCGAACTCGATCACCATCGACAACCTCGACATCGGCCTGCAGCCAGGAGAGCATCGGGACGTGGTGCTTTCGATCTCACCACGCCATCGCGCCAACCCGCAGCCCGAGCCTGGGACGGCCGAGAAGGAGCGTATGACGCTGAATGCCAACTTCACGATGTTCGGTCAAAGAAACCAGCAGCCGATCATTCCTGGCTGCTTGAGCTGGGTGACACCGTTTCTCAGATCATCGACGAGTGCCGGCGCGTACCGTGAACCGAGCCGATAGCGCGGCTCTCGCTGCGTCTTCGACGAGCTGTGCTTCGTGGTGGGCGCCAGGCGTGAACGGTGCAGGTGCGACTCACGTCGTTTCGCAGTGCGATCATTGATGCCGCTGCGTCTTGTGACATGCCCTGCGAGCATGTCGTTCCCAAAGCAGGTCTGATTGAGCACGTCGCCACACGTGGGAGCGCCAGACCCCGCGGCGATCAAAAAGATGGAAGGCAGGCTATGGAGACCAACCAGCAAACAGACGTTCGCGAAATCGAGGATATTCTTCGACGGATAGAGGTTGCTGAGAACAGCGGCAACTCTTCCGAGATCGCAGGCATGCTGGCAGAGGACGCCGTCATCATGGCCCCAAGCCAGCCTGTTCAGGAGGGCAGGGCCGCTTGTGCCAGGTTTGTCGCGGATGTCATCGCGGGCCTCTTGATGCGATTCGACCGCCGCATCGTTTACTCCAGTGCCGAGGTTCGAATCATCGGCGACTGGGGCTTTGACCGAGGAAGCTTCTCCTTTACCGTGGCACCGCGATTAGGCGGCGACACATCGCGGGAACACGGAAAGTATCTCTTCCTCTATTCACGAGCGGCCGACGGATCGTGGAAGATTGCCCGCGCCATCGTCAATCTCGACGATCACGATGATGAAGAGCCGGCGCGATGACGTGTGGGGGCCGTGGGTGCTCGTTATCGGCCTCGGGGGAACGTGCTCGCAAGCAGTCCGAGCATCGCGCTGCAGGCGGCGCCGTGGTGCTTTTGCGGGTGATCGACGACGTGGATGTCGCGCGCTGGCAACGGCAGCCGCACGTCGATCTGGGTGAGACGTCGCGCCTTCAGTTCTTCCTCGACGGTCATCTTCGACACGATCGCGATCCCGAGACCCGCCATCACGGCGCGCTTCACGGCGTCGGGGCCGTTGAAGGACATCACCCGTCCTGGTTTGAGCCGATGCCGATGGAACCAGAT
>Ga0111538_10008319_pt1 | contig 13931 bp, 9 predicted proteins | sample SoiMethybrSBSTD1_FD_79669 | JGI IMG/M metagenome (GOLD analysis project Ga0111538, IMG submission 79669) | Bulk soil microbial communities from a Populus tree surrounding site in Tennessee, USA - Soil MetaG P. TD hybrid SBSTD1 (version 2)... | ecosystem: Environmental > Terrestrial > Soil > Tree...
GCAGGCTCGAGAGGCGCTGCCCGTCGGCCACCACGACCGTGGTCGCCGTGTCGCCCACGTGGATCAGGACGGTGCCCGAATCCTCGGCCAGCACGCCCGCCTCGAGGGCGGCGTCGAAGAGCGCGGTGCCCTCGAGCTCGGCCTCGAGCGGCTCGAGCCCCCCGCGCTCGGCGAGCTTCAGCACGCGGGCCAATCGGTCCTTGGGCACGGCCGTGACGAGGAGCGTGGACTCGACCCCCGGCTTCGAGTTGAGCACGAGGAAGTCCACCACCACCTGGTGGATGTCGTACTGCGGCAGGTTGCCCTCGATCTCGAACTTGATGACCTCCTCGATCTTGGAGCGGTCGTCGAAGGGCAGCGTCAGCGTGCGGAAGGCGGCCATGCCGGAGTCGCAGGCCAGGTACACGCTGTCGGCGCTGAGCTTGTGCTCCTTCACGAGCTCGCGCAGCGCCTCGACCATGGACTCGCCGTCGTCGTCCTGGCCGATCTCGCCCGCGACCGCGCACAGCACCTTGTGCTTCTTGAGGCCGCCTTCGAGCGCGACGACGTGCCAGCGCCGCTCGCCGATATGGACACCGATCGTCTGAGCCATGGGGAGCCGAGCCTATTGCACCGTGGCGGCCACCGGAAGCCCGCCCGCCCACAGGTCGAACTGCTGGCGATGGCGCTCGGGCACGACCCACGTGCGCACCAGCTCGCGGTGGCTGCGCCCGAGGCGCGTGAGCTCGCCGTCCAGGGACTCGAGGTTGCGCTCCTTCAGCGACTCGATCTTCTCCTCATAGTCCTGGAGGATGTAGCGCAGGTTGCGGATGCGCTCGTCGTCGAGGTCGAAGGTGTCGACCATGCGCGCCTCGTAGGCCTGGAAGGGTCCGGGCTCCTGGACGGGACGCTGGCGCTGCGCGACGAGCACGCCGGCCGCGATGCCCGCCGCGAAGGCGGTCAGCGCGAGGACGACGATCCAGAAACGCTCGGACAGCATCATCGACGCGGCTCGCTGCGCGGAGCGTTGCGCGCGTTCGCCCCGCTCGCAGGCGAGGCCTCCGGCGCCTGGATCACGATCTCGTGCTCGGCGGACGGCGGCGTCTCGCCGCTCACCAGCCACGGCGGACGGTTCTGCGCCTCGAGCCCGTTGGTCGCTGGCAGGTTCTGGCGCTGGATCACGAGCGCCAGGACGAACAGCACGGCCGCGGCCACCGAGCAGGCCACGAGCAGGAAGCCGATGTGGGAGCGGCGCCCGGCCATGGCGGGCGCCTCGACCGGGACGAGCAGCCCCGGATCGCCCGCGAGAGCGCGGCGCGCGACGCGCGCGGCGAAGCCCTCGGGAACGGTGACGCTCTGCTCGCGCAGGGGCTCGAACCAGCGCTGCAGCGCGCGGCCTTCCTTGGCCGACTCGCGGCAGGCGGAGCAGTCGAGCAGGTGCGCGCGCAGCGGCGAGGCCTGGGCCTCGCTCAGCTGGGCGTCGAGGTAGCCGGGCACGAGCGAGCGCGCGTCTTCACAGGTGATCTTCATGGGCACGGCTCCGTTGTGTGGCATTCAATCTCCGTGGGCGAACTCCGGGTGCAGGCGCAGCATCGCTTCCTTGAAGCGAGCGCGCGCGCGGAACAGACGCGACTCGACAGTCCCGATCGAGATGCCGAGCACCTCGGCCATCTCCTGGTACGAGAGCTCCTCGAGCTCGCGCAGCACCAGCACGGTGCGGAAGATCTCGGGCAGCTCGTCGAGCACCTCCTGGGTGACGCGCGCCACCTCCTCGCGGCGCAGGGTCGCATCGGGAGCGGAGATGGCGATGCCCGAGCCGGCGAGCGCGCGCTGCGGCTCGGCGGTGAGCTCCGGATCCTCCACCGCGCGCACCGGGCTGCGGCCGACGCGCTTCAGGAAGTCGAGGGCGGTGTTGACGGCGATGCGGTAGAGCCAGGTCGAGAACGTGCTCTGGCGCTGGAACGACGCCAGTCGCCGGAAAGCCTTCAGGAAGGTGTCCTGGGCGATGTCCTCGATCTCGACCGCGCTCTTCGTGTAGCGCCGAGCCAGGGCGAAGACGCGCTCCTGGTAGCGCTCGATGAGCAGCTGGAAGGAAAGGGGGTTGCCCCCCAGGGCTTCTTCCACGAGCTGGGCGTCCTCGCGGGCAGCCGGTTGCATCATGGCCACGGGCATGGGCCCCTGCGACGCTCCGCGCGGGGGTTCTATTCCCGTCCCTCCCCTGCTCCCGAGCGGGATCTGGGTTCGAGCTCGTCGTCCCGCAGCCAGTGGCCGAGCTTGCTCTTCTTCGTCCGCAAGTACTTGACGTTGTTCGGGTTGGGCTCGGTCTGCAGGGCCGCTTGTTCCACGAGCTCGAGCCCGTAGCCGGCCAGGCCGTGCAGCTTCTTCGGGTTGTTCGTGAGGATCCGCATCCGGCGCACCCCGAGGTACTGGAGGATCTGCGCCCCGATCCCGTACTCGCGCAGGTCCGCCGGCAGCCCCAGGGCCTGATTGGCTTCCACCGTATCGAGCCCCTGGTCCTGCAGCTTGTAGGCCCGCAGCTTGTTCGCGAGCCCGATCCCCCGCCCCTCTTGCCGCAGATAGAGGAGGACGGCGCGCTCTTCCCGGGCCAGACGCTCGAGGGCCTGGTGGAGCTGGGGCTCGCAGTCGCAGCGCTCGGACCCGAAGACGTCGCCGGTCAGGCACTCGGAGTGGACGCGCACCGTGACCAGGTCGGCCACGGCCTCGCGTGGGCCGTCGAGACCCGGCCCGGGCATGCCGCGCGTGAGCGCCAGGTGCTCGGCGCCGTCCACCTTGGAATGGAAGAGGTGCGCCTGGAACGTCCCGTGGCGCGTCGGCAGCGGGACGTCCATCACGACCGGCTCGACCAGGCGCTCGGTCCGCCGCCGGTGCGCGATCAGGTCGGCGATCGTGCAGATCTTCAGCCCGTGCTTGGCAGCGAAGGCCTCGAGCTCGGGCATGCGCGCCATCGTGCCGTCTTCGTTGAGGATCTCGCAGATGACGCCCGCCGGCGTGTGCGCGCCCGCGAGGCGCGCGAGGTCGACGATGCCCTCGGTCTGACCCTCGCGGACGAGCACGCCTCCGTCGCGCGCGCGCAGCGGAAACACGTGGCCCGGGCTCACCAGGTGATCGGGCCGCGCGGCGGGATCGCAGGCGACGCGGATGGTGCGCGCGCGGTCGGCGGCGCTGATGCCGGTCGTGACGCCGGTGGCGGCCTCGATCGAGATCGTGAACGCCGTCCCCATTCGCGAGCCGTTGCGCTCGACCTGCGGGCGCAGCTGGAGCCGGTCGCACACCTCGCCGGCCATCGGCATGCAGATGAGGCCGCGCGCCTGGCGCGCCATGAAGTTGATCGCCTCGGGCGTCGCGAGCTCGGCCAGCATGGCGAGGTCACCCTCGTTCTCGCGCGAGGGGTCGTCGACCAGGATCACCATGCGGCCGGCCGAGAGCTCGGCCAGGATCTCGGGGATCGGGCTGGGGGGCATGGTCGGGTATCAGCTTCCCATGTCGGGGGCTCCGGGGGAAAGCAGGGGCCCCCCACGGTGCTCGGGGGGCCGTGCTAGAGTGCCCGCGGCGAGCAGGGGGTGCTCGAGAAAGGGTCTTGCGATGTTCCGCTACGAGCTTGGGGTACGCGTTCTGGGCGTCTTGGTCGTCCTCGCCGGCGGCGCCGGTCTGGCCGCGCAGGGGTTCCGGGTGAACGAGCAGTTGCCGCCGGGCACGGCCGGCGACGTCACGGCTGCAGAGATCAGTCCGGACTCGACCCGGGTCGTCTACCTCGCGGACCAGGAGCGCGACGAGGTCTTCGAGCTCTACAGCGTGCGCATCGACGGAAGTCCCGTCGCCAAGCTGTGTCCGACGCTGATCGAGCGCGGCGACGTCGAGAGCTTCCGGATCAGCGCGAACTCGCGGCGCGTCGTCTACCTCGCCGATCAGGACACGGATCGCGTCCCGGAGCTCTACAGCGCGCCGATCGACGGGCGTTCACCCGCCGTGAAGCTGAACCCCGCGCTCCCGGCCCAGCACAAGGTGTTGAGCTACCAGCTCACGGCCGACTCTCAGCACGTCGTCTACACCGCGGGGACCGGGCCGATCGAGGAGCTCTACAGCGTTCCGACGCCAGGCGGTGCGGCGGTGAAGCTGAATCACGCGCTGCTCCCGGGCGAGGTCGTCGCGGAGTACGCGACCAGCGCGGACGGACAGAGCGTCGTCTATGGCGTCGCCGTCGACCGCTTCGCGGCTCCCCGCGCGCTCTACAGCGTGGCCGTGCCGGGCGGAGTTCCGGTGCGGCTCGACGTGCCGGGTCCTGCGGGGTCGCGCGTGGACTTCGCGATCAGCCCCGACTCGACGCGCGTGGTGTACTCGAGGAGGCCCGAAGCGTTCTCCCCGGCCGATCTGTACAGCGTCCCGATCGCCGGCGGTCCGTCCAGCCCGATCGCCGCGGCCGCGCAGTCCTACCAGATCACGCGCGATTCGCAGCGCGTCCTCTTCGTCGCGGGCGGCTTCCTGCAGAACGCTCCGATCCTCGGCGGCAACTCGATCCGGCTGAGCGTGCCGCAGGCGGAGTACGAGTCCATCAGCAGCATCGTGATCGCGCCGAGCGGCAAGCGCATCGTCTACAGCGTCCTGCGGTCGGATGGCGACGTCTACGAGGACGTGGCCCTGCGCAGCGTGCCGATCGGCGGCGGCGCGGACACCCTGCTGTTCCGCGGAGCCGGCGTCAGCGAGCCGTTCATCAGCCCGGACTCGAGCACCGTGGTGTTCTCGCGCTTCCAGCCGGACGCGGACGACTCGCACAGGAACCCGGTGCTCTGCAGCGTGCCCATCGGCGGCGGCGCTCCGGTCGAGCTCGAGCACACCTGGCACGCCTTCGGTGCCTTCACCCGGGACTCGAGCCACTTCCTCTTCGTGCCGCAGGCCACGGCCACGTCCGACGCCGTCTTCTCCGAGATCTTCGGCGTCCCGGTCACCGGCGGCGCACCGGTCCAGGTGAGCGGTGCCGGGCTCGAGCAGGGTGGCGTCGTCGTCGACTCGCCACGGATGAGCCGGAACGGCCGGCGCATCGTGTACCGCGCGGATCAGGACTCCGACGGAGCGCTGCAGCTCTACTCGCTGCCGCTCGACGGCGGCCTGGCGACGCGGCTCAACGACCCGCTGGTGCACGGCGTCATCGCGGGCGACGTCCTCGACTTCGTGACGAGCCCGGACGGCGGCCACGTGCTCTGGCGCGCCGACGGAGACGTCGACCAGGTCTTCGAGCTCTACGGTGCTCGAGTCCCCGGGGGAGCTCCGGTCAAGCTCAACGCGCCGCTCGTCCTCACGGGCGACGTGGCTGCGTCCGGCTTCCAGTCGAGCCCCGACTCGACGCACGTCGTCTACCTCGCCGACCAGGAGGTCGCGGGGATCCAGGAGCTCTACAGCGTGCCGATCGACGGCGGACGCGTGGTCGAGCTGAACTCCGCGCGCGGCGCCGGCACGGGCGTCGATCGTTTCGCGATCAGCCCGGACTCGCAGCACGTCGTCTATCGCACCGACCGCGACCACGCCGGCGTGCCGCAGCTCTTCAGCGTGCCCATGAACGGCGGAGCGTCGATGGAGCTCACGTCCGAGCTGGCGCTCGACTCGCTCTCCGAGTTCCGCGTGACCCCCGATTCCGGGCGCGTCGTCTTCGCGGCGGGAGTGGAAGGCGACGACGTGCGGCTCCAGCTCTACGCCGTCGCAATCGACGGCGGACCGCTCACGCCGCTCGGCGACGAGCCCGTCGCCGACGGCGGTGTCGCGAGCTTCGAGCTCCTGCCCGACGGGAGCGCCGTCGTCTACACGGCCGATCTCGAGCGCCACGGCGTCTTCGAGCTCTACCTCGCGGAGCTCGACGGCGGTCCCTCCACGAAGCTCAGCGGCCCCGTCGCCTGGTTCGGCGACGTGACCACCTTCGTCGCGAGCGCCGACTCGCAGCACGTCGTCTACCGCGCCCATCAGGAGCAACTCGGAAAGGCCGAGCTGTACGCCGTCGCGCTCAGCGGGCCAACGGTGGTGAAGCTGAACGGGCCGTTGCCTACCGGTGGCAGCGTCGAGGAGTTCCAGCTCAGCGCCGACTCGGCCCGCGTCGTGTTCCGCGCCGACCAGGAGGTGCGCAACCGCTACGAGCTGTGGTCCGTGCCGATCACGGGCGGCGAGCTCGTGCGCCTGAATCCGCCGTTTTCGGACGGAGGCATGGACGTGGGCGGCGACAGCGTCCAGCCGTTCCCGCCGTTCCAGCTGAGCCCCGCCTCCGATCGCGTCGTGTACCTCGCCGACCTGGACGTCGAGCGTACGGACGAGCTGTGGAGCGTCCCGATCACCGGTGGGCCGTCGACGAGGCTCAACGGTCCCGTGCAGCCCGGCTGGAGCGTCGGCCGTTTCTTCGCGATCCGCCCCGACGCGAGTCGCGTCGTGTTCATGTCCCCGACACTGTTCGAGGTCCCGATCGAGGGCGGGACGCCGGTGTCCCTGAGCAGCGGCGGGCGCGTCTTCGGAAGCGCGTCGGACCAGCCGCCGTTCCGGATCACCGACGATGTCGTCCTGTTCCGGTCCGATGCGATCCGCCACGACACCTTCGAGCTCTTCTTCAGCTTCCTGCAGCGCCCGCGCACGACGACGCCGAGCGCGCGCACGGTCCCGGCCTCGTTCTGACCGCGCGACCAGCCGTCAGTAGTGCAGCTGGAACTCCACGAGCAGCGCCGCCTCGCGGTCGCCGCTGCCCGTGTCGAGCTGCACGTCGCCCTCGTAGAAGCTGCCGACCACGGCCGTGCGCAGGATGGCGTGCCGGTTCGGGATCCAGTTCAGGGCGACCGAGCCGGTCTGGATCTGGTCGGTGAAGCTGCCGGCAGGGACGAGGCTCGCTTCGAGGTCGTCGTCGAGGTTCAGGATCGAGTAGCGCACGGCCGCGACCCACGCACCGCGCCCCGTGCCGGTGTGGAAGTCGTACGGTTCGGCCGGGACGACGCCGCCGAAGGTCTTCGACTCGCCGGTCAGAACGCGCGCCAGCGTGACGTAGCCGCCGTGGAACAGGATGTCCTCGTCCTGCGTCGTGCTCGACATCTCCTGCGTGACGCCGAGGTACTCGCTCTGCAGGAACCACGGGCCCCGGAACCAGGCGAGCTCGGCGCCGAAGCGCTCGCGTGAGCCGTCGAGCCGCGCGTCGTCCGAGAACGGCACGACGTCGAGGTGCGTCTCGTTCTGGATCGCGTCGTCGCCCACGTCCTCGTCCTCGACGCCGAACGTCGCCGCGAGGCCGAGCTGCAGGTTCTCGAACGCTCCTCCCGAATCGGCGATGAACGGATGCGCCATGAGACGCGCGGCGAAGTCCTTGCTGCCGTTCGTGTCGTCGCCGCCGGTCCCGTTGTAGACCGCGAGCCCGTACTCCCAGAAGCCCTTCGGGCTCTCGCCGTAGAGGAACGCGCCGTGGTCCTCGGCCGGCTCGAGCTGGTTGACGATCGAGAAGAACGGGAAGTCGATGTGACGCCGAGTGCGGATCTCCTCGAGCCCGAAGGGCGCCTTCATGCGGCCGAGGTTCAGCGTCGCGTGCCCGCCGAAGAGCTCGGGACCGATCCACGCTTCCTCCAGCTCGACGTCGTCCTCCGAGAAGTCGGGCTCGAGGTTGAAGACGAGGCCGCCGGCGAGGCGACCGGAGATCTCGGGGCGCACGCGCTTCAGCGTGAAGTCGGCCTGCGGATCGCGCGCGTCGTCGCTCAGGCGGCCGAGCACCTGGATCAGCGCGCCGAGCTCGAGCTCGTTCCGGCCGTCGGCCGACGCGATGCGGAACTTGTCGTCCGGAGGCGAATCCTGCGCGAGCGCCTCTCCCCCAACGGATGCGGCGATGGACAGACAGAGGAGCCCCCGCGACAGCACTGCCCGCGCATCTTGCCAGACGAGCGCCGCCGCGCAGAGGCGCGGCCCGTGCCTGCGGGTACGACCTGTTCCTGCAGCCGCACGTCGTCGTTGTCCCGATCCCCCGTAGACGGTATAGGACGGACGCCCATGCGCTCGCGTCTCGCCGTCCTCGCGCTCCTGCTCGTGGCGTCCTGCGGGAGCCCCGAGGAAGAGAACGAGCCCGTCGAGCAAGGGACGCAGATCCTCACGAGCGCGAAGGGCGCGCCGATCGAGATCGTCGTCACGCGCACGACCGAGGAGATCGCGCGCCTCGAGGACGCGCGCTCGCTGGGCGGCGGAAGGCTGCTCGAGCTCCTGGCGAGCGATCCGGACCCTCACGCGCGCGAGCGCGCCGCCGTGGCGCTCGGACGCTTCCCCTATCCGCGCTTCGGCGACGACGTGACCGTCGCGCTGGCGCGTGCGCTCGAAGACTCGGTCTCGGAGGTGAAGCGCGCGGCGGCCTTCGCGCTCGGCATCCGCGGCGATCGCTCGGCGACCGGAACGCTGCTCGCCTACTGCAACGATCCCGACTCGATCCTGCGAGCGCGAGCGGTCGAGGCCGCCTGCCGGCTCGACCAGCCCGACACGCACGCGCAGCTCGCGCTCGCGCTGCGCGACGCCGACCTCGACGTGCGCAAGGAGGCGGCGGTCGGCACCGCGCGCTGGGCGACGGACGCGCCCGGTGCGCGCGACGTCGACCGCGCCCTGCTGGACGCGCTGCACCCGTACCGGATCACGCCCGATTCGACGCCCAAGTCGGCGGTCGAGGCGGAGCTCGTGTGGCGCATCCTGTGGGCGCTCGGACGGCGCAAGGCCGAGCTCGGCCGCGGCGCGTTCCTCGAGTACGCCTCGTCCAGCGTCGCGCTCGAGCGCCTGTTCGCGCTGCGCGGTCTGGGCGAGATCCCGCCCGACCCCGCGAGCTGGAAGGCCGCCGCCGCTGCGCTCGTCGGCCCGCGCAATGCGACGGACTGGCGCGTGGCCTACGAGGCCGTGGTCGCGCTCGGTCGCTTCGCGGGACGTGCGAAGGAGCTCGTGGCGACGGCCGAGCTGCGCAAGCCGGTGATCGAGGCGCTGCAGGCGGGCAGCGAGCACCGCAGCGCGCACGTGCGCGCCGGGACGATGGAAGCGGTCGGCTCGTTCCCCGACGGCGAGGACGTGCGCGCGCTGCTACAGCGCGGGCGGCTCGATCTGTCGCCCAGCGTCCGCGCCGCGGCCCTGCGCGCGCGCGTGCGCATCTCCGCGATCGGCGACGCGCTCGACGTGCTCGGCCGCGAGGCGCGCGACGACGACCCGGTGGTGCGCGCGGCGGTGGCCGAGGCGGCCTCGGGCGTCGCCGACCCGCGCGCCGCCGCGATCCTCGAGCGCCTGACGCGCGATCCGAGCCTGTTCGTCGCCACGCGCGCGCTCGAGAAGCTCGGCAAGCACCTCGAGGTGCAGCCGTCCGTGCGCGCGACCCTGCACGGCGGCCTGGCCCACGCCGACAACGGCATGCGCCTGAGCGCCGTCATGGGGCTGCGCGAGAAGCCGGACCCGAGCGACGTGACGCCGCTCGCGCAGGCCTACACGACCTCGAAGGGCGACGTCGCGGCCGAGGTGGCCTACTGCGCGCTCCAGGACCTGGGCATGATCGGCAGCGACGACGCGCGGCGCGTGGTCGCGGACGCGGTGAGCGATGCGCGGCCCTACGTGCGCTACGTCGCGCGCCGCGTTCTACACGACTCGTTCGACATGGACGTGCCGCTCACCGAGGGCGACGTGGAGCCCGCGACGCCGCAAGAGCCGCCGCCCGTGCCCGGCAAGGACGAACCGCTCTGGCGCTTCGACCCGATGGTGGAGATGGTCACGAGCCGCGGGACGATGGTCTTCGAGCTGTTCCCGGCCGAGGCGCCGCTGCACGTGCACAGCTTCCTCGCGCTCGTCGAGGGCGGCGCGTACAAGGACCTCACCTTCCACCGCGTCGTGCCCGACTTCGTCGTGCAGGGCGGCGACTACCGCGGCGACGGCAACGGCGCGCTGCCGTGGAAGGGCGAATCGCTGCGCGCCGAGTTCACGCCGCGGAAGTACACGCGCGGCTCGCTCGGCATGCCGCGCAACGACGATCCGGATTCCGGCGGGAGCCAGTTCTTCATCACGCACGTCCCGACGCCGCACCTCGACGGCCGCTACACGATCTTCGGCGAGCTGCGCCGCGGCGGCGAGGTGCTCGACCAGCTCGAGGTCGGCGACCGCATCCTGTCGGTCACGCTCCTGCACTGAGCGCAGCGGCGTTCCCGAGGCCCCGGCGCCAGTCACTCCTTCGGCGAGGGCTGCGCGGTTTCTTCCGGGCTCCGTACCCGGAGCCGGAGGCGCGCCTGTGACGGTGCGAGGGCCTGTGCTATTGGGCGTCGTGGATTCGAACGCGCTACGCGCCTGCCCGGGGGAAAGGTCCGGCACCGCTGGATCGGCGCTCGTGCGAATGCCGAAAGAGCGCTCGCTCCGCCCGACCCCCGGGACGCGCACCATGATCCAGCCCGCTCCTGCTCCCCGCCCCGTCTTCTCGAGAGTCTCCAAGCTCCTGGCCGCCGGTTCCGTGCTCGCCTGCGCGGGCGTCGTCGTGCAGAACTCGCGGCACCTGCAGCACGCCGAGGAAGTGCAAGTGCGCCAGGCGAACGAGCTCTCGACGCAACTCGAGGGCATGCGCGGCGAGCTCTCGAGCCTCCGCGGCGAGCTGGCGGGCGCGTTCAAGGACAAGCAGCAGGCCGAGGCGCTCGCGACGCGGCTGAACACGACCGAGCAGGACCTGGACCGCATCGGAGCGGCGATCGAGGCGCACTCGTCGAGCCTCGTGCGGCTCGAGGAAGCCCAGGCGACGTTCGGTCCGGGGATCGAGCGCGAGCTCGAGGAGCGCGACGAGCGGCTGCTCACGCGCTACAACGCGCTCAACGAGCTGATCGCCAGCACGCAGCGCGAGGCCAGCGAGAGCAAGGACCGCCTGAAAGAGCTCGACCTGCGCCTCTCGACGCCGCCCGACCTCGAGAGCATGTGGCGCGACTTCGTCGGGCCCGTCGTCCAGCTCGCCGGCGAATCGAGCGTCGGCAGCGGCGTGCTGCTGAGCTCCGAGCCGCTGCCCGAGGGCGGCTATCGCACCTACCTGCTCACGGCGTGGCACGTCGTGCGCGACATCCAAGGGGATCCGCCCGACCTCGAGCTGCCGGTGCCGGTGCAGATCTACCGCGAGGACGGCAGCACGCGCTCCGAGAAGGCGCGCCTCCTGTGCCACGACCCGAAGCTCGACGCGGCGCTGCTCGAGCTGCGCCTCGACGAGCCCACGGACTTCGGCGCGCGCCTCGCGCCGCGCTCGCGCCTCGCCGACGTGCGCATCTTCGAGACCGTGGTCGCGGTCGGCTGCCCGCTCGGCAACGATCCGATCCCCACGCGCGGGGAGGTCGCGACGTGCCACCACGAGGTGGACGGCGAGACCTACTGGATGATCAACGCGCCCACGTACATCGGCAACTCGGGCGGCGGCATCTTCGACGCGCAGACGCACGAGCTGATGGGCATCTTCTCGAAGATCTACACCCACGGCTCGATCCGCCCCACCATCGTCCCGCACATGGGCCTCGTGACGCCGCTCTCGAAGATCTACGACTGGCTCGTGGAAGCCGGGCACGCCGAGGTGGTCCCCCCCGCCGAGCGCACGGGCTCGTAGCCCCGGAGCGCGCGCGGAAGACTTGTCGGCGCACAAGTCGGCGGTGGCATCCGCGCCGCTGGAAACGAGAATGGGCCCGGATGGGGGGCACGTGGCCGCTGTCGGCGCTCTTCGCCGTGATCGTCTGGGGCGGCTCGTTCGTCGCGACCAAGGTCGCGCTCGGGCCGGCGGACGCGCGCGTCTTCTCGCCCTTCGGCCTCGTGGCGCTGCGCTTCCTCATGGGCGGAGCGGTGCTGCTCGGCGCGCTGGCCGTGCGCGGCGGACCGCTCCTGCCCGAACGCGAGGACCGCGGACGCGTCGCGCTGCTCGGAGCGATCCTCGGCGCGCACATCGGACTCCAGACCTACGGGCTCTCGTTCACGTTCGCGACGCACGCGGCCTGGATCGTGTGCTTCTCGTCGGTCGTGATCGCGCTCGGCGCGCAGTGGTTCCTCGGCCAGGGGCTGCGCGCCGTGGGCTGGCTCGGCGTCACGGTCGCGATCGCGGGCGTCGTGCTCGTGACGCGGCCGGGGACGGGCGCGCACGCGGAAGGCGTGGGCTTCGGCGACCTCCTGCAGGTCACGGGCTGCTTCACGTGGGCCGCGTACACGCTGTACGGAGTGCGGCCGGTGCAGCGCTCGGGCGCCCTGCGAGTGACCGCGTGGACCACGCTCGTCGCGGGCGCCGGGATGCTCGCGCTGGCGCTCGCGCGCGGCTTCGGCGCGCGCCCGGGTTGGCCCGAGATCGTTGCGCTCCTCTACCTCGGGCTCCTGTCGAGCGCCGCGGCCTTCCTGGCCTGGTACCACGCCCAGGCGACGTACGGCTCGCAGCGCACGGCGGCGACGCTCTACGTGGAGCCCTTCGTGACGGCGATCGTGGCCTCGTTCCACGACGAGCCGCTGCAGATCGCGACGATCCTGGGCGGGAGCGTGGTCCTGCTGGGCGTGTGGCTCGTGCAGCGTGCGGCGGTTCCCGTGCCGGCAGAGCGGGCGCGAGCGCCTCGGACTGAGCCATGAGAAACCGACCGCGGGGACGCGGAGGGCGCGGAGGAGCGCGGAGAAGAAGAAGGGGCCTCCGGGGTTTCAGCTCCCCGGGAGCTGACGATCCGGAGGCCCCTCCCCTTCTTCCTCCGCGCTCCCCCGCGCCCTCCGCGTCCCCGCGGTCGGTTTCGCTAGTGCCGGAAGTGCCGCGTGCCGGTGAAGGCCATCGATACGCCGCGCTGGTCGCACGCGGCGATGACGTCCTTGTCGCGCATCGAGCCGCCGGGCTGCAGCACGGCGCGCACGCCGCCGTCCATCGCGGCCTCGACGCCGTCGGGGAACGGGAAGAACGCGTCGGAGGCCATCACCGAGCCCTTCGCGCCCGCGCCCGCCTTCGACAGCGCGAGGCGCACGGAGTCCACACGGCTCATCTGACCCGCACCGACGCCGAGGATGCGCGTTCCAATCGCCAGCACGATCGCGTTCGACTTCACGTGCTTGCAGACCTTGTTCGCGAAGAGCAGTGCCGCGAGCTCCTCGGTGGAGGGGCGCGCCTTCGTCTTCACCTCGAGCGTCGCCTCGCCGCCGACGGCGAGGTCGCGGTCCTGGAGCAGGAACCCGCCGCGTAGCGGCTTCACCTCGAGCGGTGCCGCGCCGCGCTGCGCCGGGCCCAACGGACCGCAGGCGAGGAAGCGCGCGTTCTTCCCCCACTTCGCTCCGGTCCGAAGGCGCTCCAGCGCGTCCTCGTCGAAGGACGGTGCGAGGATCGCCTCCACGAAGCGGTTCTCGGCCACGAGGAAGTCGGCCGAGGCGCGGTCCACCGGCCGCGTGAAGCCCAGCACCGAGCCGAAGGCCGACAGCGGATCGCCGGCCCAGGCGTGCTCGAGCGCCTGCGCGATCGTCGGCGCCGCCGCCGCGCCGCAGGGGTTGTTGTGCTTCAGGACGCACACGAAGGGCTCGTTGAACTCGAGCGCCAGCGCCAGCGCCGAGTCGAGGTCCACGAAGTTGTTGTAGGAGAGCTCCTTGCCCTCGCCGACGACCTCGGCGCGCGCCGCGCTCGGTCCGCGCTCGCCCGTCAGGTACAGCGCCGCGCGCTGGTGCGAGTTCTCGCCGTAGCGCAGGCCGCGCGCGCGCACGCCGGCGAGCGAGAACGCGGGCGGGAAGTCGAGCTCCGGGTTCGCGCGCCGCTCCTCGTCGAAGAGCCAGCGCGCGATCGCGGCGTCGTAGCGCGCGGTGAGCGCGAAGGCCTTCTGCGCGAGCTCGCGCCGCAGCTCCTCGCTGGTCAAGCCGCCGCGCTCCTGCAGCTCCGCGAGAACGCGCCCGTAGTCGGCCGGATCCGTGACCACGGTCACGAAGCGGTGGTTCTTCGCCGCCGAGCGCACCATCGACGGCCCGCC
>Ga0111538_10008320_pt1 | contig 13929 bp, 10 predicted proteins | sample SoiMethybrSBSTD1_FD_79669 | JGI IMG/M metagenome (GOLD analysis project Ga0111538, IMG submission 79669) | Bulk soil microbial communities from a Populus tree surrounding site in Tennessee, USA - Soil MetaG P. TD hybrid SBSTD1 (version 2)... | ecosystem: Environmental > Terrestrial > Soil >...
ACCGACGGCAAGGGCCGCACGGTCGACTTCACGCAGGCGCTCGTGCTCATGACCAGCAACCTGCGCTCGCTGAACGAGGTGCGCGCGGTCTTCAAGCCGGAGTTCCTGAACCGGCTCGACGACGTGATCGAGTTCGAGCCCCTGCGGCCCGAGGCGCTGCGCGACATCGTGGCGATCCAGGTCGAGCGGCTGCGCCGCCAGGCGGCGCTCAACGGCATCGAGCTCGTCGTGGCCGACGGCGCCCTCGACGTGCTGGCGCGCGAGGGCTACGACCCGACCTACGGGGCGCGGCCGCTCAAGCGCGCGCTCCAGAAGCACGTCGTCGACCTGCTCGCCCGGGAGATGATCTCGGGCCGCATCGGGGCCGGCGACAAGGTGCTGGTCGAGCCGGCCGCCGACGGGGCGGGCCTGACCGCGCGGCGCGTGGGCGTCAGCGAGACGGTCACGGCCTGACCCCCTGTGACTCGGCGGCCGCGCCGCCGTAGGCTGTCTCGCCATGGCGATCCCGCTCACCCCTGCGCGTGAGCCGGCGCCGTGGCGAGCCGCACTGCGCCCGGCCCGCTGGGCCGAGGCGCTGCTGGCGCTGGCGCCGCTGGTCTTCGCGGGGCTGCTCGCCGACCCGCCCTCGACGCGGCTCGCGCTGCAGATGGCCGGCGCCGTCGCGCTGATCGCGGCCGCGGGCGACGCCGTCGGCTTCGCCGCGTCACGCCGCTCGGCCTTCGCCTCCACGCTCGCCGTCTGCTGCGCGGCGGGCGGGCTGCTGCTCGCCGCGTGGGCGCAGCGGCTGGCGCCGCCCCTCGCCGCGCACGGCCCGCGCTCGCTCGGGCCGCTCGGCTGGGCGCTGCTGCTGCTCGGGCTGTGCGTGGCCGACGCGCTGCTGCTGCGCCTGTGGCTGCCGGCGGACGTGCTCGTGGTCGCCTGCGGCTACGTGCTGCGCGCGGCCGGCGGCGCCTCGGCCCTGCAGCTCGCGCCCTCGCGCTGGCTCGTCGTCTGCAGCTTCCTCCTCGGGCTCTTCGTGGGCCTCGGCCGCCATGGCTGGCGCGCCGACCCCGACGCACGCAAGCCGGGCTCGCGGCGCCCCGCGGTGCAGCGCGCGGCCGCGATCGCCGGCGTGCTGGCCGTCGCCAGCTACGTGGCCTACGCCCTGTCCTCCGACACGCAGGCGGCCATCGGCTCGCGCGACCTGATCTGGACCGCGCCGCTCGTCGCGCTGCTCGTCGCGCGCCACCGCGAGCACATCCGCCTGAGCTTCGGGCGCGACCCGCTCGAGCTCCTGCTGCGCGACAAGCTCTCGCTGGGCGCCTTCATGCTCTGGATCGCCTCGGTGCTCTTCGTGGTCTACCGCCGATGGTGAGCCCGGCGCCGACCTACCGCGTCCTGCATCGCGACGCGACCCTGCTCGTGGTCGACAAGGCGAGCGGCGTGCTGACGGTCGGGCATCCCGGCAGCCGCGAGCGTTGCCTGCTCGACGACCTGCGCCGCGACGGGCACCCGGTCGCGCCGGTGCACCGGCTCGACCAGGAGACGAGCGGCGTGCTGCTGCTCGCGCTCGACCCGGCGCACCGCGCGGCGCTCGAGCAGGCCTTCCGCCAGCACGAGGTGCGCAAGGACTACCTCGCGCTCGTCGAGGGCGTGCCGCCCGAGCGGCGGGCCACGATCGACCTCCCCATCGCCGACGAGGGCAAGACGGCGCGCGTCGATCGCGCCGGGCGTCCGGCCGTGACGCGCTACGAGGTGCTCGAGGCGCTGGGCCGCGGCTCGCTCGTGCGGGCGCGGCCCGAGAGCGGCCGCCACAACCAGATCCGCGTGCACTTCGCGCACCTGGGCCACCCGCTGCTGGGCGACCGCAAGTACGGCCGCCGCGCGCGCCGCGGCGAGGGGCCGCGCGCGCCGCGCGTCATGCTGCACGCCGAGCGCCTGAGCCTGCGCCACCCGGCGACCGGCCGCCCGCTGCAGGTCGAGGCGCCGCTGCCCGAGGACTTCGCCGCGCTCCTGGCCGAGCTGCGCGCCGACCGGCGCCAGCCCAGGCCGCCGTGAGTCGCGCGGCCGCGGCCGCTACCGGCGCTGGCTGCGCAGGATCAGCCAGACGACCATGAGCACCGCCTGCACCGCGCTGGCCACGTAGGTCAGCGCCGCGGCGCCCAGCACCTTGCGCGCGCCGGACAGCTCCTCGCCGTCGAGCGTGCGCGAGGTCTCGAGCACGAGCAGGGCGCGGCGGCTGGCGTCGAACTCGACGGGCAGCGTGACCAGGGCGAAGAAGGCGTAGAGCGACAGGCAGATCACGGCCGCCAGCATGAGCGTGCGGCCCATCGGGCTGGCGGCCAGCCCCGCGCCGATGAGGAACAGCCAGATCCAGGCGCGCGAGGCGAACGAGGCCACGGGATAGAAGCCCTGCCGGAACACGAGCGGCTTGTAGGCGGCGGCATGCTGGAGGGCGTGACCCATCTCGTGGGCCGCAATGCCGATGGCCGCGATCGACTGGCTGTCGTGCACGCCCTCGGAGAGCCGCAGGATCCTGGTGCGCGGGTCGTAGTGGTCGGTCAGACGGCCGGGGATGCGCTCGATCTGGACGTCCCGCAGCCCGTCGGCGTCGAGCAAACGCCGCGCCGCCTGCGCGCCGGTCAGGCGCGCCTGCGTGCCGACGCGGCTGTAGCGCGTGTAGGCCGACATCGTCCGGAACTGCGCCCAGACGGCGAACAGCATCGCCGGCCCGATCAGCAGCAGGTAGAGCGGATCGAAGAACAGCATCGACGAACCTCCAGGGGCGCGGCCCTATACATGACCAAAGCCGGGAGCCGGCACAAGCCGGCCCGGGCGCGCGTCTCCCCCCGCCCCCGGGAGCCGGGATACGATACGTGTTCCTTTCCGTCAGTCGGGAAGGCCCGCCCGTCTCACCCGTCCAAGGCCCCATGCGCTCCTCCCGCCAATCCTCCTCCAAGACCATGATGTGGGCCGCCGGCGTCGTCCTGCTCATCGCGGCCGCGGGCGGCACCGCCTGGCTGCTCAGCGACGAGTCCGAGGCGCCGCAGTCGCCGACCGCGGCGCCGGTGGCCGCCGAGCCCGAGCCCGAGAAGCTCGCGTTGCCCGAGCCGACCGCCGAGCATCCGATCGAGAACGCCGCGCAGTCGCTGCCCACGCTCGCTCGCGGCGAAGAGGCCGCCCAGCCGCTGCTCGCCGCGCGCGGCCCGAGCGGCACGATCTCGGGCAAGGTCGTCGACCAGCACGGCCAGCCCGTCGCGGCGACCTTCATCAACGTCTACCAGGGCAATGCCCTGCTGCCCGGCCCCTTCCCGGGCTCGATGCAGATCCTCGACCTGCAGACCAAGAGCACCGCGGACGGCAGCTTCACGATCGCGGGCGTGCCCGCCGGCGCCTCCTACGTGCTCGTCGGCGAGCACGAGAACTACGCCAAGAGCGAGACCCCGAACCTGCGCGTCGAGGCCAACCAGACGCTGAGCGGCGTGACGCTGGTGCTCACCGACGGCGCCGTGGTGCGCGGCAACGTGACCCAGACCGGCGGCTCGCCCATCGCGAACGCCCGGGTCGAGCTGCACGACACCATGGCGCAGTTCGCGCAGAAGCCCGAGCAGATCGAGCCCGCGGCCGTGGTCTTCGCCGACGCGGCCGGCCGCTACGCCTTCACGCACGTCTCCAGCCGCTTCTTCCGCGTGAGGGCCTCGGCCGACGGCTTCGAGACGCTCATGCAGACCGGCAACGCCGGCTTCGAGCCCGGGCCGTCGGACATGGTCATCGACTTCGAGCTGAGCCCGGGGCGCTCGCTGCCGGGTCGCGTCGTCGACATCAACATGAACCCCATCGCCGGGGCGCGCATCGAGGTGCAGTCGATCGGCAAGGAGCCGCAGAGCACCTCGGACGCCACGAGCGACGAGACCGGCTTCTTCCGGCTCGACGGGCTGGGCACGAGCACCTACCAGCTCCACGCCACCTGCAAGGGCTACTCCGACAAGAACGTGCCCAAGCTCGACGTCACCGCCGGCGAGTTCCAGGTCACGATGGAGCCGCGCGGCTACATCGAGGGCAACGTGGTCAGCGCGGCCGGCTCGCCGGTCACGCACTTCGCGCTCTACCTCATGCGCAGCCGGCCCAACGCCGACCCCAACTACCTGAACGACCACCGCAGCTTCAACGACGCGGGCGGACGCTTCAACCTGGGCGACCTCGACCCCGGCGACTACATCGTCGAGGCGCGGGCCGACGGCCTGGCCGACACGCGCAGCGAGCCCTTCACCGTCGGCCGCGGCCCCGACCCCTCGGCCCAGCTGCGCATCATCATGAGCGCCGGCGGGACGCTCGCCGGCACGGTCCTCGATCCCACCGGCTCGCCGGTCGGCGGCGCCTCGGTCGTGATCAACCCGAACAACTACGTCGACTCGAACATCAGCAAGATCTTCAACATGATCGCGCCGACCGACGAGCGCGAGCGATCCACCGCCTCCAAGGAGGACGGCACCTTCGTCTTCGAGCACGTCACGCCCGGCGTGTACCAGGTGCGCGCGGATCACCCCGACTTCGCGGCCTACTCGGTCAACGACGTCCAGATCAACGACGACTCCGTGCACGCCAACGCGGCTCTCAAGCTCACGCTGCCGAAGGGCGCGGTCATCGCGGGCCAGGCGGTCGACGACACCGGGCCGATGGCCTTCTGCAAGGTGCAGATCAACCAGAAGGACAGCACCTTCATGGACGCCGGCACGACCGACAAGGACGGCTACTTCCGCTTCCGCAACCTCGCGCAGGGCGAGTACCAGGTCACCGTGATGCCCGAGAAGGTCGGCGGCGAGCCGATCCACCCCTTCATGAAGCTGGTGTACGCGAAGAACTCGCAGAAGGACGTGTATGTCGGCGAGGGGCAGGTGCTGGATGGGGTCCTGCTCCAGCTCCACAAGAACTAGTGGCGGCGAGGGCCGGCCTTGCAGCCGGCGGGCCGCGCGGCGCGGATGAGGGCGGGACGGCCGAGGGCAGCGGCCCGCGGCTGAAGGCCGTACGCGTGGGGAATTGGGGCGGACGAGCGGGCGGGAGCGCGAAGAGCGGAGGCAGCTGCGCCCGTCGTGCCGGCGGGCCGGCGAAGGCAGAGGGAAGGCGGCGTCGGAGGCGGCCCGCGGCACAACGGGCGACCGGGGACGGGTGAGGAAAATGCGGGTGCGAGTTGAAGCGAGGTGGGCTGACGAGCGGGCGAGCGGAACGGTCAGGGGCGGGCGAGGCGAGCGGCGAGGAGCGAGAGGACGGTGGCGTTGGCCGGAAGGAAGGGAAGGGAGAGCAGGTCGCTGGCGCCGGCCCAGAGGAGCTGTTGGCCTTCGGTCGGTTGGGGTGAGGGGAGCCCGATCGGGACGCACAGGAAGAAGCTGACGCGGACGCGCGCTCCGGGGTAGGTCCACTCCACCACGTCGAGCGGCTCGAGCACGCGCACGTCGAGACCGAGCTCCTCGCGGCACTCGCGCACGGCAGCCGCTGCGGCGTCCTCGCCCGGCTCGAGCTTGCCCCCGGGAAACTCCCAGTGGCCGCTCCAGCTCCGGCCGGGGGCCCGCGTCTGCACGAGCACGCGCCCCTCGTGCAGCACGACCGCCGCCGCGATCGGGAGCGGCGCCTCGCTCACCGCGCGCCGGCCGGCCGCAGCCGCGACCGGTACCAGTCGGCCAGCAGGATCGAGCCGGCCATCGCAGCATTCAGGCTCTCGACCGCGGATTCGTGCGGGACGCTCGCGGAGCGGAGGCCGGGCAGGTGCGGGACGCCGCGCGTCTCGTGCCCCACGAGGAGCAGGCAGCGTTCGGGCAGCTCCGCCGCGGCGGACGGCGCGGGAGGGTCGCTGCCGCGCCCGGGCTGCGCGGCAACCGCCTGCAGCCGCTGGCTGGCTGCGACGGCGAGCAGCTCGTCCTCGCCGAGCTCGGTCACGGGCAGGCGCAGCGCGGCCCCCGCCGAGGCGCGCACGACCTTGGGCCCGAAGGCGTCGGCCGTGCCGGGCAGCAGCAGCGCGGCCGAGGCGCCGAAGGCGAGCGCCGAGCGCAGCAGCGTCCCGACGTTGCCCGGATCCTGCAGGCCGCACAGCCCGAGCACGAGCGCGGCTCCGCCCGCGGGCAGCTGGCCGTCCCAGCGCGGCGGCAGCGGCACCGCGGCCAGCAGGCCGGGCGCGTGCTCGCGATCGGACAGCCGCTGCGCCGCGCGCTCGGCGAGCCCGACGACGGCCGCGCCGCGCTCGGCGGCGCGGCGGACGACCTCGTTCGCAGCGTCGGGCAGCGCCGTGCCGACCGCCACGAGCCGCGGCACGAGGCCGCAGGCCAGCGCCTCGTCGAGCAGCACCTCGCCCTCGACGAGGCAGCAGGCGTGCTCGCGGCGGCCGCGCGGCGTGGCCAGGTCGGAGAGCAGGTCGACCTGGGCGCGCGTGGCCGGCGGCCAGCTCATGGAGCGCGCCAGAGGTGCGTGACCCGGCGCTCGCCGTCGGGCCGCGCCCAGCCTCCGGACATCTCGCGGCTGTTGTGGTCGAGCGCGACCTCGCCCCGCGGTGTGACGACGATCAGGCCCGAGGCGCCGCGCAGGTCGCCCGGCCCGTCCTGCAGCTCGTCGAGCGCCGCGCGCGCCGCCTGCGCCGGCGTCAGGCCGCCCGCCGCGACGAGTTGCACCACGCGCCGCGCGGTGCCCTCGCGCATGAGCGCCTCGCCCACGCCGGTCGTCACGCAGGCCCCGGCCCGGTCGTCGGCCCAGTAGCCGGCCCCCACCACGGGCGAGTCGCCGACGCGGCCGGCTCGCTTGAGGCTCATCCCGCCGGTCGAGACGGCGGCCGCGACGTGCCCCTGCGCGTCGAGCGCGACGGCGCCGACGGTGTCGAGGTAGGCGGGACGCGCCGTCATCCGCTCGGCCTCCTCGCGGCGCCGCCGCCAGATGCTCAGCGCGCGCTCGGTGACCAGGTCCGGCGGCGCGCAGGTCGGCAGGCCGCAGGTCGCCGCGAGCGCGTCGGCGCCGGGCGGCCCGACGAAGCGCCCGAAGTCGCCCTCGGCCGAGATCCGCTCGGCGAGCAGCACCGGGTTGACGCAGTTGCGCACCCCGGTCACCCCGCCGTAGCGCCGCGTGCGGCCGTCCATGAAGCCCGCGTCGAGCGAGACCGAGCCGTCCTCGGCGAGCGCCGCGCCGCGACCGGCGTTCATGATCGTGTGCGACTCCATGTGCACGACCGCCGCCAGCACGGCGGCCGTCGCGCCGCGCGGCAGCTCGGCCAGCCCGAGCTCGAGCGCCCGGGCCACGCCCTCGAGGTACTGGCGGCGGTCCTCCTCGCGCTCGAGGTTGCCGGCCCCGCCGTGCACCACCACGACCGGACCGAACGTCACGTCCCGGCCCTCACCACGCGCGCAGCCACAGGCACTTGAGGTACTCCGTCTCGGGACATTCCAGCAGCACCGGATGGTCCGGCGCGGCGCCCGTCACGCGCAGCAGCCGCGCCGCGCGCCCGGACTTGCGCGCCGCCGTCGTGACCAGCTCGGTGAACTCGACCCGCGAGAGCAGGCCCGAGCACGAGCAGGTCAGCAGCAGCCCGCCCGGCTTCAGCACCGAGAAGGCCAGCCGGTTGAGGTCATGGTACTTGCCGCGGCCGGTCAGCTCGTCGCGCCGTCCGGGGATGAACTTGGGCGGGTCGAGCACGATGCTGTCGAAGCGCCGCCCGGAGGCGCCGACCTGGCGCAGCCAGTCGAAGGCGTCGGCGTGCACCAGCTGCGCGCGCACCTGGTTCAGGTTGAGGTTGTCGCGCGCGGTGGCCAGGGCCTCCTCGTCCAGGTCGACGCCCGTGATCGAGTCGGCCCGCCCCGCCCGCGCGACCGCGGCCGAGAAGCCGCCGGTGTAGCAGCACAGGTCGAGCACGTCGCCGGAGGCCCACTGCGCGAAGTCGCGTCGGTTCTCGCGCTGGTCGCAGAAGAAGCCGGTCTTGTGGCCGGTCGCGAGGTCGACGCGGTAGCGCACGCCATGCTCGTGGATGCGCAGGCTCGCCGGGCAGCCCTCGCTCGAGCGGTCGATGGCCGGCACGCCCTCGAGGCGCGCGGTGCGCTCGTTCAGCGTGACGCGGTGGTGCGTCGTGCCCAGCCGCCGGTGCAGGCGCGGCAGCAGCTCGTCCAGCCAGCCGATCCACCCGGCGCTGTGCAGCTCGACGGCGGCCACCCCGCCGAGCTTGTCGACGATGAGGCCCGAGAGGTGGTCGCCCTCGCTGTGCACGGCGCGCCAGGCGTCGGTCTCGGCCGCCAGCGCCGGCAGCGACGCGCGCAGCGCCGTCGCGCGGTCGAGCGCGGCGTCGAGCGCGGCCAGGTCGAAGCGCGCGTCGCCGCTCGTCAGCCGCCGCACCGCGATGTCGCTGAACGAGTTCCAGAAACCGTCGCCGAGGATCACGCCCTCGGGCGTGCGCAGCGTGACGAGGATGCCGCTGGGCAGCTTGGGCGCCTTGGCCACGATGCCGCGCCGCACGAAGGGGTGCGGGTTGGGATGGAGCGTCAGCTCGACGACCGGGGGGGCCGGCGTCTCGCCCTCGGTCACGGCCCGCTCACCGGAGGCGATCAGTGCGTGCCTGCCGCGGGGACGATGCCCTCGGGCACCTTCTCGCCGTGCTCGTCGACGATGTCGATCGGCGGCAGCGCCAGGCCCTCGAGCTGCGGCAGCACCGCGCGGCGGTCGCCCACGAGCACGAGCAGCAGGTGGTCGGTCGGGATCAGGCGGCCGACCAGCTCGTTGATCTCCGCGGGCGTGACGCCCGCCAGCTTCGCCAGGTCCTGCGCCGCGTCGGCGGGCACATTGCCGCGCTCGCGCATCGTCAGCCAGGTGCCGACCGTCGAGCCCAGGCTCTCGTAGCCCGACACGATCCGCGCGCGCACGGTGCTCGTGGCGCCGGCGACCTCGTCGGGCGCGATGTCCGCGCCGCGGGCGCGCTCGAACTCGCCCAGGAACTCCTTGAGCGAGGCGCCGGTCACGTCGGTGCGCACGTCGGCGCTCGCGCCGAAGGTCCCCTGGTCGGGGCGCCGCGTGAAGCCGCTGCGCGCGCCGTAGGTGTAGCCCTTGTCCTCGCGCAGGTTCTGGTTGAGGCGGCTCGTGAAGGAGCCGCCGAAGAGCGAGTTGAGCACGTCGGCCGGGATGCGCTCGGGGTCGGTGCCCGCCTGGCCCGGCATGATGAAGCTGACCACGGTCTGCGGCGCGTCGGGCCGGTCGACGAGCACCGCGCGCGGCGGCTGCAGCGCGGCCGCCGGCGTCGAGGCCGGCACCGCCGGCAGCGGGCGCGCCGCCTTCGGCCAATCCTGGTCGAGCGCGTCGGCCACGGCGCGAGCGCGCGCCGGGTCGAGGTCGCCCGCCATGACGAGCAGCGCGCCCTTCGGCTGCGCGAGTCCGGCCTGGAACTCGCGCGCCTGCTCGAGCGCCAGCTTCTCGACGGTCTCGGGGAAGCCGCCGACCGGCCGCCCGTAGGGATGCCGCTCGCCGTACCACAGCCGCGCGCCGACCTGCCGCGCGACGGTGCCGGGGTCGTCGAGCGCCTGACGCAGCGACTCGGCCTGCAGCCGGCGCACGCGCTCGAAGTCGGCCGCGTCGAAGCGCGGCCGCGCGACGGCCTCGTGGAACAGCGCCAGCGCCTCGTCGAGGTGCTCCTCGAGCACGTTGAGCTGCACGATCGTCTGCCGCAGCCCGGCCGTGACCGAGAAGTCGGCGCCGAGCTGCTGCAGGGCCTGCGCGAAGGCGCGCGAGTCGAGGTCGCCGGCGCCCTCCTCCATCATGCTCGCGGCGAGCGTCGCCAGGCCGGCCTGCTCGGGCGTCTCGGTGATCGCGCCGTTGGGCAGCACGAGGCTGATCGCGACGAGCGGCAGCCCGGTGCGCTGCAGGTGCCAGACCTCGAGGCCGCTCTCGCGCCGGCTCATGCTCGGCACCGGCGGATCGAAGGCCGGCGCCGCGTTCGCCTCGGCCGGGCGGCGGTCGCGCGCCACGTCGTGCGCGCGGCTGCCCTCGGGCAGCACGGTCATGACCAGCCGCCGCTGCGGGTCGAGCACGCTGCGCGCCCACGCGGCGACGCCCTCGTCGGTCGCGCGGCGGTAGCGGTCGAGGTCGCGCTCGAAGCCGTCCGGGTCGCCGAAGGCCATGAGGTACTGGTTGAGGCGGTCGGCCCGCGCGTGGAGCGACTCGAGCGAGCGCACCGAGTTCGTCTCGATGCGCGCCACCGTGCGCTCGCGCTCGCCGGGCTCGAGGCCCTGCGCGAGCAGGCGGCCGAGCTCGTCGTCCACGGCGGCCTCGAGCGCCGCGAGATCGGCGCCGGGCGCGGCCATCACGTCGACGTGGAACAGCGAGCCGAGCAGCCGGCTCGCCTGGTAGGCGGCGACGTCGACCGCCAGGCCGTCCTTCACGACGAGGCGCTGGTACAGGCGGCTGTTGGTGCCCTCCGAGAGCGCGCTGCCGACGATGTCCATCTCGGCGTCGCCGGGCTTGAAGAAGGCCGGGCTGTGGTAGACGAACGAGAGGCGCGCGAGCTCGACCTTGTCCTCGAGCGTGATGCGGCGCGGCCCATCGAGGCGCGCCGGCGGCGCGTCGACCGGCGGCGGCTCGGGGCCCGGCGGCAGGTCGCCGAACTCCTGCTGGATCCACTGCTTCGCCTGCGCCGGATCGAAGTCGCCGACCACGCAGAGGCTGGCGTTGTTCGGCAGGTAGTAGCGGTTGAAGAAGGACTTCACGTCCGAGACCGTGGCGGCCTGCAGGTCCTCGTGCTTGCCGATCACGCTGATCTGGTAGGGATGGCCCGGCGGGTACATGAGCTCGTCGACCAGGATCTCGGCCTTGCCGTAGGGCTGGTTCTCGATGCTCTGCCGCCGCTCGTTGCGCACGACGTCGCGCTGCAGGTCGAGCTTCTCCTGGGTCATCGCCTCGTCGAGCGACTCGAGCCGGTCGGCCTCGAGCCACAGCAGCGTCTCGAGCATCGGCGCGGGGCCCCAGTCGAAGTAGTTCGTGCGGTCCTCGCTGGTCGTGGCGTTGTTCGCGCCGCCGCCGGCCTCCATGATCGAGTCGAACTCCGAGTTCGGCACGCGGTTCGTGCCCATGAACATGAGGTGCTCGAAGAGGTGCGCGAAGCCCGAGCGCCCCAGCGGCTCGTCCTTGCTGCCGACGCGGTACCACAGGTTGACCTCGACCTTGGGCAGGCTGTGGTCGGGCGCGAGGATCACGTCGAGGCCGTTGTCGAGCCGGTAGCGCTCGTGCGGCACGCTGATGCGGCCCGGAGGGGGCGCGGGCGCGGCGGCGGCCGGCGCGTTCTGCGACGCGGCCGGCGCGAGGATCGAGAGGAGCAGGAGCGGCAGCGTGGCCAGCATGGTGGACTCTCCAGCGAAGGAGGGCCGATCACTGTGCCATGCCCGCCGCGCGGCGCGCCAGACGGCGCGGGAGGCTACAGGTCGCCGGGCGGCGTGACCGCCCAGTCCCAGCCGACGGCGCCCGTGCGGTCCGTCGCGCGCGCCTCGAGCGGGAGCTTGAGGCCCTCGGCGAGCGGCAGCCCGCCGAAGACGATGGTGCCGCTCGTGCCGTCCGCGCTGATCTGCGCCGCGGTCGCGAACGGCAGCAGCAGCGGCAGCACGTCCCCGTGCGAGCCCGCGAGGAGCTCGATCGACGAGAGGTCGATGCCGCCGTGCGGATCGAGCAGGCCATCCGGATCGACGAGGCGCAGCACGATCGCGTTCGTGCCCGGCTCGAAGCTCAGGTAGGCCTTCGGTCCGCGTGGACGGCTGAGCGGGTCGTAGGGACTGCTGCCGGCCTGCACCTCGCGGCGGTTGGGCCAGCCGTCGCCGTCGGCGTCGCCGGCCTGGTCGACGACGTTGGCGTAGGTGAAGCCCGTCGGGTCTCCGTTGGGCACCGAGTGGAACGCATTGAGCGCCGACGGCAGCGGCCGCGACGAGCGCACTCCGGTGACGAGGTTGATGCGCACGAGGCGGTCGAACTGCGGGTTGCCGGTGTCGTCGTCGACCACGAAGGCATCCTCGCCCGAGGCCCCCAGCGCGAATCCGTTCGGTCCGTCGCCTACCGGGTACTGCGCGAGGATCGCACCGTCCACGGCCGAGCGCCGGCGCAGCACGGGCACGGGCGGGCCCTGAGAGTCGTCCGGCTCCAGCATCCACAGGTCGCCAGCCGCATCGACCCTCAACTGGGCGTCGCCGAACTGAGCATCGACCGCCAGCGTGAAGGTGGCGAGGATCGAGGTCCCGTCGGAGCGGACCAGCGCCGCCGGACTCAGCAGGTTCCACAGCGTCCCGTCCGGGGACGCCGCCAGGCATCGTTCCGTGTGGTAGTCGAGCGAAAGGTCGAGGCTCGAGACGACCGCCCCGCTCGCGGGATCGACCCTCACGAGCACGGGCAGCAGGCCGCAGGTCGGGCAAGCCTGTCGGTCGGCCGCGGCCCACAGCGAGCCGTCCGGCGCGAGCGCGAGGTTGGCCGTGAAGCTGGTCGTGTCCCAGAACACGTCGCTGACCTCGGAGCTCGTGCCGATCACCGCGCCCGCGGCCGACACCGCGTACAGCGGGCCCCACGTGGAGAAGCTCGCCTTCGTGAGCGCGTGCGCGGTGCCCGACGCGGCCAGCACCACCGACATCGGACGCTCGCCGAGCAGAACGGGCGGCAGCACCGTGCCGTTCGGGTCGAGCCGCGTCAGCTCGGTCTTCTCGAAGGGGTCGTGGCAGATCCAGACGCGGCCCTCGCCATCGAAGCCGGCCGCGCTCAGCGTCGACAGGGTGCCGCCGGAGAGCGTCGCCTCGCCCAGCGCGTTCAGCTTGCGGTCGAAGCGCCGCACGGTCGGGACCGCGTTCATGTAGACCACGACCTGGTCGGTGACCTGGGCGGCCACGCTCGGGGCGGCCAGCAGGACGAGGACGCCGGCACCGCGCAGGCTCGAGCGGATCATCGCGAGGCTCCTCCAGCCGGGGGGCGGCGGCGCCTCTAGTCTCGCACGGGCCGGTCGGTCACGCGCCGGCCAGCACGCGCTCGCAGGCGGCCAGCACCATCTCGGCGCTCATGCGAGTCATGCAGCGGTGGTCGATCGGGCAGATCTTGAGGTGGCAGGGGCTGCATTCCACGCCCGTGCGGACGACGGCGCTGTGCTGGAGGTTCGTGTTGCTGAAGCGCGGGTCGGTCGAGCCGAGCAGGGCCACGGTGGGCACGTCGAAGGCCACCGCGATGTGGCGCGGGCCGGCATCCGTGCCGACGAAGAGCGCGAGGCGCTTGGCCATGGCCTTGAGGAGGCGCAGGTCGATGGGGTCGTCGACGGCCGAGGCGACCGGGCTCTTCGCCGCGGCCGCGATGGCGCGCACGGTCTCCTCCTCGCCCGGGCCGCAGAAGAGCAGCGTGCGTCCGCCGTGGCGCGCGTGCAGCGTGTCGGCCACGGCCGCCCAGCGTTCGGGGTACCACAGCTTGCTGGGGCCGAACGAGGCCCCGCCGTGGAAGCCGTAGATCGGCGTGCCCGGCTCGAACGCATGCCGCGCGAGCCACTGCTCGGCGCGCACGTCGTCCTCGGGCCGCACCGCGAGCTGCGTGCGGTGCCCGGCGCGCGGCACGCCGAGCGCGTCGAGCAGCCGCCCGTAGAACTCCGGCATCGGCTGCGGCATGCGGTGGAACTTCGCTTCTGGCCGGCTCTGCAGGCCCCGCGTGAGCAGCCAGGTGCGTCCGCCGCCCGCGTAGCCCACCCGCCGCGGGATCGCGGCGAGCCGCGCGGTGAGGGCCGAAGAGAAGGAGTTGGCGAAGAGGATCGCGAGGTCGAAGCGCCGGCTGCGGAAGTCGCGCGCCGCGGCGCGCATCCCCCCGAAGCCCTCTTTCGCGCGCGACGGCAGCGGCACGAGCTCGTCGACGAAGGGCAGCCCCTCGAGGAGCGGCACGCAATGCCCCGGCCCTGCCGCCACGATGCGCGCGGCCGGCCAGTGCGCGCGCAGGCTGCGC
>Ga0111538_10008321_pt1 | contig 13929 bp, 7 predicted proteins | sample SoiMethybrSBSTD1_FD_79669 | JGI IMG/M metagenome (GOLD analysis project Ga0111538, IMG submission 79669) | Bulk soil microbial communities from a Populus tree surrounding site in Tennessee, USA - Soil MetaG P. TD hybrid SBSTD1 (version 2)... | ecosystem: Environmental > Terrestrial > Soil > Tree...
GTTTTGTTGGTGGCCGCGGGTTGCGGTGATGACCCCAAGGGAGGAACCGATGCGCGTGACGGGTCCGGCGACGGAAACGCGTCGGCCGATCGCCCTGACACCGGCAGCGACGTCCGCGTCGACATGAGCGGCTCCGCCGGGACGGGCGGCAGCGTCGGCGGCAACGGTGGCAGCACCGGCGGCACCGGTGGCACCGGCGGCGGCGCCGCGGGCACCGGCGGCGTCGCGGGAAGCGGCGGAACAGGCGGCACCGGCGGTGGCGTCGACGGCGGCACCGATCCCGACGCCGCCGCGCCGACGTGCTCCGACGGCATCAAGAACAGCGACGAGACCGGCATCGACTGCGGCGGCCACTGCGGAAAGTGCGGGCCGGGCAATCCGTGCGTGGTGAACGCCGATTGCACGTACTCGTGCAAGGCCGACAAGACGTGCGCCGCCTGCAACCTCGCCGCCGATTGTTCGGGCAACGAGACCGAATGCGAGCACCGCACCTGCACCGCCGGCGTCTGCGGCAGCATGCGCGAGGCCGCGGGCACCGTGCTGACGGTGCAGGCCACGGGCGACTGCAAGCGCCGCCAGTGCGCGGCCGACGGCACCGTCGCGAACGCCAACGACGACACCGACGTGCCCGAGGACCGCAACCCGTGCACCAACGACATCTGCACGACGGGCGCGCCGTCGCACACGATGATGCCCGCGAACTCCAACTGCGGCGGCGCCAACCACTGCAACGCCAGCGGTCAGTGCGTCGGGTGCGCGGTCGCCGCGGACTGCCCGGGAACCGACACCGCCTGCCGCACGCGAACCTGCAGCGCGGCCGGTGTCTGCGGATTCAACTTCACCCCCGCGAACACCAAGCTCGTCGACCCGACCGCGGGCGACTGCAAGGGCCTGCAGTGCGACGGCGCCGGCAACTCGCAGATCTTCAACGACAGCCTCGACCTGCCGGTCGACGGCAACGTCTGCACGACCGACGAGTGCAGCTCGGGCACCGCGTCGCACCGGCCGGTCGCGTCCGCGACCCCCTGCGGCGGCAGCGGCAGCAGCCTGGTCTGCGACGGCGCGAACAACTGCGTCGAATGTCTCTCCGCCTCCAGCTGCCCCGGCACCGACACCGATTGCCACACGCGAAGCTGTGTCACGGGCCAGTGCGGTATCACCAACATCGCCGCCGGGACGCTGACCACGGCGCAGACGCCGGGCGACTGCAAGAAGAACGTCTGTAACGGCCAGGGGACGTCCGGCCCGGTCAGCGACGACCTGGACCTGCCGGTCGACGGAAACGCGTGCACGCAGGACGTCTGCACCGCCGGAACGCCGAGCAATCCGTTCGTGACCGCCGGCAACAGCTGCGGCGGGAGCACGATCTGCGACGGCCAGGGCGCCTGCGTCAGCTGCCTGACGGCGTCGAGCTGCCCCGGGACGGACAACGACTGCCACACGCGCACGTGCACCAACGGCGCCTGCGGCGTCAGCTTCGCTCCCGCCGGCACCCCGCTGACCCTGCAGATGTCGGGCGACTGCAAGCGAAGCCAGTGCGACGGCGCCGGGCAGACCATGGTCGTGAACGACAACGCCGATGTGCCCGCCGACGGCAACATGTGCACGGACGACATCTGCACGGCCGGCGTGCCCTCGAACCCGAACCTGACCGCCGGGACCACCTGCGGAACCAACCAGATGTGCACCGGCCAGGGCGCCTGCGTCGGCTGCCTCACCGCCGCCAACTGCGGCACCGACACCGCGTGCCGCACGTTCGCTTGCACCAACAACCAGTGCGTCGTCACCAACGTCGCCGCGGGCACGCTGCTGCCGGCAACCAGCCAGACGACCGGCGACTGCAAGAAGGTCCAGTGCGACGGCGCAGGTCAGTCGCAGACCGTCAACGACGACACCGACAAGCCGGTCGACACCAACGCCTGCACGCAAAACCTGTGCAACCTCGGCATCCCGTCGAACCCACCCGAGCCCGCGGGCACGGCGTGCAGCCAGGGCGGCGGCATCAAGTGCAACGGCAGCGGCACGGCGCCCGCCTGCGTCCAGTGCCTGGCGACCACCGATTGCAGCGGCACCGACACCGCATGTCACCAGCGCACCTGCACCGCCGGCGTTTGCGGCATCAGCAACACCGCCGACGGCACGACTGTCGGCGTGCCGATTCCGAAGGACTGCAAGAAGGACATCTGCATGACCGGCAACCAGGTGACGGTCAACGACGACACGGACCTGCCGGTCGACAACAACGGCTGCACCATGGACCTGTGCACGAACGGCACGCCCTCGAACCCGTCGCTGCCACAGAACGCCACCTGCAACGAGGGCGGCGGCACACGCTGCAACGGCTCTGCGACCGCTCCCGCCTGCGTGCAGTGCATAGTGGCCAGCCACTGCGGCAACAACACCGCCTGTCAGATGTTCGACTGCAGCGCCACGGGCGTGTGCAGCCCCATCAACGTCCCCGCAAACACGGCGCTGCCGACGGCCCAGCAGATTCCGGGCGACTGCAAGACGAGCGTCTGCAACGGCAACGGCGGCATCACCACCGCCGTCAACAACCTCGACGTGTTTGTCGACAACAACGCCTGCACGCTCGACCAGTGCAACGCCGGCAATCCGCAGAACCCGCCGGTGGCATCGGGCGTGGCGTGCAACCAGAGCGGCGGCATCAAGTGCGACGGCAGCGGCGCCTGTGTGGCGTGCCTGGTCAACGGCGACTGCGGCACCGACACCTTCTGCAAGACCTTCGAGTGCAGCGCGGCCCATACGTGCGGCAGCACCAGCAAGGCGAACGGGACGCCGCTCCCGGGTCAGATCGGGGGCGACTGCAAGGAAAGCGTCTGCATGAGCGGCGCCGAAACGCAGGTCAACGACAACGACGACGTCATCGTCGACGGCAACCCCTGCACCGACGACCTCTGCTCGAACGGCACGCCGCAAAACCCGCCCGTCCCGGCCGCAACGCCCTGCGGGACCAACCAGATGTGCAACGTCTCGGGCATGTGCGTCGGCTGCCTCCAGGACAGCGACTGCGGGACCCCCACCGACTGCAAGACCCCCGTCTGCAACAACGGCACCTGCGGCTTCACCAACGCCCCGGTGGGCACACCGGTGTCGACGCCGCCGCCGATCCCCGGCGACTGCAAGCAGAACGTCTGTGACGGCAACGGCAACGTCGACGTGGCCATCGACAACAACGACAAGCCCTCGGGTACCATTTGCCTGCCGGGCGTGTGCAACGCGGGCGTCCCCGGGACCCAGCCGGCCACGGTGGGAACCGCCTGCACCGCTGCCAACCCCGCCGCCACGCAGTGCGACGGCGCCGGCCTGTGCGTCGAGTGCCTCACCGCGATCACGTGCCCCGGCGGCACCGACACCACCTGTCACACGAAGGTCTGCACCGCCGGCTTCTGCGACATCTCCTTCGCCGTCGCGGGCACGGTGGACGCGATGCAGACCTCCGGTGACTGCAAAGAGATGCAGTGCGACGGCGCCGGCAACAGCCTCCCGATCGCCGACACCGACGACTTCCCGCCCCCCACCGGCGAGTGCAAGACCTCGTTCTGCACTGGCACCATGCCGGACACCGGCAACGTGGCTCACGGAATGTCGTGCACGGAGGGCGGCGGCCGCACCTGCGACGCGGGCGCCTGCATCACGTCGTTCAGCGTGCTGCGATGGGGTACCACTGCGACCGGGGTCGCCGTGGCCACATTCGTCGAGGAGCGCAAGCTCGACGGAACCCTGGTGGGGACGACCAACCTCCCAACCGCCGCCGCAGGCGCGAATCAGATCCTCTCCGCGCTCGGGACCTCGTCGTCGGAGGGCTCGCTGTCGCTGTCCGGTGACGGTAGGTACCTGATCGTCGCTGGCTATAACACGGCGGCGGCGGCGTCCCTGGCCACCGTCAACGCCGCCGCCCGCGTCGTCGGTCGGATCGATGCCGCCGGCAATATCGACACGACGACGTCCATCCCCGCAGCGACAGGGTTCAACGGCGACAACAACATCCGTGGCGCCACGTCGAACAACGGTTCCGGCTTCTGGGCGAGCGGCTCCGGCGCCAATGTCGGAGGCGTCGGCAGCGGCGGCATCTGGTGGCTCCCGCTCGGCACGACGGGTGGCGCCACGCAGGTGCAGATCCTGTCGAACCCGGGCGACACGCGCTGGCCTCACATCTTTGACGGCCAGCTCTACGTCTCGACCACCGTCGGATTCACGGGTAACCCAGCTCTCCCTGCGACCGCCCCGATCGCTATCGGCAGCGGCCTGCCGACCACCAGCGGTCAGACCATAACCAGGCTGAACGGCCTGCCCACCAGCGGCGCCGCTCCGTTTGGGTACGTGTTTTTGGATGTGGACTCGACCGTCACCGGCGTCGACAGGCTGTACGTGGCAGACAACAGCGCGACACTGGGCGTCCGGAGGTGGACCTTCAACGGGACAGCCTGGACCGTGGCCGCGACCAACTTCAACGTCCCCACCACCAACAGCGGCTTCAAGGGCCTCACCGGGTTCGTGAGCGGTGGCAACGTCATCCTGATCGCCACGACCACGCAAACCTCCGGGACCCGCATCATCACGTGGACCGACACCGGCGGCTCCAGCACCCCGACAAACAACGGGGCGCTCGTCTTCACCGCGCCGTCCGGCCAGTACCGTGGCGTCGCGATGGCGCCGCACCTCTAGAGAGCGAGGACCAGGCGCTGGCGGCGGTGGCCGTCAGCGCGTCGTGCCGGCTGCGGCCGGCACGAGCGCGGGCCGCTTCTGCGGGCGGTACGCCCGCACGAACTTGCGCAGGTCCTGCCAGATGAGGTTCGCGTCGAAGAACTCCATCTCGGCGAACGCCTCCACGTTGGACCAGCCCTCTTCCTCCATCCGGTAGACCGACATCATCGCGCCCGTGCGATCGACGCCGTGCTTGCAGTGCACGTACAGCGGCCGCAGCGTCGGATCGCGCACGATCTCCAGGAAACGCGCCACCTGCTCCGCCCGGGGCGCGTCGCTCGACCCGAGGGCGATCCGCTCGTAGCGCAGGCCGGCGGCCTCCACCTGCTGCTTCTCGGTGTCGCCGTGATAGTGCCGCAGGTTGAGCACCGTCTTGATGCCCATCGACTTCAGCCAGGCGACGCCCTCGGCGCTGGGCCGCCCGCCCCGGTAGAGACCGGGCGCGACCTCTGCCGCGTACGCGACGCCGCGCACGTCCGGCAGCCGGCGAGCGAAGCGTGGCTCCAGCGCGCTCGCCGGATCGCGCGGGCCCGAATCGAACGTCAGCGTGCCGATCGCCTGCATGTCCGCCGGGAAGATCACCGCGCCGACCTTCCACCCCGCCTTGCGCCCCTCGTAGCAGTCGATCGCCAGCTCCGTGCAATAGAAGCGCTTGTCGTCCTGGGCTCCGACCAGGCCCAGCCAGTCATACTTGCGCCCGACGCGCGCGCGCGCGCGTGCGACGGCCGCCGCCCCCGCTTCCGCCGTCCAGCCGGGCGGGCGGATGATCTGCAGGCGATGCGCCTGCGCCAGTAACGCGCGCAGCGGCGTCACCCGGACCCCCGACGAGACCGCCTCGATCACCTCCTCCTTCTGCTTGTCGAACACGACCGCGTGGCTCAGCGTGGCGCGCGTCAGCGCCGCCACCGTCTGATCGCCGACGTGCGTGCCGCGCACCACCAGCCAGCCGCCGTGATCCGCCTTGTCGCGCACGGTCTTCACCCACGCGTCGGTCTGCGCCTCGGCGGCCGGGCCTTCGGGTTTCCGCACCGGAAGCCCGGGAATCTCGGCCCCGGCCGGCGGCGCCGCCGACAGAAGGATGGTCGCCGCCGAAACGAGCGAGCCGGCCAGCCACGGCGTACGACGCATGCGCATGACCGCCAGGTTAGCCGATCCCGCGCGAAGCGCGGGATATCGGCTATCTGAAAAAACAATAGTCGCACACCGCGCCTGCGGCGCGGAGCGACTAGCCGATCCCGCGCGAAGCGCGGGATATCGGCTATCTGAAAAAACAATAGTCGCACACCGCGCCTGCGGCGCGGAGCGACTAGCCGATGAGCGGTCGAGGGCAAACGCGGGTACGATGATGGAGGTGACGATGAGCGGCGCTCTACTGGGCGAGATCTTGACGAGGCTGGTCGTGGCGCTGGTCCTGGGTGGCGCGCTGGGCCTGGAGCGGAGCTATCACGGGCGCCCGGCGGGCTTTCGCACCCACGCGCTGGTCGGGCTGGCGTCCGGCGCGCTGATGCTCGTCTCCTTCTACGAGGGGCAATGGTTCCGGACGTCCGAAGGAACACGCGCCGCGATCGATCCGACGCGCATGGCGCAGGGGATCATGACCGGGATCGGCTTCCTGGGGGCGGGCGTGATCATGCGCGAGGGGCTGTCCGTGCGCGGGCTGACCACCGCCGCGTCGATCTGGATCACCGCGGGCATCGGGATCCTGGTCGGCATCGGCTTCTATCTCCCGGCGGTGCTGACCGCCGCGCTCTCGCTGGGGGCGCTCTCCGGCTTCCGCTGGATCGAGCGCCACATCCGCACCGAGTCGTACGCGAAGCTCACCATCGGCTTCGCGGCCGATCGGGCGCCCGCCCAGGCCGACGTCGCGGCGCTCGCCGCCGAGCATGGCTTCGCCGTATCGAGCGTGAGCCACCGCTTCCGGCGCACCGAGGCGATCATGGAGTACGGCATGAACGTGCACAGCCTCGATCCGAAGGCGTTCGCGGGCATCTCGTCCACGCTGCGCGGGCGAGACGACGTGCTCGAGTTCAGTATCTCGCCCACCGGCGACTAGTCGCTCCGCGCGGGAGTGCCTAGTCGGCGGGCCGCCGGTAGAGCTTGGCGGCTCTTGCAGGGTTTCGTCCATCGCCAGCGCATCGGTCGATGCTTAGGTTCCTGGACGGAGGAGAGTCATGGTGCGAAAGAGCTCGTTCGTCATCGGGCTTGGTCTCGCGCTCTTCTGGTGGATTGGGCTCAGCCTCAACGCGAGCGCGACCTTGCTCTGGTTCAACGCGGTCGCCGCCGTGGTCGCGTTCGCAGTTGGTGGTCTCGTCGACGACAGCGTCGAGACCAATCCCGCGAACGCCCTCGGCCCGGCCATGCTGGGACTCGGCCTGGCGACCCTATGGATCGTCGGTCTGGCCCGTGGGGCGCCCGCATGGGTGACCTGGCCGAACTTCGGGTTCGCGGTCGCCTGCATCGCGGTCGCGGTCATGGCCCTGGGCGCGCATGGGCGCCTCGAGGTCACCAGCCGGGCATGAAAAAACCCCCGCGCCGCCGGAGCCGCGCGGGGGTGTCTGAAACCGAGGAGCCGGCCCGCCGATCTACATGCGATAGGCCGCGCCCACCGATATCGCGCGGCCATCCGCCGCGCCGCCCGACGCACCGGTCGCGCCGCTGCCGGTGCTGTGGCCCGTCAGGTCGGTGAGCGTGAACTGCGCGCGCACGTCGACCATGTTGCTGACCGCGAAGGTGCCGCCGACGCCGAGCGGAAGGTTGTAGCCGTCGCCGAATCCGTCGAGCGGCCCGATGAGGCCGATCGACGCGCCGAGGTTCAGCTGCGGCGTCACCATGAAGCCGGCGCGGAGCGGGAGCGCCAGGACCTCCTTGTTGCCGCTTGAACGATCGTTGAGCCCGAAGCTGATGAACGGGTCGAACACGAGGATCACCGGCCCGGCCATCAGCTTGCCTTTGACGCCGGCGCGGAGGCTCATCTGAAACGGATCCAGGGACCCGAAGTCCACGCCGCCGTGGCCCGCGAGGTCCATCGTGCTGGAGCGCATGAACGAGTACAGCCCGTCCACGCTGAAGTTGTTGTAGAAGTGCGCGCAGCCGTTCGACGATCCGGTGATGCAGAGGCCGCTGCCCGCCGTCTGGAAGATCTCGGCGAGCGGGTTTTGCGCGAAGCCGATGGTCAGCGCATCGTTGACGCCGTAGTAGAGGTTCGGGACGATCTGGACCGGCTTGCCGACGGCGCCGCTGCTCAGATTGACGACGACGTCGCCGTCGATGCTGATCGCGCCCTGGCGCAGCGTCACGTCGGTGGGGCTGAGATAGCCGCCCCCGGACGAGGACGCCGGCGCGGCGGCGGCGGCGGGCGGCGGGGCCGCGCCCTCGGCGGGCGGCGTGCCCTCGGCCGGGGTGTCCTGCGCCAGCGCGCGTCCCGTGCCCGCGAGCGTCGCGAGCGCGAACCCGAGGGCCGAACAGACCACAAAGCGAGCGGATCGATTCGTCATGCTTCTCCTTCCGTTGGGGGTTGCGCGCCATTGTTGAGTCAAGATTGTTTCCAGCGCCAATTTCCGCGCTATCGCGACGCCAGAATCCCCCCTCCCCCGCCCGCAACTACGCGCTAATGTTGAGATCGTGGCGTCGGCGTCGATCGGCATCCAGGGCATCGAAGCGCTGCACTACTACGTCCGCGACCTCGACCGGACGCGCCGCTTCTTCGTCGACAAGCTGGACTTCGTCGAGATCGGGGCCAGCGGACCACAGCTGGAGCACGAGGGGCGCCAGCGCTCCGCGGCCTTCCGCGCGGGCGACGCGATGTTCGTCATCCACCAGCCGGTCGGCGAGGGGGGACGAGCGTGGCGCTACCTTCGCAAGCACCCCGAGGGCGTGGGCACGGTGGTGTTTGACGTCGACGACGCCGCCCGCGCGTTCGCGCTGCTGGACGAGCGGGGCGGGACGTTCATCACCGACGTCCAGCGCTTCCAGGACGACGGCGGCACGGTGGCGATGTTTTCGATCACGACGCCGTTCGGTGACACCACCTTCCGCTTCATCGAACGCCGCGGATACCAGGGCCTGTTCCCCGGCTTCGTCCCGGTGCCCGGGTCGGAGCGGCACGGTAACGGGTTCGGCTTCGTGCGGATCGATCACCTGACGGCGAACTTCCAGACGATGAAGCCGGCCCTGCTCTGGATGCAACACGTGCTCGGCTTCGAACCGTTCTGGGAGATCGCGTTTCACACCAACGACGTCGCCGCGCTCACGAACGCTGGGCGCGAACACGGCTCCGGGCTGAAGTCGGTGGTGATGTGGGATCCCGTCTCGGGCGTGAAGTTCGCGAACAACGAGCCGTTCCGGCCGTTCTTCAAGGAGTCGCAGATCAACCTGTTCGCCGAGGACAACCGCGGCGACGGCGTGCAGCACTCGGCGCTTGCCGTGACGGACATCGTGACCGCGGTGCGCGGCCTGCGCGCGCGCGGCGTCGAGTTCATGACCACGCCCGGCAGCTACTTCGACGCGCTTCCGGCGCGGCTGGAGCGCATCGGGGTCGGCCAGATCCAGGAGAGCATCGACGTGCTGCGCGAGCTCGGCATCCTGGTCGACGGCAGCGCCCGCGGCCAATACCTGCTGCAGATCTTCCTCAAGGAAGCCGCCGGCCTGTACCACGATCGCGAGGCGGGGCCGTTCTTCTTCGAGATCATCGAACGCAAGGGCGATCAGGGCTTCGGCGCGGGGAACTTCCGCGCGCTGTTCGAGGCGATCGAACGGGAACAGCAGCGGGACCATCAAGATGTTGGATAGGATGGTGGCCGGCGAGATCGCCCCGAAGCCGCACACGGCGCTGCGGGACGGCAGCGGACGCCTGCGCCACGAGGAGTGCCTCACCCGCGACGGCTTCGACGGGCCGTTCACCATCATGTATCACGTCGAGCGGCCGCACACCGCCGCCGTCACGACCGCCGCGCACGGCTGGGAGATCCCCGAGGGCGTGGACGACAAGCCGCTGCCGCTGGCGCGCCGCCACTACCGATCGCAGGAGCTGCCGCGACGGGGCGGGCCCCCGGTCGACGCGCGGGTGCCGCTGCTGTTCAACCCGGACGTCGTCATCTCGGTGGTCCACCCGGACGACGCCGATCCGGTCTACTTCGCCAACGGCGACGGCGACGATCTCTACTTCGTCGTCGAGGGCGGCGGCGTCCTCCGCTCCGCGCTGGGCGACGTCACGTTCGCGGCCCGCGACTATGTCTTCGTGCCCAAGGGGCTGGCGCACCGCTTCGTGCCCGACGATCGCCCGCAGGTCTGGCTGTCGATCGAGTGCGCCGCCGGCTTCGGGCTGCCGCGGCAATGGCGCAACGAGGTGGGCCAGCTGCGCATGGACGCCCCCTACAGCCACCGCGATTTTCGCCGGCCCGTGTTCGCCGGCCCGCGTGACGAGGGGCTGCGCGACCTGGTGATCAAGCGCGGCGACGCGTTTCACGGCTTTCGCTACGGGCACGCGCCGCTGGACGTCGTCGGCTGGGACGGGTCGGTCTATCCATGGGCGTTCCCGATCCTGAACTTCCAGCCACGCGTCGGGATGGTCCACCTGCCGCCCACCGTGCACGGAACCTTCGCCACGCGCGGCGCGCTGATCTGCAGCTTCGTGCCGCGCCCGCTCGACTTTCATCCCGACGCCATCCCTTGCCCTTACCCGCATTCGTCGGTCGCGTGCGACGAGATCATCTTCTACTGCGCCGGGCAGTTCACCTCCCGCAAGGGCGTCGGTCCGGGCAGCATCTCGCACCACCCGTCGGGCGTGATGCACGGACCCCACCCGGGCGCCTACGAGGGCAGCATCGGCACCCACACCACCGACGAGCTCGCCGTCATGCTCGATACCACGCGCCCGCTGCAAGCCACCGACGCCGCCCGCAACGTAGAAGACCCCGACTACCACGCGAGCTTCTCGGACCCTTAGGCCTGGGCGCAGTGCCAGGGCCCGCTGGGCGCATCCCGCTGGCGCCGCCCGGCTACGTTACGCGCGCGTCGCACGCCGCCTTTCCAGCGACCGACAACGAGCGCGCGTTTGCGCTTCCTCGGGGAGAGCCGCGGACGGCTCTCCCCTGCGGGAGCGTTCTTTCCGGATCCGGATCTGGATCCGGATCCGATCCGAACAAGATCCAATCTGGTCTTGTCCGATCCGGTCCGATCCGAACAAAGATCCGATCCGGAAAAGGGCGCTCCCGCAGGGGTGGGCCGTCTGCGGTCCACCCCGAGGAAGCGCAAACGCGCGCTCGCCGTCCTGCGTGCGAGCGGGCGGCGCCCGACAGCGCGCGTAACGGGAGGCGGAGGTCTACCGGCCGCCGGCGGCGTTCGGGAGACGGACCAGGGTGATTTCCTCGAGGGAGCGGAGGGGCAGGAATACGGAGAACGTCGAGCCTTTGCCGAGCTGGCTCGCGACCTCGACCTTGCCGCCGTGCAACTCGACGAGGCGGCGCGTGAGCGCGAGCCCGAGACCAGTGCTCTCGGGCCGCACCCCTCCCGGCTGCGGGAGCTGTTCGAACTCGCGGAACAGCCGGGGTAGATCCTCGGCGGCGATTCCGACCCCGGTATCGGAGACGGTCAGCGTCAGGTGCTTCGCGTCAGCGCGCGCCGATACCCGCACCACGCCGCCGCGGGGCGTGAACTTGATCGCGTTCGCGATCAGGTTGTAGAGCACCTGCTTGATGCGCCCGGGATCGACGTGGACCTCCGGCAGCGTCGGGGGCATGTCGACGTCCAGCTCGATCCCCTTCTTGGCCGCGACGGCGGTGATCACGCTGCGCACGACGTCGACGATGCTGCCGATCGGCGTGCGTTCGTAGGCCAGGTCCATGCGCCCCGCCTCGACCTTCGAGATGTCGAGGATGTCGTTCACGAGCTGCAGCAGATGCCGGCCCGACACCAGCACGTTCTTCACGTAGTTCCGCTGCTTTGTGTTCAGCTCGCCGAAGATCTCCTGTTCCAGCAGCTCCGAGAAGCCGATGACCGCGTTCAGCGGCGTGCGCAGCTCGTGGCTCATGTTTGCGAGGAAGCCGCTCTTCGCCTGGTTGGCGGTGTCGGCGGCGTCCTTCGCCGAGCGCATCTCGCGTTGCGCGCGCTCGCGCTCTTCGACCTCGCGGCGCATCCGCACGTTCGCCTCCATCAACTGGCTCGTGCGCTTCTCGACCCGGTTCTCCAGATCCGCGTGGGTCGCGCGCAGCGACTCCTCCGCCGCCTTGCGCCCCGTGATGTCGGTGAACGACGCCATCGCCGCGTAAGGGGTCGTCTCGCCGAAGCGAACCAGCGGCTGCGAGTTCATCGAGATCCACACCCGGCTGCCGTCCCGGCGTGTCACGCCGAACACCCGGTTCTGGCGCGCCTCGCCTGTGCGCAGGGTGACCAGGAAGGGAAGGTCGACGGCCAGGACGATGCGCTCGTCCTCGTCGACGACCGACGCGAACGCATCGGCGCCGGCCGACCCGATCAATTCGATCGACGAGCGCGCCAGGATGCGCTCTGCGCTGGCGTTCGAGGCGATCAGTCGCCCGCTCTTCTCGACGAGGATGATGCCCTCGTCGAGGGCGGCGATCACCGAGCGATAGCGCTCCTCGCTCTCCCGCAGCCCCTGCTCCATCCGCTTGCGCTCCATGAACTGGCCGATCTGGCCGCCCAGCGCGCTCAACATCGAAAGGTGATCGTCGTTGGCCTGACGGGTCTCGGTGCTGAAGAACGCCATCACGCCGATCACCTCGGGCCCGTTCCGCAGCGGAATCGCGAACGCCGCGTGAAGCCCCGAGTCCTTCGCCAGCATCGCGAGCGGCAGCATCGGCTCCTCGGCGAGATCCGGGATCCAGAGCGGCAGGTGACGCTGCCACACGCGACCGGCCAGGCCGACGTCGGGCGCGATGCGCAGCGCCCTGCGCCGTTCCAGGTATTCGTCGCCGTGGAAGTCCTCGGTGTGCCAGATGTCCACGCAGCGCAGGGACTGATGACCCTCGTCGACCTCCCACAGCTCGCCGACGTGCCACCCCTGGTTCTCGCCCATGATGCGCAGGATGACCGGCGCGGCCTCCGGCAGGCTGTTCGAGCCCGCGAGGACGCGCGTGATCACGTATTGCAACGACAGTAGCCGTTCCGTCCGCTGCCGCTCGGTGACCTCGCGTTCGAGCGCGACCCGGCTGGCGTCCAGCGTCGCCTGCTTGCGGGCGGCGTTCAGCATGTCGGCCTGCTTCCGGATGATGAACACGGCCAGCACCATGTCCTCGATGGTCATCAGCCAGACGTCCGTCACCCACGCCCACTGCGACACGCTCTCCACCCCGTACACCGAGTGCGGCCACAGAAAACACGCCAGCACGTGGTCGATGAGCGTGATGGTGCTGGCGAGCAACAGCACGCTCATGTCGCGGTACATGGCCAGGAACGGCAGCGACACGAAGATCGCGTAGTGCATCTCGGGACGGCCGCCCGCGACGTGGATCAGCAGCGACGTCATCAGGCCCTGGCCGACGGCGATCTCGCGTCGTGTGGACCCGGAGCCGGGACGGGAGTACACGGCGATGAGGGGCAGCGCGGAGATCACCACGCCCAGCCCGAGGGCCTTCCACGCGAGCCACGGGAACCCGAGCGGACCGGTCCACGGCGGCGGTGAGGTCAGCAGCGCGGTGGCGATGGCGACGACCGCCTGGCCCAGCAGGAGCCACAAGAACATCCGGTCGGTGAAGTCCCAGACCTCCTGGCGATACTCCGCCAAGAGCCGGCGCGTGCCGGGCGTCTCGTCGGCCAGCCGGCCGCGCTTAGCCCGCGGCAAAGCCACCGCGCGGGGTGCCGAGCGGAGGATCGGCCGCCGCAGACAGCGGCAATCGCGCGACGGGCAGGCGCACGCAGAAGCAGCCCCCTCGCCCGGCGCCGTCCTCCACCCAGATGGCGCCACCGTGAATGCCAACCGCGCGGCGGCAGAACACCAGGCCCAGACCGTGGCTGCCGCGGGCGGCGGCACCACCGCGCCCGTCCACCCGGCCGTACTTCTCGAAGATGAGCTGGCGATACGACGCCGGCACGCCCTCGCCCTCGTCGCGAACGCGGATCTCGACCGCGGGCTCGGCGCCGTCGTCCATGGTCGCCGGCAGGATCTCGATGCTGATCGTCGTGTGGCGCGGCCCGTATTTGTAGGCGTTGTCGATCAGGTTCTCGAGGACGCGCCGGATCAGATCCCGA
>Ga0111538_10008323_pt1 | contig 13927 bp, 9 predicted proteins | sample SoiMethybrSBSTD1_FD_79669 | JGI IMG/M metagenome (GOLD analysis project Ga0111538, IMG submission 79669) | Bulk soil microbial communities from a Populus tree surrounding site in Tennessee, USA - Soil MetaG P. TD hybrid SBSTD1 (version 2)... | ecosystem: Environmental > Terrestrial > Soil > Tree...
AAGAGAATCGCAAACCTGGGACGAGGGAAATCACATCTTTACCGGATATCGCTCGTGGACTCATGGCGATTACGGGCTGAATCCCGAGCATCCGCCTCTCGTGAAACTGCTCGCGACCGCGCCGTTGTTACCGTTACAGCCGAAATCCCCCGCGCTTGAAGAACGCTTCTTTAAAGAGGACGCGTTTCTTCGCGGTAAAGAATTTCTTTATCAGAATGATCCGGACCAGATTCTCTCGCGCACACGTAGCGCCGCAGCACTGCTGACATTACTGGCGGCGTTGATTGTCTTCTTCGGCACAAGAGAAATGTTTGGACCGGGTGCAGCTTTCATTGCACTCACTTTGCTGGCTTTCGATCCGAATCTCCTGGCTCATGGCGCGCTGATCACTACAGATGTGGGACTCGCCTGCTTCATGTTTCTCAGCGTGTATATGTTCTACCGGTTCGTGAAGTCTCCTACGGCTTTCCGATTGGTTGCCGCCGGAGTTTCGTTTGGACTTGTCCTCGCAGTCAAACACACCGGCCTGCTAGTTGTGCCGATTCTCATCTTACTTGCGTTATGCGAAATCGTTGTCGAGAAGAATGGCCGTCGTGCTCTCAAGCTCCTGGGTTCGTTGGCGCTGATCATGCTGATCGGTTGGGTAGTCCTCTGGTCCACTTACCGATTCCGCTATGACGCGCGACCCGGCGGTCTGCAGATGAATCCGCCATTGGCCGCGTATGTTGAAGGTTTGAAACCTTACGAAGCGTGGCCGATTAAAATCGCGGCTCGACTACATGCGTTTCCGGAGTCGTATCTCTACGGGCTCGTCGATGTAAAGCTCACTGCGAATTACTACACGAGCTATCTGCTCGGCAAAGTGTACGCGCACAACGTGTGGTTCTACTTTCCGGTGGCGTTTCTGATCAAATCAACGGTTGGTGTTCTCGCGTTAGTTCTATTGAGTCTCGGTGTCGTTGCCACTCGCCGGCTGAATCACTGGCGAGAAGTACTTTTTCTGGTCGTTCCCGTGATCTTCTATTTGATCGTGGCACTGACTGTGGGTATGAACATTGGCGTGCGACATATTTTGGTCGTTTACGTTTTTCTTTACGTACTCATCGGCGGTGCTGCGTGGGCGTTGATCAGGAAGAGTCGAAGGTGGGCGTACGTTGTTGGAATGTTTCTGTTGATTCACGCGGTTTCATCCGTCCTCGCGTTTCCAAACTATATCGCGTATGCAAATGAGCTTTGGGGTGGGCCGTCGCAAACCCACAAGTATCTAACCGATTCGAATTCTGATTGGGGTCAACAACTGAAGAGTGTCAAACGGTATCTCGACGGGCGCGGAGTGAAAGAGTGTTGGTTCCTGTATTTCGCGGAGGGTGTCGCCGAACCGAGCTACTACGGCATACCTTGTAAACCTCTGCCAACGATTAGCACGTTGTGGCTGAATGTTCCGATCGATGTGCCCACCTCGATAGATGGACCGGTGCTGATCAGTGCCAGCAACTTATCAGGCGTCGAATTCGGGCCTGGCTCGCTTGATCCTTATGGACAATTCAAGCTGCTTAAGCCGACGGCGGTAATTGATCAAGGTGTTTTCGTGTTTGATGGCAGGTTTGATATGCCTTTGGCCGCGGCGATTAGCAAGGTGCAGAAGGCCCGGAACCTCGCGGACGCGAAGCAATTGGACCAGGCATTGGAGGAAGCACAGGCCGCGGTTGCGTTGGCGCCAGAGTCGATACAGACGCAACTGGCGTTGGGAGACATGTTTCGTGCGATGGGCCAGCCCGAGCAGGCGCGCTCCATTTATCAAAAAGCCCTCACGCTCGCGAAGACAATCGAACCCGAATTTCAGATCCGCTCCGTTCCTGAAATTGAACAGCGAATTGCCGAGGTCAAGTAGCCACGGATAACACGGATTACTCATCCCTGAGAGACGCCATGTCGATCGAGAAGCGGTATTTCACATCAGACTTGGCTAATCGCTCGTAAGCTTCGTTCACTTTCTGAATCGGAATGACTTCGACGTCAGCAGTGAGGTTGTGCTCGCCGCAGAAGTCGAGCATCTCCTGCGTTTCGCGCAGGCCTCCGATTGCAGAGCCGGACAGCTTGTGACGGCCACCAATCAGAGAGAATGCCTTAACGTCCAGTGGCTGCGGTGGCGCGCCTACGAGTGTGATATTGCCATCACGCGCGAGTAGACTGAGATAACTATTGATGTCGTGTTGTGCAGATACGGTATCGATAATAAAGTCAAAACTACCTGCATGCTTCTCCATCTCATCTGAATTGCGAGACACAACCACCTCATCTGCACCGAGCCGGAGCGCGTCTTCTTTTTTTCCGGGCGACGTAGTAAACACCACGACGTGTGCTCCGAGCGCGTGTGCGATCTTCACGCCCACGTGGCCCAGTCCGCCAAGGCCAACGACGCCGGCCTTCTTTCCTTTGGTCACACCCCAGTAACGGAGCGGTGAGTACGTTGTGATACCGGCGCAGAGTAACGGCGCGACACCGGGCAGATCGAGATTTGGCGGAACGCGCAATGCGAAGTGTTCATCAACTACGACGCTTTCGGCGTACCCGCCATATGTCACGCCACCGAGATGCTTGTCCGGATCGTTATAGGTAAGAATTCTGTTCGGACAAAACTGCTCGAGGTCTGCATGACATTCGTTGCATGTAAGGTCAGCATCAACCAGACAACCAACCCCGACCAGATCTCCGGGTTTGTGCTTTGTGACTGCCGAGCCAACTTCCGTTACACGACCCACAATCTCATGTCCGGGAACAATCGGATACACCGTCGGCATGAACTCGTTCCACTCGTCCCGAACGGCGTGCAGATCCGAGTGGCAGATGCCGCAAAACAGAATCTCAATCCGCACGTCGCGATCTGTCAGATCGCGCCGCGGAATCGTACTGGCAGCTAGCGGCGACGTTTTGCTCGCAGCAGAATAAGCTTTGGACTGATACATGATTACAAACTCCTTCATCCACAGATTACACAGATTATTTGTCTAATCTGTGTACAGACCGAATCGGGATCGTTTGACCAAACTAAAGTATAGATCGATACTTTGGTCCAAACAGATTCCCCCAAACAATCGTGGTCTAACTCGTCTGTAAAATGTTTAATGGAGGATTCCCATGACCCAGACCCATGCTACACAAGCAACCGAGATGGCACCCGACAATGCTGCTATTCGTCCGTTTCAGGTGAGTTTTTCGGATGCGGAGCTCGCCGACCTGCAGAGACGCATCAACGCCACCAGGTGGCCGGAGAAGGAAACAGTTACAGATTCAACACAAGGTGTACAACTGGCGACGATACAGAAGCTCGCGGACTACTGGGCAACAGATTACGACTGGCGCAAGGTCGAAGCGAGGCTGAATTCTTATCCAAACTTCGTGACCGAGATCGATGGCCTCGACATCCATTTCATTCACGTTCGCTCGAAACATGAAAACGCTTTGCCGATGATTGTTACTCACGGATGGCCCGGTTCGGTTGTCGAGCAACTGAAGATCATCGAGCCACTCACTGACCCGACGGCACACGGCGGCAGTGCGGAAGACGCTTTCGACATCGTTATCCCGTCGATGCCGGGATATGGTTTTTCAGGCAAGCCTACGTCGCCGGGATGGACTCCGCAGCGAATCGCAAGTGCGTGGGCCGTTCTGATGAGACGCCTTGGATACACGCGATATGTCGCTCAGGGTGGTGATTGGGGTGCGATTGTCACTGACCAGATGGGCGTGCAGGCGCCTCCAGAATTGATTGGAATTCACACCAACATGGCTGGCGCCATACCGAACGAGATTAACGGCGCGGCTTTTACGGGCGCCGAGCCGCCGTCTGGCCTCGCGGCCGACGAGAAGTCATCGTTCGATAGGCTCGCTTTCTTCTACAAGTACGGACTCGGCTACGCCCTGGAAATGGGGAACCGACCACAGACACTCTACGGAATTGCTGATTCACCTGTCGCGCTCGCCGCATGGATAATCGACCACGACATCTGGAGTTACCATCTGATCGCCCGGGTCTTCGACGGTGGGGCAGAGGGACTCACACGAGACGACATCCTCGACAACATCACCCTCTATTGGCTGACCAACACGGGAGTATCTTCTGCCCGTCTGTATTGGGAAAACAAGCTACCGTTCTTCGCGCCGAAGAACGTCACCCTCCCAGTTGCCGTAAGCGCTTTCCCAGAAGACATCGACGTACCGACGAAAGGCTGGGCGGAGAAGGCGTATTCAAAACTGATCTTCTTCAACAAACACGACAAAGGCGGGCACTTTGCAGCCTGGGAACAGCCGGAACTTCTGACCGCTGACCTGCGCGCCGCGTTCAAGACACTGCGGTAAAGACCAGGGCCACAGATAACACGGATGTATACGGATTAAATCCGTGTCTATCTGTGGCCAAGTTAACGTGAGGAGAGTGCAATGAAAGCAGCTCAGATTAGTAGAGCAAATGGGGATTGGGAACTGGTAGAACGCGATATTCCGGAGCCTGGGATTGGGCAGGTGCGGGTGAAAGTTGACGCCTGCGGCATTTGCCACAGCGACGTCTTAGTCAAAGAAGGTATTTGGCCGGGACTTCAGTATCCGCGTGTGCCGGGTCATGAAGTTGCCGGACGCATCGATGCGCTGGGCGACGGTGTGACTCCATGGAGCGTAGGCCAACGCGTCGGTGTTGGTTGGCACGGTGGGCATTGCTTCGTGTGCGAGCAATGTCGTCGCGGAGACTTCGCGATGTGTATCAACCGCAAAGTCACCGGCTTCGACTTCGATGGTGGATATGCCGAGTACATGATCGCACCGGCAAATGCGATCGCCGCGATTCCGGATGAAATTCCGGCAGAAGAAGCCGGACCATTCATGTGCGCGGGGCGTTACGGTCTACAACGCGCTGCGCAACTCCGGTGCTCGGGCGGGAGACGTGGTCGCGATTCACGGCATTGGCGGTCTGGGCCACCTCGGAGTTCAGTACGCTCGACAGATGGGTTTCAAGACCGTCGCGATCAACAGAGGCAACGACAAACAAACGCTCGCGCAGAAACTCGGCGCACATCACTACATCGATGCGACGGCGACGGATGCGGTAGCTGAATTACAAAAGCTCGGCGGCGCGCGCGTCATTCTCGCGACGGCTCCGAATGCAAAGGCGATTTCTCCATTGATCGACGGCCTATCCCCGAGTGGACTGTTGCTTGTTCCCGCAGCGCCCGCAGAGCCCCTTACGATCAACATGTTCTCACTGATCAAAAATCGCAGCGCAGTCAGCGGTTGGTACTCAGGCACTGCTCGCGATTCACAGGACACGATAGAATTCAGCGCCCTGTGCGGCGTCCACCCGATGATCGAAAAATACCCACTCGATCGTGTTGCGGAAGCTTACGAACAAATGCACAGTGGCAAGGTACGGTTCCGCGTAGTCCTAACCCTCTAAATTATTTAGTCACGGCTTAACGCTGAAAAATCGTTCCGATAATCCGCGTTAATCCGTGACTCCGGCTTGTTTCAGAACTCGTACTACGTCGTCGTGGTTGTTCTGAACAGCTAACATAAGCGCCGTCTTACCATCTCTGTCTTTTGCTTTCAGGTCCGCACCCGCTGCAATTAATACGCGGCAAATATCTTCATGGCCGTAGCGCGCGGCTTCAAGCAACGGCGTGTTACCACGCTCGTCTGTGGCATTCACGTCAGCGCCCGGGCTGGAAACTAACGATCTAACCATGTCGGTGTTTCCTTCCACGGTGGCGCGGAAGAGCGCCTCGGTCTGTGTGTTGCGAGCGCGTTGTTGAGCGCAACTCACAAGAACCAGACAGAGCGCGAACAGAACAATAAATCTCTTCACTCGTTCTTACTCCTTTTTATCTACCGGAAGACCTGCGTTCGTCCAGGCATCGAAACCTTCGAAGAGCGGGTGCACGTTCTTCCAACCATGTTCCATCAGTTTTTGCGCCACACTGGCGCTTGATGCTTCGTGAGGTCAAGTGCAGTAGGTAATAACTGTGCGGTCTCGAGGAATCTGATTGAGGTGTTGTTCTACTTCATCCGCAGGAATTCGGATTGCGCCGGGCAGTTTTGTGTCAGCCTCCGCCCATGCCTTTGGGTTGCGCGTGTCGATGAACGTAAACGCCTCCCCGCGATCCATACGCTCCTTCACTTCATCGACAGTAACTCTGGTTGCTTCCATCGCTTCCTCCTCTCGCCACAGATCTAGGCAACTCGTGCGCCTCATCAAAAACGCCCGTGAATCTATGCGGAATGTTTGCGAACTGTACTTCAGGAATACACAGGCGTCCGAGTTGTCAGACCATCTTTGCCAGCAGATGTTCGAGCGCTGCGGCGGGGTCGGCACAGCGGCCGGTGTGAACCGGAGAGGTTTGAATCACCGTGCTGCGTGGCGCCACGAGCCAGTGGAACCGTTGGCGCTGTGGTAACTGGCCGATCGATCCCGATCCATCGCCGCCGCGACAGATTGTTGGAATCGTAGCTAGATGATTTCGAACGAGATCGAGATCGACCGTTGGATCGAGAGCGAGTAGTCGCGACTCATTTAACTTGATGCGTGCTTCGAGAAAAGACAGATCGGGACACGAGACGATTACGCCGGCGTTGATAAACTCCTCGCGGTCGACTTTTGGTACGACACGAATCACAGCGTAGTCATACCTGAATTTATCGGGCACGAATCGCCTCCTGAACGAAATTGCGAGGCTCTTCGAGTCGCCTCGTTAGGTAGTCGACGTAAGCTTGTCTGTTTTCTGCAGTCGTACTAAATGGAGAGTCCGTCATCCAGTCTTCGGGGATAAGGTTCACTATGCCATTAATTACTTCTGCAGTGATCGCTTTTGTCATTGCTTCGTCGGCTGATTCAAGTGCGGTGGCGAACGGTAGCAGAATGTGTTCCTTGATCAATGGGAACGGATCCTTGCTGCGTTGGTCCATGTCCTTCCACGCGTGATGAAAGTACAGGGCCGCGCCGTGATCGATCAACCACAACCGCCGGTGCCACATCAGCATGTTCGCATTCCGCGGCGTGCGATCGACGTTCGTGACGTACGCGTCAAACCAGACAATGCGCGAAGCGAGCCCCGCATCAGGCTTCTCAGCTACCGGATCGAACATCACCGAGCCCGGCAGATAGTCGAGCCCCAGGTTCACCCCACCACTCGCTCTGATCAGATCCTGTATCTCCGGATCCGGCTCAGTCTTCGCAATGTCGGGATCAAGATTCACAAAAACCAACTCCGGCACCAGGAACCCGGCCGCCCTCGCCAGTTCTCCGGCAATCAACTCCGCAATGAGCGCCTTCGTCCCCTGTCCCGCCCCACGGAACTTCAGCACATACATCCCATCATCATCCGCTTCGATGATCGCCGGCAGCGAACCACCTTCGCGGAGAGGCGTGACGTATCTTGTGGTATTTACCGTTCGCATTCAGGACCACAGATTACACAGATGGGCATGATTCGTCACCCTCAATAAGCTGGTTCGCGCTTTCGCACGGCGCGAAGCATTTGGCGATTCCTCGGTGCGGTGAGTTTAACGTTTATGGCATAGTTGACTCGCAGGTGGCGGTGCTCGAACGCGAGTTGTTCCCATAAAACACTTCACGCAAAGCCGCAAAGATGAAGAGAAAGTTACATGCGATCTTTGCGGCTTTCGTGTGAGAAGTTGTTCCAATACTGGATTGCTCAACGTATTCGAGACGTCTTAAGTGCTCACGCTTCCAAAACTGTGAACAAGGATGTCATTTGTTATTGCTAATCCAAGCTCGAATAAATGAAATGTATTCTCTGACGGGCATCATCTTAAGATCTTCTTTCGAAAAGCCCTCGCTTTTTCTTTGCTTGTCAAAATCATCCTTAAAATCGCTGAACTTGTACCAGATCACACTTGCACTATCAGTAGCCTTATTCGAATGGACACTCTCAATAAACCAGTTTCGGAGAGCTAGAATTAACTTTTCGGGATTGTTCATATGCGTCTTCGCATCAATACCAGCGAGATCTGAAAGGGCCTTCTTGTAGTCGTGAGGTTTCTCTCCCAACACCAAAAACTTCTTACGCCTTAGGTGTCCGCGTGCTGTACACCGGCAACCGTAGTCAAGTCCGAGTTCAAACGGTATGTTGAGCCGGTAGAGTTCGCCGCGTTTTTCAGATCTTATTCTGGATAGATCATGGATACTGTATTTTGATTTTAGAATGAGTGAAAGTATTTTGGTTATTCGCTGTTCGCCCGAATCGACTGTCTGAGAGGCGATTTGTGGAGTAAATCCGAAATATAGAATCGTGAAGAGAATTGGTTGGAGCAGAGAATTGTACTCGCTGTCGAAGGGACAGTTAATGAATACATTCTTATTGAACTCCTGGTGAGGTTCAGGTCGCATTCAATGTTTGCGGTTGAGGTGAGGTCACGGCCGATCTACATATAATGCCTGTAGCGGACCGATCCATCCCGTCCATGCACGCTTAAACCTAATCCATTTCTTTTACACCTCGCCTTGGCCCACATCACGGCCTCGGCTTGGGTCTTAAAGGTTTTGATTGCTCGCATGGACCCATAGGACTTAACGCTCCAACCACCTCTAAGATTAATAACAACCTGCTGAAGTTTCTTCGTCATACGGTGGAAAATAGTACCTTACGTTGTAGTTGGGATCAAAGATGATTGTCTGGTGAAGTCGTAGTGAGTAATAGCATCATGATTTTTGGTCGCCCACTTGAGTTAATACGTCTTCAATACTTTGATCGATCCAGTGTCGGAAGAAATTTTCACCAGTTGTGTAGGTGCGCGTCTTCATTCGATCGATGTAGAGAGTTCCGTTTAAGTGATCTATTTCGTGTTGAAGAATACGCGCGTACCAGCCGTGCGCGTTAATCGTTACTTCTTCGCCGCGTTCGTTCAAACATTCAACACGAACATCCAGTGCGCGGTCCACGATCGCCTGGTAGCCCTCCACGCTGAGACAGCCTTCGAAGAATACGGCTGACGAACTACCTACGACGGTGAGCTTCGGATTGATGATGACGTGGAACGGAATCGCAGAGCGTTGACGTGTTGCGAGTTCTTCCGCAGAGAGATCCTTGATGTATGTTGCTCGATCTTCGATTACTGCGAGTTGAATAGATTGACCAATCTGAGGCGCTGCGAGTCCAACTCCGGGCGCCTCGCGCATTGTGTCTCGCATCAATGGAATTAGTTCTTGTATCGAGGGGCTGAGGATCTCTTCTTTGGTCAGTGGGCGACTCTTCTTTCGCAAGACGGGATCGCCAGCTTGGACAATGTTTAGTTTCATTTCGTCAACTCCTGAAGCACGGTAGTTATCCCTAGATCTACAAACCTATAGGATTTTGCTATTTTGTCATCGTTATGCTTCACAAGAAAAACCTCACAAAGAAGTCATGATCGACTTCGACCCCGCGGAGCTTTATGGGGTAGGACGAAGCGGCTAAATCGGCAAGTTGTGCGTAACAAGAAGTGGTTCCTAAAGACTTCATGTTTCATCTAACAAAAGAAGAAACTGAAGCTTTGAGGTTGCAATTTGCAACCTCAAGTTTGGGGCACGCTGGCCGGTGCTATCTGCCTTACGCGTTTACGGAACTCGGAGTGGCAATGCTCTCGAGTGTATTGAATAGCGACCAGGTGATCGAAGTAATATCGCCATCATGGGAGCGTTCGTACGATTGAGACAGATGCTCGAAACGAACGAAGAACTGAAGGTCACTCATAATTCTCAGAGCTTCGGTGAAGGCCTGGTACCGTTGAGCGACCGATTACGTTAATCCCTGGGCCGGGCTTCTGTTTTCTCGAAAAGTGAGCCTTTGGGCCACACTAGGCCTGTGAGAACGGCCCACTTTTGGAGACGATCGGGATCGACACCTCGTCGAACCGCCCATCGTCGCCAGCGTGGCACGGAGTGGGACCACCATGTCCAACCAAGAACGAATCCGACTGAAAAGAATAGCCACCAAATTCTCGGGTCAACTGCAAAGCCAACCAAAAGCGAAATCAGCATGATCGCAATGGCCGGAATATTCACTACAAGCCAACCGATTGTGATTGCTTTCAAGAGTCCCAGTCTTGGGCCTGACGATAAAGGTTGAGGGGAGTTGCTCATGTTAGTTTTAGGGCCTCTATGTACTCAAAGAACGTTGGCCAGTCAAGCGCTCGTGCCCATCCTAAAATCGGAACGCCTGCGATCCAAATCCAGCAAGATTCCAATCAACAAATATCCAAATTGAGCAAACAGTAGTACGTCTCCAAGGAGGACACCGAGTTGTCGCCGCTTTAGTACCAGAGCAGTGACAAGTCACCGCTCTCCAAAGAGGCGCAGGGAATAATGCTTGCCCTTCCTTAAGTGAAGCGACCCCAGGCGCTTCTCCGTGTTCCATTACTCGGACAATAAACTTCAAACTTTTGGAGGGGTATCCATGAAACGATCTCTAATCGCTGCTGCGCTGCTCCTACTCTCGCTCAGTGGCCCACCAGCCTTGGCGCAAAGCGGTTCGACCGGTTCAATCGCCGGTACGATCAGCGATCCGACAAGTGCTGTTGTCCCTGGTGCAACCATCACTATTAAGAACAACGCAACCAGTCAGGAGTTCACTGCGACCAGTGCGGGCAACGGTACCTTTAGTGTCCCGGCACTGATCTCCGGAACTTACAGCGTGACTATTGCAGCACCAGGATTCAAAACTACAATTCTGCCGAACGTGAAAGTTGACGTCGGCACGCCTTCAAGTGTCAACGTCACACTTGAAGTCGGCGTGCCAACGGAAACGGTGCAGATAGTCGATGCTGCCGGTGAGTTAATACAAACTCAGAGCGCCACCGTCGGCACAACCATCACCGGTCGTCAAATCGTCGATCAGCCTCAGGCATCGCGCGATGCGCTCGACCTCGTGACTTTGCTCCCAGGCGTTCAAACAACCGGTCGTCCTCGTACGTCAACCGTAAATGGTTTGCCTAAAGGCGCACTCAATATCACGCTCGATGGCGTCGACGTGCAGGACAATCTCATCAGTTCAAACGACGGTTTCTTCACCTTCGTGCGACCGCGCATCGACGCAGTTGGTGAAGTAACTGTTTCCACTGCTGCACCGGGTGCTGAAAGCGCCGGCGATGGCGCCGTGCAAATCAAGTTTGTAACGCGTGGCGGAACAAACGATTTCGGTGGCAGCGTCTACTGGTATCATCGTGAGCCATATCTCACGGCCAACTATTTCTTTAACAACGAAACATTGGCCCCGACATATTTCGGTAAAGCTCCGAAGAACCGCATCCTGCTAAACCAGTACGGTGTTCGAACCGGTGGACCAATCATTCTTCCGAAACTATTCAACGGCAAAGACAAGGCGTTCTTTTTTGTGAACTACGAAGAGTTTCGCCTGCCCGAGCAGCAACTGCGACAACGCACGATTCTCAGCCCACTCGCGCAACAGGGAATATTTACTACAACCTCTGGCGCGCAAGTTAACGTGCTCAACCTCGCGGGTGCTCACGGTTTCACGTCAACTGTCGATCCAACTCTCGCGACATTGTTGAGCGACATTCGCGCTTCGACGTCCGCAGGCACTGTGGCGCCAATCGCCGGCGATCCAAATCGTCAGCAATTCAACTTCGTGGGTCAGGGCGGTCAGGATCGTTATTTCACGACCGTTCGCCTCGACTTCAATCTCACTCCAAATCATGCTTTGTCGAATGTTTGGAACTACCAGGAATTCGGCGGCAAGCCTGTCGATTTTCTCAATTTCACAGACCCGTCGTTCCCGGGATTTCCAAACTCGGCCGGTCAAAACTCACAGCGTTGGACCAACGTCACATCGCTGCGTTCAACTCTGACACCCAACCTGGTTAACGAAGCACGCTTCGGCATGCTCGGTGGTCAGTCGAACTTTGGACCAATCGGTCCGGATCAGTTTGCTAACCAGGGCGGCTTTGACCTGAATCTCTTCGATTTGGGAATCACTGACGCTTCTGCGGTGGCTGCATTTCCGCAACGAGGCAACAGGGCGTTCGGCGTGAACTTCGGCTCCAGCAAACGTAACACGCCAAGCTTTGATTTCTCTGACTCGATGACCTGGGTCAAAGGCAAACACTCTTTCAACTTCGGCGGCAACTACAATCTGATCAAGACATTTTCAGATGCAGCTAACAACGTCGTCGGCAATGTAAACTTCGGTATTGCCGAAGGCGATCCCGCAGAAGATCTTTTCACCTCTGCTAACTTCCCGGGTGCTTCCGCAACTGACCTTGCGACAGCAGCCCAACTCTACGCAACGCTAACCGGACGCGTGACTGCCATCGATCGAACGGCATTCCTGAACGACGGTCATTACGGGTTATTCGGTTCGCAGATTCTGAAGTTTCGTCAGCCACAGTACGCTTTGTTTGCTCAGGACTCGTGGCGCTTCCGTCCTAACGTGACGGTTAATTTCGGCGTTCGTTGGGAACCGCAACAGCCGATCGTCTCTCGGAACGAGAACTTTGCGAAAGTGACGTTCGCAGACCTGTTCGGTGAATCTGGTGAAGGAAATCTTTTCAAGCCAGGAACCCTGACAGGCCGCACGTCGCAATTGACTCCTTTGGGTATTGGAGAGGAACTCTACAAGCCTGACTGGAACAACTTCGCACCGAGTGCGAGCGTTGCCTGGAGCCCGAACTTCCAAAGCGGACTCCTTCATCGCTTCTTCGGAGACGCGGGTCAGAGCGTAATTCGAGGTGGATACTCCGTCGCATTCGTTCGCGAAGGTCTCGGCAATATCACGCAGATCCTTCAGGGCAATCCGGGCGGCACGCTTGCGTTGAGCAGCGACGTCGATACAGGGAACCTGCCGATCGGCACATTGTTCCGCAATCGCGCGGCGCTCGCTCCACCGGCCTTCGCGGATACGCCGAGTTATCCAATCAGCGTTCAACCTTTGGATACGATTGGCGGATTCGATCCGAATCTCAAGACCGGCCTGGTCCACTCGTGGAACTTCGGCGTACAGCGCGAGATATTCAAAGACACAGTTGTCGAAGCGCGATATGTCGGCACTCGTGGTCGGGATCTTTGGAGACGTTACGGACTCAATGAAGTCAACATACTGGAGAATGGCTTCCTGGGTGAGTTTCGTCAGGCACAGGCAAACCTCCGTGCCAATCAGCTAGCGGGACGTGGTAATACGTATGCTTTTTTTGGCAATGGCACGGGAACACAGCCGCTGCCGATCATGCTTGGATTCTTTACGGGTAGCAGAGCAAACGCGAACACTGCTGCAGCGTATGCTGGTGTAGCGCAGTTCACGAATACGACTCGGCTCACGCAATTGAATCCAAACTTCGCCAACCCGGTCGGCTTTGCAACTGCCCTGCAGAATAATTTTCTGGCAAACGGAGTGGCGGCCGGATCACCAGAGAACTTCTTTGTAGTTAACCCAACAGTTGGCCTGCTTGGTGCGGGGATTCAGTCGGTGACGTTAACTACTAATGACGTTGACACGTGGTACGACGCGCTGCAACTCGAGTTTCGTCGTCGCATGTCTGCAGGCTTGTTGCTGCAGATGAGTTACACGTGGTCCAAGTCGCTAACGAACTTCTACGCATCCAGCCAGAGTTCCGCCGGACAGCCATTGACTCTCCGCAGCGATCTCAACCAACCGCTGGAGCGTTATCGCGCGCCTCAGGACATACAACACGCCTTCAAGGCAAACTGGATTTACGAAATGCCTTTTGGCCGTGGACGCTGGGTCATGGGTGACGCGAATGGGTTGACCAATCATTTGGTTGGAGGCTGGGAATGGCACGGTACCGCTCGCATTCAGAGTGGCCGACCCTTTGCGCTCGGCAACGTTCAGTTAGTCGGAATGGACGTGAAAGAGTTGCAACAGGCGGTCGATGCACGGAAGCTTCCGAACCGCACGGTTGCGTTCCTGCC
>Ga0111538_10008324_pt1 | contig 13926 bp, 14 predicted proteins | sample SoiMethybrSBSTD1_FD_79669 | JGI IMG/M metagenome (GOLD analysis project Ga0111538, IMG submission 79669) | Bulk soil microbial communities from a Populus tree surrounding site in Tennessee, USA - Soil MetaG P. TD hybrid SBSTD1 (version 2)... | ecosystem: Environmental > Terrestrial > Soil >...
CTCGCGGATCGCGTCGAGCAGGGACGTCTTGCCGTGGTCGACGTGGCCCATGATGGTGACGACGGGCGCCCGCGGCTGGCTCTGCTGCTGCTCGTCGGTGGGCGTTGCGGCCTCGGTCTCGAGCATCTGCTCGACGTCGATCGCGACGTTCTCCACCTGGTACTCGAACTCGCCGGCCACGATCGCGGCGGTGTCGTGGTCGAGCGCCTGGTTGATCGTCGCCATCGTGCCCATGTCGAGGAGCTTTTTGAGCACGTCGCCTGCCTTGACGCCCATGGTGCGCGCCAGGTCGGCCACGGTCACCACCTCCGAGATACGGACCACGCGCTTCGACGCGCGCGGCACGGTGATCTCGGTCTTCCGCTGCTCCTTGCCGGGCATCGCACGACGCTTCTGGGGGCGCTTCCCATGCCGCTGGAAGTCGCGCTCCATCGTGTCGGCCATGTCGCTCTTCTTGATGACCTTGCGCCCCTTCTTCCTCCGCGGGGCACCATCGGCCGCCGGCGCCGTGCCGGGTGCCGCCTCGCCCCCGGCAGGCGCAGGCGCCGCAGCACGCCCGGGCGGAAGCGCGGGCGGCGGAGCGGCCTTCTTCAGGTCGATCCTTCCGAGGACCTTCGGGCCGCGCATCGCCTCGAAGCCCGGGGGCGGTGGCCCCGGCGGCGGCGTGGGACGCTGGCGCGGAATCGGAGGCGGCGCGGCCGATCGTGCGGCGCTCTCCCGGTGCAGAGGGCCGGTCGGCGGAGGGCGCACCGGGATCGGCGCCGGACGCGGCACCTCGACGGCGGGCGCTTCGGCGGCGGGCGCTTCACCGGCGGACTTGGCCGGCGCCGCGGCGACGGCGTCCTCGACCGCCGGCTCGGGAGACGGCGCAGGCGCGACCGGCAGCGGCGGCGCGATCTCGTCGAGGTCGAGCGCCGGCGGAATGTCGTTCTCTTCGTCCGGCACGAAGCTGGCGGGCGGCAGCTCCTCGCGCTTCAGCACCTCGCGTGCCGTGCGGCGACGAATCATGCCGGCACGGAGCCGCGTCTCGGTGGTCTGCTCGCGCGCGGTCACCACGGCATCGCCTACCGAGTTGTCGCGCTCGGTCACCACGCGCTCCGACACGACGCGCTCGGTTCCGATCGACACCTCGGGACGCGCGTGCGGGCTCAGTATGTCGCGGACGCGCTGAACCTCTTCGTCGGTGAACGAGCTCTGGGAGCGCTTGCCACGGATGCCGAGCTTCTCCGCCGCGAGCAACAGCTCCTTGGGAGCAATGTCCCACTCTCTGGCGAGTTCGTGGACGCGTTTGGACATCGCCTACCTCGCCCCCGCCGTCAGGGCCGCCACGAACCGCTCGCGCTCGGGACGCCCCACCGATCGCCGCAGCGAACGCACGGGTCCGCGGCGCCGGACGAAGAGCTCGTGGCACCGTGGATCCGCGTGCAGATAGGCCCCGCGGCCCGGCGCGCTGCGCCCCGGATCGGCCTGCAAGCCTTCGGCGGTGCCGACGAAACGCAGCAGCATGCCCTTGTCGGCACGCTCGCCACAGCCGGCGCACGTCCGGATAGGCACGGCGCTCATCCCGCATCCTCCTCGACGGCCGGCGTCCCCGCCTCGGTTGCCGGCGCGGAGGCCACCGATGCGGCTGCCACCGATGCGGCTGCCTCCGCGGCGGCTGCTTCCGCGGCGGCTGCTTCCGCCGCCTTCGCGGCCTGCTCTTCCACACGCTTCTGCTCGACGTGCTCCCGTGCGGTGGCCAGGATGGTCGGCGCCCGCTCCGGATCGATGCCGTCGATGTCACCGAGCGTGTCCTCGTCCGACGCCGCCACCTCCTCCGCCGACTTGAAGCCGTTCTGGTAGAGGAGCTCGGCCGTCACGTCGCTGATGCCGGGGATCGCGGTGAGCGAGGCCCGCGCCCGGCGAGCCTCGTCCTCGGCCTCGGACTCGCTGCGGACGTCGAGCTTCCAGCCCGTGAGCCGCGACGCGAGGCGCACGTTCTGCCCCTTCTTGCCGATGGCCAACGAGAGCTGATCGTCGGGGACGATGACCTCCATGGCGCGGTCGTCCTCGTCCATGATGATCTTCGACACCTTGGCCGGCGCCAGCGCGCGGCAGACGTACTCGGCCGGGTCGCCCGTCCAGGGGACGATGTCGATCTTCTCGCCGCGGAGTTCCTGGACCACCGCCTGGACCCGCGTCCCGCGCATGCCGACGCAGGCGCCGACCGGGTCCACGTCGCTGTCGTTCGACGTGACGGCGATCTTCGCGCGCCCGCCGGGCTCGCGCGCGGCCCCCTTCACCTCGACGATACCCTCGTAGATCTCCGGCACCTCCTGCTCGAACAGCTTGATCAGGAGGCCGGGATGCGTGCGCGAGAGCACGATCTGCGGGCCCTTGCTGGTGAGCTCCACGTCGAAGATGAAGGCGCGGATGCGATCGCCCTGGCGGTAGCGCTCGCGGGGGATCTGCTCCTTCTCGGGCAGGATGGCGTCGGTGCGTCCGAGGTTGACGATGATGTTCTTCTTCTCGAAGCGCTGGACGATGCCGGAGAAGAGCTCGCCCTTCCGGCCCTTGAACTCGTTGTAGATGATGTCGCGCTCCGCGTCGCGGACGCGCTGGATGATGTTCTGCTTGGCCGCCTGCGCGGCGATGCGGCCGAACTTCTCCGCCGGCAGCTTCGCGAGCAGCTCGTCGCCCATCTCGGCGTCCGGGTCGAGCTTCTTCCGCGCCTCGTCGAGCGTCACCTGGTTCTCGGCGTCCTCGACGTGCTCGACGACGGTCTTGATCTCGAACAGCTCGACCTCGCCGAGATCCGTGTTGAACTTGGCCTCGATGTTCTTGTCGTGACCGAAGGTCTTCTTCGCCGCCGAGAGCATCGCCTCCTCGAGGGCGCGGACGATGATCTGGCGGTCGATCCCCTTCTCTTTCGAGACCTGCTCGATGACGCGGTTGAGATCGGGCTGCATCGCGTGTGTGCCTCAGGCGTGGGCCCGGGCCGGGCCTCCGGGGCGAGGGAATTCGTACTCGACGTTGGCGCGCTCGATCGCCGCGAAGGGGATGAATGCCGACACGTCGCCCTGCTCGACGACGGTGACGCCCTCGGCTGAGACCGACGCGAGCCGGCCGCGGAACTGGCGCCGCGCGTTGAGCGGCTCGCGCGTCCGCACGCGTACCTGCTTGCCCACCGCGCGCGCGTAGTGTGCCTCGCGGACGAGCGGGCGGTTGAGGCCCGGGGACGAGCACTCGAGGTGATAGCGGCCGGGAACGGGATCGTGGGCGTCGAGGACGTCGCCCAGCTCACGCGCCGTGCGGGTAATCTCCTCGAGAGTCACGCCGCCCTCGGGCCGGTCGAGCAGCAGGCGAAGCACGAGGCGGCCGCCCTCGGGACGGTACTGGACGTCGACCAGCTCGAGCCCCGCCGCGAGCACGACGGGCTCTGCCAGCTCCCAGACACGCTGGGTGACGGCCGACGGATCCATTGCAATTCATTCCTCCAAAAATGAAAAAGTGGGCGGCGCCCACTTTCAGGATACTACCGGAACCAGAGTATCGGCGGGTATAACACGGGCCCCCGAACCCCGCAACGGCCGGAGCGCGGCTCAGGAGCCGTACAGTGCGGCTATCTCGCGCTCGAAGCGCTGGGCCACGACCTTGCGCTTCACCTTGAGGCTCGGCGTGAGCTCACCGCCCTCGACGGTGAGCTCCATGGGGAGGATGTGGAACCTTTTCACGGTCTCGAAGGAGGCCAGCTGGGCGTTCACCGCGGCGACTTCGCGCTCGACGAGCACCCGCACCGCGGGGTCGGCGGCCAGCGTCGCGGGCGTGGTCGCACCGCTCCCGCTCTCCCGCGCCCACGCCGCCATCGCGTCGGCGTCGAGCGTCAGGAGCGCGACGCAATAGTTCCGCTGGTCGCCGACCACGATGGCCTGGCTCACATGCGGCTGCAGCTTGAGCAGGTTCTCGATCTTCTGCGGCGCCACGTACTTCCCGCCCGAGGTCTTGATGAGGTCCTTCATCCGGTCGGTGATGCGGAGGAAGCCGTCGGCGTCGAACTCCCCGACGTCCCCGGTGTGGAACCAGCCGGTCGCATCCCAGCTCTCGGCGGTCTCCTCGGGCCGTCGATGGTAGCCGCGGGCCACGTTGGCGCCGCGGCCGAGGATCTCGCCGTCGTGTGCGATGCGCACCTCGCAGCAGTCGAGCGGCAGCCCGACGGTGCCGAAGCGGAAGCGGTCCGGCCGATTCACGGTGAGCACCGGCGTCGTCTCGGTGAGCCCGTAGCCCTCGAGGATCAGGATGCCGACCGCGTGGAAGAACTCCGCGATGTCGCGCGCCAGCGGCGCACCGCCCGACGTCATGTAGCGGATGTTGCCGCCGAGGAGATGATGAATGCGCGCGAACACGAGCCGCGACGCGATCGCGTGCTGGGCCGCGACCAGGGCCGGCACGGCACGGCCCTCGCGGACGTGACGGCTGCGCTCGCGGCCCACGCCGACCGCCCAGTCGAACAGCGCCTGCTTCACGCGGCTGCCGGAGTCGCGCACCGTGTGGATGCGCGCATAGATCTTCTCGTAGATGCGCGGCACCGCGGGCACGAGGTGCGGGCGGGCCAACGCCAGATCCTCGGCGAGGGTGTCGATGCTGCGCGCGAACGCGGTGGTGGTCCCCGCCGCGAGGCCGACGTACTCGATCAGGCGCGCGAAGGAGTGCGCGAGCGGGAGGAAGAAGAAGTCCACGTCCCCTTCCCGCACGATGCCGAGCCGCAGCAGGGACTCGACCGAGGCGAGATGGTTCCCGTGCGTCTGGAGGACGCCCTTCGGCGGGCCCGTGGTCCCCGAGGTGTAGACGATGGTGGCGAGGCTGTCGCGGCCGAGCGCCGCCGTGCGGCGCTCGACCTCGGCGCGCGCCGCGACGCCGCCGGCCCGTCCGCGCTGCATCAGCCCCGCGAGTGACCCCGTGCCGTCGCCGCCGTCGATCGACACCGTGACGCGCGGGCTCACGCGATGGCGGACGCCATCGAGCTCGAATCCGTCCGCACGAACGCGGTCGATCTTCTCCTTCAGCGCGTCGTTCTCCACGAAGACGATCGACGAATCGGAGTTGGCCACGATGTAGCCGCACTCGGCCGGCAGGTTCGACGGGTAGATCGGGACCGTGACCGCGCCGCAGGCGAGCGTCGCGAGATCGACCTCCATCCACGCGGCGCGCGTCGCGGAGAGGAGCGCCACCCGATCCCCGGCCGCAACGCCGAGCTCGAGGAGTCCCGCCGCGAGATCCTGCACCCGCTCGGCCATCTCCGCCCACGTGACCTCGCGCCAGCCGTCGCCGCGCCGGACCCGGTAGCGCGGCCGGTCCGCGAGCGCGCGCGCCCGGTCGAAGAACATCTGCGGCAGGCTGTCGTACGGCATCACGGCCTCCCAGCGTCGCCGGCGGTGCTGGCGCCGACCCGCGCGAACGTATAGTAGCCGCGACTCCGTCGCTCAAGGCGAACGCATCCCCGGAGCGGCGGCCCCAGCATGTCGGAGCTGCGCCGGGATCCCATTCTGCGTCGCTGGGTGATCATCGCGCCCGAACGCGGCGCCGAGATCGCCACGCGGCGGCCTGCCCGCGCCGACGCCCCGGACGGGCCCTGCCCGTTCTGCCCCGGCAACGAGCACCTGAACCCGCGCGCGATCGCGGTCGCTCCGGAGGACGCCGGTTGGCGGGTGCGCGTGACCCCCGACAAGCGGCCGCTCCTACGGGTGGAGGGCGAGCTCGGCCGCCGCGGCGCCGGCATGTTCGACGTGATGAACGCGATCGGTGCGCACGAGCTGGTCTCGGACACCCGCAATCACGCGCAGAGCTGGGCCGATTTCTCGGCCGCCCAGATGGCGGAGCTGCTCGCGATGTACCGGTCCCGCATCCGGGACCTCGCGCGCGATCAACGCTTCCGCTACGCGATCGTGCTGAAGAACCACGGCGCCGCGTGGAGCCACTTCGGCCACGCCCACTCACACGTGATCGCGACGCCGTTCACGCCGCGCCGCCTCGAGGAGGAGCTGGCGGGCGCCCGGGAGTACCATCGGATGCGCGAGCGCTGCGCCTTCTGCGATCAGGTGCAGGAGGAGCTCCGCGTGACGGCGCGCCTCGTCGGCCGGAACGCGCACTTCGTGAGCTTCACGCCGTTCGCCTCCGAGTACGCGTACGAGACGCGGATCGCGCCGCTCGAGCACTGGGCGAACTTCGCCAGCCTGCCGGACGACGCGCTCGAGCCGCTCGGCGCGATGCTCGTCGATGCACTCGCACGGCTCCGCATCGCGCTCGCCGACCCGCCGTACAGCGTCGCGCTCCACGCGGGCGCACTCGACGGGGGCGACCAGACCGAGTTCCACTGGCACTGGGAGATCGTCCCGCACCTCGGCGGCCAGCTCGGCATGGAGTGGGCGACGGGCATCTTCTCGAACCCGGTGCCGCCCGAGGACGCCGCCGCCGCTTTGAGGGCGGCGGTCTAAGACTCGGCGCGGCGCTCGTGGAAGGTCACGAGCTCGATGATCTGGTAGCTGCGCTTCCCGGTCGGCGCCTGCACCTCGACCTCGTCGCCGACACCCTTGTTCAAGAGCGCGCGCCCGAGCGGTGAGGAGAGCGATATCTGCCGCTTGCCGGCGTCGGCCTCCTCCGGGAAGACGATGTCGTACGTGGTGGATTCACCCGCGTCGTCCTCGACGGTGACGCGGCTCCCGTAGGCGACGACGCCGGGCGGGATCGACGCGATCGTGTACATCGAGAGCTCGCGCACCCGGGCCTCGAGCTGCGCGATGCGCGAGCGGACGAAGTCCTGGCGCGCCTTCGCGGCCTCGTACTCGGCGTTCTCGGAGAGGTCGCCGTGGGCGGCCGCCGTCTGCAGCTCCTTGGGGATCTTGAAGGTGAGCTCGTGCCGGAGGTCGGCGACCTCCTTCTTCAGACGGACGAGGATCGGGAGGTCCATGTCGGGATCAGGCGCTCGCGAGGACGCGGCGCGCGATCTCACTCGCCTGCCGCCCGTCGAAGCGTCCCGCGAATCGCGCCTTGAGGGCGCCCATCACCGCTCCGAGGTTTCCGGCGTTGGGCTCCGCGGCGATCTCGCGGATTGCCTGCTCGAGCGCGGCCGGGTCGAGCTGCGCCGGCGCGTAGGCCTCCAGCATCGCCCGCTCGCCCCTGTTCTGCTCGACGGCGTCCTGCCGTCCCGCCTTCAGCGCGAACTCCTCCGCCTCCTCGCGCTTGCGGATTTCTTTTCTGATGATCTGCGAAAGGTCCGCCTCGGCAAGCTCGGCGCCGCGGCGTTCGATCTTGAGGTTCTTCACTGCGGCGATCACGCCACGCAGCATGTACACGCGCGGCATGTCGCGCGCCTTCATGGCCCGGTTCAGGTCGTCGGCGAGCTGCTGCTCGGTCAGAGCCACGACGAGTTACCCTACGGAGAAGACTCAGCGTTGTAAAGTCGGGAGCCCGCGCGCGGTCAGAAGCGCTTGCCCTTCACGCTCTGTGGATCCGGATCCTGCTTCTGCATGTGGGACGGCGCCGCCGATGCCGATTCCCACATCTGCTCGAACGCCCCGGTGACCGATTCGCCGTTCGTGTAGTACCAGTGCGCCACCGCCAGACCCACCACGACTCCGATCAGAAATCGCATCATATGCACCTCACCTTCCCCGAGGCATCACGCCCGGGTTGCAACGGCGGACGAGCGTGCCCACCCTGAGCGCTCCCGCCCCGGACCTCATGGCGACACGTTGGCTCCGCGGGCTCTTGGACGCCGTCTTTCCGCCGTGCTGCGAGATCTGCGGTGACGGCCTCGGCCCGGATCGCCGCACCTGCGTCTGCGAAGGCTGCCTCGGTGCCATGCCGGCACCCGAGCCACCCTGGTGCGATCGGTGCGGCGTCCCCGTCGGAGCGACCACGCTGCCACGCCTCTGCCCGTCCTGCCTCCATCATCCCCCGCGCTTCACGAGCGCGCGTGCGGCGGCATTGTATCGCCCGTCGGGCCCGGGACTCAATCGGACGCTGGCCGTGGCCATCCAGCGTCTCAAGTATGCGCGGCGGCGGGCGCTCGCGGACGCGCTCGGCCATCTGCTCGCCGAGCGCTATCCCTTCGCGCCGGACGCGGTGCTCGTTCCCGTGCCGCTCCACATCACCCGCCTGCGCGAGCGCGGCTTCAACCAGGCGGTCCTCCTCGCTCGCAGGCTCGGTCGCGCCCGCGGCCTGCCGGTCGCGAGCCGCGCACTCGTCCGCCTGCGGGCGACACATGCACAGCCCGGCCTAGGGGCCACGGCGCGGCGACGGAATCTCGCCGGCGCCTTCGCGCTGCGGCCCGGGATCGCCGTCGCCCGCCGTCCCGTCGTGCTCGTCGACGACGTGCTCACGACGGGCGCCACGGCCGACGCGTGCGCCAGAGTGCTGCTGGCCGCCGGCGCTCCGCGCGTGGACGTGTACACAGTCGGCCGCGCGCCATGACTCGCCCTTGAGGGGTCCCCGGACGGACGATAAAGGAGGGCAGTGATCGCCCTCGGCGTGCTGGTGTCGGGCTCGGGCACCAACCTGCAGGCGATCCTCGATCGGGCCGCCGCGAAGCGGCTCGACGCCCGGGTCGCCATCGTCGTCTCGAACCGCCCGGGCGTCCGCGCCCTCGAGCGCGCGGCCGCCGCGGGGGTACCGACCTGCGTCGTCGACCATCGCACGTTCGCCCGGCGCGAGGCCTTCGACGCCGCGCTCGTCGAAAAGCTCCGCCAGGCCGACGTCGAGCTCGTGGTCCTCGCGGGGTTCGACCGATTGGTCAGCCGCGTCCTCCTCGGCGCGTTCCCACAGCGCGTGATCAACATCCATCCCGCGCTCCTGCCTGCGTTCAAGGGCCTGCACGCGCAGCGAGACGCGCTCGAGTACGGCGTGAAGCTCGCCGGCGCGACCGTCCACCTGGTCGACGAGGAGACCGATCACGGGCCGATCGTCGTCCAGGGGGCCGTCGTCGTGCGCCCGGACGACACCGAGGAGACGCTCCGGGAACGCATTCTCGCGATCGAGCACGAGATATACCCCGCGGCCATTCAACTGTTCGCGGACGGCCGGATCGAGGTCCGCGGGCGGCGGGTCGTGGTTCGGGGCGAGCCGCCGGGCACCGCGTCATCGCTGATCGGCTGGTGAGCGTCCAGAATTTCCGCCGGCGCTCCGTTGAAATCTAGTGATTTCGCTGGTAAACACCCGGCGGTCCCAACCAATGCAGCCTCTCCCAGGACGGGATCGAGGAGTCGATACGATTCTCGCCGACGTTCGCTCCCTGGCGGACCGCGGCGATCACCACACGATCATCGAGCGCTACGGCACGCTCGACGACATGCCCGCCGAGGAAACCTGGCACTCGACGGAGCTCCTCTACGAGATCGGCCGCTCGTTCGGCATGCTCGGCAACGAGGAGAAGGTCGAGCGCTACCTGCTGCGGTGCGCCGAGCTGGCTCCGCGGCGCGCGGCCGTCTTCCATTGCGCCATCGGCTGGTACTTCCAGCGGAAGAAGAAGTGGACCAAGGCGCTGCGCTGGTACGACCGGGCGCTGGCGTCGTTTCCCACCTACCACCTCTGCCTCTTCCGCCGCGGCTACTGCCTGGAGAAGCTCCACCGTCCACGGGAGGCCGTCGAAGCGCTCGTTCGTGCGCGGGAGATCTGGGAGCACGCCCCGTCCGAGCAGCGCCAGCGGGGGCGCGGCGTGCAGGTCCAGGTCCTCTTCCACCTCTCGCGGGGGTTCCGCGACCTCGGGGAGTTCGAGCAGGCGGCCGGGGCGCTCGACATCTGCTGGGAACTCGACGCGCACAACGATCCCCCTGCCATCCGGGGCGAGCACCGCCTGGCCTGCCGGGGCGAGCTGGCACTCAGGCGGGGGGATCTCGAGGTCGCCCTGGCGACCTTCTCCGAGGCCCGGGACCTGGACCCGTCGTCCAGCTACCTCTGGGAGCGGCTCGGCCGTGCCCATGAGCTGCGGGGCGACCACGCCGAGGCGGAGCGGTGCTACCGCCATGCCGCAGGTCTGCCGCGGGGCGCCTTCGCCGCGCTCGCCCTGGGGCGCTTCCACCTGGGCATCACCCACGACCTACCCTCGGCGGCGGCTGCGCTCGCCGAGGCGCTGGCGGGGCTCCGCGGCGCCGAGCCGCTGGTGCGGCTCGAGCTCGCGCGGCTCGAGCTGGCCTGCAGCCGCCCGCGCGCCGCGCTGGAGCAGGTGGGGCGGGCGCTCGATTGCCGCCGCGACCAGGGCTTCGCCGAGGGCTCGCGCCTGGCCGCCGAGGTCGCCGAGCGTCTCGGGCGAAACGACGAGGCGGTCCGCCACCTGGAGCAGGTCGCCCGCCTCACGCCCGGTGACGGCGCCATCCTCGCGCGCATCGAGGAGCTGGCGCGCCGGCCGGCCGCCGACACCGAGCCGCCTCTCGATGCCCCGCTGTCGCCGGCCCTCGCCCTCCTCATGGACACCTCCATCGCCACGCCGAGCCGCGAGCGCGTGCAGGGCATCATCGACCGCTTCTTCGTCGAGAAGGGGTTCGGCTTCGTGCAGTACGGGGAAGGCCGCTCCATCTTCTTCCACGTCACCCAGTGCGAGGACCTGCCCGCTCCGGCCCCGGGCGTGCGCGTGAGCTTCGTCGTCGGCCACAACCCGAAGAAGGGAAAGCCGCAGGCGGAAGCCGTCCGCTTCGAGCACTGACGACGAAAGCTGCGGACGATGCCTGAAGACGTCGTCCTCAGAACGCCGACGGAGGACGAGGAAGAGGAGTTCCTGCACGCCCACCGCGCCACGTCGCCGGAGATCCCATCCTTTCTGCACTATTACGACGATGGCATGCCGTTCCGCCGCTATCTCGAGGTGCTCGCGGAGCAGGCGCGCGGGCTGAACCTTCCCCCCAACCACGTCCCCTCGACCTTTCTCTTCGCTTTCGTCTCTCACCGAATCGTCGGGCGGGTATCGATTCGTCATTTCCTGAATGCATTTCTGGAGCGGGTTGGCGGGCACATCGGGTACGCGGTCGTGCCCGAATTCCGTCGGCGGGGCTACGCCACCACGATCCTGCGCCTGGCGCTGCGAACCGCCTCCGAGAAGCTCGGCATCCGCCGCGTTCTGGTTACCTGCGATGACGACAACATCGGCTCGATCAAGACGATCGAGAACTGCGGTGGCATCCTCGAGAACATCGTGACGGGGCCGGACCTGGAGACACCCAAGCGCCGTTACTGGATACAAGCGGCCTAGCGCGAGTCGCGATAGAATCGCGCCAGCGCGGTCGGTGAGATCCCAGCGTAGTACGCGAGTCTCAGCGACCACATGAGCAGCACCGTGCGCCAGAAGCCGTCCCGCTCCCAGCGGCGGGCGGAGGTGACGACGCGCTCGTCGAGCGCAGCAACGCGCCCGCTGCGCTTCAGTCGGCGCATGAGGTCGATGTCCTCCATCAAGGGCAACGGTGCGAAGCCGCCGAGCGCTTCGAAGACGGAGCGCCGGACGAAGATTGCCTGGTCGCCCGTCGCGACGCCGGTGAGGCGAGAGCGCCCGCTGATGAGGCGCTCGGTCAGCCGGTAGCGCCAGCCGGGCGCATCCAGCGCCACCGCGAAGTGGCCTCCGACCACGTGCGGGTCGGCGAGCGCCCGTGCTACCGCGTCGGCGAAGCCGTCGGGCAGCTGCGTGTCGGCATGCAGGAAGAGCAGGATGTCACCGCGCGCGGCCGCGGCGCCGGCGTTCATCTGCGCGGCGCGGCCGCGCGGCGCGCGCACTACCGCGTCCGCGAGACGCGCGGCGACGTCTCGCGTCGCGTCACGGCTCTCGCCGTCGGCGACGATCAGCTCGCCGGCGCCGCGCTCGCGCGCCGCGATGAGCGTTTGCGCCAGGGACGTTGCTTCGTCCAACGTCGGAATGACGATGGATATCTCGATCGACGACGTTGCAACCACTCTGACCACCCGATAGAACGCTCGTACAGGATGCCTGACGGGGCAGCCACCGGAGGCAAACGCGTCGAGTCCCGCGACGCGGTCGTCATCCGATTCGCCGGCGATTCAGGGGACGGCATGCAGGTGACTGGCATGCAGTTCACCACGGAGTCCGCGCTGGCCGGCAACGACCTCGCCACCCTGCCCGACTTCCCCGCCGAGATCCGCGCGCCGGCGGGCACGCTCGCCGGCGTCAGCGCCTTCCAGCTGAACTTCTCGTCGCGCGAGGTCTTCACGCCCGGCGACGATCTCGACGTGCTCGTCGCCATGAACCCCGCGGCGCTGCGCGTCAACATCGACGACCTGAAGCCCGGCGGCATCCTCATCGTCGACCGCGAGGGATTCAACGAGCAGAACCTGACGAAGGCGGACTACGAGCGAAATCCGCTCGAGGACGGCTCGCTCGCGCGCTACCAGGTCTTCCAGGCCGACGTCACACGCCTCACGACGTCGGCGCTGAAGGAGCTGAACCTCTCGGCGCGCGCCGTCTTCCGCTGCCGGAACTTCTTCTGCCTCGGCATGACGTCCTGGCTCTACCACCGCCCGATCGCGGCCGCCGAGGCGTGGATCAGCGACCGCTTCAGGAAGACGCCGGAGATCGTCGACGCGAACCTGCGCGCGCTCCGCGCCGGCCATGCGTTCGCGGAGAACTCGGAGCTGTTCGCGGTCTCGTACGACATCCGACCCGCCACCATTCAGCCCGGCCGCTACCGGAACATCACGGGCAACACGGCCACCGCGCTCGGGTTCATCGCGGCGGCGCAGCGCGCCGGCAGGCCGCTCTTCCTCGGCAGCTACCCCATCACGCCGGCGAGCGACGTGCTGCACGAGCTGTCGGGCCTGAAGCAGTTCGACGTCTACACGTTCCAGGCCGAGGACGAGATCGCCGGCATCGGCGCGGCCCTCGGCGCCGCGTTCGGCGGCTCGATCGCCATCACGACGACGAGCGGCCCGGGCATGAACCTCAAGGCCGAGACGGTCGGTCTGGCGCTCGCCGTCGAGCTGCCGCTGGTGATCACCGACATCCAGCGCGCCGGGCCGTCGACCGGCATGCCGACGAAGACCGAGCAGGCGGATCTCCTGATGGCGATGTACGGCCGCCACGGCGAGGCGCCGGTCCCGATCCTCGCCGCGGCGACGCCCGCCGACTGCTTCCACATGGCCTTCGAGGCCGTGCGCATCGCGGTCCGCTACATGACGCCGGTGATCCTGCTGACCGACGGCTATCTCGCCAACGGGGCCGAGCCGTGGCTCCTGCCCGACAGCGGGGCACTCCCCGAGATCCCCGTCCGCTTCCGGAGCGACCCGGCGGGCTTCTTCCCGTACCTCCGCGACGAGGAGACCCTCTCGCGGCCGTGGGTCATTCCGGGCACGCCGGGGCTCGAGCACCGCATCGGCGGGCTCGAGAAGGACTACCTCACCGGCAACGTCAGCTACGCGCCCACGAACCACGAGCAGATGATCCGCGTGCGTGCGCGGAAGATCGCCGGCATCACGCGCGAGATCCCGCCGACGGAATGCTTCGGGCCCGAGAGCGGCGATCTCCTGCTCCTCGGCTGGGGCAGCACCTACGGCGCCATCCGGCAGGCCGTGACCGAGCTCAATGCCGCGGGCCATCGCGTCGCCCACGCGCACGTCCGCCACCTGAACCCGCTGCCGCCCGACCTGGGCGACATCCTCCGCCGCTACCGCGCGGTGCTCGTGCCCGAGATGAACCTGGGGCAACTCGTCCGCCTCGTGCGTGCCGAGTACCTCGTGGACGCGATCGGCTTCAACAAGGTCCAGGGCCGGCCGTTCAAGGTGGCGGAGCTCGTCACGCGGAGCATGCGGCTCCTCGAGGGAGGTCGCTAGTGTCGGCGCCCGGCGAGCAGAAGCTCGGGAAGAAGGACTTCGTCTCCGACCAGGACGTCCGCTGGTGCCCGGGCTGCGGCGACTACGCGATCCTGTCGCAGGTGCAGAAGGTGCTCCCCGATCTCGGCA
>Ga0111538_10008326_pt1 | contig 13926 bp, 15 predicted proteins | sample SoiMethybrSBSTD1_FD_79669 | JGI IMG/M metagenome (GOLD analysis project Ga0111538, IMG submission 79669) | Bulk soil microbial communities from a Populus tree surrounding site in Tennessee, USA - Soil MetaG P. TD hybrid SBSTD1 (version 2)... | ecosystem: Environmental > Terrestrial > Soil >...
TCCTCGACCGTGATGACGCCGTCCTTGCCGACCTTCTCCATCGCCTGCGCGATGATCTCGCCGATGGTGTCGTCGTTGTTCGCGGAGATGGTGCCGACCTGCGCGATCGACTTGCCGCCGACCGTGCGGGACAGCTTCTTGATCTCCTCGACCGCCTTCTCCACCGCCCGATCGATCCCCTTCTTCAGGTCCATCGGGTTCGCACCGGCGGTGACCGCCTTCACGCCCTCGCGGTAGATCGCCTGGGCGAGCACGGTGGCCGTCGTGGTGCCGTCGCCGGCGACGTCGGAGGTCTTGCTCGCGACCTCGCGCACCAGCTGGGCGCCCATGTTCTCGCGCGGATCCTCGAGCTCGATCTCCTTCGCGACCGTCACGCCGTCCTTGGTGCTGGTCGGGGAGCCGAACTTCTTCTCGAGGACCACGTTGCGGCCGCGCGGACCGAGGGTGACCTTCACCGCGTCCGCGAGCTTGTTCACGCCGCGGAGGATCGCCTGCCGGCACTCCTCCGAATAAATGATTTCCTTGGCAGCCATGTTCCGTTTGCCTCCCTTAGCTGACGATGCCGAGGATCTCGTCCTCGCGCAGGATGACGTGCTCGATGTCGTCGATCTTGACCTCGGTCCCGGAGTACTTGCCGACCAGAATGCGGTCGCCGACCTTCACTTCCATGGGGATGCGCTTGCCGTTGTCGTCCAGGCGGCCGGCGCCGACCGAGACCACCTTCCCCTCGAGGGGCTTCTCTTTCGCGGTGTCCGGGATGATGATGCCGCCCTTCACCTTCTCTTCGGCCTCCATCCGGCGCACCAGAACGCGGTCGTTGAGTGGCTTTACCTTCATCGGGATGACCTCCTCCTTCATGTATCTGGGACTACGCTGTTAGCACTCAAGTCGGACGAGTGCCAATGCTAACGGGGAACAATCTGACTGTCAAGTCAGGTCGTGCCCGCCTTGCAGGCACCCAAGCGGGACCTATTATTTCGACGGGGCGCGGGGAGGGAGGTATCCCCCATGATGATTCCCGGTGGGCCGCTCGAGGAACTGAGTCCGAAGGCGATCGAAGCGAGGCTGCGGGAGCTCGCGGAACGCCTTGCCGGGGCCGCCTCCTTCGACGAGCTCGATCTCCGGCACCTGCTCGAGCTCCTGACCCGCCGCACGCCGCTCCTCAGAAATGAATATGACCCGGGGACGCTCGACCGGGTCCTCGCCGGCGACCCCCGCCCCTCGTCCCTGCTCCTCCCGGTCGGCGCCCTGGCCTCTGAAGCGCCCCGCGACGAGGCGGCCCTCAGGGCCTGGAACGTCCCGGAAAGCCTGCGCGTCTGCGGGGACAAGTGCCTCTACGACGTCGGAGTGGCCGGTCGCATGACCTACCGCGGCCTGCCCCTCCAGGAGATCGGCCCGCGCTCCTACGACCTCGCCGGTCAGGTGCTGCGCCTCCTCTCCGACGATCGCGCCCTGGTGGAGTTTTTCGAGCGCAACCGCATCGGACGCCTGCCGCTGGAAGAGGAGGTGCTGTTCCTGCGCCAGTGCGCCAGCCGGTTCGACCTCTACGCCCGCATCCTGCAGGCCTGGCGCGAGTCGGTCGCCCCGGGCGCGGAACCGCCGGCGCAGCAGGAAGGGCCCGCTGCGACCGCCGCCGGCCTCGTGCCGGTGGCCACGCCGTCCCGCCCGGCGCCGCCGGCGCGCCCGCCGAAGGCAAAGCGCCGCGCCGCGCCGATCCCGGCACCGGTCCCTGCCGGCCCCGCGGACGGCCTCGACGGCGAGGACGACGGCTTCGCGGATGCCGATCGCGACACGCGTCTGGCCTGGTTCGAGCGCACCCTGCTCCTCAGAAGTCTCGACCTGGGGAGGCTGCGCGAGGACCTCCGGCGGGACGTCGTCGATCAGGAGGAGGCGGTGAACCGGGTGTGCGACGACCTCAGCGTCTTCGCCGCCGGCATGCGCGATCGCCAGCGTCCGCTGAGCTATTTCCTCGTCGGCCCGACCGGGGTGGGGAAGAACCACCTGATGGAGTCGCTGGCGCGGCGCCTCGAAACCGCCTGGGAGTGCGAGGTGCCCGCGCTCGTCCTGGAAGGGCCGCAATACGCCTATCCCTCCGACGTCAACGAGCTCAAGGGGGCGACCCGCGGCTTCATCCGGAGCGACGAAGAGGGGCTCCTGTCGGAGTTCCACCAGCGCTCCCGCCGGGCCCCGCTCTCGGTACTCCTGGTGGACGAGGTGGAGAAGGCCCACCCGCAGCTGATGCGCTTCTTCCTGTCCCTCATGGACCGCGGCAGCACCATGGACAACCGCGGGCGGCTGCTCCGGTTCCCCGCGACCATCCTTGCCTTCACCTCGAACGCCGGCTACAGCGAGATCGAGATGCGGCAGGCGCCCATTGGCTACGCCGCAGGCGAGGCGGCCGGCCGGGGACGGCGGCGCGACGCGGCACGAGCGCTCCGCCGCGGGCTCGCCCCCGAGTTCCTGGCGCGCGTGCAGGTGCTGCACTTCCGGCCGCTGGGCCGCGCCTCCGCCGCCCGCATCATCGATCTCGAGATCGACCGGCTGGCGCGGCGGTTCCATCGGCGGCACGGCCTGCGCCTCGAGGTCCTCCCCGCGGCGCGCGCCGCGCTCGTCGAGCAGGGCTGGAGCCCCGAGGAGGGGGCGCGCCATCTGGTCGCGCGGCTCGATCGGGTCTGCAACGTCGACGTGCAACTGCGCCTCCGTCCGGCCGGCGTGCCGCTCACGTCGGAGCGGCGGCGGCTGCTCGCGCTCGTCCGGGAGGCGCGCCGCGGCGAGCGGGCGGTGGACGTCGAGGCGCTGAGCCGGGCGGTGGAGGCGGAGCTGCGCCCTGAGCGCACCGGCCGGCGCATCGTCATCGACTACCGCCGCGATCGGTTCGTCTACCGCGACGAGGTCGCGTGACGCCGCGTCAGCCCCCGCTGGTGCCGGTGCTGCAGTCGATGATCGAGCGGACCTACGGGCTCCCGCCTCTCGAGGGGGGCGTGGCGCCTTTCCTCATCGGTGACGCCGGGCTGCGGGCGCTGTACGGTCCCGGCGGCCGCGGCGGCGACCTCGAGCCGGGGCGTCCGCGGCTGCTGCTGCGACGCGACTGGAGCGGGTACCGCGCCGTCGTGTACTACCCGGACGCGCTGGTCCGGCATCTCGAGCGCAACGATCCGAGGCACGGGCTGGACGACCGGAACATCGACGCGTTCGCGATGCTGGTGGAGGAGCTCGATCACCTGCTGGTCGTCGCCAGCCGTTTCGGCGCCGGCAGGAGCGTCCGGCTCGTGGAGCTCGAGATGCACGCGATGGTCACCAAGTACCTCGTCGTGCTGCATCTGCTGGGGCGCCTCACGGGACGGCGGCGTATCTCGGAGTTCCACCGCGTGTGGGCGCGCCACCACCTCTTCGAGAAATACGCTCGGGAGCCGGAAGGGGAGGCGCGGCGCTACTTGGATGCGGCGCGTCTGGCCCGGCGCTATGTCGCCTGGCTCGAGGCGCTGTCGGCCGCCGCCCGGCACACGGAGCTGCGGCGGTTCCACGACCGGCCGTTCGAGGAACAGACCCGGCGCATCGCCCTGGCCGGCTGACGCGGCGGAAGGAAACTACTGGGAGAGGTTGGGGCGATTCGCCCGCGGGAGGGAGGCCAGCTGCTGCGCCTCCGGGAACAGCTCGATCGCCCGCTGGACCTGCTTGTCGATCTCCATCGAAACCCGGTACCCCTCCTCCATCCCCCACAGGGTGGAGGCGATCGCCTGGCGGATCTCCGCGCGCAGGCGGGCCCGATCGGTTTCGACTTCGGTCGGCGTCCAGGTCACCTTGCGGCGGTCGAGGAATTTCAGGAATTCGTCCACCATCTCCGGGGTCACCTCGAAGCCCTTGGCGATCCCCTTGTGGTGCGTGTTGAAGTCGACCGCGAAGTTGAAGAAGGCCTGGTTGCGCTGCAGGGTGTCGACGAATTTCGAGGTCGGCTCGCGATCCACCAGCACGTCGGGCCGGATGCCGCCTCCGCCGTACACCGTCCGTCCGGCGTCGGTCTGGCGCACCTCGCCGTGCGGCGGCTCGGCCGCCTCGCTGTCTTCGTAGGAGAGGTAGTCCTCGAGGGAGTTGTAATCGCGCTGGATCAGGCGTCCGCTCGGCGTGTAGTAACGCGCGGTCGTCAGCGCCAGCGCGGTCCCCTGGCTGAGGGGATAGACGGTCTGCACCAGCCCCTTCCCCCAGGTCGGCTTGCCGACGATGAGCGCCCGGTCGTGGTCCTGCAGGGCGCCGGAGACGATCTCCGAGGCGCTGGCGCTGAACTTGTCGACGAGCATGACGATGGGCAGATCGGGGTGCCGTCCGCTGCCGGAGGCGCGGAACTCCTGGTCGGATCCGCGGATGCGCCCCTGCGTGTAGACCACCATCTGGCCCTTGCGCAGGAACTGATCGGCGACGCGCACCGCCTGCTCGAGGAGCCCGCCCGGGTTGCGGCGCAAGTCGAGCACGAGCTGGGTCATCCCCTCGCGCCGCAGCGCCTGGATCTTCTCCTCCATCTCACGCTCGGTCGTGCGGGTGAAGTTCTCGATCTTGATGTAGCCGACGCCGGGGCGCGCCATGAAGGCGTAGCGGATGCTGTAGGTCGGGATGTCGTCGCGCGTCAGCGTGAAGTGCAGCGGCTCCTCGTCGCCGGGACGGGTGACGGTGATCGTGACCTGCGTTCCCTTCGGCCCCTTCAGGCGTCGCAGCGCCTCGTCGATCATCATGTCGAGCGTGTCGGTCCCCTCGATCTGCGAGATGACATCGCCGGCGCGGATCCCCGCGTTCCACGCGGGGGTGCCATCGAGCGGGGAGATGACGGTGAGCGGCTTGTCGTGCCCCGGCTTCGAGATGACGATGCCCAGCCCGGAGAAGGAGCCCTGCTGCTCCTCCAGCATGTGGCGGTAGTCTTCGGCGTCGAGGTAATTCGTGTGCGGGTCGAGGGTGCGGACCATGCCGCGGATCGCCCCTTCGATCACGTTCCGGGAATCGACCGGGCCGGCGGCGCGGGACTGGACCACCGAGAGGATCTGGGTGAAGGTCCCGATCGGATCTCCACCCCGCTCCGGGAGCGCCAGGGAGCGCCCGCCGAGGAGACCGCCGGCGAGACCCCCGGCCAGAACAAAAACAACCCCCGTCAGGATGGAACGACGACTCACTCGACCTCCGTGTGGACCCTGCGCGGAATTATAGGGCGAGGATCGCCTCCGCACAAGGAAGGAAATCCGGGCTTTTCGGGCCAATGCTAAGATGCGGCCGGCATGTTCGGATCGATCGGAGGCCCGGAGCTCCTGCTCATTTTCGTCGTAGCGCTGCTCATCTTCGGGCCGCGCAAGCTCCCCGAGCTCGGGAAGACCCTGGGAAAAGGCCTGGCAGAATTCCGCCGCGCCGCCAACGACCTGCGCGATTCTCTCGAGACCGAGGTCGCCCGCGAATCGGGTCCGAAGCCGGCGGCGGGGCCGTCCCTCCCGGCCGGCGGAGCCCCTCCGCCGGGCACCCTCGAGGCGGCGCCGGCCGCGGCCTCCACCCCTCCGACCGACGATGCCGAACCCCGAAGACCCGCCGAGCCCTGACCTCCCGGTCATGGGGTTCCTGGAGCACCTGGACGAGCTGCGCCGCCGTCTGCTCTACAGCCTCGCGGCGATCGCGCTGGCCTTCGCGCTGGCGCTGACGCGCGCGCGCGACATCCTCGAGTTCCTGCTGCGGCCGATCCGGCCGTTTCTGGGGGATCAGAGGCCGGTCTTCTTCGACCTGACCGAGCCGTTCGTCCTCTACATGAAGGTGGGATTCCTCGCCTCGCTGTTCCTGTCCGCCCCCTTCGTGCTGTACCAGCTGTGGGCCTTCATTTCCCCCGGGCTCTACCCGCGGGAGCGCCGCATGGCGCTGCCGTTCGTCCTCTTCGCGACGGTGTTCTTCATCCTCGGCGGGGCGTTCGGCTACTACGTCGGGTTTCCGTCGGCGGCGCGGTTCCTGCTCTCGATCGCCGGGGATTTCGAGCCGAACCTCCGGATCAGCAGCCTGTTCACCTTCGAGAGCCGCATCCTGCTCGGCATGGGGCTCGTCTTCGAGCTGCCGACGATCATCTATTTCCTCGCGCGCCTGGGGCTGGTGACGCCGCGCTTCCTGTGGCGCCGGTTCAACTACGCCATCCTGATCATCTTCATCGTCGCCGCCGTGGTGACACCGACCCCCGACGTGGTGACCCAGTGCCTGTTCGCGGCGCCGATGATCGCGCTCTATCTCATCGGCATCCTCGTGGCGCACGTCTTCGGGCGACCCCGCAACGCGGGGACGCCCGCGACCGGTCGATCCGCGGCGCCGTGAACGGCCCCGATCTGCCGGGATACGAGACGCTGCGCTCTGGTCCGCGCCTGTGGCGCGTGCGGCCGGGCCTGGCGGCGGCGCTCGCCGGCTCCCCCACGACCGCTCTCCTGGAAGGGGAGCCTCCCGCCCCGGGGCCGCCCGGCGCCGGACGGGCGGGGACGATGACGCTCGTGCTGGCCGGCCGCCCCGCGTATGCGAAGCGCGGCGTGCACGGCGGGCTGGCGCGGCGCCTGCTGGGCGGAGTGTTCTGGCGCGACCGGCGCGGCCGCGGGGTGATCGAGGCGGCGGATCGCCTGCGCGCCGCCGGCGTCCCGACCCCCGACGTGCTCGCTGCCGGATGGCGGACGATCACCGGACCGCTCGCCGCCTACGTGCTGGTCACCGAGGCGGTCCCGGGGGGAGCGAGCCTTCTGGCGCTGCTCGGTGAGCAGCCGCTGCCGCGCCGCCGCCGGCGTCTGGCGCGGGCGGCCGGCCGCAGCGTGCGGGCGCTCCACGACGCCGGTTTCGTGCACCCCGACCTCAACCTGGCGAACCTGGTGGCGGCGCACGGCGGCGAGCCGGGCGCTCCGGGCGGGGCGACCCGCGTGTTCGTCATCGATCTCGACGGAGGGGGTTTCCGGGATCGCGTCGGCGGGAGCGCGCGTCGCGGCAACCTGAAGCGTCTCCTGCGCTCCTACGAGAAGTGGATCGCCCCTTCGAGCCCGCTCGATCCACGCGATGCGCTGGCGTTCCTGCGCGCCTACAGCGGGACGGACCGGGAGCTCTTCCGCACGCTCGTGCGGGGACTGCGCGGGGGCCGCGTCCGCTTCCGCTGGCGCCGACGCCTCTGGCGCCGCGCCCGCTGATCAGCCGCGCTGCACGAGCCGGAGCGCCGCCTCCTCCACCTCGTCCACCCCGATCTCTTCGAGACAGAATGGCTTCCCCGAGGGGGCCGGCGGGCACTCGCGGAAGAAGTCCTGCCGGCACGGCGCACACGGGTAGTCGCGGCCGATGGTCACGACGCTGCCGGGGCGGCCGCGCGGCGCGGTGTTGGCGGGGCGTCCAGGACCGAAGAGGCCGACGGTCGGCACGCCGAGCGCCGCCGCCAGGTGCATCGGCCCGCTGTCGTTGCCGACGAAGAGATGGCAGCGGGCCAGAAGCGCCGCGGCGTCAAGGAGGCCGGGCGCCTCCTCCGGGCCGATCCAGTCCTCCTTCCGGAGGCCGGCGGCGACGCGCTCCAGCGTCGCGCGCTCGCCGGCGGCGCCGATGAGGACGAAGCGGGCCGCGTGTCGCCGGCGCAGTCGCTCCACGAGCGCCGCGAAGCGTTCGGCGTGCCAGGCGCGCGGCCCCTTCGAGGCCCCGGGGTGGAGCGCCACGAGGAGCGGCGCGCCGGTGAAGCCGCGGCGTGCGAGGAGCGCATCGGCTCCCGCTCGCTCCCGCTCCCCGAGATGGAACGACGGAAGCGGATCGATCTCTTCGCAGCCGACGGCGCGCACCAGGTCCAGGAACGCGTCGGCATGATGCCGGTCCGCCGGGGGCGGGGGAAGCGGATGCGTCAGGAGGAAGCCGCGCGCGTCGGTCGCGTACCCCACGCGTGTCCTCGCCCCCGCGAGCCACGCGAGGGCCGCGGCGTCGAACGCCTTCTGAAAGAGGATCGCGAGATCGACCGGCCCCTGCGCCCGGATGCCGCGGGCCAGACGCAGGCGTCCCGCGAGCCCCCGATGCGCCCCCTCGTGGTCGTACTCGATGAGTTCGTCGAACCAGGGATTGCCGGAGACCGCGTCGAGCACCCAGCGTTTCGCGACCATCGCGATCGCGGCGCGCGGGAAGCGGCGTCTCAGGGCGTGCACCGCCGGCGCGATCATCACGACGTCGCCGATCCAGTTGTTGGCGCGGACGAGAATGCGGCGCGTGCGCTCCGGGTCGGCGGGGACGGCCGGGAGGCGCGACAGGGCGGCGCGGCTCACCGTCCCGCCTTCGCGAGCGACCGCAGCGCCGCGGCCGAGACCGCCTCCGGAACGAGCCGCCCCAGGTCCCCCTCCGGCGCCGGCACCACCTCGTGCCCCGCGCCATAAGGGGCGTTGAGGCGCGGATCGGTGGGGCCGAAGAGCGCCACCACCGGGCACCCCACCGCCCAGGCCAGATGCATCGGGCCGGTGTCGGCGCCGATGAACAGGGCGGCCCGCCGCAGGAGCGCCGCCAGGACCGGCAGCGACGTCGGCGGGGCGCGCCGCGCACCGCCGCGGCTGCCCCGCTCCACCTCTTCCGCCAGCTCCTCCTCGCCCGGCCCCCAGACGATGACGGGGCTTCGTCCGGCCGCGGCCAGAAGACCTCCGAGCCGGCCCCAGGCGGCGGCCGGCCAGCGCTTGAACGCCTGCCGGCGGCTGGCGCCGGGTGCCAGGAGGATCGGAGCTCCGGGCGGGAGCCCCAGGGAGGCCAGAATCCCCTCCGCCGCCGCCCCCTCGGAGACGGTCTCGGTCAGGGACGCCTCGACCGGTCCGGTGCGGGCGCCAAGATGTGCCGCCATCTCGAGATTCCGATCGACCCGGTTCAGCCAGGGGGAGGAGAGACCCGCCCACTCGCTGGTGAAGAGGAAGCTCATCTCGCGGCAGTGCCCCGGCGCGAAGCCGACGCGCCGCCGCGCTCCCGAAAGGACGGTGAGGATCCCGCTCTTGAGGCTCGACTGCAGATCGACCGCCACGTCGTAGCGCCCGGCCCGGAGGCGCCCTCCGATGTCGGAGACGGTGCGGGCGAGCCGGCGCGGACTGCGCCCGGCGGCACGGAGGTCGCGCCGCGACAGCCGGATCACCTCGTTCAGGTCGGGGTGCCGCTCGAGAAGCGGCGCGGCCAGGTCCTCCACCACCCAGGCCAGGTGCGCCCCGGGAAACGTCAGTCGGAGGCGGTGCAGGGCGGGGAGGGCGCGGATCACGTCCCCCACCGCGCCGAGCCGGACGACGAGGACCCGGTCGGCGCGCCCGAGCGGTGCGACGGGGCGCTCCATGGCGGCGGGATGTTAACAGGCTGCCGGGAGCCGGTGAGCCCCGGCGCGCAGGTCATGGTGCGCCGCGGCGCGGCCACGGTTTGACAGTTTTTTCGGGCGGGTGCTATAAGTGCGCCCTCCCCACGAGGGGACCTTGCCGATCGATCCGAAGCTCCTCGAAATCCTCGCGTGTCCCGCCTGCCGGACCGAGGTCACGCTGACCCCGGACGGGACCGGACTGCGCTGCGCCGCCTGCGGCCGGCGCTATCCGATCGTCGACGACATTCCGGTGATGCTGGTCGAGGAGGCCGCGATCGAGCCGGAGGCCCGGAGGGACGCCTGAGCCGTCCCGAAGCACCGGGCCCGGGGCTTCCCTCCGCGCGGGCCCGCGAGGTGGTCGCCCGCTTCTCCGCCGCCCGCGTCGCCGTGGTCGGGGATCTCATGCTCGACCGCTTCATCTGGGGGAGCGTCAGCCGCATCTCCCCGGAAGCGCCGGTGCCGATCGTCCGGGAGGAGCGGCGCAGCGCCTCCCTCGGAGGGGCGGGGAACGTCGCCCGCAACGTCCGGGCGCTCGGAGGCCGGGTGGCGCTCGCCGGGCTCGTCGGCGACGACGCCGACGGCCGGGACCTCAGGTCCCTGTGCGACGAGGCGGGGATCGCGGCCGATGGGATTCTCGCGGTCCCCGGCCGGCCGACGACCGTCAAGACGCGCATCGTGGCCCATCACCAGCACGTCGTCCGCTTCGATCGCGAGGAAGACGGCGCCGCCCCCGAGTCGGCCGCGGCCGCGCTCCGGGCGCGGGCGCTCGAGGCGATCGCGTCCTCGCAGGTCCTGATCGTGTCCGACTACGACAAGGGGGCGATCGGCGCGGACCTGCTGAAGGCGGCCCTCGGAGAGGCGTCGCGCCGGGGGCTGCCGGTTGTCGTCGATCCGAAGACGCGTCTCATGGATCACTACCGGCCCGCCACGATCGTCACCCCGAACGCCCGCGAGACGGCGGAGGCCTGGGGCCGGCCGGTGCGCACCGACGCCGACCTCCAGGCGGCCGGGCGGGCGCTCCTCGAGCGGCTCGGGTCGCCGTGGCTGCTCATCACCCGCGGCGAGCGCGGGATGCTGCTCCTTCCGGCGCAGGGTGAGGCGATCGAGGTCCCGGCGCGCGCCCGCGAGGTGTTCGACGTCAGCGGGGCGGGGGACACGGTCGCGGCGACGCTGGCCCTGGCACTGGCGTCGGGGGCGACGGTCGTCGAGGCGGTCATCCTGGCGAACCACGCGGCGGGGGTCGTCGTGGGAAAGCTCGGAACCGCCGCCCTCGATCCCGGCGAGCTCCTGCAGGCGGTCGGGGGGGGCGCCTCGCCGGTCGGACGGGACGCCTAGCGAACGGATTGGCGCTGCACGATCCCGAGGGTCAGGGCGGCCCAGAGGAACCGGCACTGCTCGAAGTCGGCCATGGGGGAGAGCCGGCAGAGCTCCTGCAGGCTGGTCGGGCGCTCGCAGTGCGACAGCAGACTCCACTCCTCGAGCGACAGCGGCAGCTCGGGCTCCAGGGTCGCGAGCCGTTCGGTCGTCCGGTAGGTCGCCTGGAGCGGCCCGACCGCTTCCCAGATCCGCCCCCAGCTCTCGATGGTGCGGATCCCGTCGAGGATGATCTCCCCCGGGCTCAGCTTGAGGGTGATCACCTCCTCGGTCGGCAGCGGGCCGGTGGTGTAGTGGTACCGCCCGCGCGTCCAGACGAACAGGCTGTTGATGATGTGACGGACCTGGGAGCGGACTCCCTCCACCAGGTCGTGGGGCTGGATCAGCCCCTCTTCCACGAGGACGGTCCCGAGGCGCTTGCCGAGGCCGACGGACTTCTCGACCGCGTTCATCAGCGCCTCGAGCGTCACCGTCCCGTTCCGGAAGAGGATCTGGCCGAGCCGGTCGTCGCGGTCGCTCGAGGTGGCGAAGGTCGGCCGCCCCGCCTGGATGTAGATGGTCTTTTCGGAGGTCTCGCCGGTGAGGGTCAGGACGCCGGTGTCGGTGCGACCGAGGAGGGAATAGAGGAGCGCCGGGAATGTGGCGCTCGACAGGATCCCCTCGCGAACCTGCGCCTTGGCTTGCTGCATCGACCCCCTCGGGCGGGTGCGAACGTAGGAGCGGCCTTGGGGCCTGTCAAGGCGCGGAGGGCCAGAATGCTTCGAAAGGGATGCTGCACTCGCCCCGCGATGGGATTACAATCCTTTCTTGACAGGGCGGGCCCATCACCGCACCCTTCCGGGCAATTCGCCCCAGTCCCCCTGGCCGGTGGGAATGGGGCAGGTGGTCCGGAATTCGCCCGAGGGCAGCGGAGGATCTCAGCGATGGAACTTGAAGGCGAAATTCGAGGCAGCCAGAGGCTCGGCAATTACCTGAGACGGCTGCGCACCGGCTACGGCCTTTCCCTCCGGCGGGTGGAAGACAAGGCCCGGCAGGAAGGGGGGGAGATCGACAACTCCCAGTTGTCGAGGTACGAGCGGGGGATCTGCTACCCCTCGTTCGACAAGCTGTGCCTGCTCGCCAACATCTTCAACGTCTCCATCCAGAACTTCTCGGATCTGCTCGAGCTCGAGAAGGTCGAGCCGTTCGAGCCGGAGGAGTCGGCCGGCTACGAGGCGCTCCGGGCCGAGGGGAACCGGGAGTGGGAGCAGGGGAACTTCGCGCGCGCCTACTCGGTCTACGAGAAGGCGCTGGCGCGGCTGGAGTCGGGCGCCGCGGACGCCGTCGCCCACGATGTCCTGGCGCGGGCCCGCTTCAACCTGGCCCGCTCGCTGCTGCGCATGGGGAAAATCAGCCTCGCCGAGACGGAGCTGCGCATCATCCTCCGCCGTCACCGCGAGATCGCGCCCGAGACCACGGCGCTCGTGCTGCTGTGCCTCGCGGACGCGCACGCCGACAAGGGGGACGCGTACCTGGCCATCCTCGAGGCGGAGAAGAGCCTCGAAATCGCCCGGACGGCGGGCAACGTGGAGTACGAAGGGTACGCGCTGCACCGCGTCGCCCGCATCCAGTTCGAGCAGGGAGAGTTCGAGCGGGCGCTGGAGAGCTTCCGCGAGGCCCGCACCCGTCTCGAGGCGGTGGTCACGAAGCACGACCTCACCCTCATCCGCACCAACATCGGGCTCTGCCACGCGCGCGTCGGCAAGGTGGAGCGCGGTCTCCGGGAGCTCTCGGAGGCTCTGCAGGTCGCCCAGCGCGAGGGGTACCGCCGCTGCGCCGCGTATGCGCTCCTCTACATGGGGCAGGTGCACGAGATGCGGCACGACGAGAAGAAGGCCCGCGACCTGTTCGAGCAGGCCGAGATGATGGCGCACGGCGGCGAGGAGCGTTACGTCGACATCCTGTTCCAGACCGCGTATCACCTCTGGGACATGGCCCGTGTCGCCGGCAACCAGGTGCAGGAGAAGGTGTACTTCGGTCGTCTGAAGTTCTTGCGGCCCCAGCTGGACCGCCGATTCGCCGAGGTGGAGCAGTTCGACCGCTTCATCGAAAGCGGGAAGGGCGTGGTGCACGCATGAAGCGATTCGCTCTGGTTTCCGGTTTCGCCCTGGTCCTGATCCTTCCGGCCGCGGCCCGCGCCGAGGTTTCGGTGCAGGTGAATGCGGACGGCAAGGTCACCCGCGTCGTCGTCCTCACCAAGGGGGGACGGGTGTGGCGGCAGGTGCGGGGGCACGTCCCCGCGACCCAGCTCCTCAACCCGCTCGGCGACAGCTACGGCGATCTCGCGCCGGTCATCGCGATGCATCCGAAGACCGGCCAGCCGTGGGCGGTGTGGCCGCAGAACGAGGGGAACCGCAAGCGGCTGGTGGTCTCGTCCTGGAACGGGACCGGCTGGACCGAGGCGGTGCGCATCGCCAAGAGCGATCTGATGGGGTACGACCAGACCGAGCCGCGGCTGCTCTTCGACGCCTCCGGCGCCCCCTACGTCTTCTTCACCGAGGGGGCGCACGATCGGCGCGTCCTCTTCGTCACGGCGAGCGAGCGAGGCTGGACGCCGCCGCTGCGGCTGAGCGACGCCGACGTGGACAGCAGCGGCCCGTCGGTGATCCTCCAGGGCGACGACGTCCGCATCCCGTACCAGACCCCGGCGGGCCCCGTGACCCGCACGATGTCCACGGCCTACCTGGCGGAGAGCGGGATCAACCTGATGGACAGCCCGATTCCTCCGGGCTACGCCCCGATGCCCCCCTCGAACCCCGGCGGCCCGGTCGAAGAACCGGGGGACAAGCACCTCATCAGGAAATAGCGCGACGGACGTTCGGACCATCGGGCCCGGTCAGTACGACCGGGCCTTTTCCTTTTCGGCGGCGGGCGCCGAGGGGCCCTGGTGCCGCGCGAGCTGCAGCCGCAGCGCGTCGCACTCCTCGTCCAGCTTCTGCAGCTGGCGCCGCAGCTGGCGGTTGGCGATGCGGATCTTGATCCCGTCGAGGATGCCGATGGCGCAGGCGAAAGCGATCCCGAGGATCGCGGCGGTCGCGATGACCGCGCCCATCGGGGCCGGCCCGGCGCGCCACAGGATGAGGTTCACCGTCACGTCCTCGGTGTTGTAGATGCCGAGGACGAACAGCAGGATGAAGAAGAGGCAGACGAGCAGGTAGACCAGGATGTTCATCGCGCCTCCTCGAACCAGGACA
>Ga0111538_10008327_pt1 | contig 13925 bp, 7 predicted proteins | sample SoiMethybrSBSTD1_FD_79669 | JGI IMG/M metagenome (GOLD analysis project Ga0111538, IMG submission 79669) | Bulk soil microbial communities from a Populus tree surrounding site in Tennessee, USA - Soil MetaG P. TD hybrid SBSTD1 (version 2)... | ecosystem: Environmental > Terrestrial > Soil > Tree...
CCGAACCGTCCGTTCGGCGGCGGATCGTATCACCCGCGATAGAGTAGGCGCTCCATGAGCGACTCCGGTCGGCCCTCCGGCCCCGCTGCTTCAGCCGAAAGCCGGCTCCCCGGCGGGACGCGGCTCGGTCCCTACGAGATCCGGGCGCCGCTCGGCGCCGGCGGCATGGGAGAGGTGTACCGGGCCCGCGACACGCGCCTCGATCGCGACGTGGCGATCAAGGTGATGCGCGGCCGCGCCGCGGTCTCGCCGGAGGCGCGCGCCCGCTTCGAGCGGGAGGCGCGCGCCGTCTCGGCCCTCAACCATCCGAACATCTCCGCCCTGTACGACGTCGGCCGCCAGGAGACCCCCGACGGGCCGCTCGACTACCTGGTGATGGAACTGATCGAGGGCGAGTCTCTGGCCGACCGCCTGGCGCGCGGCCCGCTGCCGATCGACGACCTCCTGCGCATCGCGGTGCCGATCGCCGACGCGCTCGACCGGGCGCACCGCAAGGGCATCGTGCACCGCGATCTCAAGCCGGGGAACATCATGCTGGCGAAGGCGGGCCCGAAGCTCCTCGACTTCGGCCTGGCGCGCGCCGCCGGCGGTGCGGCGGAGACCAGCGACCTGTCGCAGTCGCCGACGATGACCCGCGCCCTCACGAAGGAGGGGGCGATCGTCGGGACCTTCCAGTACATGTCCCCCGAGCAGCTCGAGGGCAAGGAAGCCGACGCGCGCTCGGACCTGTTCGCCTTCGGCGCGACCCTGTACGAGATGGCCACGGGCCGCAAGGCGTTCGACGGCACGAGCCAGGCCTCGCTCATCGCCGCGATCATGAACGCCCGCCCGGAGCCGATGCGCACGCACCAGCCGCTGGCGCCGGCGGCCCTGGAGCGGGTGGTGGCCACGTGTCTGGCGCGCGACCCGGACGATCGCTGGCAGAGCGCCGGCGACCTCAAGCGCGAGCTGCAGTGGATCGCCGGAGGGGGGGCCGCGGCGGCCGCCTCCGAGTCGGGACTCGCCGGCGCCGCGGCGGCGCGGCGGGCGGGCGCCCGTATGCACTTCGCGTGGGTGGCGGCCGTCGTCCTGTCGATCCTCGTGACCGCGGCCCTGGGAGCCCGCCTCCGTCCCTCCGCGTCCTCCGCCGTTGCACCGCTTCTGCGCGCCTCCATCGCGCCTCCCGCGGGAGCGCGGTTCAACATCATCGGGGACGTCGCCGGCCCGCCGGTCCTGTCGCCGGACGGCCGCCGCCTGGTGTTCGCGGCGATCGACGCCGATGGGAACCGGCTCTGGGTCCGGTCTCTCGACGACCTCGAGGCCCGTGTGCTCCCGGGGACCGACGGGGCCATGTACCCGTTCTGGTCGCCGGACGGCCGGAGCGTCGCCTTCTTCACCGTCGACAAGGTGAAGCGGATCGACGTCGATGGCGGGGCGGTGTACACGATCTGCGACGCGGTCTCCCCGCGCGGCGGCGCCTGGGGGCCGGACGGGACGATCATCTTTCCTTCGACCTTCGACACCCCGCTCTCCCGGGTTCCCGCCGGGGGAGGGACGCCCGAGCCGCTGACCCGTCTCGAGACCGGGAAGCACACGACGCACCGCTGGCCGCAGTTCCTGCCCGACGGCCGCCATTTCATCTTCCTGGCGGCGCATCACGAGAAGCAGGACTCCGAGGACAACGGCATCTATCTGGGCTCGCTCGACGGCGGCGAACCCGTCCGGCTCTTTTCCTCGAAGAGCAGCGCCTCGTACGCCGACGGATACCTGTTCTACGTGCAGGGGAACGCCCTGGTGACGCAGCGTTTCGACGCCGCCGCGGGGCGCATCGCGGGCCCGGCCGTCCCGACGGCGGAGCGGGTCCAGCTCGACCGGACGACGTGGAGGGGCATCTTCTCGATCGGCGCCTCCACCCACTCGCTCGTCTACATGCCGGCGGCCGGAAAGGTCGGGACCCGCATCCTGTCCTACGACATCCCCACGGGCGCCGTCGAGACCGTGACCGACGAGGCGAGCCAGTTGAACATGAACCTGACCCCCGACGGCCGGCGGCTCTCAGTGGAGTCGCAGGACGGTCCGCGATCGGACATCTGGATCTACGACCTCGTCGATCGCTCGCGCCGCCGGCTCACCTTCGATCCGATGGACGAGTCGAACGCGACGTGGGTCGGCAGTGGGGACCGCATCGTCTTCGGGTCGAACCGTCCCGACGGCCGCTACCGCATCTACGAGAAGCCGTCGGCCGGCGGCGCCGAGACGCTGCTGTTCGAGTGGGATGAGGACGTCTATCCTGCCGACGTCTCGGTCGACGGTCGTTTCCTCCTTTTCCACAAAGGGACCTTCTCGTCACGCCCGGCCACGGACCTCTACCTGCTGCCACTCGACGGATCGAGGAAGCCGGTTCCCGTCTCCGTCGGACCGCACGAAGACACGGACGGGCAGTTCTCGCAGGATGGGCGATGGATCGCCTACACCTCGACGCAGTCCGGACAGGAGGAGGTCTACGTGGCGCCGCGACCCGATCCGGCCGCCGCGGGCGGCGGCGAGGGGTCGCGCGGCCAGTGGCAGATCTCGTCGGGAGGGGGCAGCCTGCCGCGCTGGGCCCGCGACGGACGGACGATCTTCTATCGCCGGGCCGACAACTCCACGTTCGTCATGGTGGAGGTGGACGGCCGGGGCGCGGCCCTTGCCGTGGGCTCGTCGCGAGAGCTCCCTTACCGCGCCTACCAGAACTGGGCGTCGCAGTCCTACGACGTCAGCGCCGACGGCCGGAGGCTGGTGGTCGCCTCGCCGGGGGGAGACAGCGCCTCGACGATGGCGCTGGTCTCCGACTGGTCGGCGATCGTGAGGTAGCCGCTCCTTTCACTTCTCCGCGGCGAACTCGCTGGCCCAGTTCTGCACCACGATCATCCCGGTGTTCTTCTCCTCCTTGCCGACCGGGCGGCAGAAGACGAAGCGCTGCTCGTCCGCGGTGACGTCGTAGCCCGGATCCCAGCCGAAGATCAGGGCGCGGCGGATCGACGGGCGCGTGAACAGCCGGCGCGGCGCCCCGAGGTGCAGGTCGGGGGTGGTGGCGACATCCACCTCCATCAGGTCATCCCGGTTGGCGTAGTAGAGGCGCCGGCCGCTCTTCCCCCAGCGCGGCCACATGCCGCCGCCGCTCGACACCTGCCACTTGCCTTCCCCGGACGGGAAGCGCTTGACGTAGATGTCGTAGTCTCCCGCCTCGTCCGAGACGTAGGCGATGAAGCGGCCGTCGGGGGAGAGGCGCGGCCAGATCTGCGTGCCGGGCACCACGTAGAACGGGACCGGCTTGGAGGTGCCGTCGGCGGGGCGCGACCAGAGATCCCAGAAGGTGTCCTTCCCGGTGTCGGCGTAGACGATGGTCCGGCCGTCGGCGCTGTATGCCGGCGACCATCCGGGGCCCATGGCGGTGGCCTCGCCGCTGCCGTCCGAGGCCTTCCGCTTGACGGTCGGCGGCGCCGAAATCCCCTCACCATAGAGCAGCGTGCGCCCGTCGGGTGACCAGGCCTGCGCCGAGTAGGTCACGATGCCGGCGGACATCCGGGTGCGCGTATTCCGCTCGACGTCGGAGACCCAGACGTCCTCGACATCGTTCTCCCGGGCGCTGATGGCGACGTGGCGGCCGTCGGGGGAGATCTCCGGGAAGGGCCACTGCTCCTCCGCCGGGCCGATCGGGCCGATCTCCTTGCCGGTGCGGTCCACCCAGACCATCTGCGTCTGGAGCGACAGCGCTCCGCTGCCGTACATGAGGGTGCCGTCGTGGCTGACGCTCGGGGCGTCCCCGGATGGGGCGACCAGAAACGGCGGGCCGGTCGCCTCGTGCCGGGCCAGTGAGAACGGCAGCGCCCAGACGCCGACGTTGGACGGCTGCCGGCGGTAGAGGATGTGCCCGGTCGGGGAGTAGACCGGGAACCAGATGTCCTGGTCGGGGGGGAGGCGCAGGAGCTCCGTGCGCTTGCCGCCGGCGAACAGGACGAGCACGCTCGGCCGCCCGCCCTGGAGATGCGGCGCGAAGATCACCGAGTTGTCCGGCAGGCACTCGGGGTCGTGCAGGTCGCCTTCCTGTCCGGTGACGAGCGGGATGTACGGCGCGAGGTCGCCTCCGAGCGACGAGACGCGCAGGATCGGGCCGTCGCCGGTGGACAGCACGATCTGACCGTCGGGGCACCACGACGCCCCGGACCCGCCGGTGAGCGGCGTCTTCATGTCGGCGATGAGGCTGCTTTCGCCGCCGCCGGCCGGCACCTTGTACAGCTTCCCGGCCGCCACATAGCCGAGCCATGCGCCGTCGGGGGACCAGAAGATGGCTCCCGGCTCGGCCGGTGTCTTGATGGCGATCGGCTCGAGCTTCGCCAGGCGGCGCACGAGGAGCGCCCCCCCCTCGACATACGCGACCGCCTTGCCGTCGGGGGAGATGGCGGCGACGCGCGCCACCGTCTGCGGCGATCGCGCCGCCCCCTGCGTCGGGATCTCGAAGCGGCGGACTTCTAAGGCCGTTGGCGCAGGTCGCAACGACCATGCACCAACGGCCGCGAGGGCGGCGGCGACCGCGGCGCCGAAGGCGGCCGCGAAGGCCGAGCGCCGGCGTGCGCCGCTTGCCGCCGCCGCCGGAACGGCCGCCGGCGCGGCCGGGTCCGGGGCGCCGGTGAGGGTCTCCTCGAGCGCGATGCGCGCCTCGCCGATGTCGCGCAGGCGCCGGCGCGGATCCTTCTCCATGCAGCGGCGCACGAGCAGGCGGACGCGCGCCGGCAGCGACTTCGGCAGCGACTCGAAGTCGACCGGCGCCATGATCACCGCCGCGATCAGCTCGGAGACGCCGTCCCCCTGGAACGGGCGCTTCCCGCCGAGCATCTCGTAGAGGACGCAGCCGAAGGCCCAGATGTCGGCGCGGCGATCGACCGGCTTCCCCTTCGCCTGCTCCGGGCTCATGTAGGCGGCGGTGCCGAGGATGAGCCCCGCCCGCGTCGCCGCCGGAGTGGTCAGCGTCGGCGACAGCGAGGCGTTGGTGGACAGCGCGCCCCCGGGCTCGGCGTCGAACGCCTTCGCCAGCCCGAAATCGAGGATCTTGATGCGGCCGTCCGGGGCGATCTGGATGTTGGCCGGCTTGAGATCGCGATGCACGATGCCGTGGTCGTGCGCCGCCTCGAGCGCCTCCGTGACCTTGAGGGCGATGCCGATCGCCTCGTCCATCGGAACGGGCCCGGCGGCGAGGCGCGTCGCGAGGTCGATCCCCGGCGCCAGCTCCATCGCCAGGAAGTGCATCCCCTCGGCGTGATGCAGCCCGTGGATGGTGGCGATGCCGGGGTGGTTGAGGGAGGCGAGCACCTTCGCCTCGCGCTCGAAGCGGGCGAGCCGGTCGGGATCCTCGGCGAACAGGTCCGGGAGGATCTTGATCGCCACCTCGCGCCCGAGCGTCGTATCGGCGGCGCGCCACACGACTCCCATCCCCCCTTCGCCGATCTTCTCGATGAGGCGGTAGTGGCCGAGGAGGCGGTTCGGCGCGAGCTCCATTCAGGCGGCCATCGCGGCGGGGTCGGGGCTCACGCGCCGGGCGTTTCGGCCGGATAGAGCCGTTCGAACTCCGCGTCGCCGTGGAGCAGCACCAGGTCCGGGTCGCGCCGGGCCCAGTCCGACTCGCGGAAGCCGGCATTCCAGGCCTTGCGCAGCGCGTCGAGCGCCTCGGTTTTCTTCTGGAGATGACAGAAGAGGCAGGCGAGGTTGTAGAGAACGGTCGCCTCGTTCGGCCGCAGCGCCATGGCGAGATCCGCCTCGCGCTGCGCCTCTTCGGTCCGGCCGATGTTGGCGTAGTCCCCGGCCAGAAGCACCCGGGCGCGCGCGTCCTCCGGCACCGGTTTCAGGTGCGCTTCGAGCGCCTGGATGCGCCGCATCCTCAGGTTGCGCATCTGCTCGTTCTTACCGAGAGCGCCGAGGGAATTGAGGATCGGGACGTAGACGTTGTAGTCCTCGCCGGCCGAGTCGATCGCTTCCTCGGCCATGCTGACCACCTCCTGGAAGCGGCCGGCCGAAAACATGGCTCGCCCGAGCAGGTAGTACGCCCCCTCGCAGTCGCGCTTCCTCGTGATCGCCTGCTGCGCGTAGCGCACCGCCTCGTCGTACTGGTTGCCGGCGTACAGCACCCACGCCTGCGCGATCTGCACCTCCGGCAGCATCGGCTGCAGGGCCGAGGCGCGCGCCGACGAGGACATGGCGCGCTCGAGCCAGGTGGCGTCCCGCTGGAAGTTGAAGTGGTACTCGGCGCAGACCTTGGCGATGGCCGCGTGCGCCAGCGCGAACTTCGGGTCGAGCGCCACGGCGTTCTCGAACATCTGCAGGGCGAACTCGAGGTCCTGACGCGTCAGCCGGCGGGCGTACGACTTGCCGCGCAGGTACAGGTCGTACGCCTGCAGATCGTCGGTCGGCCGCGAGGCCAGCGCCTCCTGCTCCTGCGGGGAGAGGGTGATCCGCAGCGCCTCGGCGATCTTCCGGGCGATCTCGTCCTGCACCTCGAAGACGTCCTTCATCTCCCGGTCGTAGCGCTCCGACCAGATTGGGAAGTCGGTGTGCGTGTCGATGAGCTGGGCGTTGATCCGCAACCGGCTGCCGGCGCGCCGCAGCGATCCGGTCAGCACCGCCGAGGCGCGGAGCTGCTGGCCGATCTGCGTCGGAGTCACCTGCTTGTCGCGGTAGGCGAGCACCGTCGGGCGGGAGAAGATGTTCAGCCCCTTGATCTTCGACAGCTCGGTGATCAGATCCTCGGTGATCCCGTCGCGCAGGTACTCGTCCTCCTTCACGCCACTCAGGTTCTCGAAGTAGAGGACGGCGATCGATTTCTCGGGAGCCTTGGCGGTCGCGCGTGCCTCGCCGGAGACGGCGGCTCCGCGCCGGCCCGACTCGATGTCGCGCCGCAGCCGGATCAGGTCGGTCTTGAGATCGGTCGCGGTCTGGTAGCGCAACGAGCGGTCCTTCTCGAGCGCCTTGTCGAAAATGCGCGCGAACTCCGCGGGAAGCGCCGGGTTCAGCTGCGCCACCGGCGCCGGGTCGCGGTTCAGGATCGCCTCGAACACCACCGCCGAGGTCTCCCCCTGGAACGGCAGCGTCCCGGTCGCCATCTGGTACAGGACGGTGCCGAGAGAGAAGAGGTCGGTGCGCGCGTCGGTCGGCTGGCCGCGCGCCTGCTCCGGCGACATGTACGACACGGTGCCCACCGTCGAACCACGCTGGGTCAGCTCTTCCCCCGCGATCGCGGTGTCCATGCGCGAGTTGGCGCCGGGCCCTTCCGACGGGTGGCGTCCGGCGTCGATCTTCGCGAGGCCGAAGTCGAGCACCTTTGCCTGGCCGCGCGGATTGACGAAGATGTTCGCCGGCTTGATGTCGCGGTGCACGATCCCCTTGGCGTGCGCCGACTCGAGCGCGTCGGCGATCTGGATCGCCAGGTCGAGCATCGGCCCCGGCTCGACCGGCCGGCTGGCGAGCCGTTGCGCCAGGGTCTCCCCCTCCAGCAGCTCCATGACGATGAAATGCTGGCCGGCGTGCTGGTCGATGGCATAGACCGTGCAGATGTTCGGATGATTCAGGGCCGAGGCGGCCCGCGCCTCGCGCCGGAAGCGCTCCAGGGACTGTTCGTCCTGGGCGAGATCCTGAGGCAGGAACTTCAGAGCGACGCGTCGTCCCAGGCGGGTGTCTTCCCCTTCGAAGACCACCCCCATCCCGCCGCGCCCGAGCCGGCGGACGATGCGGTAGTGCGAGACGGTGCTGTCGGGCGCGGGTTCCATAGGGCGGGACCGGATGTTACTCGGAGCCGAATATGCGATGCAAGCAAGCCGTTCGGGGGGGTGGGTCGGCTAGAATGAGGTGACATGATGGCGTTCCCGGGCACGCTGGATGGGCATTACAGGCAGGTCGAACGGATCGATGCCGTCCGCAAAAGCGACCTCGAGATGGGCGACTGTCTCGTCGTCGAAACACGCAACTCCCGGTATCGCATCGTCAGCCTGGGCGACGGCACCTATCGGGTTTCGGGAGGGTGGTTCGACCGCTGCGGCGGCCCGGTGGTGATGACGATTGCCGGCTGCACCTGGGGCGGCAGCGCCATCCACACCGACATCGCCGCCGGGGTCGGGCTCTTCCTCGAGTTCGGCAACCGCGTCATGACCACCCGCATCCAATCCTTCCGCTTCATTCCGTCGCAACGCTCCGACTCGATCCACTAGCCTCGAGCCGCCCCGGTGTCCCTCCCCTCCGGCACGCGCATCGGCCCCTACGAGATCGTCGGCCCGCTCGGCGCCGGCGGCATGGGGGAGGTGTACCGGGCGCGCGACACGCGGCTGGGGCGCGAGGTGGCCATCAAGATCCTGCCGCCGGGGGTGGCGGGCGATCGCGACGCGTTGTCGCGCTTCGAGCGCGAGGCGCGTGCCGTCGCCGCGCTGTCGCACCCGAACATTCTCGCGATTCACGACTTCGGCGTCGCGGAAGGCGGGCTGGCGTACTCGGTGACCGAGCTGCTGGAAGGGCGGACGCTGCGCGAGCGGCTCGCGGACGGGCCGCTGCCGGTGCGCAAGGCGACCGAGTTCGCGGCGCAGATCGCGCGCGGGCTGGCGGCGGCGCACGACAAGGGGATCGTGCACCGCGATCTCAAGCCGGAGAACCTCTTCGTCACCGGCGACGGCCGCGTGAAGATCCTCGACTTCGGGCTCGCCAAGGTGGCGGCCCCGGGGGAGATCGGCGGGGCGCCGGATCCCTCGAGCCTGACCCAGTCGCCGACGATGCATCTGCAGACGCGGCCCGGGATGGTGCTCGGCACGCTCGGCTACATGTCGCCGGAGCAGGTGCGCGGCGTCGCCGCGGATCACCGCACCGACATCTTTTCCTTCGGTGCGGTGCTGTTCGAGATGCTCACCGGGACGCGCGCCTTCAAAGGAACCACGGCCGCCGACACCATGACGGCGATCCTGCGTGAAGACCCGCCGGCGATGAGCGCGACCAACCGCGCCGTCCCCGAGGCGCTGGAGCGCCTGGTGCAGCACTGCCTCGAGAAGGACCCGCCCGAGCGCTTCCAGTCGGCGCGCGACCTGGCGTTTCATCTCGAGGCGGCGAGCGGGGTGAGCGGCGCGTCGATCGCCGCCGGGGCGCCGCTGCCGGCCGCAGGGAAGCGGACGGTGCTCGCCGGACGCGCGGCGCTCCTGGCAACCGGGCTCGCCGTCGCCGTCCTGGGAATCGGCCTCGGAATTCTGCTCGACCGTCGCTTCCACCGGCCGCCGCCGCCGTCGCCGCCGTCGCTGCGGCAGCTCACCTACACGGGCGCCGATTCCGATCCGGCCGTCTCCCCCGACGGACGTCTCATCGCCTACACCTCGGCGCGTGAAGGGGACCAGCGGATCTGGCTGAAGCAGTATCCCGGCGGAGACGAGGTCGCCCTGACGTCGGGACCGGACCGGCTGCCGCGCTTCTCGCCGGACGGCATGCAGGTCCTGTTCATCCGCGAAGGGACGACGCCCGATCTGTATCGCGTGCCGGTGGTCGGCGGCGAGCCGCGCCGCATCCTCGAGAACGTCAGCGTCGCCGACTGGTCGCCGGACGGCCGGCAGATCGCCTTCGTGCGGCGCATCCAGGAGGAGGGTCACACCGCCCACATCGTCGGCGTCGTCGGTCCCTCGGGGGAAGGGATGCGGGAGATCGCCCGGAACGAGAACACCCTGCTGGTGGCACCACGCTACTCGCCCGACGGCGGCACCATCGCGCTCGTCGATCGCGGCGCCGAGAACGCCCCGAATTCGATCGTGCTGATGAAGGCGGACGGAAGCGGGCGCAGGACCCTGCAGCCTCCTCCCCCCGCCGGCACCATGACGCCGGTCGTCTGGTCGGGGGACGGCGGGGCGATCGCCTACGCCCAGGAGGAGGGGTTCGTGTCGGCGGGGGTCCTCGGCGGATCGGGGCGGCTCATCCGGCAGGAGGTCGATTCCGGCCGCGCCGAGACGCTGATGTGGATGCCGGCGCGCCCCCTGGACCTGGCGATCCTCGGGCCGCGGAAACTGATTCTCGCCTCGAGCACGCAGCGCCAGAACCTGCTGGCGACGACCCTGGGCGCAGGACAGGCGTCGCAGGGTCCGCGCTGGATCACCCGCGGTAACGCCATCGACCGCCAGCCGGTCTTCTCGCCGGACGGCGAGTGGGTGATGTTCTCCTCCAACCGCAGCGGCAACCTGGAGGTCTGGAAGGCGTCGATCACCACCGGCGCGATCCGCCGCCTGACCGACGACCCGGCGCAGGACTGGGATCCGGCCTTCACTCCCGACGGGAAGGGGATGATCTGGTCGTCGAGCCGCACCGGTCACTTCGAGATCTGGATCGGCGACGCCGACGGCACCGGCGCCCGGCAGCTCACGAACGACGGCGTGGATGCCGAGAACCCGACCATGACGCCGGACGGGAAATGGGTCGTCTACAACTCCAGCAACCCGGCGCACAGCGGCATCTGGAAGATCGGCGCCGACGGCAGCGGAGCCGTCAACATCGTCCCCGGCGCCTGGAGCACCCCCGAGGTGTCGCCGGACGGCGCGTGGGTGGCGTTCCGCACCCGGGGGCTGCCGCGGGTGCTTTCTCTCGCGCGGGTTTCCGACGGCCGCGTCGAGGCGAGCACCATTCCGATGGGCATGCAGAACACGAGCGCCCGCCCGCGCTGGAGGCCGGACGGGCGGGCGCTGCTCTTCAACGGCTACAACACCGCCGGGGAGTGCGGCGTGTTCGTGCAGGAGTTCATCCCCGGCGTGGACACGGGCGCGCGGCGCCGCCCCTTCGCCGGGTTCGATCACGGGCAGGAGGTGGACAGCTTCGCCATCTCCCGCGACGGCATTCATTTCGTCCAGGCGCTCAGCGACACGCTCGACAGCCTCCTTCTCGTCGAGGGGGTCTCCGGGATCGAGCCGCCGCGGGGAGGAAAGCGATGAGACGCATCATGTTTCGGACGCTCGCCGTGCTCCTGCTCGCCGGGGTCGGCCGCGAAGGGGTCGTCCGCGCCGGCGAGCAGGCCCCGCAGCCCCCGGGCCGCTGCGCCCCGTCGCTGCAGGTCTTCTTCGCCAGCGATTTCACCGACCAGGCCTACCAGAAGAAGGTCTACGACAAGGTCGGCTCGCTGTGGCGCCGGCCGCCCGCCGACCCGAAGCGCGGTGCCAAGACGGTGGTGATCACCACCATCGGCCGGGACGGCAAGGGGGCGCCGCCGCTCCTGCACATGAAGAGTGGCAGCGACGCCTGGGACACCGCGGCGCTCGCGGCGGTGAAATCGGCCTCACCGTTCCCGGCGCTGCCCGCCGCGTATCCGCAGCCGGGCGTGGAAGTGCACTTTCACTTCGCCTGCGGCGGATAGCCGAGACGCGCCGCGTCGTCGGCGCTCACTTCAAAGAGTTCGATGGAATATCCGGCCCGGTCGATCGGCGTGAGGCGCCGGAAATACCCGAACGCCCCGTCGTCCACCGCGGTCGACGATCCGTCGGGCCCGCGCACGCGGTGCGGCAGCCCATACAGGAAGTTGACGCTGATGGCGTAGAGCCCCGGGCGGAGCGCGCCGTCCGACGCCACGGAGCGACCAGGCGGTACGGTGCGCGGGTCACGCGGCGGCACGAACCAGCGGATCCCGGCGAGGGAGGGATCGACCGCGCCGAAGTAGGCGAGCCCGATCTCCCCGCTGACGCCGCGGCGCTCGAGGACGCGCTTGAGCTCCAGCAGGTCCTGTCCCCAGTCGAGGTTGCTGTCGAGGAGATGCCGTCCGCCCCTGGATGGGCCACCGGCCATCTCGTTGAAGTACGACAGCTCGTGCGGGTGCACGCGGAGGGTCGAGACGGCGAGCGCGCCGAGAAGGATGGCGGGCACGACCGGCCGCGAGGTTACGGCGAGCCGCGCGATCCCAAGGAAGAGGAACGGAAACGCCGGCAGGAGATACCGGACGCCGAGATCGAGGCCGGTCATCGCGCTCATGAGAGCGATGAGCAGGGCGGCCGGGGCGATCCAGAACGCTTCCACCCGGAGGCCGCGTCGCGCCGTCGGTGCGGAAATCGCGGCGACCGTCGCCAGGAGACCGAGGACCCACAGCGCCAGCGGCGTCTTCACGAGAAGCGTGTAGAGGTCGTACCACCACCAGCCGCCGCGCCGCACCTCGCCGCGGAGGGACACCGCGTATCCGCCACCCGCCAGTCCCGGTGAAGCCTCGAACGACTGCTCGTCGAGGCCGAGCAGATACTCCGCCGGGACGGGCGACGGCAGCCGGCCGAAGAATGTCCCCTCGAACCGGTTCTGCCGCTGCGCGAAGAGCATCTGGTAGAAGCGGGCCTCCCGGTGCGGCGGCACGCCGCCGGTGCGCGGCCGGGTGAGCGCCGTGCTCAGGAAGGGAAACGAGCCGAGCGGCCGCCCGGTCCCCTCGAAGAGGTACCCGGCGTTCAGGACGAGAAACGCGACGCACGGAACCAGGACCCAGGACCTGCCTCGCGGCCGGCGCAACAACGCGAAGAGCGCGAAGAGCGGCAGCAGGAAGAGGGCGGTGAATTTGGTGAGGAGGGCCAACCCGAGCACAACTCCGGAAACCAGCGCGCCCCGCAGCGTGGCGGCGGCGAGAAAGCGCCGGAAGGTCTCGACGGCGGCGAGGATGAGGACGGTTGCGGCCATGTCCGTCGTCGCGACCCCGGCGTGCGCGATGAGGTTCGGCTCGAACGCCCAGGTCGCCGCGGCCAGGAGACCGCCCCATTCCCCGAACAGCTCGCGGCCCCAGCGATACAGGATCGCCATACCGAGGAGCGACAGCAGGACGATCGGGATGCGCGCCAGTCGGAACAGGTCGAAGTAGCGCGCCGTGTTGGCGCGCATGAACTCCTCCGCGAACGCCACGTGCCCGGGCGGCTCGCCCGCCGCCTGCGCCTGCGCGTATGACCCGGAATAGTCGACGACCGGCCGCGCCGCCAGCACCGGCAGCGCCGCCAGGAGCTTCGCGAGCGGCGGGTTGTGGTGGTAGAGCCCGAACCGGCCGGTCTGCCAGTAGGAGATCCCGGCGGGCACGTGCGAGAACTCGTCGATCGTCGGGGAGGTCCGCCAGGCGGCGTGCAGCGCCAGCCCGGCGTGCAGCGCCATCAGGAAAGCCAGGAGGCCGCGCCGGAGCAGGGGAACGAGCATGTCCGGAGCGGGATTCTACTCGGGGCGGCAAGACTCCTCGCGTCGCGCCGATCTCCGTGGTAAAAGGGGCGCTCCGGGGGATCGATGGAACCGATGTCGCACGCGAGCGATTGGCAGGCCTCGGCGACCGACCTGTTCCGTGCGATCCTCCTCGCCGCCGGGATCGCCCTCGCCGGCTGGTTCGTCGGGCACGGCTTCATCGGAGCGCGCGCCGGTGACCGTTTCGTCAGCGTGAAGGGGGTCTCCGAGCGCAAGGTGCAGGCCGATATCGCCTTCTGGCCGATCACCCTCTCCGCGGCCGACAACGACCTGCAGCTCGCCCAGGGCCGCGTCAAAGCCCAGGTCGAGCAGGTGAAGGCGTTCCTGACCCGCCAGGGGCTCGATCTCGGCAGCGTCGAGCTGGCCCGCCTCGACGTCCAGGACGCCTACGCGAACGCGTACCGCGATCGGGCGCAGATCCCCAGCCGGTTCGTCGTGCGCCAGACCTTGATGGTCTACTCCGAGAAGCCGCAGACGGTGCTGACCGCCAGCCGGCAGGTCGGAGAGCTGGTCTCGGCCGGCATGGTCCTGTCGTCCGGCCAGGGGGGCGGGGAGGAGGGCCCGACCTTCGTCTTCACCCACCTGAACGACGTCAAGCCGGAGATGATCGGCGAAGCGACCAAGCGGGCCCGCGAGGCGGCGGAGCAGTTCGCGCGCGACTCGGGCGGGCGGCTGTCCGGCATCCGGCAGGCCAACCAGGGGGTCTTCGAGATCTTGCCGCGCGATCC
>Ga0111538_10008332_pt1 | contig 13921 bp, 9 predicted proteins | sample SoiMethybrSBSTD1_FD_79669 | JGI IMG/M metagenome (GOLD analysis project Ga0111538, IMG submission 79669) | Bulk soil microbial communities from a Populus tree surrounding site in Tennessee, USA - Soil MetaG P. TD hybrid SBSTD1 (version 2)... | ecosystem: Environmental > Terrestrial > Soil > Tree...
CCCGGTCACCGTCGGATGCAGCGCCAGCTCCAGTCCCGTCATGCCGCCCAGATGAATGTCCGCCAGCACACAGGCGGGCTGCAGGATTCTCGCGACCAGCAGGAATTCCTCGGCGCTCTCGAACGTCGCGCAGCGATAGCCGGCGGCGCACAGCTGCCTTTCGAGAGCTTTGCGCACGGAGGCATCGTCGTCGACGATGGCGATGGTCTTTCTTGGCGTTGGCATGGACAGCTTTTCGGATTGTGGAGCGCGTTATACGTGCGGGCGGGCGCGCCGTATTGCTGCATTCCGCCAACCACTTGTTTTTGGCTGCCACCCAGCGGAGCCACGAGCACGACCCCGGGGTAACCCCGGTAGCACGCGCATGCACGTTCGTCACACACGGGACATCGCCCGCATCCCCAGCGCCATGGGAGTGGCGGCGCGACTGGCCAGCGCACATGCGCGCAAACACGGTATCAACCTCGGGCCGCTGTTGCGCAAGGCGGGACTGACGACGGCGGAGCTCGCCGATGGGCGCACGCGTCTGCCGGTGACTGGGCAGATCGATTTCCTGAATCTGGTGGCGAGAGCACTCGATGACGAATTGCTCGGGTTTCATCTCGCGCTTGACCTCGAGCTGCGCCAGGCCGGGCTGTTCTACTACGTGCTCGCCTCATCGGGCACGCTGCGGGACGTGTTCGAGCGCGGCGCGCGGTTCACGTCCATCGTCAACGAGGGCGTGGTTCAGCAGTTCATCGAGGGACGGCGCGTCGGCCTTGCGCTGAACTATGCCGGGGTGCGGCGTCGGGACGATCGGCACCAGATCGAATTCTGGCTGACAACGCTGCTGCGGATCTGCCGGCAGATCACTGGCAAGATGCTGAAGCCGGTCCGGGTGGGGCTCACCCATGAGCGCCCCACGGGTCACGCGGAACTGCGGCGGTTCGTGGGGTGCGAGGTGGAATACGGTGCGACGCGCGACGAGTTCCTGTTCACGCGTGAAGCCGCACAGACTCCGCTCACAGACGCGGATCCTTACCTGAACCGCCTGCTCGTCGAAGTGTGCGAAGAAACGCTCTCGCGCCAGAGACGCGCCACCAACTCTTTCACGTCACGGGTCGAGAATGCCATTGCCCCACTGCTGCCGCATGGCAACGCGCGCGCCTCGCAGATCGCGGCCGATTTCGGCATCAGTGAGCGCACCTTGGCGCGCCGCCTGGCGGAAGAAGGATTGACCTTTTCGCAGCTGCTCGACCGGTTGCGTCTCGAGCTCGCGCGCCGCTACCTCGCCAGCCACGAACTGACGATCTCCAAGGTGGCCTGGCTGCTGGGTTACAAAGAAGTGGGCGCGTTTTCACACGCCTTCCGCCGCTGGACCGGCAAGTCGCCCAGCGAAGTGGCGCGTCGCGGCAAGTGAGCGAACCGCCGGGCGGTGCCGGCAATGCCCCTAGGTCCCATTCCCCGCCCGGCGTCGCCGAGCCAACCCTGTAACGGTGAGTCTCCGTCTTCCCCTTCTCGACTGGCTGTCGCAGTACCGGGCCGAGTGGCTGCGCCCCGATGTTCTCGCCGGCATGACCACGGCTGCCGTGGTGATTCCCAAGGCCATGGCATACGCCACCGTGGCCGGGCTGCCCATCGAAATTGGCATCTACACTGCCATCGTGCCGGCGCTGATCTACGCCGTGCTCGGGACCTCGCGTGTGCTCAGTGTCACCACCACAACCACCATTGCCATTCTGGTCGGCGCCGAACTGGGCGCGGTGGTTCCGGACGGAGATCCGCTGCGTCTGCTGCAGGCGCTGGCGACTCTGGCGCTGCTGGTCGGTGTGTTCCTGATGCTGGCGTCGGTGCTGCGCCTCGGGTTCTTCGCCGATTTCGTCTCTCACCCGGTGCAGGTGGGCTTCAAGGCCGGCATCGGCTTCGTGATCGTCGCCGACCAGGTGCCCAAACTACTTGGCATCAAGATTCACAAGGAAGGTTTCTTTCGCGATGTCTGGGCGATCCTGGCGTCCGTTCCGAAGGCCGTGCTCTTCACCGTCGTCATTGGTTTCGGCACCATCGCGCTGCTGGCGCTGCTGGAGAAGTTCAGGCCCAGGTGGCCCGCGCCGCTGATCGCGCTCGGCGCGGCCATCGCCGCCACGGCCATCTGGGCGCTGCAGGCGAGGGGCGTGTCCGTGGTCGGGGCGGTGCCGCCCGGACTGCCGTCCTTGCGCCTGCCGGATCTGTCGCTGGCGCAGGCCATGTGGCCGGGCGCGCTCGGCATCGCGCTCATGAGCTTCACCGAGAGCATTGCGGTGGGGCGCGCCTTTGCGAGGAACGACGATCCGCTGGTGCGTCCCAATGCCGAGTTGCTGGCCACCGGCGCCGCCAACGCCGTGGGCGCATTCCTCGGCGCCATGCCGGCGGGCGGTGGCGCGTCGCAGACCGCCGTGAATCGCATGACTGGCGCGCGCACCCAGGTGTCTTGCATGACGAGCTCCCTGATGGCCGTGCTCGTGGCGTTGTTCCTGTCGCCATTCATCGCGCTGATGCCGCACGCGGCGCTGGCCGGCGTCGTCATCGTCTACTCGATGGGGCTCATCAAGCCGGGCGAATTCCGTGACATGCTGAACGTGCGGCGCACCGAGTTCATCTGGGCGGTGGTCGCCATGCTCGGCGTGATGGTTCTCGGCACGCTCAAGGGAATCCTGGTCGCCATCATCGTCTCCCTGGTTGCGCTCGGTTACCAGGCGGCCAATCCCAAGGTGCACCTGCTGGGGCGCGAACGGGGCACGACCAAGTTCCGGCCGCGCTCAGCGGAATTTCCCGACGACGAGTTCGAGCCTGGCCTGCTGTTGGTGCGGCCCGAAGGCCGGCTGTTTTTCCTGAATGCCGAACGCGTGGGTGAGAAGTTGCGCACCCTGATGGCCGAAACCAGCCCGCGCGTGGTGGTGCTCGACCTGCGCGCGGTTTTCGATCTCGAATATTCCGCACTCAAGACGCTCATCGATGCCGAAGCGCGCGCGCGCGCTGCCGGCATCGAACTATGGCTCGCGGCGATGCAGCCCGAGGTGCAGGCGATCGTTCGACGCTCACCACTGGGCGAGACGCTCGGGCCGGAGCGGTTTTTTTCCTCACTCGACACCGCGGTCACGAAGTACCGCGCGAAATCTGGAGCGTCCCATGCGTAGCAAGACCAGCGAAGACACGCGCAAGAAGGAAATCGGGACCATCGCCGTGCTGCTGCAACGGCTGAACGAGTTCCGGCTGCCACGTGCCCTGGACATGAAGAAGAAGGTCGATCGCGGCGAGAAACTCTCGGAGGATGACCTCAAGTTCCTCGACGAGGTCAAGAAGGATTCCGGACAGGTCAGCGACCTGGCGGCGAAGCACCCCGAGTACAAGAGCCTCGTGGACAAACTCTCGGCGCTGTACGCGGAGATCGCGCGCAAAGGCCTCGAGAACGAACAGAAGACGCGGTGAAAGTCATGAGCAAATCCAGCGAACCGAACGACAATCTGCGCGGCAAGGACTTCGACAAGACACTCAGGAAGCTGCACGGCGAGCTCGTCAGGCTGCAGGAATGGGTGGTGCACAAGGGACTCAAGGTCTGCATCGTGTTCGAAGGGCGCGATGGCGCGGGCAAGGGCGGCTGCATCAAGGCCATCACCGAGCGCGTGAGCCCGCGCGTGTTCCGGGTGGTGGCGCTGCCGTCACCCAGCGCGCGCGAGCGCAGCCAGATGTACATCCAGCGCTACATCCCGCACCTGCCGGCGGCCGGCGAGATCGTGATCTTCGATCGCAGCTGGTACAACCGCGCGGGCGTCGAGCGCGTCATGGGTTTCACCGAGATGGACGAGGTCAAGCGGTTCCTGCGCGCCATCCCGCTGGTGGAAAAGGCCATCGTCGAATCCGGCGTGATCCTCATCAAGTTCTGGCTCGAGGTCACCGAGGACGAGCAGACCCGTCGCCTGCAGGATCGGGTCGACGATCCGCGCAAGATCTGGAAGCTGTCACCCATGGACCTGAAGTCATACAGCCGCTGGTACGACTACTCGCGTGCGCGCGACGACATGTTCGCGGCCAGCGATTCGCCACACGCGCCCTGGTATGTCGTGCCCAGCGACGACAAGCGGCGTGCGCGGCTGAACGTCATCAATCACCTGCTCAGCACCGTGCCGTACAAGTCGATGCCACGCGAGAAGATCAGGTTTCCCAAGCGCCAGAAGCGCGGCGGTTACCGGGAGCCCAACTACCCATACAAGTACATCAAGGCCGTGTACTGACACATAAAAAAAGAATGGGGACACTCCCCATTTGCCAGGAAATGGGGACGGGCGCCGGGGCGAGCGCGTCTTCAGGTCCGTCCCCTTTTGCTAGGAAACGGGGAGTGTCCCCATTTTCTATTCGAGCCAGCCGCCCTCGAAGCCTGCGCGCCTGAGTCCACGCTGGATGTACTGGTTGCGCTTCATGACGCTCCAGATGAGCTCGCTGCGATAGTTCTCGAGCATCGAAATGATGGGGCCCTGGTCGATGCCCAGGTATTCATCGCCCACCCAGCCCACACCGCGCACGCGTCGCCCATGCCGGAGCGGCACGTCGTAGTCGAAGCTCGGATTGAAGGCGTCGACAAAGCCGTATCTGCCATAGATGTGGCGGCCGTACTGCTTGTGCATGGCATGGATGGCCGGGATCACGACTTCCGGGGCGAACGGCAGCGAAGCAATGGCCGCCGTGGGCGCGATGGTGCCATCGTCATGTGTTTCGTACAGGCCGATGCCGCGGGCGGCATACGAGTAGAACTGCCGCTCCTGGCCGAGATAGTTCAGCTTGAACCAGCCGGGTCCGTCGGATGCGGTGAGTCCCCAGATGTTGGGCCCGTAACCCCGCCATTCCATCGGATTGCGGATCGCATAGGCGCGCTGCGACAGCACCGCGCGCCGGCTGTTCTCGAAATAGTCCATGTTGAGCGGCCACATGAATTCATCCTTGATGCCGCGCAGGTCGATCCAGATGTGCGTGTACTGATGGCCGAACATGGGAGCGAAGGTGAGATGCGTCTGTCCCTCGATCGTGCCCCAGGCGCGGTAGTACTCGGAAGTCCAGGCCACCCAGGTGCTGGACGCGGCCGGGTAGGTAGGCGAGCCGAGGGCCAGCACGAACACCAGCATGGCCTCGTTGTAACCGCGCCAGTCGTGGCGGCCGAACTCCAGTTCCGGGCTCCACGCCATGCGGATATCGGGCGCGAGCATGGCCCAGGGCCAGTTCACGCGCTTGTACAGTTCCTCGGCCAGCCGGCGGATCTCGGCTTCTTCGGGCTGGTCCTGGTCGAAGTATCCGCCCGCGAACAGCACGCCGGCGATGAGCAGCGCGGTGTCGACGGTAGATAGCTCCGAATCGCCGTAGCGCCGGCCGGTGCCGAAATTGACGAAGTGATAGAAGAATCCCTGGTAGCCCGTGGCCTCGTCGGGTGAAGTGCCCTGCTGCGCCTCGAACAGGAAGTGCAGCGTGGTGAGCACGCGCGTGCGCGCGGCGGCGCGCGTCACGTAACCGCGTTCCACGCCGATGACGTAGGCATTGAGCGCGAAGCCTACTGCGGCGATGCTGCAGAAGGGCGGGCGCGGCCAGCGATCGGGGATGAGGCCGGTGCCGGGCTCGGCCGTGTCCCAGAAGAAATTGAAGGTGCGCTCCTCGAGGTCCTCGAGCAGCGGGTCGAGCGGCTTGGCGGGCACCACCGGGGTGGCGCGCACCACCACCGGATCCAGGTTCGGCTCGGGAGTTTCGCAGGCAGTGAGCACCAGGGCGCCGAGTGCGAACGCGCCCGCGGCCGTGCGACTGCCACGCCTGGTCAGCGCACGGATCATGCTGCCACAGGTGCCTGGCAGTAGCGCGCGATGAACTGCTCGTGCGCCGGCATCACCGCCACGCAACTGGCGACCACGCCGCGCACACTCTCGCCGAGCTTCTCGAGCTCCGCATCGGATACCTGGTCCACCAGCGGATGGTACGCCGTGGGAACGATGTGCTGCCCGATCATCACCTGCACCCAGCTGGTCAGCGCGAACATCTCGTCCGCATTTCGATAGAAGCGCCCGCTGTCATGGAACAGCCGGATGACGTCGACGAGCGGTTCCGGAATCGACATGGCACCACAATAGCGCCAGAACTCGCTGTCGCGGCGCTGCGTGGCATGGTAATGCAGGATCAGGAAATCGCGTATGCGCTCCATTTCGAATGCCGCTTCGGCGTTGTAACGCTCCTGCAGGACGGCGTTCATATGGCGGTCGGGGAACATCTGGATCAGGCGCGCAATCCCGGACTGGATCAGGTAGATGCTGGTCGACTCGAGGGGTTCGAGGAAGCCACTGGCGAGGCCCAGGGCCACGCAGTTGCGATGCCACATGCGCCGGCGGCGCCCGGTGGTGAAGCGCAGCACGCGGGCATCGGAAAGAGCGGCACCGTCGAGATTGGCCATGAGAGTTGCCGCCGCCTCGTCGTCACTCAGGTACACGCTCGAATAAACGTAGCCATTGCCGGTGCGGTGCTGCAGCGGAATGCGCCATTGCCAACCCGCGCTGCGCGCGGTCGAACGGGTGTAAGGCGTGGCGGGCGCGGTCTTCTCGCTGGGCACCGCCACGGCCCGATCGCAGGGCAGCCAGTGCGTCCAGTCCTCGTAGCCGGTCTGCAATGCTTTCTCGATGAGCAGTCCGCGGAAGCCCGAGCAGTCGATGAACAACTCGCCGGCGATTTTCACGCCGGACTTCAGGGTCAGCGATTCGATGAAGCCATCTTCAGATCGCAGAGTGACTTCGACGATTTCCCCTTCGACGCGCCGCACGCCGCGCGCCTCGGCGTAGCGCCTCAGGTACTGCGCGTACAGGCCGGCGTCGAAGTGATAGGCATAGGCCACCTGCGACAGTGGCGAATCCCTGGGGACATCGGTGGCGCCGGACATGAATTTGCCGGCGGGCGCCGCCGCGGTATTGAGCGAGTATTCGCCGATGTCGCGGGCCTTGCCGCCGCGCTGCAGCTTGAGCCAGTACTGGTGGAAGGGCAGGCCCCGATAGTCGTGGCCGATGGTGCCGAAGCCGTGGATGTAGCGCGAACCCAGGCTGCCCCAGTCGACGAACTGGATACCCAGCTTGAACGTGCCGCGCACCGCGCGCACGAATTCCACTTCGTCGATCTGCAGCGAGCTGTTGAAGGCCCGCAGGTGCGGCACCGTGGCTTCACCGACACCGACTATGCCAATCTCTTCCGACTCGATGAGCTGGATCGAGAGCGAAGGGATGGCGTGCGCGAGCGCGGCGGCCGCCATCCAGCCTGCGGTCCCGCCGCCGACGATGACGATGTTGCCGAGGCGCGCCTCGCTAACCACTCAGAACTTCACACCGAACGAGCCGCGTATCGTGCGCGGAAAGCCGGTGATGTTGCCGATGGGATTCAGCCTGCCGGTGACGGAGGCATCGGGTCCAATGGTGTCGAGGTAGTCGACCAGGTTTTCCTCGTTGGTGACGTTCAGCAGATCGAGACGCAGGTAGAACGAGCTCACATCGCGCACCGCGAAATCCTTGGTGATTTGCAGGTCGAGTGACTGGTAACCGTCGTTTGCGTCGGCAACGTAGGCCCCCGCGGTACAGGGCGCGCCGTTGCCGAAAACCGCGGGGCCCGCAAGACAGGCGATCACATTGCGCGGCAGTGGCGTCGACCAGGTGAGTTTTCCGGCCAAGGTCAGGCCCCACGGTCCCGCGTACGTGCCGGTCGCGACCAGGCGGTGCTTGGCGGCGGCGTTCGAGAGGATGACGGGATATTGGTTGATCGACACCTGGTCGAAGGCGTAGTGCTCGTTGATGTCGCGATTCTGGTCCGCATCGGTATAGGTGTAGGAAACCGTCGCGCCCCACTTCGAGTCCGCCGTGAAGGGTTTCTCCGCGGACAACAATACCTGCGTGCTCTCGGTTTCGATGCCGCTGTTGCCCACAGCAGCACGCCCGCCAGTCCCGGCGGCGAATTGCCCCAGGGTTGCGAACGGTTCTGCCAGAAATCGCCGTTGGGATAGCGATTTCCCAGCGTGAACACGAAACCGTCCTTGCTCTCGATGCGAGTCACCGCGACGCTGGTATTCCAGTCCGCGATGCGGTTGCGCATGCCCAGGCTGAACTGGTCGGAATAGGGCACCTTCAGATCGTTGTTGATGAGGTCGACTTCGCCCGCCATGCCGTTGAACAGCGCGACGATGGCGGCGGGATCCTGAGCGTACACCGGGTCCCAGGCGACACACGAGGCACTGGGTGCGCAGGGATGATCCGTGGTGTTGAAGCGCAGTTCGGAAGTCGCCAGCGCGAACTTGGTCTGCTCGAGCTGCAGGTAGTCGTAGAGCGTGCGGTCGTAGGCGCGACCGGCGCCACCGAAGATCACGTGCTGCTGATCGCCGCCGAGGTCATACGAGAAACCCAGCCGTGGCTGGAAGGCATTCTGGTACGGCTCACGATTGTTGCCGGTGCTGATGAAGTCACTGATGTTCACATTCGTGTCCGGATCCGTCGACAGTCCCAGCGACTGGCCGTAGGTGAGTCCCGGCGAAATTTCCGTGTTCAGCGAGTCGATCAGGAACTGTGGAGTGGGCGTATCGAGGTACGACTCGTTCCATTCGATGTCCCAGCGCAGTCCCAGGTTCAGGGTGAGATGGTCGTTGACCTCCCAGTCGTCCTGGGCAAACAGGCCCAACTGCTGATCCTGCGAGGTCACGCTGGAATCGAAACCCGCCACCGGTACCGCGAGGGCGGCTTTCCAGGGATCCGTGGCCACGCCGGCCGTGGTCACGTCGAAATAGAACACCGGACGGCCGGGCACCGAGTCCTGCGCAGTGAGGTCGACGTCCTTGTACTTCGCGCCCACCTTGATGGTGTGATCGCCGCCAAACCAGCGGATGTCGGTGAAGGTCGCGATGTCGGCGACCGCCCAACCCTTCTGCCCCTTGTTCTGCCCGGCACGCGGATCGGCGCCGTCGACGGCAAGGATATTGTGGTCGGCGCCGTCGAAATACGTGTACACCACGCCATTGGTGTCGTTGTTGATGATGTGTGGCACGTAGAACGCATCTTCGTAGGTCAGCTGCACCTCGTTGATCCAGCGTTCGCCGGTGTGTTTCCACGACAGCTCGTAGCGCTTGTCATTGTTGTCGGTGTCGACGGCCGCGGTAGCGGCCACGCCCGTGCCGGTCTGGTCGCCATTGCCGGTTTCGTCGCGGATCTTCACCGACAGATCGATGCGGTCGAAGTCGGAGAACTCCCAGTCGATTTTTGCGAAGTACAGGTCTTCGTCAAACCCGATGGTGGCGGGTCCCAGTTGTGCCGCGGCATCCGGCGGCAACTGCGCCGCGATGTCGGGCGGCGTATTCCCGCCGGTCACCACGGTCACCGGCGTCTGGTAACGCTTGCCCTCGTAGGCCACGAAAAAATGCATCCGGTCCTGCATGATCGGTCCGCCAAAGGACGCGCCAAATTCCTTGGTTTCGGATTCCGTCTTGATGCCGGAGGCCTGCTCGGCCGGCGTGCTGGCGCGCCAGTTGTCGGCGGAATAGGTGCCGAACGCCTGGCCCTCGAATTCGTTGGTGCCGGAACGCGAGATCGCGGTGATGGCAGCGCTCGAGATCTGGTCGTACTCCGCCTTGTAGTTGGAGGTGATGACCTTGTACTCGCCGATGGCAAGTTGCGGAAAGGGATTGCCCTGCGTGTCGCCCGCCTGGCCACTGACACCGGAGCGCACGTAACCTTTCTGGCCCACGCCATCGATGTAAAGGTTCACGCCATTCTGGTTCTGCGCGCCACCGCGGATCGAGGTCTTGCCTTTCGCGTCGACCTGGAACACCACGCCGGGCACGGTGTCGGCGAACTCCAGGAAGTTGCGCGTCATCTGCGGCACGCTCTCGATCTGTTGCTGCGAGACCGTCGCCCCCACTTCCGAAGTGCGCACTTCGTTGAGACGCCGGCCGGTCACGACCACTTCCTGAATCGGCGCTTCTGTCTCGGATGTCGCGGCACCGCTGACCAGGTCGAGCGTGGCTGTCGACGCCACGCTCAGCGTCACCACCGTTTCGGTGCCCGGCCCTGCTTCGACGCGATACGTGCCGGGCGCCAGGCCCGCGATCGTGTACGAACCGTCGCTGCCGGCGTGCACCTTGCGCGTGGCGCCGTTCGCGACGTTGCGCGCGGTCACGTCGCTGTCCGCGGGCGCCTTGCCGCGCAGTGTCGCATCCACGGTTTGAGCCTGTATTGCCAGCGGAGCCGCCAGCGCCGCGGCCACTGCCGCACCAATCAACGAACGCGGAAAATGTCTCATGGAAATCCCTCTCATGCGTTGCATCGTGCGACAGCCGCGCGCTGCATCCGGCAGCGGGGGACTCACAACCCTGTTGTGGTCAATTGTCGACACGCGTCCTTGTCGTGAATTCTTGCACCGTCCGTGCGGCGCGTCTCGGCCGTTCCGAGTGAGGGCTGTAGGACTGTGTGCCGGAGTGAGTGCGGCGTTGTCGGACGGGAGCAACCTTGTTAGGGGCCCGCAGCCTGGCGCGCCGCAACGCGCGCCGCCGCGGCGATCTCGAACGTGCCTTCCAGACCACCGCGCGCGCTGGTGCCGACGGTCACTTCGTAGATCCCCGGCACGATCTGCCAGCGGTTGTCAGATCCGAGCGACGCCAGCTGCGAGGCGGGCACCGCGAACTCCACGACGCGCGATTGGTGTGCCGCGAGGGTCACGCGCCGATAGGCCGCGAGGTGCTTGCCGGCAACAGCGCTGGCCACACGCGGGCGCAGGTAGACCTGGGGCACCTCGTCGCCGGCACGATCGGAGAGATTGGCCACGCGCACCCGCACCAGCAGCGTGTCGTCGCGACCGATGGTGCGCGGCAGTTCGAGTCCTTCCAGCGCGAAGCGGCTGTACGACAGTCCGAAGCCGAAGGCAAACAGCGGCTCGTCGGATTCGTCGAGCCAGTGCGCCTTGTAGTCGCCGCGTTCAGGGATGTTAGGGCGGCCGTTCGGCGGATCGTAGTGATGAATGGGAATCTGGCCCAGGCTGCGCGGCCAGGTGACCGGCTGCTTGCCGCCCGGGTTGTAGTCGCCGAACAGCACGTCGACGATGGCGTGACCCCCTTCAGTCCCGGGGAAGAACGCATGCAGCAGGGCGGGCGAACGTTGCGCCAGCGCCGGCAGCGCCAGTGCGCGACCGGTGAGCAACACGACCACGACCGGTTTGCCGGTGTCGAGCAATGCGTCGACCAGCCGCTGCTGGTTGCCGGGCAAGTCGAGATTGGCGCGATTCTTCGCTTCGCCACTCTGGGTCTCGCGCTCACCCACCACCGCCACGATCAGATCGCTGTCGCGGGCGGCCGCGGTGGCGGCGGCGATGCGCTGCTCGTCGCCGGCCGGCGCGGTGCCGAGCGGCTCGAGACCGACGCCGGGGGAATGCGTCACGGTGAGCCCGCCGCGCGAACCCGCCGCGCGTTCCTGGAAGGCGGCGAGCACGCTCACCACGTCCCTGGCGTCGCCGCGCGAATGCCAGGGCCCGAGCAGATCGTCGCGGGCGTCGGCCAATGGCCCCGTCAGCAGGATGCGCCGCGGCGTCGACAGCGGCAGCAGGTTCGCGTCGTTCTTCAGGAGCACGATGGATTTGCGTGCGATGTCGCGCGCCGCCGCGCGATGCTCCTTCGAAAGGCGCACGCGCTTCTCCAGGTCCTCCGGCACGTAGGGCTTCTCGAACAACCCGAGGCGCCGCTTGAAGGCGAGCGCGCGCAGCACTTCGCGATCGATGTCGGCGACTCGCACCAGGCCCGCTTCGACCGCCCTGGTGAGCTGAGCGTAGTAAACGCCGTCCTCCATGTCGACAGTCATGGTGCCGTCGCGCAGTGCCAGCACCGCGGCCTGCAGATCATCGGCGGCAACCCCGTGAGAACGCATCTCGGTGATGGCCGCATAGTCGGACACCAGCACACCGTCGAAGCCCAGTTCGCCGCGCAGTACGTCCTGCAGCATCTGCCGGTTGGCGGACATCGGCACGCCGCCGGGACCGGTGGTGAAGGCCGGCATCACCGAGGGCGCGCCGGCGGCCACGCCGGCCGCGAAGGGCGGCAGGTGAAACTGGCGGATGGCCCGCTCACTGAGATCGACGTAGGCGTAGTCCTTGCCGGCCTGCGAAGCGCCGTAGCCGAGGTAATGCTTGAGACAACTCGCAACGCCGAAGTCCTTCGGCGCCGGATTGCCAGGCAGGCCATCGAGAGATCCGTGATATCCCTGGATGGAGGCGACGGCGTAGTCGCTCGACACCAGCGGTGATTCGCCAAAGGTTTCCACCACGCGGCCCCAGCGCGGATCCACCGGGTGATCGACCATGGGCGCAAAGGTCCAGCGTTGCCCGTGCGAATAGCCTTCGAGCCCGGCGATGCGCGCCGCGGTGCGTGCATCTGCGGCATCGAAGGTTGCCGCCAGTCCCAGCGGCACGGGGAACACCGTCCAGTAGCCATGGATGATATCGGTGGCGAACACGATGGGAATGCCGAGCCGGGATTCGCGCAGCGCAATCCGCTGGATGCGATTGACATCGCGCGCCGACCATTCGAAGGCCGACATCTGGAAGCCGATGCCCTCGCGCGCCAGCTCCTCGGCGGTCTTGTTAGGCCGGCCGGCGGAGTCGGGCCCGGTCATGGTGCCCTTGCTGAGCAGCATGAGCTGGTTGATCTTTTCCTGCAGCGTCATGCGCCCGAGCAGTGCCGTATCGCGCGCATCCGGCGTCGTCGGTGCGTCTGCCGGGCAGGGCGGCGCCAGCACGCCCAGGAGCGCCAGCAGGACGGATGCCAGTGTCATGCGATGGGTTGCAGCAGACATGAAGAGCTCCGGTGCGGGAAGCGGGCACGATTCGCGTGCAGTTACCGCGCGGAAGAATTTCACAACTTCCTCAACTAATAAGTCGGCGGGAACCTACAGGTGCGCTGAAAGGAGTTAGGATCCGCGCGTTGTGCCCAATCATCGGGAGAAGAACCATGAAGAATGCAATCCCTGTAGCCGCGCTGATATGCGCCAGCGCGTTGATGTCGGTGGCGCATGCGCAGACCGCGCAGCCGATTCCTGCCTGGGACCACGTGATTCCCGGTGCGGCGCGCTTCGAAATCCTCCGTGACTTCGGCTATGACGCGGTGCTCGACCATGAAACCGGCCTGGTGTGGGAACGCTCACCTACCACGGCAGCGTACCCCTATTACGGCGCCACGAATTATTGCCTGAATCTTTCTTTGGGCGGCCGCAAGGGATGGCGTGTGCCTTCGATCTTTGAGCTTTCGACGCTGCTCGATCCCACGGTGGTGCCGCCTGCGCCATTGCTGCCCGCGGGCCATCCCTTCAAGAATGTGTCGAAGGTCTTCCTCTGGTTCTGGAGTTCCACGCAGGAGACCAATAACACGCCGGCATTCCAGTGGGGGCTGAACACGATGGACGGCACTGTAGCGCCGTATCCCCCGGCCCTCGGAGGCGTGCATCCCTGGTGTGTGCGCGCGCCGTCGGCTGATTCGCGTCACTGATCGCAGGAGGGCGTACGGCCAACGTCCGATTGAGGCAAGCGTTGCACGTGCCCATCGTGCGGTGAGGACAAATTGGTCCGCAACAGGCTGGTGATTTCTGTGAAGCAGGCATCTCGTTCCCGCAGCGGATTTCTTCTGTGCCTTGGCCTGGCGTTGTCCGCCAGCTTCGCCGCGCCGCCTGCCTCGGCCCAAAATGTCTGGGATACGGTTCCCTCCATGGACGTGGTGCGCAACCGGCTCAGCCTGACGCAGGAGCAGGAAGCCACACTCAGGCCCATCTTCGAGCAGCGTATCGCGGAGTTGCAGACGGTGCGCGAGAAATTTGCGCAGGCCACCACCGAGCAGCAGAAGCGCACGGTGTTGCGCGATTCGAAAGCGGGCCAGGACGCGTTC
>Ga0111538_10008333_pt1 | contig 13921 bp, 29 predicted proteins | sample SoiMethybrSBSTD1_FD_79669 | JGI IMG/M metagenome (GOLD analysis project Ga0111538, IMG submission 79669) | Bulk soil microbial communities from a Populus tree surrounding site in Tennessee, USA - Soil MetaG P. TD hybrid SBSTD1 (version 2)... | ecosystem: Environmental > Terrestrial > Soil >...
GACTGTACTTTTTATTTGCAATGTCACACCCACGATCGGGCGCCAGGAGATCAGCCCAAAGATCCTCCTGCTGACCAGTCTCCTCCTCCGCAGAAACCTCCTCAAAAACCGTAAACGACAGCCGCCCTGCCCCCAGGAGCTGTCCCCCCAGGCCCTCCCATAAGAGGTCTCAGCCTGCCCAACCCCAGGCCTGGAGCCTGGTTTGCCCCTCTACCGGGCTGGGGATAACTAAGCGAAAAAAACCCGATAAATCTGGCTTTTGGGCTGGACATTCACCTCCTATTATAGGAGAATAATGATGTTACTGGTTTTTAGCGAGAACGAGAGGAGGAAAACAGACGGCGAACTCAGGCAGGGACCTTCCGAAGAGAAAGCGCTGAAGAGCGGCCTTGAATGGACCGGAGCAGCGCGAAACTCAGGAGGCCACCCAGAGATAGAATCGAGACCAGCGCGGTGCTGATGCCACACGGTAGCACGGCCGATGCAGACACCAACCTGAAGTCTCGTAGAACATCTCCCCACTCCAAGGGCACCATCACCGAAGCCGATAGCAAGGCGGAGGACTAGTCGGACGCCTGTTACGCCGACTTTAGAGGAAAATCCAAACAGGGAAGTTTTCACTCCTATTAGAGCAACCCCCAAACGAACGAAGGAGACACGACGATGCAAATCACTTCCACTAATATGCGACGCACGACGATGGAACATCACCGCCCGACCCGCCGCTACTTCATCACACCCCGCGGCGCTGAGCGGAAGGTCTTTGAGCTGCGGATGCCGACAGTGGATCACGTGCCCACCCTCTGGGCCGATGTGAAGCAGCTGATCGCGGCTGAGTACACGAAGGAGGTGGGACGATGACGAAAGCAATGAAACATACCGCACTGGTGATGAAGACCCTGGGCCTTGGACAACAACCCCCAACAACCACGAAGGAGACGACGATGAGCAAAACGAAACAAGCCGAGGAAAAGATCATGACCTATGAGAAGGCCACCGAGCATTTGCACTATGCCGTGAACGATGCCGAATACAATGTGAAGCGCACGGCGCAGAAATTAGTGGAGCAGGCCGACTGGATAATCCGCCGCCTCCAAGGTGCGAAGGACCGGATGAATATGATGCTGGACAATGCCGACAAGGAACCATTAGTGCTGCGCGAGCACACCGGGCTGAACAGCCTGGGGGAATTGCAGGCAGCCGGAGTGGAATTCGACCGCCTCTGCGGCGAGCTATACAAGGAGCAGGATCACTTGAAGACGATGGGTGCGCTACTCGGGAAATTTCAGTCAATCATCTAAAACACCCCAACCCCCAAACTTTAGAAGGAGACACACACAATGGAATTCACACAGACCGAGCTGATGAGCGATGCCGCGATTGCTGAAGTCCAGAAGTCCACGTCAGAGCTGTTCGACCTGGTTGCCAATGTCCCTGCGCATCTCCTCTCCCGCCTTGATGTGAAGGATCTGGTGCACCGCCGGGAGCGCGACCTCAAGGGCCACGAAGAATCCTATCAGTGGCGGCAGAAGGCGATCGAGCGCTCGCGGCAGCTGAACCGATGGTTCGACGTCGTGCAGCAGTGCTTGGGCTTGGAGAAGGCGGTGGCCTATGCCTGGAAGGACGCGAAGGTGGAGACCCACCGGCGTCGCGATGATGATCCTTATATGACCGTCGAGATCCCGAACGATAAGTACACCAGGACGATCGTGACGATCAAGCCGACGCTGGAGTATTCCGTCGCGCAGCGCGGCAGCTGGAGGAGCACCACCCACACCGGCGAATTCATCGAACTGAACATCGATGGCAAAACGCGCCGCTACACCATCAAGGATCGCAAGACCCAGAACTGGGACAAGATCACTGACACGATCACCGACGAAGTGGAGCGCTGGAAGAACAAGCAGCAGCAAGAGCAGGAGGCCACTGCGAAGAAGCGCAACCAGTTCGAGCGCACCCAGGACGACTTCGGCGATCTGATGACGATCGAGAAGGAGCAGAAGGGATACTACGCCGACTCCTATCGTCAGCGGAACTGGAAGAGTTACGACGTGTTCAACGGCAAGGCGGTGACGCACAGTGTGAATTTTTACGACGGGCCCAACAACGATGAGACCCAGACCTACAACATCAGCGTCAACATCAACAAGGTCCACGTGGATGTGGCGCGCGAGATCCTAGAATTCATCAGCAGCAAACTCAAATAAGTCTGCCACAACCCCAAACAGAAGGAGACACGACGATGATGGACCTACCCAAAATTTGGTTGCTGATGAGCAACTGCGATCAAGACACTCCGCTGTGCATCCTGGCGTGCGAACGCCAGCTGAGCCACGAGGAGCTGATGCAGACGGGCCTCTTGGACTTCGAGGATGAGGCGATCGAGAGCGAAGCGGATCCTTATATGCTGATGGACATCGCGTTCGCTGACAAGGAGTTGGAATGGGTCGAATCGAAACTCTATCCGATAGAAGGAGGCGCACGATGAGCCCATTTCGCATTGCGGTGATGAAGGTCGCCAATCGGTGGGCCGTGGCCGACTTCCCCGATGAGGATCTGGAGAACGAAATCTGCAAAGCGGTGCGCTGCTCCTATGCGCTCGCGAAGTGGATCGCGCGACGCATTCGCAACTTGACGTTCTGACAACCCCCAACCAACGAGAAGGAGACACACGATGCCACACTTTGATGTCAACGGATGCGGCACATGGATTTGTCAATTCTGCGCAGGCATCTATCCTGACACCGTCCGCTCTGTGTGGGTGAAGTACACCGAGTCAGGCAAACCTCACGGCAACAAGTGTCCCGAGTGCGCAGGCACCGGCAAGGCCAACCTTGCAGTGATGCCCGACTACTACTATGGGGAGGATTACTGATGAAACCCCGAACTGCGAAGGAGCTGTTGAAGCAGATCGCTGACGCGCGGCGCACGCCGCCACCCAAGATGCTGACCATCCACGACCTAGCACGACTCGCCAAACAAAGGAGGACACGATGACACCGAAGGAGATGAAAGACATGCGCGAAGCAGAGAAGGCGGCAGAGCGGGAGCAGCAGAAGATCGATGAGGAGAGGATCAACAACCTCGCCAGCACCGACAGGATGGATCCACGCCTCGCAGCAGAGCGATGCAGCTGCGGCCACAAACGCGTGATCCACCTCGATGCGGCCTGGGGCCTGGCGAAGGGCCACGGCGCGTGTGCCGCCTGCAAGTGCGCGAAATTCACCTGGGTCGCAGCAAAGTAGACAACCCCCAACACCAATGAGAAGGAGATAGCGATGGCCTATACGCAATATCAGCAGACGGCGCTCGACGTGCTACACGCGATCCGCGATCTGAACTATAAGCCCTGTACCCGCACAGAAATCAGGCGCGCATTACGATGGTACCGTCAAGTGTTCACTGATCATCACCGAGTCAAAACACAAGCACATGGATGGTATGGGCACGGCGTCTTCGCCGATGTCAATTCAGAACGAGTCTTTATCGGGCAAACCTGGAAAGTCGTGGAAACCTGGCGACATATTACAAAGCAACTCTAACCCCAACCCCTAAACCTGAAGGAGCAACAGCCATGAAGATTCGTGAACAATTCCTCAACGCGCGCAAGTTCGGTGTGCCCCTCATCGCGATCCAGACCGCTGACCCTGGCGCGACCATTCAAACGTTGGTCCAGGCACTCAACGGTGACAAGAAGTATCCGGCATTGAGTTGGGACATCGTCAGAGGGATGAAGGCGGCCAACGAGTATGGGAAGGAGGCGTTCAAGAAGTTGGCGCCGACCGAAGAGGAGGCGCTCAACCTCATCAATCCCACGAACATGCTTTCGCGCATTCTGGAGCTGCCCGACAAGGCGGTGGTGTTCATGTACAACGCGCCGCGCTTCTATGAGAACGAGGCCATCGCGCAAGGGATCTGGAATCTGCGCGACCCGTTCAAGGCCACAGGGCGCACGCTGGTGCTCCTCGGGCCGAGCATCAAGCTGCCGAGTGAGCTGTACTACGACGTGATCCTCTTTGACGAGCAGCTGCCGAACGATGCTGAGCTGGGCCAGATCATCTCAGGGGTCCACGAGTACGCGGGCCTGAAGCCACCCAAGGATGAGCAGCAGAAGTCGCTGGTGCAGGCAGCCAGGGGCCTTGCGCCGTTCCCTGCGGAGCAGGCGGTGGCGCTCTCACTCTCGAAAGAGGGCGTGAACATCGAGATGCTGTGGGAGCTGAAGCGCAAGATGATCGAGCAGACGCCAGGCCTCACGATGTACGTCGGTGGGCCGACCTTCGACGACATCGGCGGGATCACACGGCTGAAGGATTTTGGCCGCCGCCTCTTTGCCGGACCTGAGCGGCCGTCGGTGATCGTGCAGGTGGAGGAGATGGAGAAGATGTTGGCGGGGGCGAGCAGCGACACCAGCGGGACCTCCCAGGATCAATTGATGGTGATGTTAGATGAGATGGAGCAGATGCAGTGGAAGGGCATCATCCTCGTCGGGCATCCGGGCACCTGCAAAACCATGTACGCGAAGAGCATCGGCGCAACCCACAAGGTGCCGACGCTGCGCTTTGATGCGGGCGCGATGAAAGATCAGTTCGTCGGCTCCTCAGAGAAGCGGATCAGGAGTGTGATGAAAGTCATTAAAGGGATGGCAGGTGCGAACGCCTATTGGATCGCGACCTGCAACAGTCTGCCCGTCGTGTCGCCGGCACTCGTGCGCCGCTTCACCGATGGGATCTATTTCACCGACCTGCCTGATGAGAACGAGAAGCCGTTCATCTGGGCGGTCAACGAGAAGGTCTTCAACGTGAGTGGCAAGCGCCCCGAGGACACGAACTACACCGGCGCAGACATTCGGAACATCTGCTCGATTGCGTATCGGTTGAAGGTGTCCCTCGTGGAAGCAGCCACCTACATCACCCCTGTGGCCAAGAGCGATCCCCAGAGCATCGAGCGACTGCGCAAGCAGGCTGATGGCTCTTGGCTCAGCGCCACCTATCCAGGCGTCTATCAACTGGATCGCAAGAAGGGCGACTGGAAAGGAGATCGGAAGGTGGAACTATGACAGACAACAGCCTCACGGTGCAGGTGTTCGGCCTCAATGATCCTGGGGCCGACCTGACCATCGTGGGCGTGTGCGACCAGTGCGGCGCCGAACTGTGGCGCCGCAAGTATGTGGAGGCGGAGTTTGTCGCGATGGGCCTCCGCCAGCTGCTGCGACAAGTCCAGATGGATGTGCAGCGCGACAGAGACAGATTCGCAGAACATGAGTGCGTGATCCATTGAAAGGAGAACCGTTATGCCGTGCTGGACGATCAAGAAAACAACCGTGGATGTGGGCAAGATGGAGATCAAGACGCTGGCGGCAGGATTGAAGGCCGCAGGGTTTGATGTGAACGACGACATGAACCGCCTGCTGTTCTCCAGATCAGGCAGCACGTGGTATCACACGTACAAAGATGGCGTGCTGACGCTCCAAGGCCAGAACGTGGAGGGCATCACCGCCGAAGTGAAGCGGGCCTATTCTGCGCAGGTGGTGCGGCAGACAGCAGAGCGATTCGGTTGGAAGGTGAGCAGCAAAACCCAAACCCAATTCGTGGTTCAGAGGAGGCGCTGATGACGCAGGACCAAATCAAGATCACCATTCTCGATGACGGCACCATCAAGGTGGAGACGGACGAAGTCGGGCAAGCCAACCACTTGAGCGCCGAGAAATTCCTTGCCGAGATGAGCCGCCTGGCAGGCGGGAGCACCGAGACGATCAGGAGGCCGCATGCCCACGGGCAGCATACGCACACTCATGTGAAGGGCCATTCACACTAACACCACCAACACCCACACCAACAAGGAGATCGCCATGACGACACGACAGAAGCTGGACATTCAAAAAGAAGCCATCTGCCTCTCACTCAAACTCGGGATGCTGCGCACCAGGCGCAAGGTGACGACCTCGTCAATCGAGACCGACGCGGATCCTGAGATGGTCCACGTCTCGAAAGACATCATGGAGAGTGAGGAGCTGAAAGCGATCGGGCAGTTCCAAGGCGAGATCAAGCGCTACGTCACGGCGCGCTGCTTGCCGTCGCCCTTTCGCTCAGGCGTCTATCTGCTCCGCCTCCTCTTAATTGAAGAGGTGATGAAGGAGCTGGAGCTGTTTGAGAAAAAGTACAAGAGCCTGGTCCAGACCTTCCTGGAATTTTACGCCCAGGTCTATGCGCAGCGGCACGATCTGAATTCGCCTCTCAGGGAACGCCTCGGCAGCTTGTATCACCCAGAGGATTATCCGCACCCGCAGAAGGTCGAGCAGGCGTTTTATTTCGAGGTCCAGCTGTGGGAGCTGGCCACGCCGGGGGCGCTGCGCACGATCGACCGCGCCCTTTATGAGCGGGAGGCGGCCAAGATGGAAAACGTGTGGGTGAAGGCGCAGGAGCAGATCACCCAAGTGCTCCTCACCGAATTCAAAGAGATGACGGCGCGCATGGCTGACCGCTTGACGCCGGGGCCAGACGGGAAGCCGAAGGTGTTTCGCGACACGCTCGTCGGCAATCTCCAAGAGTGGCTGGACCTCTTTGAGAAGCGGGACCTCGCAAAAGACGATCAGCTCATCGGCTTCGTGAAGGATGCCCGCCGGATGATCAACGGCATCAAGCCGGAGATGCTGCGCGAGTCGGAGGATCTGCGCAAGGGCATCGCGCAGGAGATGCAGAACATCACCGCCAAGTTGGATCAAGCGATTATCGACCGCCCAGGCCGGATGATCGACTTGGATGAAGCAGTGGAGGTGGCCTGACTACACACAAGATATGAAAGGAGGTGAGGACGTTGAAACGCATCATTGATCGCGCACCAAAGCGTGGCGGTAATTTCAAATCCAATTCTTACACCATTAAAGGTAAACAGTTTGACATGCCCATCTTCGAGGCAGTCCAACTGGCATCAATGGAGTGGGACGATGAGAAGTTTGAGGTACGAACGCGCAGGCGCAACCTATTAGTAGGTGTCTACGCACGAATTGATTAGGACCCCAACCCCAACCAACAAGGAGACACGAATCATGAAGAAGCACCTATTGACTGCCCTCCTCCTCTGCAGCCTGAGCGGCTGTGGGGATGGAGGCCAAACAGACCCTACCGCCCCTGCCGACCAGGGGATGGCTCCCAGCACCTCTGCGACCCAGAAGGCAGATGCAGGGCCGGATATGGCTGTCCTCGTAGGCCAGGTGGCCACGATCGTTGGCAAGCTGACCCCCGCCTCAGTCGAGGCCTGCTGGCTGATCCAGCAGAAGCCGGTGGGGAGTCAGGCCCACCTGACAGGCGTTGAGAGCACCAACAACCGGACCTCGCTCATCACGCCGGATCTGCCAGGGACCTACATCATCTCGTTGGGCTGCCTCCATCGAGAGGAGCTGCACTATTATGACGAGATGGTCCTCACCGTGACCGGCATCCAGACGCCGCCGCAGAATCCTCCTCCGCAAGAGCCGCCGCCTCCGACGATGACGACGCTCCACTTTGAGATGGGCAGCGCGAATGGGACTGTGAGCGGCAACTTCACCTTGCCGGTGAACGCCGCGCCGACGAATGAGAATCGTGGCGGGTTGCAAAATAAAATCTACACGCCAGTCAGCTGGCTGTTCCAAGTGCACGCGCCGGTGTTCGGGGAGGACAAAGTGTTTGACGCCAGCGCTGGGCAGACCGCCGAGTGGTGCGTCGGGACGTGCACATTCCTCTCGCCTCCACAGGTGCGGATGGACATCAAGGATGGCAAAGGCGGCGTCATCACCTTCTCCTATTTCTTGACGGGCACGGTGACCGACCTGCCCACGCTGCAGCAGATCGGTGCCTTCGAGCAGGGCATCCTGCGCCAGGACACAGGCTTCATCGTCTTCGACGAAGCGCCAAGCCTCAAGGAGGTCCCATGACGAACTGGACGGACAAAGAGATCGCGATCACCGGGACGCTCGACCTGATCATGAAGCAGTCGACTCAGGAGGAGCGCGAGCACATCGGCCGCCTGCTCCTCCTCCTCTTAGAAGGATTTGAGTTGGGGTGGCAGGAGGAGGAGGTGCGGCAGGAGCGGCCAGCCGACACAGCCAGGCGGCTCCATAAGGCTGTCGAGCTGCGGCTGGCAGAGACTAGGCAGGATCCGACGGCCGAACAGATCACGTGCCGGAGGGGCTGCGCCCACTGCTGCCACATGAACGTCAGCGTGATGCCTCAGGAGGCCGACCTGTTAGTGGAGGTCGCGATGGCCAAGGGCATCTCCATCAATCTGGATCGGCTGTTCAAGCAGGTCCCCTGGAAGGAGGATGAGGACTGGATGAAGCAGTCGCGGGTGGACACGAAGTGCGTCTTCCTTGGCGACAACAACGAGTGCCGCGTCTATGAGGACCGGCCGCTCGCGTGCCGCAAATACTTTGTGGTGTCAGAGCCGGAGCTGTGCAACATCGAGAAGAATCCCCGGAAGCTGGTGGGCATCTGGCACGACACCCAGCTGGAGATCATCGCGACAGCAGCGTGGACCTTCTATGGCGCCGACACGCTGCCGCGCCAGCTGATGAAGGCGATGGCGCGCAGAGCAGGATTACGAAAGGAGGCGCTATGACGACGCGCAAGCGCAAGACCTACTACGATTTGCTAGGCGTCTATCTTGAGCGCGAACAGAAGCACCGCGACAAAGTGGATCGCGCCGGGGCGAAATGCATTCGCGCCGCGAATTATTTGTATCGCGTCCGCGTCGAACATCAACGCATCAAGCACGCCTTGAAGACGTGCGCTGCGGCGATCGAGGCCTATGAGAAGGCGCCGTCACAGGACAAACTCTATCCGGTTCGAGCCACTAAGAAAAAGGCAGGTAGGAGGATTGAATTATAACGGCCTTGCCAGCAGGCCATTGAGCACAACGCAGCTGGCAAATCCCAACACAACAGGAGGATTGCATCATGGAGAAGGCAGCAAAGAAGGTCACTGGGTTAGATGTGCAGGTGAGCATCAAGCCGCCGAAGATCGAGACGGCGAAGTTTCGTATTATTGGCACGAGCCCGTACGTTCAAGCGCGGTTCTCGGCGAAGGCAATGCAGGCGATGCACCAGAAGCACGAGGCGGGCAGCACGGCGAACAAAAAGAAGAATCGCGAGGCGCGAGATTTCGATGATGACTACAAGCAAGCGATGCACATTGCGACTGATGGCTGGATCGGCATTCCTGCTGGCGCCATTCGAGCGGCGATGATTAGCGCGTGCCGCTTGGTCGGGTTTAAAATGACGTTGGCAAAACTCAGCATCTTTGTTCAAGCGGACGGTTACGACAAAGTTGACGGCGTGCCGTTGATTCGTATTGAGGGTAAGCCGGAGAAAATTGAAATGGCTGTGCGCAATCAAACGGGCGTCGTCGATTTACGAGTACGGCCGATGTGGCGTGACTGGGAAGCCGTCGTCAAAATCAACTTTGATGCCGATCAATTCTTGCTTGCTGATGTGACAAATCTGATGGCGAGAGTTGGGATGCAAGTCGGTTTGGGTGAAGGGCGACCGGATTCGCGCGAATCATGTGGCCTCGGTTGGGGCACATTCAAGCTAGGGTGAAATAGAGGCAGGCGAGGCGGGCCGGCGCATCGCTGGGTGCGGCAAGGCAAGGACCGGCAGGCACGGCTAGACCTGGTCGGGCATGGGTAGGCGCGGCAAGGCAAGGACCGGCAGGCAGGGTGGGGCATGGCCGGGCGAGGCATTACGGGGCTAGGCAAGGCAGGACTAGGCGCAGCAGGCATGGCGCGTCCACGTGAGACAAGGCGCGACAAGATGAGGCTGGGCAGGCACGACAAGGCGAGGCGAGTCAGGGCAAGGCACGGTATGACGGTGGTGCGGCTCAGCAGGCACGACAAGGCAAGGCGCGGTCCGTTCGGGCACGACAAGGCGGCGCTTGTTGGGGCTCGGCGCGGCAGGCGTGGCGCGGCTTGTGAAGGCAAGGCAACACTCGGCTTGGCAGGCAGCGCGCGGCTCGGCACGGCACGGCACGACGCGTCGCGGCTAGGTCGGCAGGTTTTGGCTCGGCAAGACGAGGCAAGGCGCGGTGCGACCAGGCGGGGCGAGGCAGGCAAGGCAAGGCAAGACGAGGCATGGCGTCGCCTGGCTGAGCAGGCGTGGCAAGGCCCGGTTTGGCGCGACGAGGTTTCGCACGTCAGCGCGGGGCATGATGTGGCGGGGCGTGGCAGGCGGGGCACGGCTTGGCAAGACGAGGCCTGACTGGGAGTCGCGGGGCAGAGCTGGGCATGGATTGGCTAGGCAGGCAACACCCGGCACGACAAGGCGAGGCGAGGCTAGGCTTGGCTAGGCAGGCATTTTCAATCTCAACCAACGAAGGGAGTATTTATGAATCAATGGCGTCTAGCAGCAGGGGCACAAGTGGCAGGAGTAACGGTCAAGAACGTTCAGCAAATCGGTGATGAAATCTATCGCCTCGTAGTAAAAACGAAAACGCTTGCGCCAGAGGTGCTGGTCGATGGAGCGAAGTCGCCGCGCTCGCCGCTCAATCCGATCATCTTCCGGCTCAATGAGAAGGAGGCCGCCGCAGAATATCGCCTGGTCATTGCGCGCAATCTTATTCACTCTGTGCGCGCCATCACCGAGCAGGGTGAGGAGACGCTGGAGCAGCGCGTGTATGTCAACGTGATCACCGAGGCCGGCCGCGGCTATATGCTGATCCCCACTGTGATGGGCGATGCCGCACTGCGCGAGCAGGTCCTCGAAAAAGCGAAAGCGGATCTGCAAGCGTGGCGGGAGCGCTATGAGGAGTTAGAAGAATTGGCTGAGGTGTTCGCCGTCGTCGACAAGGTGGTCGCGTCACCGCCGCCGGTGCGAAAGCGACGCAGCGTTGAAAAAGAATTGTAGGATGGTGAAGTAAGTCAACCGGGGAGCTAGAAACACAGGCGGGGCACCGATCCAATTGGCGATCAATGCCCCGCCCTCCCCAAACCAACCGAAGGAGGTGAAAGTATATGGCACATCGAAGCAAAAAGCCACTCCGCAAGAAACACTTTGTGGTGTACGGGCGAATTGAATCATCCGGCGCACGCCACATCGAGGAGTGGACCGGCGACGCCCGCAGCATGGCGACCGCCATGCGGAAGGCGATCAGCGACATCTGGGATCGCCCGACGGTCCGCTGGAAGCATCTGCAGAGCGTGACATTGACAGCGTACATGGAAGGAGGTGCGCAGAGGAGGGCCGCATGAGATACCTGCCGAAGAACGTCAAGGATCGCACTAGAGGCTTGGGGGGCAGCGATGCCGGAGCCATCTTCGGCGTCAATCCGCATCAGTCCCTCCCGCAGCTCTGGCTGCAGAAGACGGGGAAGTTGCCCCCAGACACCCGCGAGGCCACCGAGCCAATGGAGTGGGGGACCGACTTCGAGGACACGGTCGCGAAGCGGTTTGCAAAAAAGACCAAGCGGCTGATCCGCAGGGTCAACAGGACGATCGTGCATCCCACCAATGATTTCATGCTGGCCAACGTGGACCGCCTCCAATGGAAGCGCAAGACGATGGGCGTGCTGGAGATCAAGTGCACGCTGCTCGGCAACTTGAAGGCGTGGAGCGCGGGCGGGATTCCTGCCCGCTTCTATCTCCAGCTGCAGCACTACCTGGCGGTGACCGGCTGCCAGTGGGGCAGCTTCGCGGTGCTCTTCGGCGGCAATCGGCTCGTGGAGTTTGATGTGCCGCGCGATGAGCAGCTGATCACGGTGATGATCGAACGCGAACGCCAGTTCTGGGAGCTGGTCCAAAAGAAAAAGCTGCCGCCCATTCAATTGACGAAGGAGTGGAACGCCGCCATCGTTAACTTCTTTCCCACAGGATCCAAGACGGAGGAGCGGCAGCTCAAGACGCCGCAGGCCATCGGAAAGGCCCGGCGCTATCTAAGCCTCAAGGCGCAGATCCGCAAGCGCGAAGATGAGCTGGAAGAGCATGAGGTGTTCTTCAAGTCGGCCATCGGCGAGGCCTATCGCCTGATCGTGCCAGGCGTGGCGAGGTTCACATGGAGCAGCTTCATGCGCAGCCACACGGACCTGCAGAAGCTGCGCGCTGAGCATCCTGAGATCGTAGAGGAGATCACCAGTTCGGTGCCTTCTCGCCGATTCTCGGTGACGGCATTGGAAGATGTCAGAGAGGAGGAGGACAGAGAGGAGGAACAGGCGCGGCCCATCTTTGGCGCCCGCCTGATTGAGTTAGATTGAGACCCACCAACCCAACAGGAGGAGCCACAATGAGTTGTAAAGCCTGTGAAGAATTTCAGCGTGACCGTACGGGTTCATTCCCCTATCGATGGAAAAATGCGACAGTCGAACTACTAGCATGCCGCACGCATGCGAAAGAAATCTTCGATGTGTTGAACAGCGCGCAAACCCCAAACCCAACAAAGGAGGATGCGTCATGAAGCATGTGTTGATCTTTGAGAAGGAGGAGCAGGCCCTGATTCATCAGGGCGGGCTCGTCCAGGTCGATGGCAAGACGTGGATCCAGTTTGAGGGCGCGAGGCGCAAGGTCAAGATCATCAATGAGCCACCAGCGGAGGAGCAGCGGCTGCTGCCAGTGCCGATGGCTAAAGCAAGACTAGAATTCTTCTGCAGCAAGTGCAGGCGCGGCTTCACGAGTCGCGCTGGCCTGGGGATCCACAACAAGATGGTCCACGGGATCAAAGGGCCACACTACGCTGAGAGTCGGCGGCGCTATCTGGCGCACAAGGCCGAGAAGGCGAGGGCATGATGGCCAAACGCCAATATCGAAGATGCGACCGCTGCGGCAAAACCTACTGGCGAAGCAACAGGCTCCGCCTGTGGGTGCTCAACAACTTCGGCCATCGGGCAGGCTGGTATAAAGAGGAGCAGAAGATTTGCTGTCATTGCCTCAAGGCGCAAGAGGCCCAGGAGCAGCTGCGCTTGATCAATCCCAAGTGGCGGCCGACGAAGGCGCAGGAGCGCATTGCCGCCGTCAACGTGCCCCAACCACCGGAAGGAGGTGCCTAGATGTATCACGTGCTGATCACAGTTCCGTGCGACAATCAAACCCATGCGCGAGGCGTCAAGCGGATGATGGATTATGCCCTCGCAGGGTTGTACTACAACAAAGCGGTTCGCGAGCTGCTGTCCAGCGAGATCGTGGCCAGCCGCGCTGCCCAGGAGCAGGACCGAAAGGCGCGCAGCGTCGTGGACCTACGCAAACAGTTGGCGCTGGTGCCCAAGCCCAGCAAGGCAGGTGAGGTGTGAAGATTGTCTGGCAAGATGCGCACCACATCGTCCTCAAAATAGAGGACGGTGATGATCCGTCAGCATGGGGTCTTGAGTTGAACCACATCACACCGAAGGAGGTGCCGGACCCCTTGGAGGTCCAGGCGAGGCTGGGGCAATGATGATGGCAGTGCGCCCGGATGTGGAGTAGAAGTGTCTGGGCGCACACCAACCCAACAGGAGGGCTAGACGATGGAGATCGCATGGACGGCAGACGAGGCCATCGAGATGATCTTGAAGATGGCGGAGCTGAACACAAAATCCGGCACGCTGATGCACGCGGAGGCGATGGGCATGCTCCGCGCGCTGGCGCTGCCGAGGCCGAACGAGACCTTCTCGGTCGACAAGGATGTGCAGCATCACTACAACCACGGCTTTCGTAAGGCGCAGGACATTCTGCAGAAGGCCGTGCGACCATTCACCACCACCGAAAGGAACAATCCATCATGACGAATGAGACGAAACAACAGCAGAACGACAGCGCCATGAAAGAGTTAACGCTGCTGAGCGAAGGCGAGGACATGGGCTTAATGCCGCAGCCCAAATCCTTTGATGAGGTCTTGCAGTTCTGTCACTGGATTGCCAGCAGCAGGATCGTGCCGGAGGCCTATCGGAACAATCCCGCTGACATCTTCGTGGCGGCGCAGTACGGC
>Ga0111538_10008334_pt1 | contig 13920 bp, 11 predicted proteins | sample SoiMethybrSBSTD1_FD_79669 | JGI IMG/M metagenome (GOLD analysis project Ga0111538, IMG submission 79669) | Bulk soil microbial communities from a Populus tree surrounding site in Tennessee, USA - Soil MetaG P. TD hybrid SBSTD1 (version 2)... | ecosystem: Environmental > Terrestrial > Soil >...
ATGTAGACCGGCCGATGGGGATCGGGCTCGACCTTCGCGCGCAGCGTTGTCACACACCGGTCGATGCTGCGCGGTGTCACAAAGACCGCATTCCCCCACACCGCGTTCAGGATCACATCGCGAGACAGCGCACATCCAGGTCTCGTGCCGAAGTACGCCAGCAGCGCAAACTCCTTCGCGGTGAGCTCGAGCTCCGCGCCAGCGCGCGTCACCTTGCGTGCGGCCACGTCCACGTCGCACTCGCCAAATCGAAAACGCGTCTTCACCGGACCTCTCCGGCGCAGAAATGCACGGGCCCGCGCAATCAACTCGCCGGTCCGGAATGGCTTCGTGATGTAGTCGTCGGCGCCGAGATTGAGGCCGAGAATCACGTCCTGCTCCTGCCCCTTTGCTGTGAGCATCAGGATCGGCACGTCGATGCCCTGCGCGCGTACCGCGCGGCAAATCTCGTAGCCATTGATCTTCGGCAGCATCACATCGAGCAGGATCAGATCGGCGGCTCCGCTGGACGCGGCATCCAGGCCGCGCTCGCCGTCAGCGGCCACGATCACGTCGAACCCGTTGGCGCGAAGGGTGTCCGACAGGCCGCGCGCCAGCGCCGGCTCGTCCTCGATCAGCAGTACTCGCGGTGTGCCCGCAGGCCTCACGCCGCGGTCCCTTCCGGCAGCGCTCGACTCGGTTCGGGGCCAGCGGACGGCACACGCATCGTGAACGTGCTGCCCGCGCCTGGCGCACTGCGTACCGTCACGGTGCCACGATGCCCGCGCACGATCAGCTCGACGATGCTGAGACCGAGCCCGACGCCGCTGGTCTCACGCGACAATCGCTGATCGACGCGATAGAAGCGGCGGAAAATCCGCCGCTGCTCGCGGATCGGGATACCGATGCCATTGTCCTCGACGGCAAACATCACCGCTCCATCACCATCGTGACTGGCGCGGACCACGATGCGCTTGTGAGCCGGCGTGTATTTGAGTGCGTTTTCCAGAAGGTTGATGAGCGCGGTCTGCAGCGCCTCGGCGTCGGCCATCACCGGTGGTAACGAGGGCGGCACCTCGACGCGCAGATCGCAGTCAGCCGGCAGGCGATCTCGCATCGTCTCCACGGCGGCCGAGACAATGGCGGCTGGCTCGGACGGCGCGAAGTCGAACCGGTGGCGGTTCCGTTCGAGCAAGGAGAACGTCAGGAAGTTCTCGATCAGCCGACTCAGGCGAGCGTTCTCGACTGCCAGCATCTCGAGATACTCTCGCGTCTTCTTTGGATCGAACGATTCATCGGCGAGCAGGCCATCGACCAGCACGCGCATCGAGGCGAGCGGACTGCGCAGCTCGTGCGAGGCGGCTGCCACCAGGTCGGTCTTGAGCCGCGCCAGGCGCAGGTGACGCCGCAGCGAGCCGGCTGCAGCGACACCGACGATCGCAATCAGGCCGATGCCGGCGAGCGCGACGGAGACATAGAGCAGACGATGCTGCCGGTCGTCCTCGTCGAATTCCGACGACTCGATCGGCATGAACGACAGCTGCCAGCCCGGCAGCCATGAGCCCGCGGCAATCGCCTCCGAGTCGGCGCGCATATCGGGCGGCACCGCGAGAAAGATGATGCCGCTCGGCGCCACCTGATGGAGGAAGTCGTGCATCATCTCTTCGACGCGGCCGATGCGATAGAAGGCGATGACGCGGTGGTCTTCTGAGGTCAGCGCCCACACATCCGACATGGCGGTCTGACGAACAACGTCGGTGGTGGGCGACGGGCGCTCCGCGTCGAGCATCTCGAGTGAGAGTCGCAACGCGGCCTCGGTCGGCAGCGAGACGTTCGACGACAGCTGGCGCAGGCGCGTCATGAAGCCCAGTCGCGCGGCCGCAGCCATCGGTCTCGAGTAGTCGTTCAAGCGCGCCGCGATGGCGTCCACCATCGGCCTGCGGGCATCGCCCTTGGCCGCTGCGGCGGCGAGCAACTGCTGCTCGATCGTGTCGGTCTCGCGATCCTGTTGAGCCGTGCGAGTCGGGTACTCGACCGCGCCTTCCGGAGTCAGCAGGATGACGCCTTCGGCACGCTCGCTCGTGATCAGGCGCTGGAAACGCTGTTCCGGACTGCCGGCCTCCGCATCGAGACTGGCCGCCTGCGCTTGCCAGATCGGATCGAGGCGCGAGCGCACCAGGCGGAGCTGACCGCGATAGGCCTCGAGCACGCGCTGGTGCGACGCTGCCGACTCGCGCGTCAGCGCCTCGTTCATGAACCACAGCACGCACGCCGCGGGGAGCACCGTGAGGAGTGCCAGCAGAACGAACAGCCAGGCGCTGCCTTCGCGCCACGCGTCGGTTCGAAGTGTGATGGCCACCTTCCTGATGAGTGTGTCAGCCGGTCGCAGACATTTCAACCGATGCTGATCAGGGCGTGTTACCGGCGTGTTACCGAAGCGGACAATCCGTGAATTCTCTTGTTCTGCTGCCACCAGGCGCGCATACTGAAAACTACTGCTTTCCTGAGTACTGGTTCTCCGCAGTCCCGCCGAGCGGCAGCCCTCATCAAAGCCCGGTCCGAAAGGTGGGCTCCATGTCTGTCACTCGCCGTGCCGCTCTCTCTGCCCTCGGTGTCGTCGTGGCCATATGCACCGCATCGGCCGCAGAACTCTCACGGTATCGCGAATTCGATTTAGGAAGTTCGGTGGAGGCAGTGACCGCTGTAACGCGGACCGCCGAGAGGGATCTGAAGACACTTCACAGTCGGCCAGCCCTCCTGCAGGAAGTGGCATGGCAGCCGCGGTACATGTCTGGGGCACCGGTCGCCGATCGCGGCTCGATCAACGAGATCGTGTTCAGTTTCGTGGATGACCGACTGTTCCGGATGACCGTGGCCTACGACCGCTCCCGGACGAGTGGGCTGACGAACGCCGACATGATTGCCGCGCTCACCGACGTGTATGGTGCTGCGACCAGCCCGACGAGGGCGAGCGCCGACGCCGCCCTCGGGATCACCGTACTCGCCGAGTGGCAGCAGGCAGATGCGGGTGTCGTCCTTCGGCGCAGTCAATACAACGAAGCGTTCTCCTTGGTGATCACCTCGTTGCCGCTGGAAGCGATCGCCAGAAAGGCGCAAACGACGGCGCTGATGCTCGATGTTCGCGAAGCGCCGGCCCGCGAAGCAGAGCTGGCCAGGAAGCGTGCGGACGAACAGCACCAGGCAGAGGAGCAGGCTCGAACCGCGAACAAGAAGGTGTTCAAGCCGTAGCAGAAAAGATTGGTCCCGGCATTTCGGTGAACCGCACGTGTTCACATGCGAACAGACAGAGGCTCACCCGACTGACATCATGATGATATGAGTCTCTTGGGAATTCAGATCATTGAGCCAATCGATCTCTCGCGACTCGACGACGATGGTGGCGGGGCGCAGCAGGCGCCAGCCCAGGCCGCCGGAAGCGACGGCGGACGACCACAATCGGAACTTCCGCGGCATCTCCCAATCCCCGTCGCCAGCATTCCGTCGGTGCGTGGCCACGGGTTCGACACACCGATGATTCCCGGCGCACGCGAGCCTGGCATGTTGACAACGTTCGGCGTGGTCGCTGCCATCATCCCGGACTGGCCGAAGACGATGGACGCCGCGACGATTGCCTCACGTCAGCGCGAGGGCGGCGGCGCGCCGAGTGAGCGACGTCGGCCACGGCCAGGCTCGACCTGGACGCGTCTCACGCAGACGCTGCGCCGTGTCCTGATCGGCGCCGACCGTAACTGATTGCTCGCGCGCTCAGCGCCCATCAGTGGCGATCTGACGATCGTAGTTCTGCACGAGCTTCATCATCCACATGTACGCGCGCGGGTCCATCCGGAACAGCCGCGCCAGCGCTGCGTGGTTCCCCTGCGTGTGTTGCAACCCGCGACTCAGAAGAGATCGAATGTCCTGGCGCGTCAAATCGTGCGAGGCGTACGGCCCTTGCACAACCGCACGGAAGGGTTCACGGGCGACCGTCAGCCGGCGAAAGAGATCGGTCGCACGTCGATCATCAGGTTCCGGGAGTGCGGACTCTTCGGAGGCGCCGCGCGGCGTCGCCGGGATGATCTCTCGCGAGATATCGGCAGTGTCGAGCGTCTGTCCGGCCTGGCGGACGACTATTCGCTCGGCCACATTTCTCAATTCACGGACGTTACCTGGCCAGCGGTGCTGCACGATCGCCTCCACTGCGCCAGCCGTCAAGGTCGGCAACGGGCGCTGGTAACTGCGGCTGCACTCGTCCATGAAATGCGCCAGCAGCACGGGAATGTCCTCGCGGCGTTCGTGGAGCGCTGTGGTCTGCAGATGCAGCACATTGAGGCGGTAAAACAGATCGAGGCGAAACTCCTTGGCCACAACGCTCTTGGCGAGGTCGCGATTGGTGGCCGCGATCAAACGAACGTCGACGCACGTGGTCGAGTGGCCGCCAATCCGCTGGACCTCACCACTATCGAGAAATCGAAGCAACATGGCCTGCATCCGGGCACTCGTCTCGCCGACTTCGTCGAGAAGCACGGATCCGCCGTGTGCTCGCGTGAACAGCCCGTCGCAGGCTCGCTCAGCGCCAGTGAAGCTTCCCCGCTCATGCCCGAACAACTCTGATTCCAGCAGAGACTCGGGAATACCCGCACAGTTGACGGCCATCAGCTGTTGGCCGGCACGCACGCTTTGCGCGTGCACCAGCTGAGCGACGACTTCCTTGCCGGTTCCCGTGTCACCGGTAATCAGAACCCTGGCGTCTGAGGCGCCGGCCACGGCGACTGCGTGCCGCAGGCGTCGGATGGCCTCGCTGGTTCCCATGAGTACCGGAGCGACATCGCGCATGACGTTTTGAGGACCCGAGACCGATGCGTCGATGACGTTCCGCCGTCCCTGGGGGGAATGATCGTGCGTGTCAAGATCGGGCGCGTCTGTTCCAAATTGCACAACGATCGACTGGATGTGCAAAAAGCAACAGACGCTCCCGCCGTGCTGGTACACTCTGTGTCACGTGTCTCGATCCACATCCCGCACCATGACTATTGCACTCGCAATGGTCGGCGTCGTGGTCGTCTCCGACCCGACGTGCTTGGACGCGCAGTCATTTCCACAGCCCCAAGGTTCGGCTCCGCACAGCTCCAACGTCGAGGCCGCCCAGCGAGAGTTCTATAACGCGCGGTACGAGTCAGCGGCGCGGATGACACTCGAGGTCTGTGCCGCCGAGCTGAGCGCGCTGGCCGCGTGCGAGTTACGAACAGCCGCATTGCTCTTCCAGATCCGGGCGCACCTGGCGACGCCGGGCGACAAGGACGTGGCGTGGAAGCAATGTGCGGCGTGCCCCGACCTCCTGTCCGCCTTCAAGGTGGCGCTGGCTCACGGCCAGAAGGCCGCGCGGGCCAGACTTCTGGAGCGCCCGACCGACGACGAGACGCTGTTCCTGCTCGGAAAACTCGATCTGAATTACGTCTGGCTGCAGCTGGGGACGCTCGGTCACAAGACCGGTTGGGATGAGTACTGGGAAGCGCGGCGGTCGCTCGACACCGTCCTCGAGCGCCAACCGGCCCACGTGAGAGCGCGGGTCGCACGTGGCTGGATCGACTACATCGTCGCGACGAAAATGCCGAGAGGCACGCGCTGGCTCCTCGGCGGTGGCAGTCGGAAGCGAGGACTGCTGGCGATTCGCGAGGCGGCCGGTGCCGAAGCGGACTTCTTCACGAAAACCGAAGCGCGTTTCGCACTCTGGGACATGCAGGTCCGTGAACGCGACACACCAGGTGCGATCGCCACCGCGGATCTCCTCATACGGGATTTTCCGGACAACCAGGAACTGAAGCGATTCATCGCGATTCATCGCCCCTCCGGTGGCGCCTGAGTCCACCCAGGCAGCGCCCCCCAAATACCGCGTGAACTGATCGTCTCTTGACGGGCTGATTCGATCCGTGTTTGCATACCTAACTAGTTAGGCCTATCTAGCTAGGCTTCAGAACCGGAGTGCACATGGCCGCCGCCAAGAACGACATCCTGCAAGGCACGCTGACATTGCTCGTCCTGAAGACGCTGGCGTCGAACAAGCGTTTGCACGGCTACGCCATCACGACGCACGTGCAGCGGGTCTCAGGTGATCTCCTGCGCGTCGAGGAAGGCTCGCTCTACCCCGCCCTGCACCGCATGGAGCAGCAGGGCTGGCTGAAAGCCGAGTGGGGCGTGACCGAGAAGAACCGTGAGGCGCGCTTTTACTCGGTCACCGCGAAGGGCCGCAGGCAGCTCGCGGTTGAGGAGGACAGCTGGGCGCGCTTCACCGAAGGTGTCGGCCGCGTGCTCCGCTACGTCTAACGGAACGGAAGGACGGCCGCCATGCCCTGGCTTCGACGCTTCGTCAACACCATCCGCTCATCGCGCCTACAGCGCGACATCGATCGCGAGATCGCATTTCACATCAGCGAACGCGAAGAGGAGCTGCGCGCGAACGGGCTCACGGCGGATGAGGCGCGGCGGCGGGCTCGTCTGCAATTTGGCAACGCCGCGGTGCAACGCGAGCGCACCCGCGACGTGGACACGGCCGCTCTTGTCGATGCGCTGCTCCGGAACGTTCGCCTGGCGCTGCGCGGCATGCGCCGAGCGCCGGGCTTCAGCGCTGCGGTCGTGCTGACCCTGGCGCTGGGGATCGGCGCCAACAGCGCCGTGTTCTCCGCGATTGATGCGGTGCTTCTCCGGCCACTCCCCTTTCCCGATAGTGATCGACTCGTCCAGCTGACACAGACCCAGCCCGCGGCCGGCGAGACGCACGTCGCACCCATTCGGCTGCGGGACTGGAACCGCCTGAACTCCACGTTCGAGGGCATTGCCGGCTACTTCACGTCAGATGTCGTGGACACCAGCGGCGGGCTCCCCGAGCGAGTTCTTACCTTGCGGGTGACTCACGGATTCTTCGACGTACTGGGTGTACGACCGGCCATCGGTCGAACGTTCACCGCCGAAGAACATCTCTACGCCTACAAGGGCCCCGAAGCGGTGATCGTCAGCGATCGGCGCTGGCGCAGCCTGAGTTCCGATCGCCAGGTGCTCGATCAGCCAATGCGTCTCGGCAACGCGTCCATCGCCACCATTGGTGTGATGCCGTCGTCATTTCGATTTCCGGCAGCAGATGTGGGTGTCTGGACCGCCGACGAGGACGACGCACCGTGGGGGCAGCTGAGGACGCAGACGTGGTACACCGGTATCGGCAGGCTGAAACCCGGCGTCACGATCGAGCAGGCTCGCGCCGATCTCGAGCGTGTGCAGGCCTCACTGGCGACGCAGTATCCGGACACAGACCGGCAGATCGGGGTCCGTCTCGTGCCGCTGAAAGAGACGGTCGTCGGCGGCACGCGCCCGTCGCTGTGGATTCTATTCGGGGCCGTATCCCTACTGCTTCTGATTGCCTGCACGAACATCGCCGCGCTGTTGCTCTCGCGCGCGACGCGACGCGAACAGGACATCATCGTCCGCTACTCGCTCGGCGGATCACGAGCGTCGGTCGCCGCGCAGCTGCTCACCGAGGCCGGTGTGCTGGCATTCATCGGTGCCGCGGTCGGTCTGGCGGTCGCGGTCGTTGCCACGCGCGCGCTGAGACTGCTTGCACCCGAACTCCCTCGCGTCGGCGAGATCGCCATTGACGTCCGCATCCTGCTCTACACCATGGCCTGCACCGTGGTTGTGGCGATCGTGTGCGGCCTTTTTCCAGCGCTCCGGAGCACGCATCGCATGGGCGTCACTCCGGCATCGACGCGAACGACGACATCCGCGCGTCAGTCATTACAGTGGCTACTGGTCAGTGTGCAGATCGCACTGTCGGTGACGCTACTCGCCGGCGCCGGCCTGCTGATCAGAAGTATCGATGCCATGAGTCGCGCCGATACCGGCTTCGATGCTGAACGCGTGTTGACACTGCGCGTCAGCGGCCAGTACGGCTTCGAGACCAACGACGCCACCGTTCAACGCATCAATCGTCTGCTCGATGGGCTGGCGACCTACCCCGACATTGAGAGCGCCGCTGTGACCTCACGGTTGCCGGGCATCCGTGAGCAGCAAGAGCAGGAGTTCGTGCTGGCCGACGTCGCAGCCGGGCCGTCTGCCCGTGTCGTGGCGGCCAACGTCATCGTGACGCCCGACTACTTCAGGACGCTTCGCATACCGTTGCTGACGGGCGACGTGTGCCGCCGCTCTCCCGATGCCGGTGGCGTCCAGACGGCAACCACCGAGACCATGGTGAACCGGCGCTTCGTCGAGCGTTTCCTCGGGGGGCGATCGGCGCTCGGGGTGCACGTGACTGGCGGCCTCGACACATTGGTCAAGAACCGCCATGTCTTCGCCGCTGCGCCCTCGCGAATCGTCGGCGTTGTCGGCGATGCGCGTGAAGATGGCCAGGACAGAGAACCCGTCCCCACTGTCTACACGTGCTTCAGCGCTCCCCATCCTGCGCCGTGGTATGTGATTCGCACCGCGCGCCATCCGGCTGCCGCGGCGGCCTCCGTGCGCCGAGCGATTAATGCGCTCGAGCCGTCTCGTTCCGTTTATGACAGTGCCCCGCTGGAGTCGCGAATCGACGGAGCCTACGCGCACAATCGACTCCGCACGTGGCTGCTCTCGCTCTTTGCGATGACGGCACTGGGCCTGGTGTGCGCGGGTGTCTATGGCACCCTCAGCTACACGGTGAGTCTCAGGCGTCGTGAGGTCGCGCTGCGACTCGCACTCGGCGCGTTGCGCCGGACCGTCGTGCAGCAACTGATCGCCACCAGCCTGCGCATCGTCTGCCTCGCCGCCGCATGCGGGCTCGTGCTGGCACTGCTGTTCACACGCAGCCTGTCGACGATGCTCTATGGGGTCACGCCGACCGACCCGCCAACGCTCGCGGGTGTCATTGTCCTCGTGGTGTTGGTCGCCGGCCTGGCGGCGGTGATTCCTGCGACGCGTGCAGCGTTCATCCAGCCGATGCGCGCTCTTCGTGAGGAGTGACCGATGTTCTGGAATCGCCTCGTCAACGTGTTTCGCTCACGTCGCATCGACCGCGACATCCAGCGTGAGGTCGAGTTCCATATCAACGAACGCGCGGAGCAGCTCCATGCCGAGGGTATGCCCCTCGGACAGGCGCGCGACACTGCTCGCAGGCATTTCGGGAATGCCCTGCGGATCCGCGAGGATACGCATCGTGTCAACAGCATCGGGTGGATGGAGCAGCTGCTCCAGGAGCTGCGCTTCGCGATGCGCGTGTTCCGCAAGAGTCCGACCTTCGCGGCAACCGCGGTCCTCACGCTCGGTCTCGGCATCGGCGCCACGGCCGCGGTCTTCAGCGTGGTCAATGCCGTGTTAATTCGTCCGCTGCCATATCCAGATCAGGATCAGCTGATTGGCATCTGGCACTCCGCGCAGTTCCAGGCCATGACGTCCCGCAACGTGCGACTGTCCTCGACGATGTACCTCACCTATCGCGAGCACAATCGAACGTTTGCCGAGTTCGGCCTCTGGCGGCCCGGCGCGGCCACCGTGACTGGCGTCGGCGACCCGGAGCAGGTGCGAACGATCGTCGTCACCCACGAAACGCTCCGCGCCCTCGGCGTTCGGCCGGCGCTCGGGCGATGGTTTTCGGCAGTGGACGATACCTACGGTACGGCCGAGACCGTGATGCTGACCGACGGCTACTGGCAACGCCGGTTCGGTGGCGATGCCGGGATCATCGGGCGTGTCGTGACCATCGACGCGAGGCCGCGCGAGGTGATTGGCGTCATGCCGCGGACGTTCCGTTTTCTCAATGCCGAGGCCGACATCCTCCTTCCGCAGCGTTTCGACCCGGCGCAGCTGCTGCCGAACGATGTTCATACCTACATTGGCATTGCCCGACTGAAACCTGGGGAGTCGCTCGCACAAGCCACAGCCGACGTCGCGCGCATGCTGCCGCTCTGGATCGCCGAACGTGGCACGAACCGCTCAGTGCTGACCGCCGCACGATTCGGTCCTGCCCTGCGACCAGTCAAAGAGGACGTCGTCGGCGACATCGGTCCGGTGCTCTGGGTACTGATGGGCACCATTGGCCTGGTGCTGTTAATCGCTTGCGCCAACGTCGCCAACCTTCTCCTGGTCCGGGCCGAGGGCCGGCGGCAGGAACTGACCGTTCGCGCGGCACTCGGTGCGGGCTGGCGCCACATCGCACAACACTTGCTCGCCGAAAGCGTCGTGCTTGGTGTCGTCGGAGGCGCGCTCGGACTCGGCGTGGCGTACGCCGGACTTCAACTGCTGATTGCGATCGGGCCGGCGAACCTGCCCCGAGTCTCGGAGATCTCGATCGACGCACGCGTGCTGGCGTTCACGATTGTCCTATCGGTCGCATCCGCGCTGCTCTTCGGTCTGATGCCGGCTCTGAAATTTGCCAGGCCGAGGCGCAGTCTGGCTCTGGGGATGATCTCAGGGAGCCGGAACGTCGGTGACAGTCCAACGCGACAGCGTACGCAGCACGCGCTGGTTATCGTGCAAGTCGGCCTCGCCGTCGTGCTCCTGGTGGCATCCGGTCTGATGATTCGGACGTTCCTGGCACTGAGGGACGTCGAGCCCGGTTTTACGGCACCGTCGCAGGTGCAGACGATGCGCCTCTCGATCTCGCAGCCGGAGGTTCCTGATCCCGAGCGTGTCGTGCGGATGCAGCAGGACATCCTGAATGGACTCGCCGGACTTCCTGGAGTCACCGCCGTCTCGTTCGCGTCCGCGCTGCCGATGGAGTCGGAGTTCGAGAACACCATGGCTGTGACCGCCGAGGGCGATGCGGACACGCAGGGCATACCGCCGATGCGCCGCTCGAAGAATGTCGCCCCCGGCTTCTTCGCGACACTCGGAATCCCGTTGATGGCCGGTCGCGACTTCACGTGGACCGACGTCGTTGATCGCCGGCCGGTGGTCGTCGTCTCGGCCACCATGGCCCGCGAGCTGTGGGGTGAACCCGCGTCGGCGATTGGCAAACGAGTTCGGATCGGGCGTGTCGGACCCTGGAACGAGGTGATTGGCGTGGCCGGTGACGTGCACGACAGCGGCGTCGAGCAGGCTCCACCGGCCATCGTGTACTGGCGCGCCGGCATACAAGGCGCGCTCAGCGCAACAGGACCGACGTTCATTCCTCGCGACGTGACGTTTGCCATCCGCAGCAGCCGCACCGGGACCGACGCGTTCATCACGCAGATCGCGCAAGCGATCTGGGCGACCGATCCGAACCTGCCGTTGGCTCGCGTCCAGACGATGGGCGAGATTTACGACCGGTCCATGTCGCGTGCGTCGTTCGCGCTGGTCATGCTCGCCATCGCCGGAGTGATGGCGCTGACGCTCGGCATGGTCGGAGTCTACGGCGTGATCTCGTACGCCGTGTCGCGCCGGCGTCGTGAGATTGGTGTTCGGCTGGCGCTCGGTGCCGCAAGAAGCGGAATCCTGCGACAGTTCCTAGGACAGAGTGTTCGTGTCACTGCCGTCGCGTGCCTGTGCGGTCTGGCACTGTCACTGGCACTCACTCGCGTGATGTCAGGTCTGCTCTACGGCGTATCGCCGTCTGATACGACGACGCTGGTGGGCGTGGTGGTGGTCGTTCTGCTTGTCGCGACGCTCGCCGCGATGATCCCTGCCACACGTGCGGCGTTGATTCAGCCGATGCGCACGCTGCGCGAGGAGTGACCGGCGAGCAGTCGTCGCAAGCGGCGGCGCGCCGTACACAAGCGGCCTTTCGAGGTGCCGACCGGGATGCCCAGGCGTCGCGCGATCTCCGGGTGCGTGTAGCCCATCACGTCGTACATCACGCACACTTCACGCTCGTGGGAGTCGAGCGACTCCAGCGCCGCACGCAGCGCGTGGCGATCGATCAGCCGGTGCCACTGTCGGCCCCGCGGCCTGCCGTGCGCCTCGTCCAGGGCGACGTGAACCCCGCGGCGTTGCCGATACCGTCGGACATCGAGACAGGCGTTCACCAGGATGCGGTGGATCCAGGTCGTCGGAGCCGCATCCCCGCGGAATCTGTTGCTATGCGCGATAGCACGGAGATAGGCCTCCTGCACCAGATCATCGACATCCTCGCGTCGGACGAACCGTGCCGCGACGCTGCGCAGCTGGCCGTAGGAGTGGACGTATGTATCGGCGAGCGGTTCAGGCATGTCATCTCGTAATTCCACTCAGGCTCGCGAAAGGTTCCATTTGTTTGCCGTTCGCTTACGATCCAGAGCTGTCATGCCCACCGCTCCCGTCACACACACAATCGGCACGTTCTGTTTCGCCGAGCTCGTCTCGCCCACTCCCGACTCAGCGCTTCAGTTCTACGGCGATCTCTTCGGGTGGACCGTGGAGGAAGTGCCAGGCCCGTCTCACCCCTATTGGTTATTCCAGATCGAAGGACACGTTGTTGCCGGGCTGCGGCCGATCCCGCGTGGCCGCCAGCGATGGATTCCGTACGTCGCCGTCGAACGGGTTGACGAGGCCATCGCGCAGGCCGAACGTCTCGGCGCGCGGCTTGGCGACGCGCCGTTCGACGTCTCTGGCGCAGCCCGCATGGCCACCATCGTCGACCCGCACGAGCGCCTCGTCGGCGTGTGGGAAGCCAACGGACGCAGCGGCGCCGAGCGCCAGGAACTCCCGGGATCGATGTGGTGGGTCGAGATGCTGGCGCATGACGTGACCGGAGCGACGTCTTTCTACTCGCGGTTGTTCGGATGGAAGGCCAGCGAGCGTCCGCTGCAGCACCTGACGCACGGCTACACCGTCTATTCGGTCGGCAACGAATCCGTTGGCGGCGCGATCAAGATCCAGCAGAACTGGGGCATGGTTCCCGAGCGCTGGCAGGTGCTGTTTGCGGTGACGGATCTCGATCGCATCATCGATCAGACACACGGCCTCGGCGGTTCAGACGACCTTCCGCCGATCGACATTCCGAATGTGGGGAAATGCGCGGCGCTGCTCGACGACCGCCGCGGCCTGTTCTTCGTGATGCAACCACAGAGGGCCGGCTGACGACCTCGGCCGAGGCTACGGTGGTCCGCCGTAGCTTCAGGCGAAGGCGGAAGCCCGCCCCCTCATGGCCACGCTACTGTGCGCCCCGCCCCGCGGCGGGAGTGCCGCCCGCAGGCGCCGGCTGATTGATCACCGCGCCGTCCCAATGTTCGACCAGCTTGCCATTGCGCACGCGGAAGGTGTCGAAGGTGAACACCTCATAGAACGCTCCCGGCGGCGCCGTGGGATCTTGTCGATTATTCCTGTGGATGACCGTCACGAGATCGCATTCGGCCATCACGATCTCGAGGGGATTCCCTGCCGGCGGCTGAGGACCCGTGGCCGCCGGTGCCTGACCGCGGCCCGCGCCTCCGCCCGGACCTCCCTGCCGCGGACCACCGAACCGGGACTTGAAATATTCGTAGTCGCTGAGCCCTGCTTCCTTGCCGCCCTTGAGGAACGCCGGGTTGTGCTGCTTGTAAGTCGGATCGGCGAGCGCCACGCGATCGGCGTTGGGCGCAAAGAACGCCATCGCCGCTTTCTTGTTGGCCTCGAGCTGCGCCGGAGTCGCCGTGCACCCGGCTGCCGGCGCAACGACTCCCTGCGCGAATACCTGTCCCGCCGACAGAACGACACCCGCCGCCACGATCACCGCCACGTAGAACGCTCGCATCGGGACCTCCTTGAGGGGGCATTGTAGTCGTTAAAGGAAATTGAAACGCAGGGCTCGCGGAGGCCGCAGAGGCATTTCTTACCCTGGTGTCGGCAGGACTGAAGTTTGAAACACAGAAGGAACTGCCGCTTCTCTATCAGGGCGTGAAGATCGATTGCGCTTATCGAGCTGACCTGATCGTTAATGAGACTGTGATCGTCGAGGTCAAAGCTATCGAGTCACTCGCACCCATCCATCGGCGCCAGCTCCTCACCTATCTCCGCATCGCGGACTGCCCAGTAGGTCTTCTACTG
>Ga0111538_10008335_pt1 | contig 13920 bp, 15 predicted proteins | sample SoiMethybrSBSTD1_FD_79669 | JGI IMG/M metagenome (GOLD analysis project Ga0111538, IMG submission 79669) | Bulk soil microbial communities from a Populus tree surrounding site in Tennessee, USA - Soil MetaG P. TD hybrid SBSTD1 (version 2)... | ecosystem: Environmental > Terrestrial > Soil >...
GAGCAGGGCGAGATCGTCGCCGGCCTTCGCGAGCGGTTTCAGCACGTGGTGATCGACGACAAGGGCGACGTCTTCAACAACGACCTGACCCAGGCGCTCGAGCTCGGCTTCCTACTCGAGCTGGCCGAGTGCATGGTCGTCTGCGGCCTCGCGCGCAAGGAGAGCCGCGGTGCCCACGCCCGGCCGTACGACTACCCCGACCGCGACGACGAGAACTACATGCGCCACACGATCGTCCGCTGGCGCGAGGGACCGGTGCTGGACTGGAAGCCGGTGACGGTGACGAAATGGGAGCCGATGGAGCGGACGTACTGATGCAGGTGGCTCTCAAGATCTGGCGCTACGACCCGGACAGTGGCGACCGGGACCTGCGCGACTACGAGGTCGACGCGCCTGAGTGGGTGACCCTGCTCGACGTGCTCGACCTGATCAAGGACCAGGTCGACGGCACGCTCGCCTATCGCAAGAGCTGCCGGATGATGATCTGCGGCTCCTGCGGAATGCGCATGGACGGGCGCGCCGTGCTCGCATGCAAGGAGCGGATGAGGCCGATCGTCGACCGCGGCCACGTGCCCGTCATCTCGGCGATGGGGAACCTGCCGATCGTCAAGGACCTCGTCGTCGACATGGACCCGTTCTGGTCGAAGATCCGTCGGATGAAGCCGTGGCTCGACCCCGGCTACGACGAGCCGAGCGAGAAGGAGCGAATCGTCTCTCAGCAGCAGATGAACGTGATCCACAAGGAGGCGCTCTGCATCATGTGTGGCTGCTGCGTCTCCGAGTGCAACTCGATGGAGGCCGATCCGGAGTTCTTCGGGCCGGCGGCGCTGGCGAAGGGCTTTCGCTTCGTCGGCGACGCGCGCGACCAAACGGCGGTCGAACGGCTCGAGGACTACAACGACGAGCACGGCATCTGGGACTGCACCCGCTGTTACTTCTGCAATGAGCGCTGCCCGAAGGGCGTCGATCCGCGCGACGCGATCGCGAAGCTCGGCGCCGAGTCGGTCAAGGAGGGGATCGACCGCGACATGGGGGCGAAGCACGCCAAGTGGTTCGTCAAGTCGGCGGAGACGACCGGCTGGCTCCGCGAGACCGAGCTCGTCCCGAAGACGCAGGGCATCGTCTCCGCGGTCAAACAGACGAAGTTCGCGATCGGCCTCGCCAAGCACGGAAAGGTGCCGCCTCCGGGGCCCGTGCATGTCGCGGCCGATGTCGGCGAGTCACGTGCTCTCCGCAACCTCGTCCGCGAGCAGGGGCGCGACGGAGCGCTCGGCATCGTGCAAGGCGAGCGTGCGCTCGCCCGGATCGAGCGCACAGACGAGGGCTCGGCGCGCCGCGACGTGCCCGAGGTGACGCCGAACGAGGAACCGCCGCCCGCCGAAGGATGACCAAGGTCGCGTACTACAAAGGCTGCCTGGCCTCGCTGTCGGCGAAGGAGCTCGACACCTCCACCCAGGCGCTGGCGCCGAAGCTCGGGCTGGAGCTCGACGAGCTCGAGTCCGTGACCTGCTGCGGCGCCGGCGACATCCACGAGGCGGAGCCCGACTACTACCTGCACTTGAACGCGCGCATCCTCGCGTACGGCGCGGCCACGGGCGCCGAGACGCTGATGACGATCTGCAACGTCTGCACGCTGAATCTGCGCCAGGCGAACTTCCAGCTCCTCAACGACCCGGAGCTCCGGGCGCGTGTGAACGACAACCTCGCCACCGTCGGCGTGCCGCCGTACGAGCAGGACATCGAGGTCAAGCACCTGCTCTGGCTGATCGTCGAGGACGACGGCGCCAAGCGGCTGCGGGAGGTCGCCCACAGAGGTTTGAAAGGGCTGAAGGTCGCCCCCTTCTACGGCTGCCAGATCCTGCGACCGTCGAAGCTGCTCGGCTTCGAAGACCCCGACCGGCCCTGGTCGCTCGAGACGATCATCGAGGCTTGCGGCGGCGAGGCGATCGACTACCCGGCGAAGATCAAGTGCTGCGGCTTCCCGATCATCCAGGCCCGCGAAGAGGTCGCGATGGGGGAGCTGATCCAGCCGATCGAACAGGCCTCCGAGGCCGGCGCGGACGCGATGGTGACGCCGTGTCCGCTCTGCCATCTCTCGCTCGACGCCTGGCAGTCGAAGCTCAAGGCAGCGACCGGCCACGACTTCAACATGCCGATCCTCCACCTCTCGCAGCTCGTCGGAGTCGCGGCCGGGCTGGAGGAGTCCGAGCTGAAGTTCAAGCGGCACGTGGTCTCGGTCGACCCTGTGGTCGAGAAGCTCGAGGTCTGAGCGTTCCTCGGCCTGCTCAGGCCGAAACTACAGTGTCGCAGCGTGGTGACCGCGATCGCGATCGTGGCCGCGATCGTCGTGGCCGGGCTTGCCTGGGGGCACTTCGAGGCGGGCTGGGTGCGGCTCGAAGAGCTGGATTGCCCGGTCGACCAGCTGCCGGCCGAGCTCGCCGGCCTCCGCATCGCACACCTTTCGGACTTCCACCTCGGCTTCCCGTCCCGCGGCGGCCACGCTGTGCGCCGAGCGGTCGACTGGGTCGCCGCAGAGAAGCCTGACCTCGTGCTCGTCTCAGGCGACCTGCTCTCCCGTCGGCGCGGGGAGCCGGAGCTGCGAGAGCTTCTGGCGCGCCTTCCCAACTGCTACGTGGTGCTCGGCAACCACGACTTCGCCGAGACGAAGGACCCGTTCGCCGGCCGCTCGCCGGTTGGCGATCTCGAGCCGGCGACGCTGCTCCTCGACGAGGCCGTTTCGGTGGAGCTACGCGGCCGGCGCGTTCAGATCGTCGGCGTCGATCCGCGCACCTACCGGCGAGGGCTGTCCCATCCGGCCCGGCTGGCCGATCCGGAGGCGGCGCTCCGGATCCTCCTCTGCCACTTCCCCAATGTCGTCGACCGGCTGCCGCCTGGCTCGTTCGACCTCGTCGTTTCGGGCCACCTGCACGCGGGCCAGATCACGGTTCCGCTCCCGGGCCGCCGGATTCCGCTCGCGCACCCGCGCTGGCGCTACTTCCACGGCCTCTACCGCCGGGACGGCATGACGCTCCATGTTTCCGCCGGCCTCGGCACGACGTTCGTCCCGTTCCGCGTCCTGGCCCGGCCGGAAGCGACGGAGCTCAGGATCGTACAATCGGCGTAGTGGCCGGCCGGGCGAGCATCTCGAGCGAGGTTCTCGCGCGCTATGCCGCCGACGCCGCGCGGGAGATCGAAGGCGTGCGCGGACTGGTCGCCAGCCAGCTGCACCGCCATCGCGGCGTTCGCGTGAGCGGCGAGGACGGCGCCGTCACGGTCGAGCTGCACCTCGACGTGGACTGGGGGGCGGAGCTGCCGACGCTGGGGCAGGAGGTGCAGCAGCGCGTGCTCGACTACCTCGAGAGGATGGCCGGCTCGCGCCCGGCGGCGGTCAACGTCGTCATCGACGCCGTCGGCCCGGCGCGATGACCACGCGGATCCAAGGGCTGACGAGGCTGACCCTCGAGGAAGCGCCGATCGTCTGCCACAGCTGCGTCTGGTGGCAGTCGAAGACGGGCAGGCGGGCGAACAAGGACCGCTGGATCGAGCGGGCCGAGAGCGACTTCGGACCCTGGGGCTCGGTCTACTACGACGACGACAGGCGGGTGATCGGCTTCATGCAGTACGGGCCGGCGCAGTTCTTCCCACGCGCGGCGGAGGTGCCTGCCGGCCCGCCCTCGGAGGACGCAGTGCTCGTCACGTGCGCGTACCTGGTCGACCGCACGAGCCCGTGGGTGCTGCAGTCGCTATTCCTCGCAGCGATCGGCGAGGCGAGGGACAAGGGCGCGAAGGCGCTCGAGACCTTCGCCTATCGCTACCCGGAGGGCGAGTCGCAGTACGAGCGTTTTCAGGTGCACAAGACGATCTTCCCGCGCGACTTCCTCTCGGACTTCGGCTTCCGGACCGTGCGGACGTCAGGGCCGGTCGAGCTCGTCAGGCTCGAGTTCGGCGGCTTGATCCCCGTCGCCGAGGGGAAGCGCGCGAAGGTGCTCCGGCTCGTGCGTGAGGCCTTTTCGCCGGCGCCGGTGCCGCAGCGGCCGTAGGTTCTAGACCTGGGGCGTTCGCCGCCAGCCGGAGCGGATGCAGGATCCGGCGGCGACGTTGAGGATGATCGGACACTTGATCTCGGCCGCGAGCCCGCGCATGAGCGCCTCGTCGGTCGGATCGGCGACCGCGATCACGAGTCCGCCCTCCGGCGTGAACCTGACCGGCAGCGCCCGCAACGTTTCGCCGAGCGCCCGCGGTACCATCGCGGCCGCGTATCGGTCGACGTCGACGGCCGGCAGGTTCAAGTACGGCACGCCGGCCTGCTCGGCGAGCACGCGCGCGAGATCCTCCTCGAACACGAAGCCGAGCCGAACGAGGGTCTCGCCGAGCAGCTCGCCCTCGGCACGTTCCGCGAGGGCCCTATCGAGCTGCTCTGACGTGACAAAGCCCTTGTCGAGCAGGATCGAGCCGAGCTGGGGGCGGACCTCGCGGTCGAAGAAGGTGTGGTCGAGCCTGGCCGCAGTCATGCCTGGTCTTTAATCGTCCGTCGCGCCGCTTCCTTGAGCGCGCAACGGGTGACGATCTATTTGAGGATCAGGCTGCGACCGCGCGCGCGGCCAGCACGATCTCGGCGATCTGGATCGCGTTCAGGGCGGCGCCCTTGCGCAGGTTGTCGCAGGCGAGGAAGAGCGTCAGCCCGTTCCCGTCCGCTGCCCGATCGGGCCGGATCCGCCCGACCAGCACCTCGTCGGCCCCGGCGGCCTCGCGCGGGTTCGGGAAATCGACCAGGCGAACGCTCGGCGCCTCCGCGAGCAGGCGCTCCGCCTGCTCGGGTGAGAGCGCCTCGACGGTCTCGATCCAGATCGACTCGGCGTGGCCGACCATGACCGGAACGCGTACGCAGGTCGCGCTGATGGGAAGCTCGGGCATCTCCATGATCTTCCGCGACTCGTCGCGGATCTTCGTCTCCTCGTCGAACTCCTCGCCGTCGAACTCCCAGTCGCCCTCGAGGTTCCCCTCGGCGGGGTCCTGGGCACGCAGACGCGCCATGCTCTCGGTGCCGGCACCGGACCTCGCCTGGTAGGTCGACAGCCTGACCCGCGCGATCCCCGCGGCCTCGTGGAGCGGCTTCAGGACGCAGGTCAGCGGGATCGAGGAGCAGTTCGGGTTGGCGACGATCCCGTCGTGCTCGAGCGCACGGTCCCCGTTCACCTCGGGGACGACGAGCGGAACCCCGTCGGCGAGACGGTAGGCGGAGGACTTGTCGATGACGATCGCACCCCCGCGGACGGCGTGGGGGACGAGCTCGCGGCTGCCGGCCGTGCCGATCGCGAAGAGGCAGACGTCGAGGTCGCCCGCGACGAGTGCGTCAGGGGTCGCCTCCTCGACGGTGAGGCCGTCCACTTCCTTGCCTGCCGAGCGATCGCTCGCGAATCCGCGGACGTTCGTGTAGCCGCGCTCGCGCAGCAGCTCGAGCGCGACCCGGCCGACCGCGCCGGTCGCGCCGACGACACCAATTGCTACGCCGCGATCCACGCGGCCATTGTGCCTGCCTTCAAGCGCGCTCGTTCCGGACGAGGTCCTCATAGGTGCCCCGTTCGCGGCTGATCCGCCAGGCTCCTTGCTCGAGCACCACCTCCGCGCAGAGCGGTCGGGCGTTGTACGCCGAGGACATGACTCGCCCGTAGGCGCCGGCGAGGCCGATCGCGAGCAGGTCGCCGCGGCGCGGGAGCGGCAGCGTGCGGGCGAGGGCCAGGAAGTCGCTGCTCTCGCAGAGCGGGCCGACTAGGTCAACCGACGCCTGCTCGCGTTTGTGGGGCCCGTTTTCGCCGAGGAGTGAGACCGGGTGCTCGGCGCCGTAGAGAACGGGCCGAAGCAGGTCGTTCATGCCGCCGTCGCAGACGACGATGGTCTTGTCTCCGGGCTGTTTCACGTGCAGGACGCGCGTGACGAAGGTCCCGACCGGGCCGACCAGGTGCCGGCCCGGCTCGAGGATCAGCGTCGCATCGAGCTGGTGAGCGATCTCCGCGAGCGCTCGCGCGTAAGCGCGGAAGTCCGGTGGCGGGCCGCCGTCGTAGGGAATGCCCAGACCGCCGCCGGCGTCGAAGTCACGGAGCCGGACCCCGGCTTGCGTCAGCTCGCGCCAGAGCTCGGCCGCGCGTCCGGCCGCGACGAGCACGGGCTCGGCGTCGAGGAGCTGAGAGCCCACGTGAAACGAGATCCCGACCGGCTCCAGCGCGTCGTCCGCAGCGGCTCGGCGAAGCGCCTCCGCCGCCTGGTCGCGCTCGAGCCCGAACTTGCTGCCAGCACGGCCCGTGGCGAGGTAGTCGTGGCCGCCGCCTTCGACGCCGGGGTTCAGCCGGACGGAAACTGGCGCCGTCCGGCCGAGCGTGCGTGCCGCGGCGGCGATGTCTTCGAGCTCCTCGATCGTCTCGACGTTGAGGGAGCGGATGCCCGCGTCGACGGCCGCGCGAATCTCGTCCTCGCGCTTCCCGACGCCCGAGAACGCGATCTTGCCCGGAGCGATGCCGGCCTTCCGAGCCTTGGCGAGCTCGCCGCCGGAGACGACGTCGGCGCCGAGCTCCTCGGCCGCGACGACCTCGAGCAGTGCGAGCGCGTCGTTGGCCTTGACCGCGTAGCAGGTCAGGTGCGGGGCGTTTCCGAGCTCCGCCTCGAAGGCGCGGATTCGCTCGCGGAATGCATCGAGGTCGTACGCGTAGAACGGCGTCCCGACCTCGGCCGCGATTTCGGCAAGGTCGCTCAGGGCTCGACGTGTTCGCGCTCGGCGCCGGCCGCGGCGAGGTCGAACGCCTCGTGGAGCGCGAGCACCGTCCGCTCGGCGTCGTCACGGTCGACGAAGAAGGAGATCTTGATCGGCGAGGTGACGATGAAGCGCGGGTCGGCGCCGATCTCCCGCAGGGTCGCGAAGGTTCGGGCGGCAACCCCGGGGTGGCTCTTCATCCCGGCGCCGATCAGGCTGATCTTGGCGAGCCCTTCGATCCGCTCGCGCACGGCGCCGGCGCTGTCGAGGGCCGCCGCGGCGTCGCGCTCGTCGGCGAGCGGCGCCGAGAAGACGATCTCGTCGCCGGTCTGGATGATCGTGTCGACGTTGACGCCCGCCTCGGCGAGCGCGTCGAACAGGTCGGCGCGATCGACCGAGCGAACGCGGTAGACGGCCTCGTCGAAGGTGTGGGCGACGCCGGAGATGATCGCTTTCTCGAGCATCCGTTCGTCTTCTTCGGTGACCCAGGTGCCGTCGTCGTTGCTGAACGTCGAGCGGACGTGCAGCTTGACGCCGTAGTTTCGGGCGACCTCGACCGAGCGTAGCTGAAGAACTTTCGCGCCAGAAGCCGAGAGCTCGAGCATTTCGTCATACGTGACGGCGTGCAGCTTGCGCGCCCCCGCCACGATTCGGGGGTCGGCCGTAAAGACGCCGGCCACGTCGGTGTAGATCTCGCAGTGGTTCGCACCGAGCGCCGCGGCAAGGGCGACGGCGGTCGTGTCGGAGCCTCCGCGGCCGAGCGTGGTGACCTCCTGCGCCGTCGATACGCCCTGGAAGCCGGCGACGAGCACGACCTTCTCCCCGTCGAGCGCCTCGTGGATGCGGCGGGCCCGGACGTCGACGATCTTCGCCTTGCCGTGCGCGGTGTCGGTGACGATCCCGGCCTGACTGCCGGTGAGCGAGATCGCCTCGTGGCCGAGATCGTGGATCGCCATCGCGGCGAGGGCGCACGAGATCCGCTCGCCGACCGAGATCAGCATGTCCAGCTCGCGTGGCTCGGGGGTCGGCGAGATCTCGTACGCAAGCCGGACGAGGTCGTCAGTGGTGTCGCCCATCGCCGACAGGACGGCGACGACGCGAATTCCTTCTGAGCGCGCGGCCACGATGCGGGTTGCGACATCCTTGAGCTTCTGCGGGTCGCCGACCGAGGTGCCGCCGAACTTCATGACCACCGTGCCGGCGCGGGCGCTCGCCTCGCCCGCGACTGCGGGAACGGCCTCGAAGTCGGTCGTCGCCACGGGATGAAGTCTAGGCGGCGCCTTTGGCTTTTCGGGACGGCTCCTGTGGACGAAAAGTCACTCTTGTGCGGTTGCCATGACCGTCTGCGGCAGTCCAGGCGGACAGTCCACTGCGAACCGCCAAAACCGCCGGCCGCGACGCAGCCCCACGCCGTTCCGGTACGAATGCGAAATGCGCTACCGACGCCTCGGCTCCAGCGACCTCCGGGTCTCGGAGATCGCGCTCGGAAGCTGGCTCACGTACGGTCTCGGCGTCGACGACTCGGCGGCCCGCGCCTGCGTCCACAAGGCGTTCGAAGTCGGCATCAACTTCATCGACACCTCGAACGTCTACGGCCGGGGCGCTGCCGAGTCCTTCCTCGGCGACGTGCTCTCGAGCCGCCCGCGCGACTCGTATGTGCTCGCCACGAAGCTCTTCTTCCCGATGGACGACTTCGGCGACAACAAGGGTCTTTCGCGGCAACAGGTCTTCAAGCAGATCGACGACTCGCTGGGCCGTCTGCGTACCGACTACGTCGACCTCTACCAGTGCCACCGCTATGACCCGATGACCCCGCTCGAGGAAACGATGGATGCGCTGACCGAGATCGTGCGGCAGGGCAAGGTGCGACAGATCGGCTTCAGCGAGTGGACGGCCCCGCAGATCCAGGCGTCGCTCGACCTCAGCCCGCCGTCGGAGAAGTTCGTCTCGAGCCAGCCGCAGTACTCGATCCTGTGGCGCATTCCCGAGCGCGAGGTAATCCCGCTCTGCGCGGCGAACGGCATCTCGCAGATCGTCTGGTCGCCGCTCGGCCAGGGCGTCCTGACGGGCAAGTACAAGCCCGGAGAGCCGGCGCCGCCCGGCACGCGCATGGGCAGCGAGACGATGGGTTGGGCGATGGACCGTCTACGCGACGAGGACGTCCTCGAGGCCGTCCAGCGTCTCCGCCCGATCGCTGACGGTCTCGGGATCTCGATGCCCCAGCTCGCGCTCGCGTGGGTGTTGCGTGAGTCGAACGTCGCCGCCGCGATCATAGGCGCGACGAAGCCGGAGCAGGTCGAGGAGAACGCCGGCGCCTCCGGAATCGAGCTCGACGAGGCGACCCTGGCCGCGATCGACGAGGCCGTCGCGGACGTCGCCGTCTACGGACCGGTTTCGGTCTAGATCTCGCGCCGGCCGGTCAGAGCGCGACCCAGGGTCACTTCGTCCGCATACTCGAGGTCGCCGCCGACGGGCAAACCGCTCGCGAGCCGTGTCACGCGCACGCGGCCGCGCAGCCGGTCGGCGAGGAACGCGGCGGTGGCCTCGCCGGTCATGTTCGGGTTCGTCGCGAGCACGACCTCCTCGATCCCGTTGCGCTCGACCCGGCCGAGCAGCTCGTCGATCCGCAGGTGCTCGGGCTCGACGCCGTCCAGCGGGGAGAGCGCACCGCCGAGCACGTGGTAGAGCCCGCGGTACTCGTGCGTCCGCTCGACCGAGATCAGGTCGACCGGCTGCTCGACCACGCAGACGATCGTCCGGTCGCGGCGCGCGTCCTCGCAGATCGAGCAGAGCTCCTCCTCGGTGAGGTTCCCACACTCCTTGCAGAAGCGGACGCGCTCCTTCACGTCCTGCACCGCTGAGGCAAGAGCCAAAGCTTCGTCCTTCGGCGCCCTGAGCAGGTGAAAAGCGAGCCTGTGGGCGGTGCGCGTGCCGACGCCGGGAAGGCGCGTCAGCTGTGCGACGAGGTTGTCGATCGCCGGTGAGACCACCGGCCAATTCTGCCTATGCGGCTGGTCGTCCCGGCCGTGCGCGGCCGCTCAGCCGGAGCTCTCGAGCTCGTCCTCCCGCTCGCGCGCCAGCGCGCGAATGGCGTCGGCGACCTGCGGCTCGGCCTCCGCCAGCCGTTCGAATCCAGCGCGATCCAAAGCGAGGCAGCGCAGCGGCGTCTTCGAGACAACGCGCGCTCGCCGGAGGCCGTCGTCCTCGACGAGCGAGATCTCGCCGACGACGTCGCCGCGGCCGAGCTCTCGCTCGGCGCCGCGGGCCTCGACGATAACGGTCCCGTCGCAGATCACGAACAGCCCGGCGCCCGGGATCCGAGACTCGATCAGCACGTGATTGGCCGGGAACTCAACCTCCGAGAAAGGTTCGGCGATCCGCTCGAGCGTCGCGTCGTCGAACTGGGCGAAGAGCGGGCTGCTGCGCAGAAGGTCGGCCGTCGCCATCGGCCTAGAGCCCGGGGAGCCCGAGTCCTTGCATGCCTCCCATCGCGCTGCCGAGCTTGCTCTCGACGAGCTTCTGCGCTGAGCGGAGCGCCTCGTTCACGGCCGCAAGCACCATGTCGGCGAGCATTTCCGGGTCGTCGGGGTCGATCGCCTCGGGAGCGATCTTGATCTCGGTGATCTCGAGCGCGCCGGTCGCCTTGACCTTCACCATCCCACCTCCGGCCGAGGCCTCGACCGTTTCGTCTGCGAGCTCGTCCTGCGCCTTCGCCATCTGTTCCTGCATCTGCTGGGCCTGCTGCATCAGCTTTTCGAAGTCCATGGCCATGCCTACCGCTCCTCCTCAACCTCGCGGGCGTCGAACGTTTCTTTGATGAGCGAAACGAAGTCGTCCTCGCTCGCCGGCTCCTCGTCTACGGGCTCTGTGTCGCCGCCGTTCGCGCCGAGCTCGAACGCGAGCGCCAGTCGGCGCCCGGTCACCTCGTACAGCGCGTCGGCGAGCAGCGTCGCGTTCTTCGGCTCCTCCGCGAGTTGGCGGTGGAACGAAGCGTTGCGCGGGAACTCGAGCGTCAGCGTGTCGCCTGCGAGGCCCGCGGGATGTGCCTCGCGGAGGACGGACGCGGTCGGAATCGACTTCTCCTCGACGGCCGGGAGGACGGCACGCTGCCACGCCTCCTGCAGCTGCTCGAGATCGACCGAAGGCGGTTCGCGCGCCGGCGCCTCGTCTGCCGCGATTGTCTGTACCGGCCCAGTCTCCGGAACAGCGCCCTGGACCGGCCCGGACTGAGCCCGCTCCTCGAGCTGCTCCAGCCGGTACGCGGTTGACTCGCGCGAGAGATCCGCCGCGGGGCGCGTCACCTTGACGAGTGCGAGCTCGAGCGGCAGTCGCGGATCGGCGCCTTGGCGCATGTCCTCGACCGCGACCGCGAGCAAGTCGCAGAGCCGTAGCACGGTCGCTTCCCCGAGCTGATTCGCCTGCTCGCGCAGCCGCTCGCGAACCTCCTCCGTGACAGGCAGCGAATCGGGCACGTGTCCCATGTGCTGAACGAGGAGCAGGTGGCGGAGGTGCTCGAGCAGGTCGGTCACGAGCCGGCCGAGATCCTGGCCTTGCTCCGAGAGCTCCTCGATGAACGTCAGCGCTCCGGCCGTGTCGCGGTCGACGATCAGGTCGCAGAGTCGGAAGAGCGCCTCCTCCTCGACCGCGCCGAGCAGCTGGAGAACGTCCTGGACGGTGATCTTCTTGCCGGTCGCCGCAGCGAGCTGGTCGAGTGTCGAGACGGCGTCGCGGAAAGCGCCGCGGGCGGCGCGGGCGATCAGCGCGAGCGCCGCGTCCGGAACCTCGATCTCCTCGCCGTCGGCGACCCAGCGCAGGACCCGTACGAGCTCGGGTAGCCGCGGCCGCGCGAAGACGAACGTCTGGCAGCGCGAGCGAACGGTGGGGAGCATCTTCCCGAGATCGGTGGTGCAGAAGACGAACACGAGGTGGGGCGGAGGCTCCTCGATCAGCTTCAGGAGCGCGTTGAAGGCGGCATCCGTGAGCTGGTGCGCCTCGTCGAGGATGTAGACCTTGTAGCGGCCCTCGACCGGCTGCAGGACGGCGTGATCGCGGATGTCGCGAATGTCGTCGATCCCGCGCTGCGAGGCCGCGTCCATTTCGACCACGTCGAGCGAGGTGCCGGCGGCGATCGCGCGGCAGATGTGGCAGTCGCCGTCGGGCTTCGAGGTCGGGCCCTGTTCGCAGTTCAGCGCCTTGGCGAGGATCCGCGCCAGCGAGGTCTTGCCGGTCCCGCGCGGCCCGGCGAACAGGTAGGCCTGCCGGATCTGCCCAGCGTCGATCGCGTTCTCCAGCGTCCGAACCACCGGCGCCTGCCCGACGACCTCATCGAACGTCTGCGGGCGATACTTGCGGTACAGCGCGGCCATCGGGGTGATGCTATCTCCCGAGGCACACGACCCGAGCCACGCTTTCTGCGGAAAATGCGCAGCATTTTCCGCAGCCCTAGCCGCGGCACCTGAGAGGAATTCTTAGGGCTGCTTCCTTCCGGATCTGACCCGGTTCGAACACTCTCAGTGCCGCGGGCGCGCCGATCGTAGCAGCGGGCTGCGCGGGGACCTATGATCACGCGATCGCCACTGAAGCCGTCGACCGCCGCCGCTGGACGCTCGTCGCCGTCTGCGTAACGACGTTCATGCTCCTGCTCGACATCACGGTCGTGGTCGTCGCGCTGCCGCGGATTCAGTCGAGCCTGACCGCGGGGCTGACCGGGCTGCAATGGGTCGTCGACGCCTACGCGCTGGCGCTCGCCGCGTTGATCCTCACGGCAGGGGCGCTTGCCGATCGGTACGGACGCCGGCTGATGTTCATCTTCGGCGTGATCGTCTTCACCGGCGCGTCGGCGGTTTGCGGCGCCGCTTGGAGCATTGCCGCCCTCGACATCGCGCGCGGCCTCCAGGGAATCGGCGGCGCGGCGCTGTTCGCAACCGCGCTCGCGCTGATCGGCTACGAGTACCGTGGGCGCGACCTCTTCGGGGCCATCGCGGTCTGGGGCGCCACCATCGGTGCCGCCGTCGCGAGCGGGCCGCTCGTCGGCGGGCTCCTGACCGACGGCCTCGGGTGGCGGTGGATCTTCTTCGTCAACGTCCCCGTCGGAGCATTCGCGCTCTTCGTGGCCTTCCGGTACATGGCCGAGTCACGCGACGAGGGCGCCGTCCGCACCGACCTCGCCGGCCTCGTGACCTTTTCGGCTGCGCTCTTCCTGATCGTGTTCGGACTGCTGCGCGGCAACAGCGAGGGCTGGTCGAGCACGCTGATCGTCTCGACGCTCGCGGTAGGAGTGGCGATGCTGGGCCTCTTCGTGCTCGTCGAGCTGCGCCAGAGACGGGCGATGCTCGACATGTCGCTCTTCCGGCGGCCCGCGTTCGTCGGTGTCTCGCTGTCGACGTTCGCGCTCGGCGCGGGGATGTTCGCGATGTTTCCGTACCTCTCGATCTACCTGCAGGACGTGCTCGGCCTGTCGCCGCTCGGGGCGGGCCTCCGGCTGCTGCCACTGACCGTGTTCGTCTTCGTCGTCCCGATCGCGACGCGGAACATCGCGCAGCGAGCCCCCGCATGGATCCTGGCCGGGGTCGGATTGCTGCTCGTCTCGGGGTCCCTGCTCCTGATGCACGGCGTCTCCGTCAGCTCGAGATGGACGACGCTGCTCGCCGGCTTCATCATCAGCGGGATCGGCATCGGGCTCGCGAACCCGACGCTGGCTGCCTCGGCGCTCCGAGTCGTCGATCCGGCCCGGTCGGGGATGGCGTCCGGGTTCAACAACACCTGCCGGCTTGCCGGTGTCGCGATCGGCGTCGCGGGCCTCGGAGCCGTCCTCGAGCACCGGGTCGGAACCTCGCTCGACTCCACCGGCCACGGCGCCCTCGCGCAGGCCGTCAGCTCGTCCGGCGAGCGTGTCGCGCACGGCCAACCAATGCTCGCCCATCTCGCAGGCGTGGCGTACTCCAACGGCCTCAACGCGGCGCTGCTGACCGGCTGCGTCACCGTCTTCGTCGGTGCGGTGAGCGCCGTCGTGCTGATGCGCGGGAGGCCCGCGGAGGCGCCCACCCCCGAGCAAGCGGCGGTATCCTCGACGAGCACGGGCGCGTAGCTCAGCGGGAGAGCGCCCGCTTCACACGCGGGAGGTCGCTGGTTCGATCCCAGCCGCGCCCACCATGAGAGGACCCGCTGGAAACGGC
>Ga0111538_10008337_pt1 | contig 13918 bp, 12 predicted proteins | sample SoiMethybrSBSTD1_FD_79669 | JGI IMG/M metagenome (GOLD analysis project Ga0111538, IMG submission 79669) | Bulk soil microbial communities from a Populus tree surrounding site in Tennessee, USA - Soil MetaG P. TD hybrid SBSTD1 (version 2)... | ecosystem: Environmental > Terrestrial > Soil >...
AGCCGCCATTCCAGGGGGCGTGCCCCGCGTTCGCGGAGCAGGAGCGTGGCTTCGTTGGCGCGATCGACTACGCGTCTGCGCTTGCCTGGAAACTGGTCGAATGAGGTATCGATCGCGGCGGTTTGGGTACCGACGATCTCTGGATCATGTCCAAGGACCATGCCGTCTCTCATCCGGATTTCCACGTTCGACGCGTCAATGACGACGTGATCGGAAAATCGGACCCGATACTGGAGCTGGTGCGGCGCTTCCCTCGAGTCGCGCCGGAACGCCTCGACCTGGATGCGTCCGTCCGGCGACCGGACGACGACGGAATCGCCGCGGTGCTCCGACCCGAATGCCTGGCCCGGCGGCACCGCGACCCAAACCAGCAGCCAAAGAAACGCTCTGGTTCCGTACTTCATGTTGTCAATCCGTCCGGGTCGAATACACTGCCATTACCATGAAAAACAAGTACACGCCGGCATTGATCGTCCTCACTTCGCTCTTCTTCATGTGGGGCCTGATCACCTCGCTGAACGATATCCTGATCCCGTACCTGAAGGCGCTGTTCGAGCTCTCCTACTTCGAGGCGATGCTCATCCAGTTCTGCTTCTTCGGCGCGTACTTCGTGATGTCGTTCCCGTCCGGCTACCTGGTCGAGAAGGTGGGCTACCGCAAGGGCATCATCATCGGGCTGATCGTCGCAGGCGTTGGCTGCCTGGGCTTCTACCCAGCGGCCTCGGCGCACGTCTACCCGCTCTTCCTCATCGCGCTCTTCGTGCTGGCGTCCGGCATCACGCTGCTGCAGGTTGCGGCCAATCCGTATGTCGCGATCCTCGGCGACCCGGCGACGGCCGCGAGCCGGCTGAACCTGACGCAGGCATTCAATTCCCTCGGGACGACCGTGGGGCCCTGGGTCGGCTCGATCCTGATCCTCTCGATCGTTGCGACCGCCCACGATGCCCGCGCGGTGCAGCTCCCATACCTGATCCTGGCGGGGACGCTCTTCGCCATCGCGGCGGTCTTCGCGCAGTTCCACCTTCCGGCCGTCGAAGCCACGACCCCGACATCCGATGCGCCTCCCGCGGGGACGAAGGACAGCGTCTGGCGCCACCGCTCTCTCGTGCTCGGCGCCGTCGCGATCTTCGTCTACGTGGGCGCCGAGGTGACGATTGGCAGCTTTCTCGTCAATTACCTGTCGCAGCCCGACGTCGGTGCGATGACCGAGCGCATGGCCGGGCACTACGTGTCCTTCTATTGGGGGGCCGCGATGGTGGGGCGCTTCATCGGCTCCGCGGTGCTCCGGAGCGTGAAGCCCGGAATGCTGCTCGCCTTCAACGCCGCCTGTGCCATTGCGTTGCTCGTCATCACGATGGCGACGCATGGCGCGACCGCCATGTACGCGGTGCTCGCGGTCGGCCTCTTCAACTCGATCATGTTTCCGACGATCTTCACGCTCGGTATCGCCCACCTCGGGCGGCACACGGGAGAGGGCTCGGGCGTGCTGTGCATGGCGATCATCGGCGGCGCCATCGTGCCGCTGATGGCCGGCTACATGGCCGACCGTTCCGGCATCGCGGCCTCCTTCATCATCCCGGCGGTCTGCTATGCCTACATCGTCTTCTACGGCATGAACGGGCATCGGGACCGGCTGGAGCGTTCGGCATGAAGAAGAACTACCAGGGCAGTTGCCATTGCGGAACCGTCCGCTTCGAAGCGGACATCGACCTGTCGGCCGGCACTGTCCGGTGCAACTGCTCCATCTGCAGGAAGGGCCGCAATTGGCTGGCGGCCGTGAGCCCCACCGACTTCCGGCTGCTGGCCGGCGAGTCGGAGCTCTCCGAGTACCTGTTCGGTCGCCGCAGCATCCATCACCGCTTCTGCAAGCGCTGTGGCCTGCGCCCGTTCTCGCACAGCGACAACTTCTACGCGGTCAACCTCGCCTGCCTCGACAACGCCGACCCGTCGGAGCTGATCGCGGCGCCCGTCGCCCACGTCGACGGCCTCCACGACGACTTCAAGAATCCACCTGCAGAGACTCGCCACCTGTAGGCCACGCGCTTTCAGCGACGCGCGCCGAGCGGGCGGATCCCGCCGAGTGAGCGCGTAAGTTCCGGCGGCGCGAACGAGGCGTAGTCCGACCGCGAGAGACCGCGTCGCCGCAGGCCCGCGTCCGACAAGTGTCCGGTCCCTGTCCGCGGACACTGCGGACACTGCATAAGCCTTCCAGACAGCCTCTTGAATCAGGAAGTTACGCGCGCCTCAAAATTGGCACGCCACGTGCAACATCTAAAGCCGTGAGTTGCCAACCATGAAGATCACGAGTTTGCGACCTCTGTCGACCGGCGGGCGAGATACGGCGCCCGCCGGCGACGTTTTGATCCGCGGAACCGAGTCCCAGGATGTCGCCGTCGGCGCGAAGCCGGATCGCACGCGCCAAAAGACGATCGGCATCGCTGCAGGCGCGATCGCGCTCGTCCTCGTCTTCGGCCTCCTGATCCGCGGCTGGAGCTCGACCGAATACAACGTCTCGCGCGACCGGCTCCGCATCGCGACCGTGACCGAGGGGCCCTTCGTGCGTGACGTCTCCGCGCAGGGCACCGTGGTCGCCGCCGTGAGCCCGACGCTCTTCGCCGTCGCGCCGGGCAACGTCAGCTATGTCGTCCGCGCCGGCGACTCCGTGAAGACCGGCCAGGTCCTCGCGAACCTCGCGAGCCCCTCGCTCGAGAGCGAGTACCAGCGCGAGAACGCGACGCTCGAGAGCCTCGACACCGCGCTGCAGCGCCAGGCGATCGAGATTCGCCGCCAGAAGCTCGCCACCAAGGAAGCTGGCGACCTCGCGGACGTGCAGATCCGCGCCGCGGAGCGCGAGCTGCAGCGCGCCAAGTGGGCCTTCGACAAGGGCGCGATCCCGGAGCGCGACCTGAAAGCCGCCGAGGACCAGCGCGAGTCGGCGAAGCTCGCCTACGACCACGCGATGGAGACCTCGGGCCTCGAGCGGGAGAGCCTCGATCTCGACCTGCGTGCCCGCCGCCTGGAGCGCGAGCGCCAGGGCTATGTCGTCACGAACCTGAAGCGCCGCGTCGACGAGCTGACGGTGCGCTCGCCGGTGGATGGCATGGTTGCGAACCTCGCTGCCGCCGAGAAGGCGAGCGTCGCGGAGAACGCGCCGCTCCTGACCGTCGTCGACCTCTCGGCCTTCGAGGTCGAGTTCCAGGTCGCCGACGTCTATGCGCGCGACATCAAGGCGGGCATGGAAGCCGAGATCTCCCTCGACGGCCAGGACTACAAGGGCCTCGTGACCGGCATCTCGCCGGAAGTGCGCTCGGGCCAGGTGACGGGCCGCGTCAAGTTCGCGGGCGAACAGCCGCCCGGCCTGCGCCAGAGCCAGCGCGGCTCGATCCGCATCGTGATCGAGCAGCGCGCGAAGGCGATGAAGTTCGAGCGCAGCTCCGACATCGTCCCGGGCACGAAGGCCGTCTACGTCGTCGACGGCGACCAGGCCGTGCTGACGCCCGTTGAGCTCGGCGCCGCGTCGGTCGGAGAGATCGAAGTCCTGAAGGGACTGAAGCCGGGCGACCAGGTCGTCATCTCCGGCACCGGCGACATGAAAGAAGTTCCCGAATTCCACATTGGCGGCTGAGGAGCGAAGCGCAATGCTCGAAATGCACGGAATCAGCAAGATCTACCGCACGGACCTCATCGAGACGCACGCGCTGCGCAACTTCTCGCTGAAGGTCGGCGACGGCGAGTTCGTCGCGGTCACCGGGCCGTCGGGCTCCGGCAAGACGACGTTCATGAACGTCGCGGGCCTGCTCGAGAGCTTCGACACCGGCACCTACAACCTGGACGGCCAGGACGTGAGCCGGCTCTCAGACGAGCAGCGCTCAAGGCTCCGCAACGAGAAGATCGGGTTCATCTTCCAGAGCTTCAACCTGATCCCGGACCTCGACATCTTCGACAACGTGGACGTCCCGCTGCGCTACCGCGGCCTGACGTCGAAGGACCGCGAACAGCGCATCAAGAGCGCGCTCGAGGTGGTCGGGCTGTCCGCGCGCATGCACCACATGCCCTCGCAGCTCTCCGGTGGACAGCAGCAGCGCGCCGCGATCGCCCGCGCGCTCGCCGGCGACCCGCGCTTCCTGCTCGCGGACGAGCCGACCGGCAACGTCGACTCGCTGATGGCGCGCCAGGTGATGGACCTGCTCGAGCAGATCAACGAGATGGGCACGACCATCATCATGGTCACGCACGACCCGGAGCTCGCGCGCCGCGCGCACCGGAATGTCCACATCGTCGACGGCCAGATCTCGGACTTCAAGCCGTTCGAGCCGCGCGACGAGTCGCCGGCGCACCCGGCAGCCGGGGTTGCTATGGCGATGGCGCCGGCCTGATCGGGAGTCATTCATGTTCGGCTATTACCTGCAGCTCGCCCTCCGGAACCTGCGCCGCAACCCGGGACTGACGGCGCTCATGATCGGCGCAGTGGCGCTCGGCATTGCGGTCTGCGTGATGACGCTGACGATGTATCACGCGATGTCGGGAAACCCCATCTGGTGGAAGAACGACGTGCTCTACGCCGTGACCATGGACTTCTGGGACCCGCAACAGCCGAACGACGAGAAGAAGCCCGAGCTGCCGCCCACGCAACTCACTTACCGCGATGCGATGGCGGTGTACCGCTCAGACATCCCGGCCCGCAAGGTGATCATGCACAAGGCGGTCGGCATCCTCTCGGTCGACGGGCAGGCCCTGAAACCCGAGCGCGTCACGACGCGCGTGACGACGAAGGACTTCTTCCAGTTGTTCGACGTGCCGATGCAGTACGGCGGCACCTGGACCGACGCCGCCGATTTCGGACCCGAGCCGGTGATGGTGCTCTCGCGCAAGATGAACGAGAAGCTCTTCGGCGGCGCCAACAGCGTCGGCAAGCGCATCCGCTGGAACGACAACGAGTTCCGGATCGTCGGCGTGCGCGACAACTGGCTGCCGCTGCCGGCGTTCTACGACGTCAACAACGGATCGCTCGAGGACCCGGAGGACGTCTACATCCCCTTCGGCTGGAACGTCGCGCTGGAGCTGCAGAGCGCCGGCAACACGAACGGCTGGAAGCCGGAGGACGTCAAGAATTACCAGGACTTCCTCGGCTCCGAGATGACCTGGATCCAGATGTGGGTCGAGCTGCCAGACCGCGCGGCGCACGACAAGTTCAAGGCATTCATCGACAACTATGCGATGGAGCAGAAGAAGGCGGGACGCTACCAGCGGCCGCTCAACAACCGGCTGACGAAGCCCGACGAATGGCTCAAGGTCAACGACGTAGTCTCGAACGACGACCGCATCCTGGTCGGGCTCGCGTTCGCCTTCCTTGCGGTCTGCCTCCTGAACACCGTGGGTCTGCTGCTCGCGAAGTTCCTGAACAACGCCCCGCTGACCGGCGTGCGCCGAGCGCTCGGCGCGAGTCGCCGGCAGGTCTTCATGCAGCACCTTGTCGAGGTCGGCGTCATCTCGACGATCGGCGCTCTGCTTGGCCTCGCGCTGGGCGGCCTGCTGCTCATGGGCCTGCGCGCGCTCTACACGTTCGACGTGCAAGACGCGGGCGGCACGCAAGCACTCGCGCACGTCGACATGACGAGCGTCGTAACGGCGCTTTCCCTCGCATTCTTCGCGACCATCGCCGCGGGCCTGTATCCCGCCTGGCGCATCGGCCGCATCCCGCCCGCCACCTACCTGAAGGCACAGTGACATGACCGCCTGGAACATCCGCCCCATCGCTTCCGCGCTCTGGCGCAACCGCACTGGCGCGCTCCTGGTCGCGTTCCAGATCGCGATCGGACTCGCGGTGCTCGTGAACGCCGTCTACGTCGTGAAGCAGCGCGTCGAGCTCATCGGTCGCCCGACGGGCATGGATACCGACAACATGATCTGGGTGGCAAGCGCCGGCTTCACCAAGAACTTCGACTACGACTCGAGCTGGCGCGAGGACCTCGCGACGCTGCGCGGCATGCCGGGCGTGAAGGCGGCGAGCCTCATGAGCAACATCCCGCTTTCCGGCGGCGGCAGCTCCAACGGCTTCCAGAACCGGCCGGGGGAAAATATCCCGCCCAAGGAAATCGTCCAAGGCAACAACTATGACGTCGACGAGCAGGCGGTCGAGGCGCTCGGCATCAAGTTGATCGCCGGCCGGAGCTTCCAGGCCAGCGAGATCCAGCCGCCGTCGGAGACTTTCGAGCTGTCGTCCCAGGCGATCGTCACGGAGGCGTTCGCGAAGGAACTGTTCCCCAAGGAGACGAACTTCGTCGGCAAGACCTTCTATGGCGGGCTCAGCAAGCCGATCGTGATCGTGGGCGTGATCGACCACATGCTGGGCGCCTGGGTCGGCTGGGACAAGCTCGACCACGTCGTGCTGTTCCCGCGCCTCAAGAACGGCCCGACGGCGATCTACCTGGTGCGCACCGAACCGGGCCGTCGCGACGCCGTGATGCGCGACATCGAGGCGAAGCTCGGCGACTCGAACCCGGGGCGCCTGCTGCGCTGGGTGCGCCCGTTCGATTACTTCATCGACCAGTCGTACCTGGACGACCGCAACATGGCGATTTTCCTCGTGAGCGTGACGACCGCACTCCTCGCGATCACGGCGCTTGGCATCTTCGGCCTCGCAACCTTCAACGTCTCGACGCGGATTCGCCAGATCGGGACGCGACGCGCGGTCGGTGCCAGCCGCATGGACATCGTGCGGCACTTCCTGGTCGAGAATTGGATGGTCACGACCGCGGGCGTCGTCGCCGGCTGCGGCGCTGCGCTCGGCATCGGCTACTGGATCTCGGTCAAGTACGAGCTGCCGCGCCTCGACCTCTATTACCTGGTCGGCGGCGTGCTCACGATCTGGCTGATCGGCCTCGCCGCGGCGTTGCAGCCGGCACGCCGCGCGTCGGCGATCTCGCCGGCCGTGGCGAGCCGGACCGTGTAGTCCGGAAGGCATAGACTGTGGGAGACCTTGCAACCGTTCGGTCGAACGCTGCGTCTAAATTGATGAAGGACAGGCAGGACCAGGGACTTCAGGGCAGCTTGGGCGAGCGGACGGTACTCGTGATCGACGACAGCGAGGCCGTGCGCACGGCCCTCGACGTCCTGCTGTCCATGCACGGCGCGCGTGTACTGGGCGCCGACTCCGCTGCGGGCGGGCTCGACCTCCTCGCGCGCGAGGCCGTGGACCTCGTGATCCAGGACATGAACTTCCGGCGCGAGGCGACCTCCGGGGAGGAGGGCGTCGCGCTCTTCCGGCAGATCCGCTCGCAATATCCCGACCTGCCTGTGATCCTGCTGACGGCCTGGACCCACCTCGAGACCGCGGTCGAGCTCGTGAAGGCCGGCGCCTCCGATTACGTCGCGAAGCCCTGGGACAACGCCCGGCTGCTGACGACGGTGCGGAACCTCCTCGACCTGCATGCGGCGCGCGCCGAGAACCGCGCGATCCGCCGGCGCCGTGCTGCGGCGCGCAGCGAGCTCGCCGCGCGCTTCGAGCTGAGCGGGCTCGTCTACGAGAGCGAGGCGATGCACGCGCTCGTCGCGACCGCCGCGCGGGTCGCGCATGCCGACGTGCCGATCCTGATCAGCGGCCCGAACGGTGCCGGCAAGGAAGTGATCGCCGACGTCGTGCAGGCAAACTCCGCGGTGAAGAAGGGCCCCTACGTCAAGGTGAACATCGGAGCGCTCCCGGACACCCTGATGGAAGCGGAGCTCTTCGGGACCGAGGCCGGCGCGTTCACGGGCGCGAAGGCGCGCACCGGCCGCTTCGAGGCCGCCGACGGCGGCACGATCTTCCTCGACGAGCTCGGCAACCTGTCGGCGCAGGGCCAGGCGAAGCTGCTGCGCGTGCTGCAGACGGGCGAGTACGAGCGCCTCGGCTCCAACACGACGCGCAAGACCCGCGCGCGCGTGATCGCCGCGACCAACGCGAACCTGCCGCAGCTCATCCGGGACGGCAAGTTCCGCGAGGACCTGCTCTACCGCCTGAACGTGATTGAGCTCGAAGTGCCGCCGCTTGCCGCGCGCCCGGAGGACGTCCTGCCGCTTGCCCAGCACTTCCTCGAGCCGGGCTTCACGCTCTCGCCCGACGCCCTGCGCGCGCTCGCGCGCTACGGCTGGCCGGGCAACGTGCGGGAGCTCAGGAACGCGATCCATCGCGCGTGCCTGCTCTCCGTGGACAACGTCGTCACGGCGAAGTCGCTCGCGCTTCCCGTGACGGTGGAGCCCGCCGACGGCTCGAACATCGACCGCCAGGCGATCGAGCAGGCGCTCCTCCTCGCCGACGGCGTGGTTGCCCACGCTGCGCGCGACCTCGGCCTCTCGCGCCAGGCGCTCTACCGCCGAATGGAAAAGCTCGGCCTCAAGGCGCCGGTCGACCCCGGCCGCACGACCGCGAACGGCTGAGCCGGTGGCCGGCCCCGCGGCCGGCGGCTAAGATTCCGCGCATTCCGCATCCTTCGCGGGAGGTTCCATGAAGATCCTTCGTGTCGTCGCCATGCTCCTTGCAGCGATGGCGGCCCTTCCAGCCCTGGCCGATTCCGCCGATCGCGCGCGCGTCACGGCGCTCGCGGACCGCTTCGTCGCGGAATACGAGAAGAACTTCCCGGTCTCATATGCATTCTCCGGGCTGCCGCTGAAGCGCAGCGACGGGGTGGACATCAACTCGCCGGAGGACATCGCGCGCTGGCGCGCGCTCATGAACGAGATGAGCGGAGAGCTCGCATCGATCAAGCCCGATGATTTCGCCGGCGAGCCGGAGTGGGTGACCTGGCAGTTCCTCGACCAGGCGTTCAGGCAGAACCTCTCGACGGCAATCTGCCGCAACGAGCTGTGGGGCGTGTCGGCGTTCGGCTGGCAGTCCGGGCTTGCGCAGATCGCGAGCATCCAGCCGGTCGGCACGGATGCGGCACGTGCGCAGGCTCTCTCGCGCTGGCGCGATTTCGGGCCGTGGATCGACCGCGAGATCGCGAACCTCAAGGAAGGACAGCGGCTCGGCTATGTCGCGACGGAAGCGGCGACGCAGTCGACGCTCCGGCAGTTCGAGCAGATGCTCGCGCAGACGCCGGAGCAGGCGGGCCTGATGGACCCGGCGACTCGTGACAAGACGCCGGCCTTCGCTGCAGACTGGAAAGCCGTCGTGGACAGCGCGGTCTGGCCGGCGCTCGCGCGCTACCGCGACTACCTGCGCGACGGGTACCTGCCGCACGCCCGCAAGTCGCCCTCACTCGAGGGCATGCGGGACGGGCGTGAGTGCTATCGGGCGCAGGTCTTCGCGGTCACGACAGTGGACGCGGATCCCGGGATGCTTTTCGACCTTGCGGAGAAGGAACAACAGCGCGAGCGCAAGATCGCCGTCGAGCTCGGGCACAAGCTGTTCGGCGACAAGGTCACCGACTGGAAGTCGCTAGCCGACTTCATCAAGGCCGACCCGCGCGAGAAGTTCGCGTCGGCCGACGCGATCCGCGAGTTCACGCAGCGGACTTACGAGCGCGCCGAGGCGGCCGCCGGCAAGATCGTGCTGACCCCGCCCGCCGGGAAGGTCGTGCTCGAGCCGTTCCCCGAATTCCAGCAGGCGAGCGCGCCGGGCGGCCAGTACCTGCCCGCCGCGGACGACGGCAGCCGGCCGGCGACCTACTACTACCGGAACGTGACGGCGGACCTCTTCCGCACCTCGCTGCAGAATGTGATCCTGCACGAGACGCTCCCGGGCCATCACCTGCAGATCCAGTTCCTCGCCGAGCACGGGCGCAAGGGCAACCATCCCGTCGCGCGGCTTCTCTTCTTCAGCGGGCCGGGCGAGGGCTGGGCGACGTACGCGGAGGACTTCGCGCGCGAGATAGGGCTCTACGACTCGGACCGCGATTACATCGGGCGCATGATGAGCTCGATCACGCCTATGATGGTCGCGGACCTCGGCATGCAGGTGAAAGGCTGGACGCCCGAGCAGGCGACGTCGTACCTGCAGGAAGCGATGCCGCTTCGCCCGCCGCAACGCGCGAAGGAATCGGTTGCGACGATCAGCAGCCTGCCGGGCTTCGTGCTCGCGTACCCGCTAGGCGGAATGAAGTGGGAAGAAATGCGGCGGCGCGCCGAGGCGGCGCTCGGGCCGAAGTTCGACGTGCGTGCCTTCCACCAGGTCCTGCTCGAGGACGGCATGCTCCCGTTCTCGGCGCTGAACGCGAAGCTCGACCGCTGGATCGCGAGCCGGAAATAGTCGCGGGCTGATCTGGCACGATAGCGAGCGTATGGCAGGCAAGCCCCGTGCCCGCCGGTCGCTCGCCGGCCGCATCGCGATCGTCGTCACCCTCACGGCGGCGGTGGTCGCGACGGTCACGATCGCTTTCGACCGCTGGCTGCACGTGCCGGTGCTCGCGGGCGTCGCGGCGCTCCTCGTGACGCTCCCCCTCGCATTGTGGTTCACGAACCGACTGTTCAGCCGCTGGAGCCACAGCATCCGGGCGGTCGCGGACGGCATCGGCAGCCTCAGGGACCGCGACTTCAGCGTCAGCGTGACGCCGACGGGCCCGGACGAGATCGGCGACCTGACGGCGGAGTACAACTCGCTCGGCGAAAGCCTGCGGCGCGAGCGGCTCAATCTCTACCAGCGCGAGCTGCTGCTCGACACCGTGGTGCAGACGACGCCGCTCGCGCTCGTGCTGACGAACGCAAACGACCACATCGTCTTCGGCAATATCGCGGCGCGGCAGCTGTTCCGCGCCGGGCGCAAGATCGAGGGCATCAGGTTCGGGGAGCTGCTCGCCGACTCGCCGCAGCCGCTGCGCGATGCCGTCGATGGCGGCGTCGACACTCTATTCTCAGTCTCACAGGGCACGGAGGCCGAGATTTTCCACCTGAGCCACCGTCCCTTCATGCTGAACAGCCAGCCGCACCGGCTCCTGCTCTTCAAACAGCTGACGCGCGAGATGGCGGCGCAGGAAGTCGCGATCTGGAAGAAGGTGATTCGCGTGATCGCGCACGAGCTCAACAACTCGCTCGCGCCGATCACCTCGCTCGCACATTCCGGCCAGGTGCTCGCGAGCGCGCCGGACCCGGAGCGGCTGAAGCGGGTGTTCTCGACGATCGAGGAGCGCGCCTCGCACCTCGCGACCTTCATTGACGGCTATGCGCGCTTCGCGAAGCTGCCGCGCCCGCGGCCGGCTGCGGTCGAGTGGAAGCCGCTGCTTGCGGGGCTCAAGGACAGCCTCTCGTTCCGCGTGCTCGAGCCGCTGCCGTCGCAACCCGGTTGGGTGGACGCGCCACAGATCGAGCAGGTGCTGATCAACCTCATCAAGAATGCGGTCGAGTCGGGCTCGCGCGAGGACGACGTGACACTCGCCGTGCGCGAGCGCGACGGCGGCGTCGCGATCGAGGTCCGAGACCGCGGCAGCGGCCTCACGGAAGAGGTACTGCGCGACGCGCTGCTGCCGTTCTACTCGACGAAGCCGAAGGGCACCGGCCTCGGCCTGACGCTCTGCCGCGAAATCGTCGACGCGCACGGCGGGCGCCTTTCCATCGCCAACCGTGACGGCGGCGGTGCCCAGGTCACCGTCTGGCTCCCCGGCCCGCCCGAAACTCCCTGAAGGGGACGCGCCCCTTCATGTTTTCCGTGTGCGGAGCGACGGAGTTTCGCGGCTCCGCCGCAGTCGACGGAAGGCGTATCATCGCCGGCATGAGTAATTTCTACGACTTCAAGGTGGATGGGCTCGACGGCCAGGCCGACCTGCTTGCAGGCCTGAAGGGCAAGGTCGTGCTCGCGGTGAACGTTGCGAGCCAGTGCGCGCTCACGCCGCAGTATGTCGACCTGCAGGACATGCACGGCGAGCTGGCCGACGAGAACTTCGCTGTCGTGGGGTTCCCCTGCAACCAGTTCGGCGCGCAGGAGCCGGGCAGCGCGAAAGTGATCCGGACGTTCTGCTCCGCGAACTACGGGATCAGCTTCCCGATCAGTGCGAAGCTCGAGGTCAATGGCCCCGGGCGGCATCCGCTCTATGCCTGGCTCACCGATCCCGCGAACGGCCACGCGGGCGACATCCAGTGGAACTTCGAGAAATTCCTCATCGGCCGCGACGGCCAGCTGCTGAATCGCTATGCGCCGACGGTGAAGCCGCGCGATGCCGGCATCATGAACGACATCGCGGCAGCGCTCTGAGCGCAGCCGCGGTTACGACGCAGCGGGCGGACTGACCGGCCCAACGCGGCAGGTGGCATTTCGATCCCGCGCCCCTTAACATGCCGAGCGCTCACGCCGTTCGAGAGTCCAGGACGATGGATCGCGCCGCAAAGTCACTGTTTGTAGCCGCAATAGTTGCACTCGCTTCGCTCCCTGCGCAGGCGGACGGCGACGCCGCACATGGCGCGAAGCTCGTCTACACCTGCCTCGGCTGCCACGGCATTGAGAACTACAAGAATTCATACCCGAAGTATTCCGTGCCGAAGCTCGGCGGGCAGCACGCCTCGTATCTCGTCGCGGCGCTCGGCGAGTACCAGGCGGGCGCGCGCTGGCACCCGACGATGCAGGGCTATGCGAACACGCTCTCGGACGAGGATCGCGGGGACGTCGCGGCGTATTTCGCCTCGCTCGTGCCGTCGAGTGCCGGCAGCGAGCCCGTCGGTACGCCGCCGGCGAAGGCGGAGCCTTGTGCCGCCTGTCACGGCAAGAACGGCCGCGGCACCACCGACGATTACCCGAACATCGGCGGCCAGCACGCCGACTACCTCGCCCAGGCGCTGAACGACTACCGCCTCGGCAAGCGCAAGAACCCGATCATGCAGCCGTTCGCGCAGCAGCTCTCGCAGGACGACATCCACGCGCTCGCGAAGTTCTTCTCCGGACAACAGGGCCTCGTGACCCCGAAGCACGACTGAGTGGCAGGATGCCCGCGAGCAGCCAGGTCGAAGTGACGCGCGAGCTCGATGCGACGCACGGGCGTTACGTCGGCAAGGTCGCGGGCCACGCGGCCGAGGCAGAGCTCACCTTCGTGCGCGAGCCGCCCAACGTCTTCGCCGCCGACCACACGCTGACACCGGTTTCACTGCGGGGCAGGGGCATCGCGACCGTGCTCGTCGAGCACATGGTCGCGGACGCGCGTCGCGAGGGTTTCAGGATCCGTCCCGTCTGCCCTTTCGTCGTCACGCTCTTCAAGCGCCATCCCGACTGGGCGGACGTCCACGCTTGAAAAGGGGCGCGTCCCCTTTACTCCCTCAGTTTTTCGAGGAAGAGCGCGACGGCCCACTGGTAGTAGTCGATGTTGTCGCGCTTCTGGAAGCCGTGGCCCTCGTTGAGGCCGACGAGGTACCAGACCTCACCACCGTTCGCGCGGATCTTGGCGACCATCTGCTCGGCCTCGGTCACCGGCACGCGCGGGTCGTTCTGGCCCTGCACGACCAGCATCGGCTTCGTGATCTTTCCCGCATTGTTGAGCGGCGAGATCTTCTGGAAGTACTCCCGCATCTTCGGGTCGCGCTCGTCACCGTACTCGGGGCGTCGCAGGTCGCGCCGGTACTCCGCCGTGCTCTCGAGGAACGTCACGAAGTTGCTGATGCCGACGATGTCGACCGCCCCGCGCAGTCGGTCGTTGTAGTGCGTCATCGACGCGAGAGTCATGAACCCGCCGTAGGAACCGCCGATGACCACCACCTGCTTGGCGTCGAGATCGGACTGCGTTGCGATCCAGTCGAGCAGCGCACCGATGTCGCGCACCGAGTCCTCGCGCTTCATGCCGTTGTCGAGCGCGAGGTAGGTCTTGCCGTAGCCTGACGAGCCGCGCACGTTCGGCTGGATGACCGCATAGCCGACTTCAGCCGCCCACTGCTGCACGTTGGCGCTGAAGATCGGCTGCGCCTGCGACTCGGGCCCGCCATGGATGCTGATGAGCACCGGGTGCGGCCCCGGACCCGCGGGCTTGTA
>Ga0111538_10008339_pt1 | contig 13914 bp, 16 predicted proteins | sample SoiMethybrSBSTD1_FD_79669 | JGI IMG/M metagenome (GOLD analysis project Ga0111538, IMG submission 79669) | Bulk soil microbial communities from a Populus tree surrounding site in Tennessee, USA - Soil MetaG P. TD hybrid SBSTD1 (version 2)... | ecosystem: Environmental > Terrestrial > Soil >...
AAAAGACGTTTCGATTCGGCTACTGCCGATCGACGAACGCGAAGCGCACGAGATGCTCAAAGAACTCCGCGGCTACAAAGTGCTCGAAGGCGTGCGCGGCCACAAGCCTCGCGATATCGACTCGCTGGTCAAGGCGATGGTCGGTTTATCCGATATTTTCGCCGCTCACCGCAATCATCTTTCCGATATGGAGATCAACCCGATCATGGTGCGGGAGCAAGGCAAAGGCGCGGCGGCGGTCGATGTGCGCCTGGTGCGGAAGTAGATTCTGGAAAAATTTATCGCAAAGAACAAAAAAGCGCCTAGGACGAACCCGCTGGTCGCCCGGTTTGCTATTTTAACTTCTTTAAAAAGCCTTCCTCATCGATCGTTTTGACAATACTGGTATCGACCATCGTCGAGGCGTCGTACTTCAGCACCTCCGGTCGAGTGCGGCCCATCTCAGCGAGGATGGTTTTCATTCCCTCAAGCGTGGGGTAGGGCATATCCGGGATCGCGTTTTTCAGGTAGGCGTAAGCGCTATCAAGGGTAGTGACATCGGTCTTGGCGTATTTCTTCAGGATCGCGATGGTCTGCGGTTTGTTGTTTTTAAAATAATGAATCCCCTCCACCGATGCGCGGGCGAAGCGCAGCATGGTGTCGTGCTTCTCGCGCAGCAATTTTTGACTGCTGATCAGACCGCTGTGCGGGTAAGGGATTCTCTTGCTGGCGAGATCGGCCAGGACTTTGAATCCTAATTTTTCGGCTTCTTCCCGTTCCGTGCTGCTGATCACCGTGAACTGCGCCTGCCCTTGCTGCATGGTGATCATGCGTAAATTGGTCGCACCCACCACGCGCAGACTCACATCCCGCTCGGGATCTAAGCCGATATTTCTTAACCCCAGGCGCATGGCAAAATCTGCTGAGGTCGCCGCCGAATGGTTAGCCCCGACTTTTCCCTTGAGATCCTCGACGCTCTTGATCGCCGGCGTCGCGACGAGATAGTAGGGCAAAAATACTTCAAAACCCATGATCATCGCAGCGTCGGCGCCGCGCACCTTGGCGCTGGCCACCGCCGGTCCCGTGCCGGCGACGACTTGGAGCTCGCCGGCGAAGAGCGACATCAACGCCTTCGGCGTGCCTTCGATATAGATGACATTGACATCGAGGCCGTGCTTCTTGAAGATGCCGGCGTCTTTGGCGACCCAGAGAACGGACGACGAGCCGGCGTTGGGCGAAATGTAAGCGAAGTTCAGCCGCTCTTGAGCGCCGACGTACGAGGCGATACTGGCCAGAAATGCCATTGCCAAAATCATTGAAATCATTCGCTGCACGGAACCCAGTTCCTTTCTTGAAGTTGTCGTGCCGCCTATTGTTCGGTCACGAGCTTGTTGGGCAATTCGTCTCGATCGGCGGGCGATCGAGGAAAGTGCTGCGCGAGCGTTTCGCCGCAGCGTTCGATGGCTTTGCAGAAGGCTTCGCAGGCGTTGCCGGAACGCAGGCCGTTGGTGAGGATTTGCACCACATCATTCCAGGTGCCGGGTTGAACTTTATCGTTGATGCCTTTGTCGGCCAAGACCACGACGTGGTGTTCCAGCAAGGAAGCCAAAATCAATATCCCGGTATGGGATTCGGTGTGATGCAGTCCGTGCGCGGTGAAGGCGGCGAGGCTGCGCACATGAACCGCTTCGGTGATTCGCTCCGCCGAGATCAACCGTCTCTTGATGCCTGGAATGCTGCAAATGATGAATCCCAGAACCGCACCGACGACAGGCCATAGCACGTAGGATTGCACGGTTCCCCACGGATCATGCCAGATAAATGTGGCCAAAGTGCCAAGCACAAGTCCGATAACAAGACCGGAAAGCTCCACCTCGGCATAGTGCCCGCATTTGCTGACGAGCATCGGCACGATCTCGCCGGCGGTATTTTTTTCCGCGGTGATGACCGCTTGTCGGATGCGCTCCTGCTCTTCGTTGGTAAAAAAAGTTTCAGCGTTCATTTTGTTACCAACTTCCCGAAGCTCCGCCGCCGCCGAAGCTACCACCGCCTCCACTGAAGCCGCCTCCTCCTCCGCCACCAAATCCGCCCCCTCCTCCGAAACCTCCAGGGAAAATATCGCCACCCCGACCGCCCCGGCGATAGCGGGATCCGCCGGTCCATTGATTCCCTGCCGCTCCCATACCCACGGTACTGCCGACGGCTCCGACCACGGCGCCGACGATGACGGCCAAAAACAAAACGAGCCCAACTCCACCTGCGCCAAAAAGCGATGCGACGAACCCGGAGGCCGCGCCGCCAAAAGCGCCGCCTAACAGCCGACGACTGGTCATGCCAATGAACAGTGCCAGTATGACCGTGATCATGAAGACCGTCATTAGCGACGAGCCTTGTGCAGCGTTGCGTCCGCCCGCGCGGCTTCGTTCCGGCAGCACTTCCCCCTTGGTCACCTTGAACATCGCGTCAACGCCGGCTTCAATGCCGCCGGCAAAGTCGCCGGAGCGAAATCGCGGTGTGATCACTTGGTTAATGATTCGGTTGGCGATCGCATCCGGCAACACGCCTTCGAGGCCGTACCCGACTTCGATGCGCAGTCGACGATCATCGCGGGCGATTAACAGGATCGCGCCGTTGTCGACCCCTTTTTTGCCGATTTTCCAGCTCTCGGCCACGCGGATGCTGAAATCCTCGAGGCTGTCGCCTTCCAGACTGGGAACAGTCAAGAGCGCAATTTGATGACCGGTTTCTGACTCAAAACGAGCCAAGCGCTCTTCGAGCGCTCGCGCTCTGTCAGCGGGGAGCATTCCGGCATAATCGTTGACCCTGCCGCGCAACGGCGGAACGTCTAAGGCTAGAACAAATGAGACGACCGTCGGGGCCAACAAAAAGGCAAGCCCGACAAAGAGCGCCCGTGCTTTGCGCAGATTCATCTGCCGCTTAGAATTTTACCTGCGGCGGTTTCTGAGCTGCTTCGTCGGCGCTGAACGTTTCGCGAACTTTGAGCCCGAGGAGATATTTTGCGGTCAAATTATATGGAAACGAGCGGACGCTGGTATTGTACGTCTGGACGCTCTCGACGTAGCGTTTGCGCGCAACGGCGATGCGATTTTCTGTTCCTTCGATCTGAGCTTGCAGATCGCGGAAGTTTTGATTCGCCTTCAGGTCGGGATATTGCTCGGCTACGACGAGCAGCCGAGAGAGCGCACCGGAAAGATTACGCTGAGCGTCTTCGAATTTCTTAAACGTGGCCGGGTCGCTCAGGGCTTGAGCATCGAGTTTGATCGACGTCGCTTGCGCTCTGGCCTCGATGACTTTCTGCAAGGTCTCCTGCTCGAAATTGGCCGCCCCCTTGACCGTAGCGACGAGGTTGGGGATCAAGTCCGCTCTGCGCTGATACTGGTTTTGCACCTCGCTCCAAGCTCCTTTTACTCCCTCGTCGAGACCTTGGAGCTCGTTGTAACCGCAACCTACCAGCAGCAAAACGACACTGAGAAAAGCGATCTGTTTGAAATGTTTCATCGACTCTCGCGCCTTTCCGTGCACTCTCGATGGGCGCACATTTCCATTTCAAAGGTTGACAAACCTATGGCAAAGGGAGTCGGTCTTGTCAAGTTAAAAGAAAGATTTGGAAGGATTGAGGAGCGAGGGTGCCAAGAAAACCTTCATTGTGCCCGCGCACCGTTTCGGAGCAAGGAAATTGATGCACAAAAAAACGAGGGCCTGAATTCGGTCAGGCCCTCGTCGATTACACAGTCAAAGCAAAGTTGTTAGCGCTCAATCCATAGCACCGACTTTGGGACGCCACTTGTCAAAGCGTTTTTCTATCTTCGCCAGTAATTCAGTACCGATCATCCCGGTCAACGCGAAAACAAGGACGCCGACAAAGACCTTATCGGTTTGGAAGGTGGCACCCGCCACTGTGATCATGAAACCGATTCCTGCGGTGGCCGCATAAAGTTCTCCTACCATCACACCCACGATGGCCCGGCCCAGTCCTTGCCTCAAACCACTCAGAATGAAGGGGATCGTAGAAGGGAGGACGACAGCTTTGAAGATCATCCATTCCGAAGCACCGAAGCTCTTAGCAGCAGTGAGAAGATTTGCCGGCGTGGTTTTCACGCCGTCGCGCGAATTGATCAATATCGGGAAGACTGCGCCAAGGAAGATTATGCCGACCTTCGAGAGAATTCCGATTCCCAGCCAGATGATAACCAACGGCAGCAGTGCGACGCGAGGAGTCGCGTTCATCGCGTTGATGAAGGGATCGAAAATGTAGCTCATTTTTTTGTACCAGCCGACCATGATGCCAAAAGGGATGGCAACGACGGCCGAAAGGAGATAGCCCCCTAAAAGTTCGGTACCACTGATGTAAAGGTCGTTGTAGATTTCACCCGATGCAAATAGGTCGATCGCGGCTTTGGCGATAAGCGAAGGCGCACTCATGAACATCGGATTGATAAGTTGGAAAACGTTGCCGACGAGTTCCCAGACTATAAGAAAGATCGTTACCCCGGCGGCGCCCAGGATTTTCTTCTCCTGCGAGAGATAAAATTTGTAGAGTTTTGATGCTTCCGCGACCCTGACGTCGAGTAACAATTCTTGAGTGGATTCATTTCGATCAGCCATGGTTTCGGTCCTTTCTTGTTTTGGACGTGCTGAGGTTAAACTGCACGTCGTTTTCCGTTTCAGTAAGATCGGCATTCTCGAGCAGGCTTTGCAGAATTTTGACAAACTTGGGACCGGCGGATCGCAATTCTTCCAGATGGTGCAAAGAGAGTGTCTTGAGAAATTGTTCGCCGTCGCGAGTCAGCTTGACGAGCACCTGGCGGCGGTCGTCGGTGCTGCGCAAGCGGCACAGCAGGCCGCGCTCGACCAGACGGTCGATCAATTCCACCGTGCTGTGATGTTGTAGCTGCATCCGTTCGGCCAAAACTCCGATAGTCGGTTTAAGACCCTCGGGCAGACCTCGAATCGCGAGCAGCAACTGGTGCTGCTGCGGCTCGATGCCGGCTTTACGCGCTGCGTTTTCGCTGAAACGCAAGAAGCGACGGATCTGATAGCGAAGTTCCGCCATAGCTTTGAAGTTGGGCAAGGGTTGGGATTTGCGCATATTAGCTCGCTAAACGATATTATCGTCTAGCGATATATTGAAATCAAGTCCCCTGTCAACCGACACCAACGGGTACTCCAGCAAAATTTTAATTCGATCGAAGAGGGACGCGGATTTTGATCGGCGCAATGTCTTTCGATGGTCGCAACCTGCGTGGCGGATCTCCCCTCAGAGGAGAGTCTATGTTGACTTTGCCGATTTTTTCCTTTAAAAACTTTGCTTTAGGAAATGTTATGAAATATGCAGTGATTAGAACGGGCGGGAAACAATACCGCGTATCTGAAGGCGATGTCGTCAAGATTGAAAAGCTTACCGGCGAAGTCGGCGAGAAGGTGACGCTCCCTGATGTGTTGTTTGTCGGCGGCAATGATGACGTAAAGATCGGCTCACCCTTGGTGGCCAACGCCAAGGTAACCGGCGAGATCGTCGGCCAAATTCGCGCTAAAAAAATCCTGGTCTTTAAAAAGAAGCGGCGTAAAAGCTACAGCCGCCAGCGCGGTCACAGACAGTATCAGACGACGTTGAAAATTACTGCGATCGAAGCCTAGTTGGGAGAACCATCCAATGGCACACAAAAAGGCGGGCGGCAGCTCACGCAATGGACGCGACAGCCAAGGGCAACGGCGCGGCGTAAAGGTTTTCGGCGGTGAAACCGTGCGCGCCGGAAATATTTTGGTACGCCAACTCGGCACGCGCATTCACCCGGGAAAGAACGTCGGAATGGGCCGCGATTTTACGCTTTTTGCATTGATCGACGGCACTGTCCGTTACGAACGCAAAGACAAAGAGAGAAAAAGGGTCGCTGTGCTTCCAGCTCAGTAAGATGAGCGCTTGCAACGGAAAAGCCCCTTTCGGGGCTTTTTTTTTGCCTGGGAGAAGGGGATGATGGAATGCAGTTGTCAGGCGTAATTGCAGACCGACCGGATGGCGAATACCGCTGTTTCCTTACTGACAACTGAATCACTGAGAGCTTCTCAGCATGAAATTCATCGACGAAACCAAAATTCACGTTATCGCCGGTGACGGCGGGCGCGGCTGTGTCAGCTTTCGTCGGGAGAAGTTTGTTCGGCGCGGCCCGCCGGATGGCGGCAATGGCGGCGCTGGAGGCGACGTCGTGGCTGAAGCCGACTCCCAGCTGACGACGCTCTTGGATCTGCGCTATCAAAAGTTAGTCAAGGGCGGGCGCGGCGGCATTGGCATGAGCAGCGACTGTCACGGCCGGCGCGGAGAGGACCGCGTGATCAAAGTTCCGGTTGGGACGATCATTCGAGACCGTGAAACCGGCGAGCTTCTGGCTGATCTGAAAAAGGCCGGCGAAAGAGCGGTTATCGCCGCCGGCGGCCGCGGCGGCAAAGGTAACGCTCATTTCACCTCGTCGACCAACCGAAGCCCGCGTTATGCCCAGCCCGGCGAAGCGGGACAGGAACGGGAACTCGAGATCGAGCTCAGGTTGTTGGCGGACGTCGGCATCATCGGTTTACCCAACGCCGGCAAATCGACATTGATCGCGACGATCTCCGCGGTACGACCGAAGATCGCCGACTATCCTTTCACGACGTTGGTGCCGAACCTAGGCGTAGTCGGTTATGACGAAGGAAAAAGTTTTGTCGTTGCGGACATTCCAGGTCTCATCGAGGGCGCTCACGATGGCCACGGATTGGGCCACAAGTTTTTGCGCCACGTGATGCGGACAAATTTGCTGATTCATTTGGTCGACGCCGCGCAGATCGATGAAAACGATCCGTTGGCGGAGTGGCGAACGATCAACCGCGAGCTCGAGCTGTTCGACCCGGAGCTTGCCGGAAAACCCCAGATCGTCGTCGCCAACAAGATCGATTTGCCGGAGGGAAGAGAGAAGGCGAAGCTCTTGGCCAAGAAACTGCCCAAGGCATATCGCCCCTTGCACGTCATTTCGGGGGCAACCACGGAAGGCGTGCGTGCTCTGGTATTATTGGTCGGACGAAAACTGGAAGAGCTTCGGCGGGAAGTCGAAACAACTCGTGACGCAGCTGAACTTTAAGAAGCAGATTTTGCACCGCGCGCGGCGCCTGGTGGTCAAGATCGGCAGCCAGATTCTTTCTTCGAGCGACGGCATCGAGGAAGCACGATTGCGCGGGCTGGTGCGCGAGCTGGCGGAATTGCATGACCAGAAAAAAGAGATCGTCGTCGTGAGCTCGGGCGCGGTGGCGGCGGGGATGACGCGGCTAGGACGAAAAGAACGGCCGAAAACGATTCCCGAAAAGCAGGCGCTCGCCGCCGTCGGCCAGATCAAGCTCATGGCGCTCTACGAACGTTATTTTTCCAAGTTCGACAAGAGCGTCGCGCAGGTGCTGTTGACGCATGAGGATCTCGCCAACCGACAACGCTATATCAACGCCAAGCATACTTTTCACGTTCTATTGGAATCGGCGATTATTCCCATCGTCAATGAGAATGACACGGTGGCTGTCGAAGAAATGAAATTCGGCGACAACGATCATTTATCGGCGCTGGTGGCAACCCTGCTCGAAGCGGATTTGCTGGTGGTTCTCAGCGACGTCGAGGGAGTTTACGACAAGGATCCACGGGCCCATGCGGATGCTCAACTCATTCCCCTGATCACCGCGGCCAAGGGGTTAAGACAAACAATCGAAGGGCAAAGTCTCAGCATTGTCGGGACGGGCGGAATCGCGACCAAGCTGGGCGCGGCGGAGGAGGCAGCGGCGGCGGGTATTCCGACTGTAATCGCCAGCGGGTTGCAAAGCGGCATCCTCGGCAAAGTATTTGAGGAGGAGACGATGGTAGGCACTTTGATCTTGGCGGAAGCCACTCGACTCACCAGTCGAAAGCATTGGATCGCCTACAACCTCAAACCTGCCGGCGAGATCATCGTCGATCAAGGCGCCCACGACGCTGTCGTGCGAAAGGGTAAGAGTCTTCTGCCATCGGGTCTGAAAGAAGTCCGCGGCGGGTTTGGCGTCGGCGAGTGCGTGCGTTGCTTGGACTTGGATGGACGGGAGTTCGCGCGCGGCTTGGTCAACTATAGCGCTCAGGAGTTGAATCAGATCAAAGGATTGCATACAAGCAGGATTGAAAAAACACTGGGTTATAAGGCGTACGAAGAAATTATTCACCGCGACGATCTGGTCGTCTTGTGAGAGCGGATGTCAGGCACAAACGATAAACTAAAACAGGAAGCGCTTCGTCTTGGCAAGCAGGCCAAGATCGCCGCTCGTCTATTGGCGCCGCTGTCGTCGGTCGAAAAAAATCGAGTTTTGTTGCGGATGGCGGATCGGCTCGAAGCGCAGAGCGCATTTCTGATCGATGAAAATAAAAAAGATTTGGACTTCGCTACAAATCACGGCGTCTCGAGCGCGGTCTTCGATCGTATCGCGCTCAATCCCTCCCGCATCCAGGCGATGGCGAACGGCCTACGCGATGTGGCCGCGTTACCCGATCCGGTTCGTGAAGTGACCAAGATGTGGCGCCGGCCCAACGGTTTGCAGGTCGGGCGCATGCGCATTCCGCTCGGCGTGATCGGGATGATTTACGAAGCCCGCCCCAACGTCACGGCAGACGCCGCGGCGCTTTGCTTGAAATCCGGCAACGCCGTGATCTTGCGCGGCGGTAGCGAAGCGCACCATTCCAACCAGGCCATCGGCACGGTGCTGCGCGAGGCGTGCACGACAACGCGCGTGCCGCAGGACGCAGTTCAAGTGGTGCAAGTCAAAGATCATGCTTTGGTCAACGAGCTGCTCCAGCTGGAGCAGTATATCGATCTCATTATTCCGCGCGGCGGTGAGGATCTCATACGCGCCGTGGTGGCAAATTCCAAGGTTCCGGTGATTAAACACTATAAAGGTGTTTGTCATGTGTATGTCGAAGCCGATGCGTCCTTGGAAATGGCCGAACGGATTTGCCTTAACGCCAAGGTGCAGCGGCCGTCCGTTTGTAACGCCATGGAAACCTTGCTGGTGCACGAAGCAATCGCTCCCAAGTTTTTGCCAGGGATGATCGCCAAGTTTCAAGCCGCCGGGGTAGAGGTGCGCGGCTGCGAGAATACTCGCGCGCTGGTGCCGGGGATTAAAGCAGCTACCGACTCCGATTGGACTGAAGAATATCTCGATCTGATCCTTGCCGTGCGCATCGTGAAGGACATGGACGAAGCGATCGATCACATTGAGCGCTACGGCTCGGAACATACGGAAACCATTGTCACGACGAATTATCAAAAATCGCGCGAGTTCATCGAGCGGGTTAATTCGTCTGCCGTGATCGTCAACGCCTCGACGCGCTTCAATGATGGCGGCGAGCTCGGCTTGGGCGCCGAGATCGGCATCAGCACGAGCAAGATTCACGCATTCGGTCCGATGGGCTTGGAAGAGTTGACGACGAGCAAATTCATCGTTTTCGGCGACGGACAAGTGAGAGAATAGAAAAAGGATAAAGGATGAAGGCGAAAGGTGGAAGGAAGATGGGGCGAGGCCAAGGGCGGAGGGTGGAAGATGGAAGAAGACTGCAAGCGCCGTCATCGCATGCCAAGGTTTTAATTTCATCCTTTATCCTTCATCCTTCATCTTTTCTTTCATTCGTCGCCGCCTCATGAAGATCGGTTTGTTCGGCGGCACTTTCGATCCGATCCACTGGGGACACTTGCGCAGCGCGGAGGAAGTCAGCGAGACATTCGGGCTCGACCGTCTCTATTTCATCCCCACATCCATTCCGCCACATAAACGGGGACAGACAACGACACCGGCCAGCGATCGGCTGCAAATGGTGCGTCTCGCGGTAGCGCGAAATCCCCGGTTCAGCGTGTCAACGGTGGAGATTTCGCGTCCCGGAGTTTCTTATTCGATCGACACGATCCGCGCCTTTGCCGCGCGCAAGCAGCCGGGCGATTCGCTCTACTTCGTTATCGGATTGGACGCCTTTCGCGAGATCGGCACATGGAAGGATTTTCCTGCAATCTTTCCGCTGTGTAATTTTATCGTGACGTCCAGGCCCGGCAGCAAGGACAAAGATCCGCTCAAAGGTACCGGCGTTGCCGTGAAAAAACTCTTTTGTTATGATTCAGAAGAGAAGAATTATCGGCATCAAAGCGGAACGCGGATCTATTTTATCGGGCTCACGGATATCGCCATCTCGGCGTCGGAAATTCGCGCGTTGGTCGAAGAACGAAAATCCATCCGTTATCTAGTGCCCATCGACGTAGCAAAATATATTGAAAGGCGCGGGCTGTACGGCAGCCGTCGCAGCAAACGTTGATGATCTCGGCCGAGAACAGTTCGTGGGAAAAAACCCTTCTCCTGACCCGTCTGGCTCTGGAGCGAAAGGCTTATGATCTGGTCGTGCTGGATGTTCGCGGCCTGACATCGATCGCCGATTATTTCATCCTGTGCTCGGGCCGTTCCGATCGCCAAGTGCAGAGCATCGCGCAAGGGCTCGAAGAAAATGCGATCGAAGAGGGAATCAAACCGTACGCCGTCGAAGGGGCGCAGCGCGGTCATTGGGCATTGATGGATTTTTCCGATGTGATCGTGCACGTTTTTTATGAACCGGTGCGCGAGTTTTATGACCTGGACGCGCTGTGGGGCCACGCGCCGAGGGCGACACTGCCGGAAGCGTACGTAAAGCTTGTCGAGCAGTTTCAGATCGCCAACGAGCACATGTCTTGAGTCGCGGCGGGTCTCGGTAGTTCAATGGTTTAACCAGCTTTAATTTCAACCGGAGCCGTCGGCCAAGAAAGGACTTCACTTTGAGCCCACCCCAACCCGTGATCCTGATAATTTTGGACGGCTTCGGCATCAATCCGCGCAAAGAAGGCAACGCGATTGCCAACGCCGCGACGCCCCATCTGGATGCGCTGCAAAAAAATTACCCCAACTCGCGAATGTCGATGTCGGGTATCGATGTCGGCTTGCCGGCCGGCCAAATGGGCAATTCCGAAGTCGGCCACATGATTCTTGGCGCCGGGCGGATCGTTTATCAGGATCTCACTTTAATTCATAAAGATATCGACGAAGGCGGGTTTTACAAGAATCCGGTTCTCCTCGAAGCCTTACGCAAAACGAAAGAGCAGAGCAGCCGCTTGCATCTCATGGGTCTTCTCGGCGACGGCGGCGTGCACAGCCATCAGCGCCATATGGAAGCGCTGATCGAGATGGCGCGGCAGGAAAAGCTCGACAATGTTTATCTGCATTTGTTCTTGGACGGGCGTGACACGCCGCCGAACAGCGCTGAACAATTCATGCTCGATTTAAACGAAAAACTGAAAGCCTACGCCAACGTCAAAGTTGCCACCGTGAGCGGACGCTATTACGCCATGGATCGGGACAAACGCTGGGATCGAGTCGAAAAAGCGTACAATTGTCTGACCGAAGGAGTCGGCAACAAGTCGCCCTCGGCTCTCGAGGCGATTCGCAAGAGCTATAAAGAAAAAATCACTGACGAATTCGTTTTGCCGACGGTGATGGACCCTGTCGGTTCCGAAGGATTGATCCGCGACGGCGACGGGGTGATCTTTTTTAACTTCCGCGCCGATCGCGCCCGTGAATTGACGCGCGCCCTGACTCAGGAAGATTTCAAAGAATTTCCCCGCAAATGCTATTTGAAGCTCGCGGCTTACACCACCATGACGCGTTACGACGAGACCTTCAAAGTTCCGGCCGCCTACGCGCCGCGAGAGATCCGGAAAATTGTCGGCGAAGTGGCAAGCCAGGCAGGGGTGCGCCAACTGCGCATCGCCGAGACTGAGAAGTATGCGCACGTGACCTATTTTTTTAATGGCGGCGAGGAGAAAGAGTTCCCCGGCGAAGAGCGAATTTTGATACCCTCGCCCAAAGACGTGGCGACCTACGATCTAAAGCCCGAGATGAGCGCACGACCGGTTACCGAGGCGCTGATCAAGTTTCTGCGCGAACGGGACGTCGGGCTCGTGATCGCCAATTACGCCAACGCCGACATGGTCGGCCATACGGGCAACTTCGAAGCTTCGGTGAAAGCAGTCGAAGTGATCGACGAGTGTCTCGGTAAAGTCATCGACGCGGCCATGAGCAAGAAGGGCAAAGTCATCATCACGGCGGATCACGGCAACATCGAGCAGTTGATCGACTACGATACCGGCATGGCGCATACGGCCCATACGACGAATCTTGTACCGGTGATCTTGGTTGATGACGAGCGGAAAAAATGCCGGCTCAAAGACGGCACCGGGATCGACATCGCGCCGACCGTCTTAGAGCTCCTCGGAACGACGCAGCCACAAGAAATGACCGGTCATAGTTTGATCTTGAAAACGTAGTTTTTCGACGCACTCAACGATTTACCGACTTCTTTCGCCACTTGACCGCTGGGTCAAAGCATTTTTTCTCTTCGCCCGCTTCGTTCATTTTGCTACAGTGCGAGGCGGTCTATGGAAATCGCCTCAGAGCAATCTTTGGCAGGTCGTTTCGATTGGCTGGTGGACTGGCTCTATCCGCCGCGCTGTCGCGCCTGCGGCGCCCGGATCCACGGCCGAGACGCGGAATATTTTTGCGCCGGCTGCTGGCCACACATTGAGCTCATTTCCCATCCTTTGTGTCATCTTTGCGGCCGCCCATTTCCCGATGCCGGTGGCGACGATCACACCTGCGGCGCGTGTCTTGCCCGCTCGCCCCAGTTTGTCTCCGCACGCGCCTGGGCTTGTTATCCGCGCGAGGAAATCGAAGAGCATCCGCTGCGGCAGGTGGTGCAAAAGTTCAAATACGGCAGGAGAATTTCCCTCGGCAAGCCGCTGGGGCGCTTGATGGCGTGGGGTTGCCAGGAGTTTCTCAGCGCATGCCCGGTGGATCTAATCATTCCGGTTCCGCTGCACGCCAAACGGCTGCGCTGGCGCGGTTTCAATCAATCCGTGCTGCTCGCTCGACAAATCAGCCGCGTTTACAAGATGCCGATGGATCCCTTTGTGCTGCGGCGCGACCATGAGACAGCGCCGCAGACGCAACTCGCCGAAGAGGAACGGCGGCGCAACGTGCGCGGCGCGTTTTTAGTGCATCCGGAACGATCCGTCGACGGCAAAAATATACTCCTCGTCGACGACGTCTATACTTCCGGCGCAACCGTCAATGAATGCAGTCGGATCTTGAAAAGAAGCGGTGCGAAGCAGGTTTTCGTGGTGACGCTAGCGCGGGCCGTGTCCTGAGCATCATAGCTCTTTGACAGGATTGCTTATGTCGCTCGATGATCGGATCCGATGGGAGCGTCAATACGGGCAGAGCGGCGCCCCGGAAGAGCCTTCCGCCTTTCTCAAGGAGGTTTTGGACGGGGGTCATTGGGACATAGCGCGGGGGCAGGCGCTGGATATCGCCAGTGGCGCAGGACGCAACGCCTTGTTTCTCGCAGAAAAAGGATTCGACGTTACGGCGGTTGATATTGCCCAACCCGGGTTGGATCAAGGGGCGCGGCGGGCTGCGGAGCGTTCGCTGTCAATTTCTTGGCAACAAACGGACTTGGAAAACGGCGGGCTGCCGCCGGGACCGTATAACTTGATCGTAAATATCAACTATCTCCAGCGTTCGCTTGTTCCGCACATAAAATCCGCGCTGGCGCCCGGCGGTTATATTATTTTTGAAACTTACTTGATCGATCAACAAACTATTGGCCATCCGAAAAACCCCGACTATTTACTCGCCCATAACGAGCTATTGAACTACTTTCGCGATTTACGCGTTCTTTACTATCGCGAAGGAAAATTCACCGATGGTGCTGAGCCGTCGTTTCGTGCCGGTATCTTGGCGCACAAGCTCCGCTGACTCATCTGGTTTCCGCTAAATTGCTGTTTGCTGATGATCTTTGAGATTGCCAGCTTG
>Ga0111538_10008340_pt1 | contig 13912 bp, 13 predicted proteins | sample SoiMethybrSBSTD1_FD_79669 | JGI IMG/M metagenome (GOLD analysis project Ga0111538, IMG submission 79669) | Bulk soil microbial communities from a Populus tree surrounding site in Tennessee, USA - Soil MetaG P. TD hybrid SBSTD1 (version 2)... | ecosystem: Environmental > Terrestrial > Soil >...
TCGTTTGGGTACGGTGCTGAGATCGCGGCGCGGATTAGTGATGAGTTGTTCGAGTATCTCGATGCGCCGGTGAAGCGAGTGTGCGCACTCGATACTTTTGTCGCTTACGCGCCTCAAGTCGAAGAGGCCATCCTCCCGCAGGCGTCCGATGTAGCCAAAGCAATTGCGGAGTTAAGGTCGTATTAGACAGGATTTACAAGATTTTTCAGGATTAATCTTGTTCATTCTGAAAAATCTTATTAATCCTGTCCATACCAGTACAGTTCTGTACTGTTCTGTTTCGCATAATCCAGCCATTTTCCTCGGATTTCCCCGAAAATACGCGGCATAAATGTTGCGGAAAACAGCTTCACGTACGCATGTGCAATAGCGTCTCCCCGACATTGTTCCCCCACGTCGACAATTAATCGCGATTAATTAAACACAAGGGAGGTACAACTGATGAGCAAGCACGTTTTGAGCGTTCTCGGCGCTGTGATGCTGACTCTCGCAATCGCCGCACTCGCTCTGGCACAAACGACAACGACTACTGTTACCCAAACAGTTCAGAATCCCGACGGCACCTACACGATAATTGAGTATCCAGCAAAGAAAGAAGTAAAGATCAACCTTACGCCAGTCGGCACCCCCGCGAAGGGTTTCGCAACCATTCTTCGTGACGATGCCGGCACACAGATCAAACTCAATCTGACGGAAGTTCCCGCAGACATGACTGCAATGACTCTTTACGCGGTGGACGACAAAGGTGTAGTCACACCGATCGGACCAGTCACAATCACGAATGGAACGGGAACCTTAGTCGCGACCACGCCGCTTTCGAGGTTCATGCTCGTCGCTTCTCCTGAAGCTGCGTTGACCGCATACGATGCCAACACGAAAGTTTTATTCAGAAGCGCGGTGCCCGAAGGCTTCACGGTTATTCCGCTGAGCAGCAGTGCGTCGGGAGAAAAAGTAGCAGCCGTAGCGGCTCCGACAACAGCAGCACCGACAACAGCGGCACCGACAACGGGTGCCACCGTCGTTTCACCGACTACACAAACGGCAGTCACTTACACCGCTCCGCTGCTGGGCATCCCCAACTACAAGAAGGGCGATGACACCAAAATCAAAGTTGACTTCACGGGTGCTTTAGCCGGTGCGCGCGCGAACGTCTTCATCACCCCGCGGAAAGATGGACCGACTGAGGTCAACATGCGTTTCCACGATCTGAAGGAAGCGCCTCAGGGCCAGAAGTTCATCCTCTGGGCGATGTCGTCTGACGGTCAGTTCCAGAAACTCGGCCAGGTTGTGAACGCCAAAGGCCGGAATGAAGCTGAAATCAAGTCGGAAACGACGTTGACGGACTTTGGTTTGGTTGTGACCATGGAAAGCGCTGAGGCTCCAATGCCGGCAGGACCAGCGGTCGCACATATTCACATCGTTCCGTAACTAACACCGGCGTTTAGCGCTGGTTTCGATAGGGCCGCTCGAAAGGGCGGCCCTAAGTTGTGTCAAATGTCTCACAAAAAGCTACCACTCAACGACCATCTTGCGCTAAGATGGACTGACTGGAGTTTGCGCCGCGCATCTTCCAGGTCTTCCCGACAGGCTCAAGGTCGAGCCGATATTTTCTCTGACAACTGAGATTCCCCTGCCCGTGAGCCCCCTTCACGCGCCGAAGTCTCCGTTTTCGCCCCTGGATTGACGACATGAACAAGAGCACCTACCCCCGTCTTTTCCCCCTTGTGCTGGTTTTGTTGCTCACGCCCGCGGTTCGTGCTCAGGAAAGCCTTCCCGCACTCGTCAAACGAGTAAAACCCGCGGTTGTAGCCATCGCGACTTTCGACGCGAATGGTGAAGCCGTGATGACTGGCAGTGGCTTCTTTTTGCGGCCGGGTCAGGTAGTCACCAATCTTCACGTGATTCGCGGCTCCGTCCGTGCGGAGATCAAGACGCTCGACGGCAAAGGCAAAGTGTTTCCGGCAACCGGCGTTCTCGCCGTGGATGAAGAAGGCGATCTCGCGCTGCTCGGAGTTGATATGCCTCCCCTGCCTGCGCGAACCAGCGAGCTCGCCAGCGAGCTTCCCGATGAAGGTGAATCGATATTTGTGATCGGTAATCCACTTAAGCTTGAAGGTTCGGTGAGCGATGGAATCGTGTCGGCCGTCAGAGAGGTTCCAAACAGCTATCGCATCATTCAGATCACTGCTCCGATTTCTCATGGAAACAGCGGGAGTCCGGTTTTCAACCTGCGCGGGCAGGTGTTGGGTGTCGTGACGGTGAAGGTCACGAATGGACAGAACATCAATCTCGCGATTGCGGCGGCGAGAGTTGGTGAGTTGCGCGCGGGGAAACTGCGACCGCTTTCGGAGCTGACGTTGAAGAGCAAGGGCGATGTGGCAGAGTCGCTGTATCGTTCAGGACTCGATTCGCTTTGGCTGGGCAACTACGACAACGCAGTCGGGTATTTTGAGAATGCGGTAAACAAAAATCCGAAGCGAGCTGAGGCGTGGGTGCAGGTTGGCTATTGCAAAGTCAAACAGGGAAAGAACCAGGAAGCAATTCGCGCTTACTTGCAAGCGCTGCAACTCAAACCGGTTGATGCAGAGATTCACAACAAGCTCGGCGACGCGTATTACTACGCCGGTCGTTTGAGTGAAGCGATTGAATCCTACAGCGAAGCCGCTCGACTCCGGCCTGACTGGGCCGAGACGTTTTACAACCTCGCGATCGCGTATTTTGAGAGTGGAAATCTGAGCATGGCCGCCGCGGAGGCGCGCACGCTCCAGCGACTCGATCCGAAGCTCTACGAGAAGTACGTTCGCGAGACAATGTGAAGCCACAAAAGGCACAAAAGGAAGACACAAAAAGGCACGAACGAGTTATGTTCGCGCCTTCTGTGTTTTTTCCTTTGTGCCTTTTTGTGGCTAACCTGCCTGACCAGTAAACACGCCCGTATCGACGCTCCTCGGATTCCCAAGCACCACGAATCGAATGTTCTTCATGTACTTCTGCGAGACGCGCTGGATGTCGGCAGGGGTGACCGCCGTTAGACGCTCGAGAAAGTCGACCGAGTTGCGCCAGCCGCCGCCAATCAACTCGTACTGCGCCAACTCTCCCGCTTGCGCGGCATTGGTCTCCTGTCCGAGGTAGTACGTTGTCAGATACTGCGCCACAACGGCGTGGATCTCGTCCGCACTCACGGGTTCCGTTTGTAGTCGCGTGATCTCACTCAACATCAGCCGGATCGACTGATTCGCATCGACCGCCGTCACGTAAAGTCCACCCACATTCGCCGCCTGCGTTCTCAAAAACGCATCCGGCGCGTACGAGAGATTTCGCTTCACGCGCACTTCTTCAAACACGCGATCGCGCAGCAGTGAGCTCGCGATACGCATCGCGTAGATGTCAGGGGAGGTCAGCGACGGCGCTGTGAATAATCCCTGAATGTAGTTCGTCGGCAACTCGCGCGGTGTGATTTCAACCGACGATTTATCAAACGCCAACTGCGGCATCGTTTCCGCTTTGTAATTGCCGCGCGGCAACTTGCCCAAACTCGCAGTCACCAACTGGCGCACCTCAGCCGGGTTCAAGTCGCCAACGATCACGAGCAGCAGTCGCGATGTTTCCATCAGCTTCGTGTGATAAGCGCGCAGATCTTCAGGCGTCAATTTCGCAACTGTCTCGGGCGTCCCGCTCGTGTTGTTCAAATAAGGATGACCGGCGTACGCCACGCGTTCCTGCAACTTTTGCAGGTAAACGTCGGGATTGTCAGTGTCGTCACTCAGCGATACGACGAGTCGTTGCTGAACCAGCGCAACGTCTTCCTTCGTGAACGACGGCCGCAATGCGACGTCAGTGAAAATCTCCCACGAACGAGCGAAGTGCATTCGTGTCGAAGCGAGCGACAACACCGAATAATCGTTGTTTGAGCTGCTGCCAATCACCGTGCCCATGCGCGAGAGCTCGCTGCGCATGCGTGCGCGCGGAAAATTTGTCGTTGCCTCAGTCGCGGCGCTGAGCATCATCGTTTCGATACCCGCGTTTTGCGCGTTTATGTTCGCTGCGCCGCCCCGAATAAACAGACCTGCGGCGACGGTTAAGCTTCCTTCGCGCCGCTTCAACAACACTTTCAGTCCATTGACATCAAACTCGCTCACCAGCGCCGCCTGCTTCGCGACGACGCTCTGCACGGCTTGTTGTGCCTGCGATCTCGTTTGCTGCGCCTGAGAAGAAGCCGTTCCTGTTACGACGACGACTGCGATCAGCAGGCTCGAGGCTATCCAGCGCACCCACATGTTTACGTTCATGTTCCTGGTCATATCTTTGTTCACTGTCCCATTAGCTCTTCCGGTGTGATTTTGATCTTTGTCTGCGATTCATTCGACATCAATGCGAGACCGATGTGGGGCTTGCCTTGAATATATGTTGTGATGTAACGGCTGATATCGGCGCGCGAAGTGGCGCGAAGCCGTGGGAGATAACCGCGGAAGTAGTCGAGGCCGGTCGACGCCCACCAGAAGCTGAGTGTGTGCGTGTAGTCGCTCAACTTCTCGCGCGAGTAGAGATCGTCGGCTTCGAGCAGTGCTTTCGCGCTCTCGAGCTGTTCGTCAGTGTAATAATCTTTGTCGTTGAAGTGGGCCACTTCTTCGTAAAGCGCCTTGATTGCCGCGCGTGCCTTGTCGGGAGTTGTTTGCGCGATCAGTGAGATTGGACCAACGTTGCGTTGCGTGTAGTAACCTAGATCGACGCCGGTCACTAATCCTGTGTCGACAAGGTTTCTCTGAAAGCGCGAGTTCGGCTGTCGCAGAATGAAAGAGAAAACGTCTGCGGCGTAGGTCGCGGGATTGTCTTTACCGATTGATGGTCCATGCCAACTGATGTTGATGATCACGTTCTGCACCGGTTGAATGATCACTCCGCCTTCGCTCTTCGGAAGTGGAGGATGTTCGACCAGCGGAAACTCCACGAACGGATCCTTTTCGCGCTTGGGCCAGTCGCCGTAAAACTCCTGCGCCATCTTGATCACTTCCGCGGGATTGACGTCGCCGGTCAACACGAGCGCTGAATTGTTTGGCACGTAGTAACGCTGCTGAATCAGGCGCATCATTTCCGTCGTCGAGCCGGAAACCGTCTCCCTGTTTCCAAGCGGATTTTTCCGACTGGGATATTTGAAGAAGAGCCGGCTGTTCATCTCCTGGCTCAAGTAAAAGAACGGGTTAGACTCGTTTCGATCGATTTCACCAATCACTACCTGCTTCTCGCGTGCAAACTCACGTTCATCGAAAAGCGGATAACGCGTGGCGTCCTTCATAAACTGCATCGCGGTACGAATATTGGGACTTGTCGTGGTGAAGTAGTAATCGACGACTTCTTCGCGCGTGGTGCCGTTGTACGCGATGCCCATCTGGCCGATTGCGCGCAGGTACTCCTCGGCGTTCGCAATCGCGCGATTCTGCTTGAAAAACATGTGTTCGTATAAATGCGAGAGCCCGTTGAGTTCCGGTGGCTCGGTGTAGGAACCGTTTTTCACCGCCAACTCGATCGTGACCAGCGGAATCGAGTGATCTTCAAGAATGATCACTTCGAGACCGTTTGGAAGCACCTGGCTGGTGATTTTCGCTTCGGGCAGTCGCGCTGGCGCAGGCGCTGGCGTTGCGGGTTTCGCTGCCGCCGGTCGCGAAGCACGCTGCTGGGTCACAACCCTCGCAGAGAGGCTCGAGGGTGTCAGCAAAGTTAATAGAAGAACTACAACAAGCAAACTTCGTTTCACAGAAAACTCCATAGGTCCAAATTGATGTTAATCGTGGGGAAAAGGTTATCTTGCCAGGAGAAAATTCACAATCAGGCAACAAACTTTTCTCTGCGTTCTCTGCGTATCTCTGCGTTCTCTGCGTTGAAAGCGCACATTTAACGCAGAGATGCGCAGAGAACGCAGAGAAAAGCTATCAATGTTTTTTCGCGACAATTGCGCGGGCCTTTTGGCGGAGGGCGATTCGATATGGGGCGGCTTCGGTGGTGGCGGCGTTTGATAGCCACAGAATGCGCGGGGCACCGCGTGGGGAAGTTTCTCCATTCATCTCCATTGAATAAGTGCGTTTGTCGTTTGGTACGAACAAAACCAGGCGTCTCAGATTTCTGCCTTCGCTCGAGTCTTTACCGCTGAAGAGCAGTTCCGGATAACCATCTTCGTCGGCGTCGACCAGCTCTGAGCTCCAGCTTGCGTGCTTAAATGCCTCCACGTCGAGCTTGCCTCGGGTCGTAACTCGAAAATTTCCATTTCGTTTCTGCAGGACGAGGAAGTTCGTGTTACCCGATCTGCGTTGATTGTTGATAACGACGATCGCGGGACCCGAAACAGTATCAACAATCTCCACATCTCCAACCGATCCGCCTGGAGTAAACCGTCCAGCTATCTTTCGTGCCCGGTCGAGTGAAAGCTCTTCCACGGGCGCAGGGTTCACAAACGGTTGTGCTGACCCACCGACCGGAGCAACGCGATCATTCCTCCAGGAAACCGGTGTCGTTGAGAACTGAGACGCAGCTACGGGCAGCGCTGAATCCGGAATGCGCGGATCCGGCGCGCTCTGCCCGGTGTAACCCCATGCGAGCAGTGCGCTGAAAGTCGTCACCAAAACCAACGGTGCGCCAACGCGAAACACAACTCCGCGCGGAGCATCGGCCGCCGCAACCATCGCGGAAAGCGGTTCGATATCCGGCAACGTGCGTTCGGTTTGCACGAGACTGCGTTCCAAAAGCGTCTTTGCTAGCGCAGCACTTCGCGGCCGATCCTCCGCACGCTTGGCTAGCAACGTGTGTACTGCGAGTGCGAGCGGTCGAGCAATGTCTTGCCGCAAACGCGGCAACGGCGGTGCGGGCGCAGTCGCCTGTTTGATCAGCAACGCCGATTGAAGTGGATCGACAAACGGTGGACGACCCGCGAGCATTTCGTACAACAGAACGCCGAGGCTGTAGAGATCGCTGCGGGCGCCGACGCGCTGACCCAAACACTGCTCGGGCGACATGTAACGCGGCGTGCCAATCAGTTGACCCGAACCCGTGCTCGCATGTGTAAAAGTAGATTCCGCAGATGAAGCCAGAACTTTCGCAACACCGAAGTCGAGCACACAGACACCACGCTTGCCAAGCAGGATGTTTGAGGGTTTCAGATCGCGATGAACGATGCCAAGGCGATGTGCTTCTTCGAGGACGTCGCAGATTTGCGTAGCGATGTTGACAGCCTTTGAAGCAGGAAAGCGCCCCTCGCGTGCGAGCGCCTGCGACAGCGTCTCGCCTTCCACGAATTCCATCACAATGAAGTGACGCCCGTCAGGCAGGTTCCCCGCGTCGAAGATCATCGCGGCGTTCGGATGACGGAGTTTTGCCATCGTTCTCGCTTCACGCAGGAAACGATCGGCAACGTCCGCATCGCCGGCACACTCGCGCTTGATGATTTTGACTGCGACTGGCCGTTCGAGATCGACTTGCGTGGCAAGGTAGACAGTTCCCATGCCGCCGGTCCCGATTTCACGTTCTATCCGGAATCTGCCAGCGATAAGTTGGGGGACATCCATATCTGACCTTCCTTCGGGTTAAAAAGGTCGCAACGCAGTTCGCTTTTTGGGCTGGTTCGGGGGAAGAGACGGGGTAGTGTAGCACCGTTTGTGTGGGAAAACGAATCATTTTCCATTTGTCATTTGACATTTCTCATTTGTCATTTAGGAGTTCCCATAACCCGGAGGTCCGCAAATGACAAATGAAAAATGTCAAATGATATATGACCAATGATTTTCTTTACTTATCAAGCCCGGGGTGAGCCGCCACAACATTCGGGATCCAAAACACCTGCCCGTTGATTTCAAACTTGCGCAGTCCGCGTTTCGGCAAGTCTTTTTCTTTTAAACCGAGGAAAGTGAAGTGAGGTAAGTCGCTGAGTACCGTCTGAAACCAGCCATGCTTCGCCATGATCTCGCGTACGCGCGGATTCTCAAACTCGTTGACGTCGAATGCCAGCATCGCGATGTGTTGCGAACTGCCCGGCGCAGCAATCGAATAAAGAATCGACTTCGAGAGGTCTTTGCTGAAATAAATCCCTGTTTTTTCGAGCTCCAGTACCTCTCCAACCTGTTGCAACAACGGCAGACCTCGCAGACGTGCGACCTCGTCCGCCGTCAGACGGCCTTTCGACAACCAGTAATCCAGCGCCGGTTCAAAGCGCGAATTCCACAAACGAACACTATCTTCGTAATTGCGCCGTGCGCCCTCTGCTCCATCGCGCGAAGTAATATCAAGGCCTTCTTTCTGCGCTTCCTCGCGAGCCTTGTTGAGCTTCTTTAATGCCTCCGGCTGAAGTTCAACTTCGTCGAAGCCTATTTTCTCGGCTTCAAAACCAGCGTCTTCCTGAAATTTTGTGACCTGTTCTTCGCTGGTGAAAATGCAGACAGGCGGCAGCGTCACTTTCTTGTCCGCGACGAATATCGCGCCATATTCTTCGAGAATCCGTCGCGCAACGGGATCGGACGGCGGGCAAATCGAGTCGAGTTTGATTTTCCGTTTTTTGAGAGCTTTCGCGAGTGCTTCGTAAAAAGGAGCCGGCTCTTTGTCGTTTGGGGGGCGGGTTGAGTTAAGTGTCATTGAGTGTGTTGACATGTTTTCGGTTAACGGCATCCCCCCGCTTGCAACCGCTGGACAGACCAATATTAAGATCAGAGTAGGCAAATACATCGATGCCGCGCAACATGAGCGTGAGTCTTAGACGACCCTCGAAAGCAAAAGATGATAGTGGCGGGTGATTCAGGCGGTCAACAGTAGCGGAATGTGCTAGGCTCAAGAATCGCTTATGACCGTTGCTGATTTATTTATGGAACTGGTTGCGACCTACCGCAAGCACGGCTGGGAACTGCGCGGTGCGCTGATGCAACCGAAGACGCTCGCGGAGCTTCAGGGTCAACTCAGTAAGGTTCCCGTCAAAGAGGCAGCTTTAGATGCGCTGTGGTTTGCGCGCCCTTCACACAACGGCCGCGAAGCATGGGAGTTACGCCTTCTGGCGCAGACGCAATATGCCTTGTTTGAGACTTTTGAAGCAGATGAAACGGAAGAGGACCGAGAGGATGTGAAGCTGGAGATGGAAGCGCGACTGCGAGATCATTTTAACCCACAGATAGAGGCGGAGTGATGTTTATAAACAATCCGCCTTTATCTGTGTTATCTGTGGCTTACTGTTTCCCCATCTTCACCGGAATCTCGACCTTCTCCTTCACGTCGCCCTCACCACGCATTACCACCAGCTTGACCGTGCTGTAGGGCAGCGTGCGGCGCACTCGCATCAGGAATTCATCCGGCGTGCGAATCGGAACGCCGTCAAATTCAATCACGATATCGCCTTCTTTCACGCCGGCAATATCTGCCGGGCGGCTTCGCAGAATCGTGTCGAGCCTGACGCCATAAATATTCGTTCCGGGAACGAGCACTCTCTCTGCATCGCCGTCTTCGTATCCAAACTGGCCACGTCCTTCTGGCCGTCGCTCAAATTCCTTGTTCAAGCGCCTGTGTTCGTCCTGCGAAATCGTCGTAAGCTTTGTTGTCTTCTTCTCACCGTCTCTGATGTATTCAACGTCGACAGTTTTTCCTATCGGCGTCTTCAACATGATGTCGTCCATCTGATCTTCGTTTTGCGCTTTCTGGCCGTCGAAACTCACGATCAGATCGCCGCCAAGCAAACCCGCCTTATCAGCAGGTCCGCCGGGAACACTAACGCAGTTAAGCGTCACGCCCTGTTCGGTGTCCTGGAACTCGTCGATACCAATGTATGACTTGACGACCGGGCCCCCCCTCGAGACGTCAGCTACACGTTGTCGCACCGGAGACACCAGCGCCGTAAACGCGGCTGCTCCGATGAAAAACACGAGCAATCCGACGAAGAGCCAGGCCAACCCGCTCATGCGGCGGCGTTTTTTCGCGGGTAGCGCGCCCGACGTCGTCGCCACTTCCGAGGTGCCGGTGTAAGCCCCCATCGAGTCCGCGAGTCGAAATCCGCAGTTGCGGCAAAAACGCAGATCCGATGGCATCGTCGAACGACAGTTCGAACAGATGGTTTGATTTGCGGTTCCCGACATGGGCATTGACACTTCAGAGTTCTGCGTCATAGGCACTCACCTGTTTCGGCGTTATGCGAAGAATACACGGACAGGTTTCTATACGCCAAATACTGTTTTCCGGTTGCATTCGTAGCGGTCGGTAGACTTCCGGCCTCGTAAGAGGCATATTTGAGCCGGGAGGAAGTCAACGTGGAGATAACAAAAGCGCTCGCGGCCCTGCAACCACTCTATGGCAAAGACAACGTGGAAATCATCACCACTGATGGCAGGCGCGTTCGCGGCACGGTCCGCAGCATGAAAACCACCCAGGCCCTCACGACTCCCAGCGTTAAGATTGAATGCGCCAACGGACAGATCGTAAAGATTCCTTTCCCCACCATTGCCGAGATCAAGGATCACAATTTAGCAAGCTAAAATTTCGCGTTTTATGACTCTTGGCGTATAGTACGCCGTTCTATGCCTCCTCCTTTGATCACCGATGATTTCGGTAGCCGCATCGCCACGGCGTGGTCTGAGCTGAGGCCTGCAACACGCGGCTTGGTCGAACGGGCTGTTCAGGCAACGGCGAGTGGAGCACCAGCCGCTCGTAATTTTCAGTACGACGCGCGTGCAGATCTCGAGCTGAGCCGCTTCCTCGCCGCGCTCGACGATCGCGCCGCCGAAAAGACTGATGCGCTCGACCCGGAGAAAAACGGAAAACTGAAATCTATCGCGGATACGTGCGCCGCAGTCCTGCTCGAACAGACTGAATCCGCCGAGGTGTTCACTCAATTAGTCGTGCGGGCACAAATGCAGAAGGATTATCGACGCATCGACACTCTCGCAGACGCTCTCAATTCGCGCTTTCCACCGAGTGAGATTTGCGAGCTCGCGCGCTCGGAAAGGGTCGTCGTGCGGGAGCTGGCGAATGAGGCACTCGCGCGCTGCCCGATTACCGTATTGGCGAGTTTGCTGAACGATCCGGTCGACGCTGAAACGGCTCGAGCAGCTCTGCGACGACAGGTTGTCGAGTATGGATCGGAGGATGCGCGTCAGATTGTAAACGCGCTCGATCAGGACGAGCTACTGTAGGGGCAGGTTTAATTTTTAATTTCATGAAGTCGCTCGACGACTTGATCGATCAACCAGTTGGGCGTCGAAGCACCAGCAGTCACACCCACCTTCTTTACGTTCTTCAAATCGGCAGGATTGATTTCGGCAGGAGTCTCGATCAGAAAACTCTTCGCGCACTGTTCCTGGCACACCGCTAACAACTTGACGCTGTTTGACGAGTGGCGTCCGCCGATCACGTAGAAGGCGTCGACTTGTCCGGCCAGCGCGCGCGCCGCATCCTGGCGATCGCGAGTCGCGGAACAGATCGTGTTGACCACCTGTGGCTCTGCGTCAGCCTTTTCACGAACAGCTTCGGCGACTTCAAGAAAAGTCTGCAACTTGATCGTCGTTTGCGAAACAACTAACGGCGACCGCAATGGCGGCAGCGCGGCGACTTCACTCGCATCACGGACGACGTAAGTGTTGTTTGGCGCGTAACCAACGACACCGATCATCTCCGGATGATCCGGATTGCCTGCGACCACGACATCGCGTCCCTGGTTTGCGGCACGCTCAGCGAGATGCTGCACGCGAGTCACAAACGGACACGTCGCATCGATCACCTTCGCCGCGCGTCCTTCCAGATCGCGCTGCACCTGGGGCGTCACTCCGTGTGCGCGAATGACGGCAATCGTGTCAGCATCAGCTTCGTCAGGCGTGTCGATGGTTGAAACACCACGGGCGCTGAGCCGCTCCATCTCCTGTGCGTTGTGAATCAGCGGTCCAAGCGAGCGAATCGGGCGCGCGCCATCTTCGACCGCTTCTTCAACCATCTCCACGGCGCGCTCGACGCCGAAACAAAATCCGAATTCCTCTGCTAGTAAGACTTCCATATTTGGTTACGCTGCCGGTCCCGTGGTCGCGTCCGTGGGCGACTGTTGACACTTCGCGCGCCACTCTTCTCTCATTCTGTCGCCGCCGGCGACGCGGTCATCAGTCCAACGAATCTCCCAATCTACGCAATTGCGGATCTGATTAAGGACCGCCTTGTTGAAATCACCGCAGGCGTGAGCGATATCTCTGGGTAAAATAGCGTAGGAAAAGTCGCCGATTTGACGCAGGCAGTCCCAGGCGGCATTGCACGCGTCACGAATTGCATCTCGAGGCTCGTCCATAAATCACCTCCCCCAAACTCCACTGGCATTCTAGCACCATCTGCTTTACGCCCGCACGAAGGGCATAGTTCCTTTGTGCCTTTTTGTGGCTCAGGTTGGCAGGCCTTTGCGGGCGATTGTTTCCATCAGGTCGCAGAAGCGATCGAGCTCGCCCAGGGTCGTGTAAACGTTCGGCGTGATGCGGATGCCCTTGAACTCTTCGTGCACGATGGGAGTCGTGAACACGCGATGTTTGTTGAAGAGATACGCGCCAATCGCCGACGGATCGACACCGACGATCTCGACGTTCGCAATCGCACACGATTGACTCGGATCGAACGAAGTGTTGAAACGCACTTTGGGAACGTCTTTCAACCGGTTCATCCAGTAGCGCGAAAGGTACCTCAGCCGCGCTTCCTTCCGCTTGCCACCCATTCCGTTGTGAAACAGCATCGCTTCGCCTATCGCCAGGCGCGGCGCGGCCGAGTGTGTTCCGATCTCTTCAAACTTCCGAATGTCGTTGGCCTGTTTCGACTCTGCCGCCATCAACGGCCAAAGCTTTTCGATCTTGTCGCGCTTGACGAAAAGCAGCCCGCTGCCCTTCGGAGCGTAGAGCCACTTGTGCAGGCTCGTGCCGAAGTAGTCGCAGCCGAGATCTTTCTGTTTGAAATCAAACTGCGCGAACGAATGTGCGCCGTCGATGATCGTCTCGATTCCTTTCGCGCGCGCCATCTCGCAAACCTCTTTCACGGGCGTGATCTGGCCTGTGATGTTCACCTGGTGCGACATGAGTATGAGCTTCGTTCGATTCGTGATCCCTCGTTCGAACGCGGATGTGATCTCGCCGAGGTTCTTTGGTGGAATCGGAATCTTCACCATCTTCAACACAAGACCTTCACGACGTTCGCGCTGTCGCAGCGTAGTCAACATGCGTGGATAGTCTTGCGTCGTGGTGAGAATTTCATCGCCCGGTTTGAAATCCATTCCCATGAGACAAATCTCGAGCGACTCGGATGCATTGCGCGTGATCGCGATCTCTTCGCGGTCGCAGCCAAACATCTCGGCCAAACCCGTGCGGATGGTTTCTGACTGCGGCTCGAGTAGCTGCCACATCGTGTAGGCCGTGGCGTCTTCCTGTTGCCAGATATAACGAACGAGCGCTTCCGTCACGATACGCGGGCTCGGCGACACGCCGCCGTTGTTCAGATTGACAATCCCACGCGTGACAGTGAACGAATTCTGGATCACGGACCAGTAATCTTCGTCCATCGCGACTTGTTCCGGGGTGAGGTGAGCAACACTTCGCGTCGCGGCTTCGATTTGTTTCAAAAGGGCGCCGATTGACGGGACAGTTAATGCCGCAAAGCCGAGCGAGAGAAAGTCACGACGGGAATTCATAGCTCACCTCCAAATGAGTGATCACAAAAACACACAAAAAATCTTTTATGTGCCTTTTTGTGGCTTTGATTCATAAACGATCTCACCGTTGATCACGGTCATCACGTTGCGTGTCTTCAAGATCTCGGCAACGGGAATCTTCATGATGTCGGCCGAGAGAATCGTCAGGTCAGCGAGTTTGCCGGCCTCGATCGTCCCGCGCAGATTCTCTTCAAACGCAGCATACGCCGGCCAGATCGTGAACATCTTCAA
>Ga0111538_10008341_pt1 | contig 13911 bp, 10 predicted proteins | sample SoiMethybrSBSTD1_FD_79669 | JGI IMG/M metagenome (GOLD analysis project Ga0111538, IMG submission 79669) | Bulk soil microbial communities from a Populus tree surrounding site in Tennessee, USA - Soil MetaG P. TD hybrid SBSTD1 (version 2)... | ecosystem: Environmental > Terrestrial > Soil >...
AAGCCGACCGAGGAAGCCCGGAAGCCGGAAGCCCGAAGCCGGCGAGGAGTAAGATGCCTCCGTAAACGTCCAGGCAATTGTGGCGTAACTATGGCAGGCGACACTCCCCCGGTCGTGAGCACGCGCGAAGCTGATGCTCGCGTCGCGGTGGACGTCAAGGCGCTCCAGGCCGTTGGTCATGTTGATGCGGCCCGTGAACGCTTTGCGGAGTTGGTCGCCCGGCATCAGCGGCGCGCGTCCAGAATCGCGTTTCACTACTTGCGCGATGCGGCGGACGCCGACGAGGCCGTGCAGGATGCCTTCGTCAAGGCATACCTGCACATCGGCACCTTCCGCGAGGAGTTGCCGTTCGAAGTCTGGTTCACGCGCATCCTGATCAACGGGTGCCTGGACCGATTGAAGCAGCGCCGGCGGCGCGAAAAGTGGATCGCCCCGCCGGTCACGGACGCCATGGGCGTCGAGCGGGATCCGGCCGAGTATCTGCCGTCCCACGCGCCCTCGCCCGAGGATCATGCGCTGGCGAGCGAACGCCGCCAGCAGCTCTCGGTGGCGCTGGCGAAATTGCCGGAACGCCAGCGGGTGGTGTTCATGTTGAGTCATTTCGAAGGCCGCAGTTCGCGCGAGGTCAGCGCGATGATGGGCCTGAATGAATCGACGGTGCGGGTCCACTTGTTTCGGGCGATTCGGCGGCTGAGAACGCTACTCGCAGCCGGCGCATCGCGGTCATTATCCGGGAGGAAGAATCGTGCGGCTCGTTGATGCAGTTTTTCGTCAGGGTCATTTGTCGGAACAGGCGCTCGTCGAAGCGGTGATGACCGGCGAACGTCCGGCTCACCTCGATCGGTGCGACATCTGCGCCGAACGCTCGGTCGAACTCGGCCGATGGCTGGACGACGTTCGCAATCTTGGGCTGGACGCTGCAGAGCGTGCCTTCCCGGCCGAGAAGCTCGTGGCGCAGCAAGCGCAGATCATGCGCAAGCTCGAGCAGCTCGACGAGCCGCCCCGCGTGATCGCGTTCCCGCGGCAGATGCCGGGGGCCGCTCGCGAGTCCGGCGGTCGCCGCGTGGCGCCGGCCTGGCTCGGCGTTGCCGCTGCCGCCGGTCTGGTGATTGGCGTCATCGGTGGTCACTTCACCGCCCGGGTCAGCGCCACCGAGCATCCGGCTCAGACCGCTGTAGCCCCGACAGTTCCGACAACGCCCGCAACGCAGCCGGTAAGGCCGGCGGTGCCGGCCACTGCGATGCCAGCTACGGTCACGGCATCGCTGATCGACCTCGATCTCGACAACCCCACGCCGCACGATCTGGCGATGCTGAACGACTACACGCCCACGCTTGTCGGGCGCTCGAATCGGTAAGTCCAACTCAGACGTGAGTAATCAGAGGCCGGAAGGGAAACCTTCCGGCTTCTGCGTTTTCAACGATAGAATTCCCTGATGCCTCCGGTAGTGTTTCGCAAGGGCCTCGACATGAAGGAGGCGGTGGCCGGAGAGCTTGCCGCGGCCTACCACAGCCGTATCGTCGACGACCTCCGAAACGCGAACTACGAGCGCACCACAGGCCGGCTCACCGTTCATCTCGCCCGCGAATTCGGCTTCTGCTACGGCGTGGACCGTGCCGTTGACTACGCGTACCAGACGCGCAGGCGATTCCCGGACAAGCGCGTGTTCCTCACGGGCGAAATCATTCACAACCCCCACGTGAACGACCGCTTGCGTGCCCAGGGCATCCGGCTGCTCACCGACCCGGGTGAAAACGCGGGCAGCCTCGGCCCCGACGATGTCGTGATTCTGCCGGCATTTGGCGTGTCGATTGCCGAGATGCTTCAGTTCCAGGAGCGGGGCTGCACCCTCGTCGACACGACGTGCGGGTCCGTGCTGAACGTCTGGAAGAACGTGAAGCGATACGCCCAGGACGGCTTCACGTCCGTCATTCACGGCAAGGTGGACCACGAGGAAACGCGCGCCACGGCGTCACAGGCGACGCAATTCCCGAACGGGCACTACCTGATCGTGCGCGACGAAGACGAGGCGGCGGAAGTGTGCCGCTTCATCCGTGACGGCGGCAGCGCGGACGAACTTCTGGCGCGGTTCAGCGGCGCCGTATCGCCGGGGTTCGACCCCGTTCGCCACCTCGAGCGTGTCGGCTGTGCGAATCAGACAACCATGCTCATGACCGAGTCGTTGAAGATCGGCGAGATGCTGCGCGCCGCCATGGCCGATCGCTACGGGACCGAGGCGCTGTCGCAGCGCTTCCGTGCCTTCGACACGATTTGCAGCGCCACGCAGGAACGCCAGGACGCCGTCGAAGCCTTGCTGAACGAGCACGTGGTCGATCTGGCGATCGTGGTTGGCGGCTACAACAGCAGCAACACGTGCAACCTGGCGCGGATCTGCGCCGGCCGCGTGCGCACGTTCCACATTGCCGACCCGGAATGCCTCGTCTCGGCCGACGTGATCCGGCACCGGCCCATCGGACAGCCCTCCACGGCGGCCATCCCGGAAGCCGTGACCCGGAACTGGCTGCCTGGAGGTCTCGTAAGGTTAGGGTTGACGGCCGGCGCCTCAACCCCGAATAACATCGTCGGGCAGGTCATCGAGCGGCTGGAACGGTTCACTGAATCGGGGACCCCGTCGTAAACGTCCCCGCACCTCCAAGCGTAAGACGTGGCGTGATTTCGAGAAACCGAGGCTCTCTTTCAGGAGTCTGGCTCCTGGCGGGCGTCGCCCTGGCAGCGGCGTTGACCGTCGGCAGCCAGGGTGTGTCGTTATCCGCCAACGCTGCCAGGCGTGCCGAACCGCAGGCAGGGGGCCAGGGCGCGAACGCCGCGGCCACCCAGGGACGAGGCGGCAGTCCGACCCCGCCGCCGGGCGTTGGGGCGCCGGGCCAGGGTGGCAGGCCGGGGTTCTCTGCCGGCTGGAAGTGGTGGAACGACGAGGCCGTCAAGAAAGAGATCGGCCTGACGGATGACAAGGCCAAGAAAATCGACGAGTTCGTCCAGGATCGCGAGCGGCAACTGAAGCCGCTGGCCGACGAATACCAGAAGGAACGCGACGATCTCGATCGGATGACGTCGGAGCGGCTGGCGGACGATTCGACGTACGGCTTGAAGGTCTGGCGGGTGGAATCGATGCGCGCCAAGCTCAACGAGAGCCGCATCGTCCTGCTCTACCGGATTTACAAGCAGCTCTCGCCAGAGCAGTACAAGAAGCTGAACGAGGTCCTCGATCGCGCCCGGACAAACCTGATGGGCCGCGGCCGCTCCGAGGGTCCGCGACGGTAGGATTGGCGGCTGGCAACCAGCCGGCTGCTTCGATGGAGAACCAGGTCATGAGGAACGCGATGCGCAATGGAACAGTGTGGGCAGCGGCTGTCGTACTGGCGATGGGCGCCGGCATCTCAGCCCAGCAGCAGCAAGCGACGACGACGCCGCCAGCAGTCCTGCAGGCCGAGCAGGTGGATCGTTACGTCGTTGGTCAGGCCACGCCGCCCGAAACACCGGGCACCTCGGTCATGAGCCTCACGCTCGAGCAGGCGATTGCGGTCGCGCTCGACAAGAACCTCGACCTGAAGGCGGCGCGTCTCGGCCCGTCGAGTCCCCAGGGCGTCGACTACCAGTTGCAGTCAGCGCGCGCGGCGTTTTTGCCCCGCTACACGGGGACGTACTCGTACAGCAACTCGCTTTCCCCGTCGAACAACGTCCAGCAGGGCGTCCCGAATGTCAGCAACCTCGGGCAGAACTTCAACGCCAACTACAGTCAGTTGCTGAACTTCCACGGCGGCAACTTCGGCATCGCCTTCACCAACGGCCGCACGTCGACCAACGACCTGTCCGTGCGCCTGAACCCGTCGTACACCTCGCGTCTGAACTTCACGTACACGCAGCCGCTGCTCGCCGGCTTCAAGATGGACAACACGCGCAACCAGCTCCGGACGCTCGGCATCTCGCGCCAGATCGCGGACCTGACGCTGCTGACGCAGGTCGAGAACACCAAGGCGAATGTCCGGACGGCGTACTGGAACCTCCGAGCGGCGATCGAGCAGATCGAGATCAGCAAGCGCGCGCTGGACCTGGCGCAGCGGACGATGAACGACAACAAGGTCAAGGTCGAGATCGGGACGCTGGCGCCCATCGACACGGTGCAGAACGAGGTCAGCGTGGCGCAGGCCGACCAGACGCTGCTGGCGGCGCAGATTGCGTGGCGCACGGCGGAGCTCAACTTCAAGCGGCTGCTCGCGGCCGGTCCTGAGGACGACATCTATCGGGCCACGATCAACCCGACCGAACAGGCGGCGCTCTCGATTTCACAGGTGGACATCCCGGGCGCGATCAAGAACGCGCTCGCCGTCCGCACCGACATCGTGCAGACACGGCGCAACCTGGAAATCAGCCAGCTGAACCTCGACGTCACCAAGGACACGCTGCGGCCGCAGCTCGATCTCAGCAGCGGGTTCAACTCGAACGGCCAGGGCGGCACGAGGAAAGACAACCTGGGCAACCTCACCGAGCAGAGCGGCTATAACGGCGCGCTCAGGAACCTCAGCGGCTTCGACAACAAAGGCTGGAACGCGCAGCTCAACTTCACGGTGCCGCTCGGCCGCGACATCACCATCAACCGCGTCAACTACGCGCGCGCGATTCTCTCGATCGAGCAGGCGGAAGCGAGCCTCAAGGCGCAGGAGCTGACGATCACGGCCGACGTGACCAACGCCGGACTCGCGGTCGACAACAACTATCGCCAGTACCTGGCCGCGCAGAAATCGAGCCAGGCCGCGCAGACGAACGCCGACGCCACCCTGACGCGCTTCAATGTCGGCACGTCCACGAACTTCGAGGTCACGCAGGCGCAGAACCAGCTCACCGTCGCGCGGCTGACCGAACTCAACCGCCTGATCGCGTATCTGAACGCGATTGCGGAATTCGATCGTATCCAGCGCGTCGGGCGTTAGACTGCGCGCCCTGAGCGCAGGCGGAGGACATGCGAAAAGTTCTGTTGATTGTCGTTGGATTGGCGGTTGTCGGCACCGGGGCGTGGTACTACCGGTACGGCACGAAGGACACGGCGGCAGCGGCCCCGGGAGCGGGCAATGCGCCGGCCGCTGGTGAGTCTGGTGGTCGTGGCGGTGCGGGTGGCGGCGGACGCGGCGGCGGCGGACGCGGCGGTTCGCCGACTGGCGGCCGCGCGGCGATGCCCGTCGAAACGGGCGTCGTGGCCAAGCACGAGATCATCGACTACATCACCGTGGTCGGCAATCTGATCGGCGAAGCGACGGTGGACGTGGTCCCGCGCGTCGCGGGCCGGCTCGAGAACGTGAACGTCAAGATGGGCGATCGCGTCACCAAGGGCCAGCTGGTCGCCAAGATGGAAGACCGCGCCGTCCGTGAGCAGGTCAACCAGGTCGAAGCCAACCTCGAGGTCAACAACGCGACGGTGGTTGCGCGCGAAAACGACGTGAGGGTCGCGCAGAGCAATCTCGAGCGCGCCAAAGCCAGCGACGCGCGCGGCCTGATTTCCAAGCAGACCCTCGAAGACGCCGAGTCGCGCTACAGCGCTGCGCTCTCGCAGGTGACGATGGCCAAGGCGCAGGTCGTTTCCACACGCGCGCGTCTGGACGAATTGAAGATCACGCTCAGCGACACGAGCGTCCTGTCGCCGGTGAATGGCTTCGTCGGCCGGCGCAATCTGGATCCCGGCGCCTTCGCCGGCGGTCAGACCGTGATTCTCTCCGTCGTGGATCTCGGCACTGTCCGCATGATCGCGAATCTCGTCGAGAAGGATTTCCGCCGCGTGCAGCGCGGCGCACATGCCATCGTCGAGGTGGACGCATTTCCAGGCGAGAACTTTACTGGAGAAGTGAGCCGCGTCGCGCCGGTCTTCGATCCCGCCACGCGCACGGCCACGATGGAGATTGAAGTCCCGAATCCAGGCTTCCGGCTGAAACCCGGCATGTACGCGCGCGTGCGCCTGATGGCCGACCGGAAGGCGGACGCGCTCACGGTGCCGCGCGCCGCGATCGTGGACATCGACAGCAAGCGCGGTGTGTTCGTGAATGACGAGAACAACGTCGCGCGCTTCCGCGAAGTGAAGACGGGTCTGGCCGACGTCGAGCGCATCGAAGTGCTCGAGGGCCTCGCCGAAGGCACGCGCGTCGTGACGACCGGCGCCCTGGCCCTGCGGGACGGGGATCGCATCACCCCCGCCGGCGCCGAAGGACGCGGTGGCCGCGGTGGGCGGCGTCAAGGCGGTGGCGGCGGGGCGCCCGAGGGCGGAGCGCCGCGCGGCGGCCAGCCCGGCACCGGTCGCCAGTAACACCTCGTTCGATCAGTCGATCAGCACAGCTGAGGACCTATGTCGATACCCCGCCTCGCGATTGAACGCCCCGTGACGATGTTCATGGCCTCGGCCGTGATCGTGCTGCTCGGGCTGATCTCGCTGTTCCGGTTGCCGGTGGACCTGATGCCGGACGTCAGCTACCCGAGCATCACCGTGCGCGTCGGGTACGGGGGTGTCGGCCCGTCGGAAATCGAAGAGTTGATCGTGCGGCCGCTGGAGCAGACGCTGGCCGCGGTGCCGGGCCTCGAGCAGATCAACTCGACGGCATCGGAAGGCTCGGGCAACGTCAGCTTGAACTTCGCGTGGGGCACGGATCTGAACGACGCCGCCGACGAAGTGCGCACGCGCGTCGATCGTGTGCGCGGCCGCCTGCCGCAGGAAGCGGACACGCCGAGCATCCAGAAATTCGACTCGTCCTCGCAGCCGATCATGAGCATCGGCGTGGGCGGTGACTACGACTCCGTCACCCTGCGCGAGATCGCCGAGAACGATCTGATCCCGCGATTCGAGCGCGTGAGCGGCGTCGCCGCGGTCACGGTCATGGGCGGGTTGCGCCGCCAGATTCACGTCGAGCTGTCGAAGGAGAAGATCACGGCGCTCGACCTGTCGGTCGATCGCGTCGTCCAGTCGATTCGATCGGAAAACCAGAACATTCCACTCGGTGAGGTGGACGAGGGCGACACGACGTACCTCCTCCGCAGCCAGGGCCAGTTCCAGAACCTCCAGCAGCTCCGCGACCTGGTCGTGCTGACGAAGAACGGCGTGCCGGTGTACCTGCGCGACATCGCCGACGTGCGCGACACGACGGAAGATCGGCGGTCGTTCCAGCGCATCAACGGCAAGCCTGGCGTCCGCATGCAGGTGACGAAGCAGTCGGGCAAGAACACGGTGGCGATTGCGCAAGGCGTCAAGCAGGCGATCGAGACGACCAATCTTGAAGTGCCGTCGGTGCGCCTGACGCTCCTGAACGATCAGTCGAAGTTCATCGAGCGGTCGATCAACTCGGTGCGCGAGCACGTCTACATCGGCGCGTTCCTCGTCATCGGCATCATCTTCCTGTTCCTGCGCGACTGGCGGGCGACGCTGATCATCTGCACGTCGATTCCGATTTCGGTCGTCGGCACGTTCGCCCTGCTCTACTTCGCCGGGTTCACGCTGAACACCATGACCTTCGGCGGTCTCGCGCTCGGCGTCGGCATGATCGTCGACGCGTCGATCGTCGTGCTCGAGAACACGTTCCGGCACATGGAGCACGGCAAGACGCGGCTGCAGGCGTCGATTGACGCGAGCGAGGAAGTCTGGTCCGCGATCCTCGCGTCGATCCTGACGCACATCGCGGTGTTCGTGCCGCTGCTCTTCCTGTCCGGGGTCTCGAGCATTCTGTTCGTGCAGTTGTCGGTCGTCGTCATGTTCTCGCTGACGATGTCGCTGTTCGTCGCGGTCACGGTCGTGCCCGTGCTCTGCTCGCGCGTGCTGCGCCTGCCGCCGCCCGAAGCGGAGCGCAAAGGACTCTTCGGCAAGGTGTTCACGTGGAGCGAACACGCGCTGAACGGACTCGACGACCTCTACAAGCGGATCCTCGAGCGCGCGCTGAGGCATCGCCCGACGGTGCTCATCGGGTCGTTTGCGCTGACGGCGCTCGCCTTCGTGATTCTGCCGACGATTCCGAGCGAGCTGCTGCCGCAGACCGACGAAGGCGAAGTCTCGGTGAGCGCGCGCATGCCGGCCGGGACGCGCATCGAGCGGACCGAGGCGATCTCGCTCCAGTTGGAGCAGATGGTGACCGACGCGCTCGGGAAAGATCAGATCGTCAACATCATGAGCAACGCCGGCGGCGGCGGACCGATGGGCGGTTCGGCGTCCTCCGTGAACGTCACGGTGCAGTTGCAGCCGCGCGCGCAGCGCACCAAGACGAGCGATCAGATTGCGACCGATCTTCGACGCGTCCTCGTCGGCCTGCCGGGCGTGACCATCACCACGCGCGCCTCCGGTGGAAACCAGCAGCTGACGCGTCTCCTCGGCGGCGGACAGGACAGCCGGCTGGCCGTCGAAGTGCGCGGCGACGATCTCGTGGACGCGAAGCGCGTCGCCGACGGCGTGCTGAACGTGCTGCGCGAGACGCCGGGGATCGCGAATCCGCAGCTCGGCCGCGAAGAGGGCCGGCCGGAACTTGCCATTCGCGTCGATCGCCCCAAGGCCGCCCTGCTCGGCTTGTCGGTGTCGGGCGTCGCGAACACGATCCGGACGAACATCAGCGGCACACAGGCAGCGACCTATCGCGAGAAGGGCAAGGAGTTCCCGATCGTCGTGCGGCTGCGCGAAGAAGATCGCGAGCGGTCCGAGTCGGTGAACGACGTCCTCATCAGCACGCCGCAGGGGCTGGTGCTCCCGGCGCGCAACGTGCTCGATCTGAAACCGCAGACGGGCCCGACGCAGATTCAGCGCAAGAACCAGCAGCGCATCACTCGAGTGAATGCCGAGCTGGACGCCAACACGATCCTGGGCGATGCCATCAAGAACGTCCAGGCGCGGCTGCCGCAGGTGGACGTGCCCCAGGGCATGTCGGTCGGGTTCGGCGCCGAGGTCGAGCAGCAGGCGGAGGCGTTCGCCCAGCTCCAGGTGCTCCTGATCCTCGGTGTCCTCCTGGTCTACGCGGTCATGGCCTCGCAGTACGAGTCGCTGCGGGACCCCTTCATCGTCATGTTCTCGGTGCCGGTGGCCGCCATTGGCGTGGTTTTGGCCCTGAAATTGACGTCAACGTCCTTCAGCCTTCAGGCGTATATCGGGGTGATCATGCTGGCCGGCATCGTGGTCAGCAACGCGATCCTCCTGGTGGACTACACGAACGTGCTCCGCCGGCGAGACCGGAAGCCGTTGAGGGAAGCTGTCGTGGTGGCCGGGCGAACCCGGCTCCGGCCCATCCTGATGACGTCTCTGGCCACGATGCTGGGCCTGGTGCCAATGGCGTTGGGTCTGGGCGAGGGAGCCGAGCTGCAGGCGCCGATGGCCCGCGTCGTCATCGGCGGGTTAATCGCGTCAACGCTGGTGACCCTGGTGCTCGTCCCAAGCGTGTACACACTTTTTGAAGAAGGCTGGTCCGGACTGCGCCGAGGGGCGGCGCACTCGAATCCTGAGCGAGCTTAGACACGATCATGAAAAAGTGGATTCCAATTCTGGTGCTGTTAGTAGTGGGAGGTGGCGGCGCCTATTACTACTACGCGTACGGCAAACCCAAAGAAGAGCCGACCGTCACGACGGCGACGATTTCGCAGGCCGACATCATCGACGTCGTGCAGGCCACGGGCACGCTCGAGGCCACGCGCATCGTGCAGGTGGGTTCGCAGGTCTCGGGCATCGTGAAGGAGCTGTACGCCGACTTCAACCAGATCGTCAAAGAGCATCAGCTCATCGCCGAGATCGATCCCTCGCTGCTCCAGGTGCAGGTGCAGATCCAGGAGGCGAACATCCAGCGGCAGGAAGGCGACATCGCCAACCAGGAAGTGCAGCTGGAAGATTCGAAGGTGCAGCTGGCGCGCACGCAGAAGCTCTTCGAGGCGCAGCTGGCCAACCAGCAGCAGCTCGACGCGGCGGTTCTGACGGTCAAGTCGCGGCAGGCCTCGATCGACTCGGCGCGCAAGTCGCTGGTCTCGGCCAACGCCAGCCTCGATCAGGCGAAGCTGAACCTGTCGTACACGAAGATCTACTCCCCCATCGAAGGCGTGGTCGTCAATCGCGTCGTCGACAAGGGCCAGACCGTGCAGGCGAGCATGAGCACGCCGCAGTTCTTCACGATTGCGACGGACCTTCGGACGCTGAAGCTGACGGCGAGCGTGGACGAATCGGAGATCGGCAAGATCCAGCCGAACATGCCCGTGACGTTCACGGTGGATTCGTACCAGGGCCAGACGTTCTTCGGCACGGTCAACGCGGTTCGTCTGAACGCGACGAACAACCAGAACGTCGTGACGTACCCGGTGTGGATTGACGCGCCGAATCCGGATCTGAAGCTGCGGCCGAGCATGACGGCCAACGTGCGCATCATCATCCAGACGGCCTCGAACGCGATTCGCATTCCGAATCAAGCGCTGCGGTTCCGTCCGAACACGGAGATCTACACAGCGCTCGGCCTCACGCCGCCCGCGCCAGGGACGCGCTCGGTCGTGGACGGCCGCGGAGCTGGCGGCGACGCCGGTGGCCGCGGTGCAGCGCCCGGCACGGGCGCGCCGGCAACGACCAACGCGGCGCCTGCTGGCGCACCTGCGGGCGCCCCGGCGGCAGCGGGAGCCGCCAACACGCCAGCCGGAGCGCCGCCCGCGAACGGGGTGGCAGACGGTCAGCAGCGCGGCAATCGCCAGCGGAATGCTGACGGTCAGGGAGGTCAGGGACAAGGCCAGGACGGTCGTCAGAACGCCGGCCGCGGCGGTCAGGGCGCACAGTTCGCCCAAGGTGGCCAGGGCGCGCCAGGTCAAGGTGGACGCGGCGGTCAGGGCACCGGCAACGGCGGCAATGGCGGACGCGGTGGTCAGGGCTTCGGTGGTGGTGGCCGCTTCAACAACATGACGCCCGAAGAGCGCCAGCGCATGATGGCGCAGTTCCAGGCGGGCGGCGGTGGCCAGGGTGGCCGTGGCGGCGGCGGCCGAGGTCAGGGCGGCGGCGGTGCCCGCGGCGGCGGACGCAACGCGGTGCCGTCGAACGTGGGCGTCCAGCAGAAGTCGCTCGAAGGCGCTGACAAGATCGACGAGCTGTTCCAGCCGACGCCGAAGCGCATCATGCCGGGCGCGGTGTGGACGTGGAACAAAGAGAAAAAAGAGCTGAAGGAGATCCGCGTCCGCACGGGCGTGAGCGACGGTCAGTTCAGCGAGCTGATGCTGCCGAGTGAGTTGACGGTGGGCACGACGGTGGTGACCGGCGTGATCATTCCGCAGACGCAGCAGCAGCGGAATCAGAACAACCAGAACATCTTCAACCAGCGCGGCGGCCCAGGCGGCTTCCCGGGCGGCGGCGGTCTGCAGCCCGGCGGCGGCGGACCTGGCGGCGGTGGTCGAGGCGGCGGTGGTGGCGGCGGCGGCCGCGGCGGAGACTAGGGAGGCTTGAAGGCCTGAAGGCCTGATGGCTTGGAGAGGCTTGAAGGGTTTCCTTCAAGCCCCAAGCCTTCAGGCCCCCAGGCCATCGAGCCATCGGGCCTCAGGCCATCAAGCCTTCAAGCCCAAAGCCTTCAAGCCCTCAAAGGAGTGATCGAACCGTGCCACCAGTGATGAAGGTCACCGACCTGACCAAGGTCTACAAGATGGGTGACCACGAAGTCCGCGCGTTGCGCGGCGTGACGCTCTCGATCGAGCCCGGCGAGTTCGTGGCCGTGGTCGGACCATCGGGTTCGGGCAAGTCCACGTTCATGCACATTGCCGGTTGTCTGGACCGGCCGTCGGGCGGGCAGTACGAGCTCGACGGCAAGGAAGTCCAGAAGATGTCGAACGACGAGCTGGCGCGCGTGCGCAACAGCAAGATCGGCTTCGTGTTCCAGGGCTTCAATCTGCTGAGCCGCACGACGGCGCTCGACAATGTCGAACTGCCACTGCTCTACCGCGCGGCGGACAAGTTCAGGGCGGCCGAGCGGCACAAGCGCGCGCTCGCGTCGCTCGACGCCGTGGGCCTCGGCCAGCGGCATCACCACATGCCGAACCAGCTCTCCGGCGGTCAGCAGCAGCGGGTGGCGATCGCGCGCGCATTGATCAACGAGCCGGCCATCCTGCTCGCCGACGAGCCGACGGGCGCTCTCGACACGCGGACCAGCATCGAAGTGATGGGCATCTTCCAGCGGCTCAACAAGGAAAAGGGCATCACCGTCCTCGTCATCACGCACGAGATGGACATCGCCGAGTACGGCACGCGGCTCATCCGCTTCCGTGACGGGAAGGTCGTTTCGGACCAGCCGGTCTTGCATCGCCGCAACGCCGCGGACGAGCTGGCTGCGCTGCCACCGCCGGAACCGGATCACGCGCCACCGGCGCCCGAGGCCGAAGCCGCCTCGGCGCACCATTAACCGAGGCTCACGACCATGTCGATATTCATGACGCTCCGGATTGCGTTCAAGGCGCTCGGGCGCAACAAACTGCGCACGGCGCTGACGATGCTGGGCATGATCATCGGCGTCGCGGCGGTCATCGCGATGGTGGCGCTCGGCACCGGCGCGCAGCAGATGATCGAAGACCAGATCAAAACGGCCGGCACGAACCTGGTGACGATCTTCCCCGGCAGCACGAACACAGGCGGCGTGCGCACCGGCGCCGGCGGCAACACGCGTCTCGTCCCCGAGGACGCCAAACTCCTGCGCGATCTGCCGGAGATCCAGTACGTCGCCGAGAGCGTGAGCACGCGCACGCAGCTGATCTACGGCAGCATGAACTGGAACACCACCGTTGAAGGCACGAGTGTGGACCTGCCGGCTATCCGATCATGGCCGATGAAGTTCGGCACGTTCTTCAGCGAAGAGGACGTGCGCGCCGCCGCCAAGGTCGTGGTGCTCGGCTCGAATGTGTCGGATCAGCTGTTCGGCGAAAACGTCGATCCCACGGACACCCAGATCCGCGTGCGCAATCAGATCTTCCGGGTGCTGGGCGTGATGTCGTCGAAGGGCGCGGGCAGCGGCGGCATGAACATGGACGATCAGGTGTTTTCGCCGTACACCACGGTGATGAAGAAGCTCTCGGGCCAGACGAACCTGAACCGCATCTACGCGTCGGCCCGCTCGGCCGACGATCTGATCGGCGCCGCGGCGGTGATTACGTCCACGCTGCGCACGGCCCATGAAATCGCGCCGGGCGAGCCCGACGACGTCACCGTCCAGACCCAGGACGACATCGTCGCCCTGCGCACGCAATCCACGCAGACGATGACGAGCCTGCTCGCCGGCATCGCGGGCGTCTCGCTCGTGGTCGGCGGCATTGGCATCATGAACATCATGCTGGTGTCGGTCACTGAGCGCACTCGCGAGATCGGCCTGCGCCTGGCGATCGGCGCGCGCGGCTACGACGTGCTGCTGCAGTTCCTGATCGAGGCGATCGTCATCAGCATCGCCGGAGGTGCGATCGGGATTGCCACCGGCTACGGCGTTTCCGAACTGTTGCGGAGCAACTGGGGTATGGCGACGTCAGTGCCGCTCAACTCCGTGCTGATTGCGGTGCTTTTCTCGGCCGCCGTTGGTATCTTCTTCGGGTTCTATCCGGCGCGTAAGGCGGCCGGGCTGGATCCAATCGAAGCGCTGCGCTTTGAGTAGCGCAGACGTGTCCGTCGGGACGGCACCAGCCGTTCCGTTTTTTGGCAAGGAGTATTCCTTATGCGACGTGTGACAGCAGCACTCAGCGCGTTGGCGGTCGTCCTCGCGACGTCCGTCCTCTTCGCGCAGGCGAAGCCCAACTTCGCCGGTACGTGGACGAGAGAAGCGCCGGCGGGCGCGCCAACTGGCGCGCCGGGCGGCGGCGGTGGCGGCGGCGGACGTGGCGGCTACGGTGGTGGCGGCGGCGGCCACGGCGGCGGCGGGCGGGGCGGCTCGGGCGGCCGGGACCGCTACGAACAACCAT
>Ga0111538_10008342_pt1 | contig 13910 bp, 8 predicted proteins | sample SoiMethybrSBSTD1_FD_79669 | JGI IMG/M metagenome (GOLD analysis project Ga0111538, IMG submission 79669) | Bulk soil microbial communities from a Populus tree surrounding site in Tennessee, USA - Soil MetaG P. TD hybrid SBSTD1 (version 2)... | ecosystem: Environmental > Terrestrial > Soil > Tree...
ACCAATCCCGATTGTTCCGACGCGGTGGTCCAGGGGCCCCCCTGGGATACAAACCGAAAGGCCCTGGATCCGACCGGATTCGTCACGAAGGTCCTGGGCAAGATGCCGATGCCGAACAACTACGAGATCGGCGATGGCTTGAATACGGCCGGCTACCGGTGGGTTCGCGCGTTAACCGGCGGCAACGAGGGCATCTTCTCATTCGGCGGTACTGGCGTCGCGCGGAAGCAGATCAACGCCAAGCTGGATCACAACTTCAGCACGATGCACAAAATCGCTGGAACGTACACATATGAAGACTCCGCCGGCGGCGCCAACTTGATGACGTGGCCGGACACGTTTGGAGGCAGCCGGTACCGGCATCCGCAACACCTGTCCGTCTCTTTTACGTCCATACTATCGCCCTCGCTCGTCAATGAAGTCCGTGTGGGTATGCGGCGCACTGGATTTACACAGAGGAACGGCCTTGACGATCCGGATTCCGGGGAAGCTGCGCAGCAGTTCTTTCCAAATTTCGCCGGATATCCGGTATTCGTGGGACTGGGCCTGGGGCAGGTGAACTTCCAGGTCGGCCAGCCTCTCGGTGGCGGGAATACGCAGAATTTTTCGGACCACACGACGATGGTGCAGTACGGTGACACGCTGAGTTGGACGAAAGGCAAACACGCCTACAAATTTGGCGCTGAACTCCGCAGGGGCGGTTCCTTTGGACTCGATGCCGGCATCGGCATCACGGCGATACCGCGCGCCACGGGCGGTGACCTGCCCTTGTCCCAGATTTCAGCAGGAGCAGTCAGCACGACAAACATGCCCGGACTGGGGGGCTCGACCGCCACGGGAAACAACATGAGGATGCGGAATCTCATGAGCTTCCTGGCCGGGTCGCTGGGGTCTATCAGTCAGTACTATTACATGCAAGACCCCACCAAATTGGCTGCGTGGGACGATTACAAAACGTACGCGGGAAAAATTCGCGATCTCCGTGCGAATGAGTTCAGCCTGTTCTTCAAAGACGATTGGAAGGTGGCCAAGAGTCTCACGTTCAACGTCGGCATGCGTTACGACTATTTCGGGTCGCCATACGAAGTGAACGGCTTGATGCCGCTCCCCGTTGGGGGAGGCAGCGCCGCTTTCGGAATTTCGGGACGAAGCTTCAACGATTGGATGAGCCCTGGACTCCGCGCAGCCCCGACCGTGTTCCAGTATGTCGGCAGGAATTCCCCGAATCCAGGCACGCCGTGGCTTGCGAACGACTGGAACAATTTTGGTCCGGCGATTGGCTTTGCCTGGCAGGTTCCGTGGTTTGGCGAAGGGAAGACGACCGTGCGCGGCGGATATCAAATCACGTATCAGATTGGGGATGGATACAGTTCGATGGTGCAGGAGACCAACGCGCCGGGCAGCTCCGCCAACATCACCTATGCAGGGGACAGCGCCGCCAATGCCTACCTGGATCTCACGAAGTTGCCTTCGTTAGTTCCGGTCCCTGTTACTAACATGCCGATGCAGGCCATTCCCCTGACAGAGCGAAGCCAGGGGGTTTACATTCCCGATCCGAACCTTGTGACACCGTACGCTCAGAACCTCACGCTGTCGGTCACGCGCAGCTTCGGGTCGAAGGTGTCAGTGGACCTGCGCTATGTCGGAACGCTGGGAAGGAAGCAGCGCAGCGCTGCCAATAACATTAACGTTTCCAACTTCCGGACCAACGGATTGAAGGAAGCCTTCGATGCGGTGCGAAGCGGCGGAGAATCGGCGCTGCTGACACAGATGTTTAACGGGATCAATATTGCGGGCGCCGGATTCGGTCCCGTGGGAACGACGGTCGGCACCGTTCCGCAGACGGCCGGGCTGCATATGCGGGCGAGCACCACGTTCAGCTCCAACCTGGCCAACGGAAATTACGTAGCCCTGGCCAACTCGCTAAACACGTTGAACTACGCGACGCAGTTCAATTCCACTCTGCCGGTCATTCCCGGCAACACCCTTGGCCGCGTGCTCGCATTCAATGGATTCCCTGAGAACTTTATCGTGACCAATCCACAGTTCGCCGCCGTGAATCTCATGACGAACAACATCAGCAACAATTACCATGCGTTGAACGCGCAGATCACGCTGCGGCCGGTGCGCGGCGTCAGCACACAGACGACCTACACCTGGAGCAAGAACGTGGGCGCGGGATTCCCTGGCACGGACGGGCTTGGACAGGTTTTCACCGACCCGCTGGACCGGCGCGGCGACTACGCGATCTTGCCGGACACTCGCGTGCATGACTTCAGGAGCAACGGAACGTTCGCGCTGCCCATCGGACCCAACCAATCCTTGTTCGCTAACAGTTCCGGAGTCGTCGCGCGAATCATCGAGGGCTGGCAGATGAGCTGGATTCTGAACCTCAACACCGGACAACCTCTCAGCATTGCCGCTCAGAACATGCTGTATAACAACGGCACTCCGGATATCGTTGGACCATTCGATCTCAAGGGCGGCAAGGTCCGGTTTACCGGTGGTCCCAATGGCAGCTATTTTGACCCGGCCAGCTTCGTAGCGGTCCGCGATCCGCAGTGCGCCGTTGTCACATGGTCGACCACAGCGTGCACTCTCAGCGCTATTCAGGATGCAAAAACCGGTCAGATTCTCCTCCAGAATCCCCTGCCCGGAACCCGAGGCACGCTGGGGCAGCGTGTGGTGGAAGGACCGGGCCGGTGGCGGTTTGACGCGGGCCTGGGCAAGACATTCAAGATGAGCGAATCCAGGAGCCTGCAATTCCGCGTGGACGCCCGGAATGTGCTCAATCATCCGGAACCCATCACGCCCGTCATGGACATCAACAACACCAACTTTGGCCAGATCGTGGGCGCCAGTCCGAAGTCCTCCGCGGCCCGTGAGTTGCAGGCGCAACTGCGCTTCAGTTTCTGATCTGGTCGGTGCATAAGCGTGGTGTCTTTCTCAGCCCAAAGCAAAGTCAGTGGTAGCCTACGGCCGGGAAAATCAAGACTGATGTCAGGGAGAAAAAATGGAAGCTATGAAGCATCTAGGAGTCGTCGTGCTGGTTGCACTCGCAACGGCGGGAACGTTGCAGGCGCAGGTGCCGCCACTGATCGAAGCCGAGCTAATCAAAATGGGGCGAGTCGTTGACCCAGGCTGCACGGGGAAACTCTATCGCCCGCTGTTCGGAAAAAACGACTACAACACCTATTGGCCTGTCGATGCGGCTATGCCAAATAAGGATGTGAAGTTGTACAAGGGCGTGACCGTTATGCGGGATGTGTCCTACGGTCCGCAGCCCAAGGATTTGATCGACATCTTTCTGCCGGACAAGAGCGGATCGAATCGAACTGTTTTCATCTTTGTGCCGGGAGGTGCAGGCAACAAGATCGAGCAGCAGTCCGTTGAATCCAACATGTTCTACGACAACATCGGGGTGTGGGCTGCGGAAACCGGCATGATCGGCGTAACGATGCAGCGCGGCGGTACTGCAGCGGGTCAGAATATTGCGCTGGTGATTGAGTATTTGCAGGCCAATGTCGCCAAATACAAAGGCAATGCGAACGACATGTTCATCATGGCCCACTCGGCGGGCACGGGTCCGCTCACTCAGTATATTGGCCGTCCCGATCTTTATGGCCTGGGTGTCAAGGGCGCGATCTTCATGGGCGCTCACCCGAATATTGGCGGGCCAGGCGCGGGAGGCGGCCGGGGCGGTCCCGGAGGCGGAGCGCCTGGAGGTGCTGGACGCGGTGCTCCAGCTGGCGGCCCCGGAGGAGGCCCCGGAGGAGGTCGAGGTGCAGCCGACTCCAACAATGCGGCCACCTGTCTGGCCAATGCTCAGGTTCAGGCTGGTCCTATTCGCGGACCCAGCAGCTCTCTCGCGGATCAAGGTGCCGGCGCCGCAAAAGCCAGACAAGACCTCGCGGGATTTTCTCCATGGCGCTGGGACGGCAAGATGTGGATCTCCACAGGTGCGGCCGCTCCTGCAGCTCCGGCAGGCGGAGGACCGGGTGGTGGTGGTCGCGGCGGTGGCGGCGGTGGCGGCAGAGGCGGAGCGGGCGGACCTGCAGGTGCGGCAGCAGCGCCTGCGGAGCCGACTTTCACGGTGCAGGACGGATTTCATTCAACCCGAGCGGCGATTGCGCTGGCCTGGGGCGAACTCGATACTGACGCCGAGGCGGGGGCCGGCATGCCGTCGCGCTCCGTCGCCATACACGACGAACTTTGCAAGCTGGATGGTCCCAAAGCAAAGGATGGAGTCGGCCACTGTCCCACAATGATGTGGTTCAAGGGCGAGAGTCACATGTCGGAGGTGTTCTCTTTCGGCAGCGTGGACAAGACGGTCTCTGACCAGGTCCTCGCGTTCATCAAGAAGAATCACTAGAAACGAATAAATAGGGACGTACCCAATTTCCTTTCCGGAAATTGGGTACGTCCCTATTTATTCGCAGCCCTGCACTGTCCGGTAGTGTCCTGGGTTAGAAACTTTCTCCTCGCACGCCTCCGGTGTGCGTCTTTCGATCGAGGATTAGCCAACCCCGGGTGGCTCGCTACGCTCGCTCACCCGGGGCTAAATTCCTTCACGCCTCCGGCGTGAAAACCAGCAGCCGGGAAGGGCTGCAGGATATTAGCCCGGGTTGAGCGAAGCGATACCCGGGGTCACCGCCACCCTCCCAACTCACCCTGTTACTTTTGTGCGGGAATCGGAACGGGGCCGGTGGGTTTAGGAAGATCGCCCGAACCGTGCGCTGTTGATCCCTTTACGGAATCGCAGTGCTTGCCCGGCGCTGGTGGCGTGTCGGCGGGACACTTGAACAGGCCGCTCTTGGTGCGGCCACCTGCCGGCAAACCCGTGCGTAGCGGATGCAGTGCGACGCTGAGGATCGTCCCGCGAGGAAAATTGTTGACCGTGATGCCGTCGCGGGCAACAGCAGGAGCGGCGTCCAATTCGAAGGCCCAAACCCACGGCTCGCCTTTTTCGTCGCGAACGATCTGACTGCGCGCTTCGTTCAGCGGCACGAAGAAGATTTGCAAATGATTCGGGTTGGGATCGACGCGCACCACAACGCCCGTCATGACGTACGTTTTATCCTGGTCATACATTGCAAACGAATGATGGGCCGTCGCGGTGAGGGCAAACGCACAAATGGCCGCAGTCGCGATACTCAGGCGTCTCATAGACCGAACCTCCCCGTGGATGCCTTGGGCCGTTCCATACCTTCCTCGTGATAGCGCTCCCAGATCTGAGCCCAGGGCCGGCCGAAGATGTCCGGAGCGGTGAACTCAAATGTCTGCCCCGGAGACACCGGCGTCGCCTGGCCTTTGACTGGAAAACTCTGCGGAATGCATTCCATGACCACAAAGGGATCGCCTTCGTCAAGATCGCCGAGCTTGTCGAGGTTCTGGACGATGCGAAGAGGCTCGGCGAACGCTTCCGGATCGTACAACACAGTTTCCTGCTTGATGCCGATCAGCTTGCCTGCGGCGTCTTTGCGCGGCGTGTATATTTCGATCGACTGGAGTTTGTTGCTGAACTCGAACCCGCCGTGCGAAATCCACCCCTGTATGTTCGACGTCCAGGTGATCAGCGCTTCCCCATCCCAGAACCCGATCGTCTCTCCAAACCACTGCGGCACGTCGGGACCGAGCCGTGGGACGACGCCCTCCTCATTGAACTCACGGCCGATATGGATTTGCGTGATGAGTGTCTTGGCCGCGTTGCGGATGTCGAGAATGAGTTCCGGCGTCATCACGAGATTGACGCGACCTCCGCCGTACTGCGCGAATCGGCGCATGAACCCTTCCGGCCAACAGTACGAACCCGGCCACTGCGCCGCGTTGCTCCCCGAATAGTGATACATCTGCTGGACGAAGCGCTTCTGGTACTCCGGCGTGAGCAAGGACAAGTAGGTTGGTATCTGGAGCACAGCGCCGTGGAACCAGGTGGCGGTTTTCGCACGCTGGCGCGAATAACGGCCGCTCCAATCGGGCAGCGTCGCCTGCGTGTACTTAGTCGGACCACCGCGGCCACGAGCTTCTTTAAGGAGCGCCGCGTAGTGCTCCTTCGCTGTCGAGAAACCATACGGGCTGACGATCTCTCCTCGCGGGTAGTCGCGATCGCAGAACCCCCACGCCGCGGTTCGCGGCGGATCGTCACCAATGAGGGGAACTTCATAGGCTCCCCAAATCTGTTCGAGACCGACGGGAGAATTGCAACGGTAGTAGCGCCGATCGGACCAGAGGCTGCGGTCCTTGTAGAAATCCTTTGTCGAGAAAATATCGACCGGCAGCGGATCGACTCCCTTCGGCGTCGCTCCGTCCTTCGCCGCGTAGATCGGTGTGTTGCCGGGCGGCACGCCGGCGCCGGTGAACATTCCTTTCCCCTCGGAACCGACAATCACGTCGACGAGGAGAGGATCACGCGCGCCACGTCCGACGCTGCTTTGTGCGAAGGCGGACGTGGTGTAGATGCACGCGGCCGCCAGCACCAGCCACAGGCGCCTGAAACGCCGACTTGCGCCGGCTACGCAATCCAATCGCATCGCTCGCCCTCCGTATGTTTCGAAATAAGGCCCTGTCGTCACGACCGTGATTCTAGGCACACCAAAACAAAAAGAATAGAAAATATGCCTCATCAGTCGATTGCAACACCTGCCCTGCTCCCGCCACGCGTGTATTACAAGGTGTAGCCCGCGGGCCTGCTGTCGTGATAGAAATTCCACCACCGGACGGTTCCTCGATTCTGATAAGGAGAAAATAGTGACTACTACAATGACTCGCAGAGAAATGCTGCAAGCTGGCCTCACCGCCGCAACGCTGGCAGCCCTCGGATTGCCGGAATCGATGATGCCCGCAGTGCTGCAGGGAGAAGCCGCCGTGCCCTTTACGGACATCCCCGCAAATATCAATTTCACCGTCGATCCGAATATGCCGAATCGCTTTCTGGACATTCGTACGATCGAGGGGCAGTACACGCCAAGAGACAAGTTCTTTGCGACGCAGCACCACGGCCAGCCGGAAGTGGACCCGGCGACTTTCAGACTGAAGATCGACGGCACGGTCAACAAGACCCTGGAGCTCACGTTAGACGAGATCCGCAAGCGGCCATCCGTGCAACTCCCGGCTGCATTTGAATGCTCCGGCAACAGTCGAGGTCGCATTCAGGGGCTCGCATCCGCAGGCCTATGGACCGGAACGCGCCTGAAAGATCTCCTCAACGCGGCGGGCGTCAAGTCGGAAGGCAAGGAAGTCGTCTTTTTCGGAGCGGATCATGGCGACATTGACGTCCCGTTCCGCGGACAGACCTATAAAGTCGATCAATACTTCGGACGTAGCGTCACTATCGAGAACGCCATGAAACCCGAGCCCATCCTTGCCTACGCCATGAACGGCGAACCGCTGACGAAGCATCAGGGCTTTCCACTTCGGCTCATCATGCCGGGCTGGTATGGCGTTGCCAATGTGAAATGGTTGTCGCAGATACACGTTCAGGAAACACGCTTTGTCGGCCATTACCAGGCTCGCTGGTACCTCACACTTCGAAGTGAAATGGTGGGCGGCAAGGAAGTCTGGAAAGAGACCGAGATCTCCCACATGCGGCCGAAGTCTGTGATCTCGCGAGTCGTGAAAAGCGGGAATCGTCACGTGGTCTATGGATTCGCACTGAACGACGGGTCTCCTCTCAAGTCTGTTGAAGTGAAGATTGACGAGGGGGCGTGGGCACCGGTGACCTTCGACAAGTCGAACACGCAATTCGGATGGAAACTGTTTTCCTATAACTGGGAGGGCGCAACGCCCGGCGAACATACTCTGGTTTCTCGTGCGACAGATGCCAGCGGCGTCCAGCCGACACAGGCGGAGCTGACCGCCACAAAGAAGACGTTTCTCGAAGACAACTCCCAGTTCCCGCGCAAAGTCATGATCTCCTGATTTCGGTCTTCGAAGGCAAGAGAACCATCGAAAGCAACGGAGTGACAACCGACCTTTCTCTTGACCTCTTCGGAACGGCCATGTTACCTGCATGGCATGGAGATCAATTCAAAGCTCAGGGCTGGCGTGCTTCTGCTGGCAATCTCAATCCTGGGAACGCGCATCGAGGCCCATCATTCATTTGGTGCGGAATATGACGCGGAAAAGCCGATCACTCTCAAAGGCGTCATTACAAAGATCGAATGGGCGAACCCTCACTGCCATATTTACCTCGACATAAAAGAAACGAACGGCGCCGTGAAGAATTGGAAGTTCGAAGGCTATCCTCCGAACGTCCTGGCGCGCACCGGATTCAAGAAAGACGTGACGCTCAAGGTTGGAGACGCGCTCACAGTCTTCGCCTGGCAGGCGAGGAGCGGACCCGGCCTGGCACACGCTCGGGAGATAACGCTCGCCGATGGGAAGAAGCTTTATTTTGGGCCGCCCGCCGGAACCGGTGAAGGCAACGCGGTATTGCCATAGGAGAACGCGGTGAAAAAGATGCTCTTGTTAATGGCGGCTTTGCTTCTTGGGCCGATGCGGCCGCTTCCGGCCCAGAATCAAGGAACCGTCCGGCCGGCACCACGAACGCCGGATGGGAAGCCGGACTTCACCGGCGTCTATCAAGGCGGGAGCGCACGCCGCGGAGACTGGGAATTTCAAATCCCCAGCGATCAACCGGGCGTACCCACTGCGGCCACGCAGGCCGTAGCCACGTCTCAGGCGCGACGCGATCCCGTCCCCTTTCAGCCCTGGGCGCGAGAGAAGGCCCAGGAGTTTCTGAATCTGCGCTCGATCAACGACCCGACGAGCCGCTGCCTCCCCGGCCCCAGCCCACGTTCCCACAGCGTCTCGTTGTTCCCGATACAGTTCGTTCAGACCCCCCAGCAGATCGTGATTCTTTACGAGTACTTCACCGTCTTTCGAGTGATTCCTCTCGATCAGAAGTCGCATCCGGACGATCTGGAGCCGTCCTTCATGGGACATTCGATCGGGCACTGGGAAGGAAACACACTCGTGGTGGATATCGTCGGATTCAACGACAAAGGTTGGGTTCTTTCCGGAGGCATCTTCCACTCCGACGCGCTGCACATCACGGAACGCTATACCCGCGTCGACTACGACACCATCAATTACGAAGCCACAATCGAGGACAAGAAGGTTCTCACGGCACCTTTCAAGACCAGCACCACGATGATGCTGCGGGAAGGCGCCCGCCTGCGAGAATATATCTGCCCCGAGAACAACGAAGACGTTCTGCGTCTGGAAAAGCTTATCGAGAACCCGGAACTCTTCAGAAGGGCACCTGCCGGGCAAAAGCCGCCACAATAACCTGGGCTAGTTGGGCTAATTCAAGGGTTTGCAGACACACGCGATTGAAATGTTTTGGATATTGAAGAACCGACGTTAACATACGCGAATGGCGCCGAATGCTGAAACAAGCGAAATGAGACGGGTTTCCGTAAAGAGAGCCGGGATTCATTTCGGGTATGGCGTCATCGCGCTTTTGATCCTTTTTTCCCTGCTGGCTCCAACATTGCTGTGCGCGTTTCCTGCTGCGCCGTTGAGCGCTGCGGATGAAGATTGCTGCAAGCACATGAAGTCTGCAAAAGATTGCACCGAAGCCGGTATGTCTGCGTGCTGCCTCGCCGTGCCTCAAACGATTGCGGCGCCGGTGCCTGCAACAAAGAAGGCGCCAGCCCCGTCCCTCGCGGCGATACAGTACGCAGTTGTCTCGACCTTCACATGGATTGAGACTCCGAGTTTATCGAGCCTTGAAAAGCAAGCGGACAGCAGCAGTCCACCCCATCTAATACTCGACTCCATTCAAGTTCTTAGAATCTGACCCGATCCTCCATTCACCCGGATTGACTCGGCGTGTTCCGCCGATGTTCTCGTCGTTATCGCATAGGAGGATCCATGGTTTCGCTCGTTCTACTCGCCGTTCTGGCGGCGAGCCCACTGACGTTGGCACAAATAGAAGCGGAGGTCGTCGCCAATAATCCTGACCTTCAGGTCGCAACTCGGCAAACGGGCGTTGCCGAAAGCCGACTCGGCTCGGCCGCTGCCTTTGATGACCCGCAATTCGGTTATCGCGCCTGGAGCACGCCGATCTTCCAACCATGGAACATGAACCAAACTCAGCACATGTTCATGTTCACTCAAAACCTGCCGGGTAAGGGCAAGCGGGAACTCAAGTACCAGATTGCCCTGGATGACGTGGGCATCCAGAAACAGCTTGCTGAAGCGAAGAAACGCGAAACGATCGCGATGGCTCATCAGGCGTTCTATCGTCTGTTGCGTACGTACGATGCAATTCGAATTCACCACGATCAAGTCGAACTTGCGGAACAAACAATTGAAGCGACACGCATTCAGTACGTGATTGGAAAAGCGAATCAGAAGGATGTCCTCCAGGCCGCTCTCGCATATTCCCGATTGGCCGAGCATCTGCTCATGTTTAATCGCGACGCAGACGCGGCCCGCGCGGAGTTGAATACCTTGATGGGAAGGCCCCCAGATGAGCCGCTGGAGATTGCGGGTGAATACACGATTGTCGCAAACCTCCCGACACAGGCCCAACTCGAGGCGACCGCGGCTGCGAATCGTCCGGAACTGCTCTCCCTGGAGGCGATGCAGAAGCAGGGGCGACATAAAGTTCAACTTGCCGAAAGAGGGCTCCGGCCGGACTACACGATTTCTGCCGGATACATGCTCATGCCCACAGGTTCGATGAACCGCAGTGGTTATCTGGCGGAGTTCTCCATGACCCTGCCATGGCTCAACCGTGGGAAGCACGAATCTGAGATTCGCCAGGCAACAGAAGAAACGTCGTCTGTGGAGGCCGAGTATCGAAAACAGAAAGCGGTGATATCGAAGGAAATCCGCAACGCCGTGATCCGAGCACAATCAGCACAGAAGGTCGTGGAACTGTATGGACAAACTCTACGTCCCGACATTCAGAACGTTTCAAAAGCCGCAACTGTTGCTTACCAGGCAAATCAAGCAAGCCTGCTCGACGTATTTGATGCGCAATCGATGTCCATTGAGGCGGAATACGCGTTCTTCGACGCGCTATCCGAATACGAGCAGACGATCGCAGAACTGGAGCGTGCTATCGGAGCGCCACTTCCTGCCGAAAGGAGGGCGTTGTGACCTCGTCAGAAAGGCGGTGGTTAATCGTCGGCATTGTCGCCGGCATCGCTGCGAGCGCAGCCGGACTGGCATTCTATAGATCGAGCCGGAGCCCTGTTGTGGAGTTGGCAACGCCGACGTCTGCGACACCGAGTCCGCCTGCAACAACCGGCACGCCGGCAGGAAATGAGCGAGCCGCAGTGCAACTGTCCGCCGACGAACAGGCGAAGATTGGACTACAAACCACAGAGGTCCGCCGCGAAAGCGTTACCGAAATCATCCGGACGATTGGCCGAGTTGAAGAGCCGGAAACCGCCACCGCTACGATCAGCACAAGATTCGGCGGAAGAGTCGAACGCCTGTTCGTCAATTACACAGGCCAAGCCGTCAAGAAGGACGATCCGGTCGCGATCATACAGATCACAGGCCAACCGGCGGGAAAAGACGATCCCGTTTCGTCGATTTATAGTCGTGACGCTATCGCCGCCGCCGAAGAGTACAAGTTCGCTCTGCAAAACCGCGAGAGAGCTCAAGGACTCTCACGGCCGGATGCTGTCGCCCAGGCCGAGGCCCTCGTTGAAGCCAGTCGCGTCCGCCTGGAGCGATTCGGTGTGACGCCAGATCAAGTCAACGGGACCCTCTCGTCGCCTGGACAACCCATTCGAGTTACTGTCACCGCTTCTTCCGGGGGGATCGTCCGTTCGAGAAAAGTTGCCGAAGGGCAATTCGTCAGTGCCGGCGAAGCTCTCATCGAGCTCACAGATCTCGAGAGAGTCTGGATTAAAGCCGATGTGTTTGACACGGATCTCGTCCGCATTCGTCCCGGCTTACCGGGAACAATCACAAGCGAGGCGCTCCCAGGATTGAAACTGAGCGGCAAAGTCGATTTTATCGACACTCATTCCGATCCTCAGACTCGCACAACACCAGTCCGCATTCAGGTCGCCAACCCCGGAACAGGCCTGAAGCCCGGCATGATCGTCGAAGCGGCGTTCCACATTTCTCTCGGCCCCCTCCTGACAGTGCCGCGTGAGGCGGTGCTCGACAGCGGAACGGAAAAGATCGTTTACCTCGCTGAACAGAACGGCGTCTTCGAGCAACGGCAAGTTCAGATCAGCAGCGCCTTTCAAGACCGATATGCCATAACCAGCGGCTTAAAAGCGGGAGACAACGTCGTCACGAAAGGCGTGTTCCTCGTCGACTCTCAAACGCGCCTGACTGGCGGGCTGCGCGGAATGTTTGGAGGCTCAAAATCCTTTTCCGAAAGCGCTTCACCCGGCGGCTCCACAAAGAGTGCTTACAGGTTGACCTTCAAGACGGAGCCCGATCCGCCACAGGGTGCAAAGCAAAACACCATCCACGTGGCACTCACAGACGCATCACGCAGGCCTGTTGCCGATGCGCAGGTTCGGTTGACCTTCACAATGCCGGCAATGCCCTCAATGAACATGCCCGAAGTGAAAAACACCGCCGAGCTGAAATGGACGGGCTCCGAATACACCGGGCCGATAACGATCATGATGAGCGGAGGTTGGAACGTTTCGATCGAAGCACGCCGCGGCAGCGAACTGCTGGCAACGTCCCAGGTCCACATCAACGCGCGCTGAGGGGAGCCCAGGTGATCAACCGTCTGATTGAGTTCTCATTGAAAAATCGATTTCTCATCGTCCTCGCATACCTCCTGCTCGCAGGATGGGGCTATTGGGCGCTGCTCTCCACACCGATCGATGCGATCCCCGACCTTAGCGAGAACCAGGTCATCGTGTTTGCGGATTGGCCAGGCCGCAGTCCCCAGGAAGTCGAAGACCAGGTCACATATCCGCTCACAGTGAATCTGCAGGGGCTGCCGGGTGTCAGAACGATCCGGTCGTCCTCGGCTTTCGGATTCTCGATGGTGAACATCATCTTCGAAGATTCTGTCGATGTGTACTTTGCGCGTACGCGTGTGCTGGAGCGCTTGAATCTTGCTTCCAGCTTTCTACCGCCCGCCGTTGTCCCGACGTTGGGCCCGGACGCTACCGGCGTGGGACAGGTGTTTTGGTATACCGTCGACGGTCCGTACGATCCCGCAACACTCCGATCTCTGCAGGATTGGTTTATTCGGTACCAACTAAACTCTGTCTCTGGCGTAGCGGAGGTTGCGAGCATCGGCGGATTTGTACGCCAGTATCAGGTCGATGTCGATCCAGGGAAACTTCGCGCGTACAACATTCCGATCCGAACGGTCTTTGAGGCGATCGAACGCAGCAACAGCAATGTCGGTGCAAAAGTCATCGAGGCCAATGATCGCGAGTTCGTCGTCCGCGGGATTGGCTTGATCACTTCGGTCGGTGACATCGAGAACATTGTGCTCGCGAATTCGAATGCGATACCCATCTCAATTCGCAACGTCGCCACCGTGCAATTGGGCCCGGAATTTCGGCGAGGTGTGCTCGACAAGAACGGTGTTGATGCTGTCGGCGGCGTTGTCATCATCCGGTACGGAGCGAACGCTCGGCAGGTCATTCAACACGTCAAAGCCAAGATCTCGTCACTGCAGACCGGGCTTCCGGAAGGAGTGCAGATCAACGCCTTCTACGATCGAAGCGAACTCATTGATCACGCGATCAACACTCTGGAGGATGCACTCATAGAAGAGATCGTTCTGGTCACGCTGGCGCACATATTTTTCCTTTGGCACTTCCGCAGCATTCTTATTGTGACCATTCCGTTACCGCTGGCAGTCGGCACGTCCTTCCTGCTGATGAGATACGCGGGAATGTCTTCAAACATCATGTCTCTGGGAGGCATTGCCATTGCGATTGGCGTCCTGGTCGACG
>Ga0111538_10008343_pt1 | contig 13909 bp, 10 predicted proteins | sample SoiMethybrSBSTD1_FD_79669 | JGI IMG/M metagenome (GOLD analysis project Ga0111538, IMG submission 79669) | Bulk soil microbial communities from a Populus tree surrounding site in Tennessee, USA - Soil MetaG P. TD hybrid SBSTD1 (version 2)... | ecosystem: Environmental > Terrestrial > Soil >...
TGCAGACCTTTGAACACGGGAAGGCCATCATCCATTTCTATTTTAAAATCGTCGTTGGGTTTTTTCGGAAACCTCGTTTCAAGCCGATGAAAATTTCTCCAGTTGAAGCCAAAAACAAATTTGTCACGCCAACCGGATTCTGACAGCTCAAAAATACCCGAGACGTAAACCCGGTATCCCGGAATCGTCATAATGTAGGGCACACCCGCATTTTCTTGTAAAAAATATGCCTGGGTTTTTGACTCGTTGCCACCCGCGAAAAAAACTGTTTTGGTTTCGCCAGCCCCGCGCAAAGAAACTTTTACCCCGGACTTTTGGAGCACACTTGCAATTGAATCGCGATCCGATAGGGCAACCGGTCGTCGAGCTTCGGCCTGTTGTAGTGTCGCAAACAATACTTCAATCATATCTGAATTTGCATTGAGGTTTCCGTTTACCTTCCACCTGGCGCCTTCATATTTCAGAACGGTCCTTCCCAAAGGAGACTCGAGGGTGATTTCGTCGATGGCTTTGAGATCGTATTGTCTAAAAATTGCAGGATCTATTTCATGTCCGCTATCTCTTTTGCCAAACCAAAAGACAAACGTGGTTATTCCGAGGAGGAATACTAGCAGCACGGCCAGTCGTTTGTTCCTTTTCTCCTGCATGATCAAAAATGGGCAAATTTTTTCCTGCGCCAATAGAATCGGCCGATGCCGTAAAAGATCAATAGTAGCATAGGAAGCACCAGATTTATGATCTGCCACTTTGAGCGCTCGTCTTTTACTTTTTGTTTGTCAAGCGGGCGGATCTTTACTTGTTTGGTTCGTGCCTGTATAAGCCCATTTTCATTAGTCAGGTGGGCAAGGCAATTCAACAGAAATTCGCGATTTGCAAAAGTGTAATTCGTGGCGGCGTCAAAACCAAGTGGCCTCGCCTGACCTGTGCGTATATTGATATCGTTGCGGACAATGTCTCCGTCAGCGATTACTATCAGCTTTGCAGGTTGCCCTGAGTCTTGAAAATCCGTTTGATCCACTCCTTCCGGCATAAATCTATTCTTAAATAGAGACGTAAACCTTCCTTCAAGCAAGTAAGCGACTGGAATAAACGAGCTCGAGAAACTTTCATCTGTAACATTTCTGCGAAGGTCATTAACGCTGACTTTTACCGGCGCGCCGATGGTGCGTGAGTATTGAGAAGTCATCAGGAGAGGTGTTTTCCTTATACCTTCCGCCTTAACTGTATCGATACTACTGACGAACTTTGCCACGACTGCGTCCAGGTTCCGCGTGATAGGATGCTCGGCGTAGTGATTCAACAACGGAAAGAACGGCCAATCCATTAACTTGATCTCGGGTTTCCCTCCTCTGTTTCCTGTAATAACCGGATAAAATCCCGCCGTGCGATCCTGGATGAGATCAAAGTTTATTCTCACTCCGTACTTGAATAATTGATCATCAAGCCCAGTGTTGTACGGAATAGCAAAGTAGTCGTCTCGTGATGCGCTATCCATCGTTGCCTCCAGTTTATCCAGAAGGAACAACACTTTTCCGCCCCTCATTATATATTGATCGATATAAAATTTATCCTTTTCAGAGAATAAGCCTCTGGGTTTGGCAACGATCAGGGCGCTATAGCTGTCCAGATTTGTTGTTTGGGATATATTAATCACCGATACTTCATACTCTTCACGCAGATCATTCTTGAAACTGACAATATTTGCAGAGTCCAATTCACCATGACCTGAGACCAACGCTATCCTCTTCCTCTCCGTATTAACGAGCTTATCTATTGTGTGCGCCAGCTCATATTCTATCCCTTCTATGGATTGGTTGATCTCCTCTGTTGGTGTTCCGGCCTTGTTCCCTTTCAACAGCATTACTCCTGTTTCAATACCATCGTACGAAACAGTAACACCCGGGAATATGATCTTTTCCACCCTTTGACCATCCTTAGTGTCGATAACATTTGTTGGTTGGATTCCCTTTCCCGCCAGCTCAGACATAAACTCCGATCGTGCCTTTTCACTCATCGCCGCTGCCGGATCGGTAAATTTGTATTTAACCCGATTGCTTGAGTATATTCTGAATTCTTCAAGCGTTTCAGAAATTGCTTTTTGAAATCTTTCGAATTCGGCATTCAAGTCACCCGTTAGAAATATCTCCACATACACATCGTCTTCAAGACCCTTCAAAATATCGCGGGTCTGATCTTTGATGGTGTAGCGTTGTTCCTCAGTAAGATCAATCCTGTAAAATTTGTTAGACACGAGCAGATTGATGAGCACGACAAACACAATGACATTCAAAAATGCCAGCACATCACCCAACTTTCTGCTCTTCCAATTTACCATTGTCTGCTACCGAGTATAAGTTTTGTGATCGAGAGCACTATCAACGCCAGACTAAAAAAATAGATCAGGTCACGTGTATCGATAAGCCCCCGGCTTAGCGATTCATAGTGAAAGAGTATACCAAATTGTTTTACACCCAGGGAATTTGTTGCCAAAAGCGGAAGTGAAGAGATCGACTCGAATCCTGAGAACAAAAGAAAACAAAGGAATGCACCGACAACAAATGCTACGATTTGATTGGGTGTAATACATGATGCAAAAATGCCCACAGCGCAGAATACTGCCGCTACCATTGACAATCCAACATACGATCCAATAATTCCTGGTGTATCAAGATTTCCTTTGGGATTTCCCAGCATATAGATGCAATAGTAATACACTACGGTGGGCAGCAACGCGAACAATGCAAGTAGGAAAGCGGAGAGATACTTACCAAGAATTATGTCCCAGTCGCTTAGCGGTTTTGTAAACAATAGCTCCATGGTCCCCGCTTTCTTTTCCTCGGCAAAGCTTCGCATTGTAATCGCTGGGATAAGGAAAATAAAAACATAGGGCGCCAATGAAAACAACGTCTGCATATCTGCATATCCGTAGTCCATTACCGACGTGTCGGGAAAAACCCACATGAGCAGTCCCATTGCAAGGAGAAACACACCGATTACAACGTAGGCAATTAGTGAATTGAGAAAACTTGAAAATTCCTTTGATAGTACCTGCAGCATGAAGAATGTCCCGATAATTATCGGGACGCGCAAAAATAAATTAAAAATCCCTTATACCTGAACTTCGGATGGCGAAGTCAACTCCCTAAAAATATTCTCCAAAGAGCTCTCCTCCTGTTTTAAACCGATCAAGGACAAATTATTGTCGGCAGCAAAACGAAATATTTCGGGTCGAAGGTCTGTGGCATCTTTTGCCACCACTCTGAACTTAAAACCTTCGATCAGCCGGCTCTCTTCGACTCCGGGGATGCTGTTGATCTGCCCAACGGTGACGTTACTCTCAAATTCGACTATCAACGCGACTGCACCGCCCTGTTTTTGCAAGAGATTGCTCAGGGAATCATCGGCAACGATCTCTCCTTTATTAATAACAACGACGCGATCACAGAGGGCCTGCACCTCCTGCATGATATGAGTTGAAAAAATCACTGTTTTATTAATGCTGATAGCCTTTATCAACTTCCGAATCTCAACCAGCTGGTTAGGATCGAGGCCTGAAGTAGGTTCGTCCAGGATCAAGACCTCAGGGTCGTGAATCAGCGCTTGTGCAAGACCAACCCGCTGACGGTAACCTTTCGAAAGGGCCTCTATCCTTTTGTTTTGTTCCTGCGTGAGACCGCAAAGCTCGACGATCTCCGCGATCCGACCTTTCAACACTTTTCCTTTAAGGCCGTACAGCCGGCCAATAAATGCCAGGTATTCGTGAACATACAGATCAGGGTAAAGGGGGTTGTGTTCAGGCAGATAGCCAATGATCTGTCGCACTTTTGTCGGTTGATCCACCACGTCGAAACCACGAACGATTACTTGTCCGGATGATGGGGGAAGATAGCAGGTTGCTATTTTCATTGTCGAAGACTTGCCGGCACCATTGGGCCCTAGAAATCCGACGATCTCTCCCGCTCTCACCTCAAATGAAATGTTATTTAACGCCTTTTGGGGGCCGTAGAACTTTGTAAGATTTATTATCTGAAGAGACATAACTGGTCCGTTCCGTGGTTCTAAAGCCGCAAGTTTATAGTTTTGTCGCTTTAAACGCGAAAGTTTGGGGTTGAAACTTCAAACTTTACAGACCAAGCGCCTGTTACTAACGCACAATTCGGCTGATTAATTGCCGTTGAATTCCAGGGATAAATTCCAGAAATTCGCACCTGTTATGAAAAATATGAGATTAACGGTTACACTTTTATTCTTAATAATGACGGTCTCAGCTTCCGTATTTGGCCAGCAGGGATACAATCTCAAATTCAAGATCACAGGACTAAAGGATACCACAATTTATCTGGGGAACTATTACGGTGAAACCACCTATGTCAAGGACACCGCCAGGGTTAATGGCAACGGCGAGTTTTCTTTTGAAGGCAAAAAGCCGCTAACGTACCAGGGAGTCTACTTTCTTGTACTTAACAAGACGAAGCAGTTTGAAATGGTGATCGGCCCCAACCAACATTTCTCAATGGCTACGACCGCGAGCGACTATGTCAGGAATATGAAGGTCACCGGCGATCTCGACAACACACTCTTCTTCGAGAATATGATCTTCAACGCCGAGCGCCACAAGGAAGCTGAACCATATCTGAAGGTATTGCAGGACAGTACGCTATCGGAAGATAAGAAGAAGGAAGCGCGCGAAGTCTTTTCAAAAATAAACGAGAAGGTAATCGCTTATCAGTCGGACATCATTGGCAAACACCCGACAACAGTCACGGCAAAGATCTTAAAAGCGAGCCAGGCGGTAACGATACCTCCTGCATCGAAAAAAGCAAACGGTTCGATTGATTCCACTTTTCAACTGCGCTGGTACAGAGAACATTTCTTTGACAATTTTGATTTGAGTGATCCAACATTGATTTGTCTACCAAGACCGTTGTACAGCGAAAAAATAACGGAATACCTTGACAAGTTACACGCTCCACAGGCCGACAGTATCACGAAGGCCATTGATAAGGTCATTTCGAAAGCAAAGAGTAATCAGGAGACTTACAAGTACGCAACGTTTATATGTCTTTTGAAATACCAGCAACCTGAGATAATGGGGCTGGACGAAGTTTATGTGAATGTTTTCGACAAATACTTTGCATCAGGTGAAATGGATTTTTGGGTGAACGCCAAGTTGAAAAAGAACCTGAAAGACCATGCGGACAGGTTGAGAAAGAGCCTCGTAGGCAAGAAGGCACCAAACCTTATTATGCTGGATGCCAACAATAAACCGCGCAGTATGTACGATATCAAGAACAAGTACACGATCCTTTTCATATTTGATCCGGATTGTGGACACTGCAAGGAAGAGACACCAAAGCTGGTTTCGTTCTATGACAAGAAAAAGTTTGATATTGAAGTATACGCCGTAAGCGCTGATACATCGATGGCCAAGATGCGCGATTACATACGCGACATGAAAATGAAGTGGATTACGGTTAATGGTCCAAGAACATACGTTGGACCGTACCAGGATCTTTACGATGCATTAACAACACCATCGTTGTATGTAATCGACGACAAAAAGAAGATCATCGCGAAGAAGGTACCAGCCGATAAGTTGGAGGATTTTTTCACTCAATACGAAAAATTCCAAAAGTCAAAATCAGGGGCAACATCAAAGGCGCCAGCTAAACTATAACCGGACACAACGAGTTCAGATTCGTACACTTTTAAATTCCATTGGCCTCTAAACGGCCGAATTTCTGCGAAAATGGCCTTTTGTAACTTTTTTGCATATTTATCAGTCTTATATGCAACTATTCACTTGTTAGAGAGTATCTAATGTTGAGAATACCAAAACTTAATACTTAACAATTATGGCATTTCTTGATAAACTTCTCGGTAAGAAGAAAAAATTGACACTTAAAGCGAAGTGCCCCATTACGAAGGAACCGATTGAGGAGGGCTTTGGCTTTATGCTTACGACCGCTCAGGTAGTGGTTTCCAAGAAATATTGGGACATGGTGATGACGGAACCAGAGACATTATCTTACACGGTGTCGCATTTCAAGAATCAATCGAGCGGTACGCAAATGAGAAGCATGATCTTCGAAAAATACAGTAGCGTAGACAAGCCGTGGATGATTTCAGATTCATGTATAAATCTTTTTGAATCAGTTGACAAGGGCTCTGCAAAAGAGAATGCGAGGAAATGGTGGGCAAATGAAGGCAATTTCAATCCAGAAAATTCGGGACCAGCGTTAGCAGAGCTCGATGCACAAACATATAAAAACTGGAAAGACTATGCTGTCCTTGAGGCAGGGAGGTCAAAAGTTTTCTTGCAATAAAATTATAGGTTTAGGTGAGGTTGTCAAAGGGCCGTCCAACAAAAAGGGCGGCCCTTTTTGTTGGAATGACGAATGATGAATGTTTCTCAACGGAATTTGTTCACAGCTTCAACACCCAATCCCCTACTCTCACTAGTTATTCCTCTCAATTGTAAACTGTACCAGCTGAATAAGAGACTCCTTGTAATGGGATTCAGGAAATCCGTTTAGTATCTGTAAGGCTTCTTCGCGGAACCTGTTCATTGCTTTGTTAGCGTATTCGATTCCTCCCGAAGCTTTCACAAAGTCAATAACTTCCTTGACCTTCTTTGGCTTGCTGCTTTCGTTCTTGACTATGCCGAGGATCTTCCGTTTCTCCAACCATCCGGTTTTGGATAAAGCGTGTATCAATGGCAATGTCATTTTCTTTTCTTTGATATCGATTCCCAATGGCTTTCCGATTTCATCCTCGCCATAATCAAAAAGATCGTCCTTAATTTGAAACGCCATACCGATCTTTTCGCCAAACACTTTCATTTTATGGACTGTGTCGTCCGTCGCACCGGAAGAGCTAGCACCTACCGCACAGCAAGAAGAAATGAGCGACGCCGTTTTACGCCTGATAATTTCATAGTATACCTCCTCCGTGATATCCAGCTTCCGGGACTTTTCGAACTGAAGAAGCTCACCCTCGCTCATTTCGCGTACCGCATTCGTAACGATACTCAATAGATTGAAGTCCTTGTTTTCGACAGACAGTATCAATCCCCTGGCCAGCAGGAAATCACCAACGAGCACTGCTATCTTGTTTTTCCAAAGGGCGTTGACGGAAAAGAATCCACGCCGGTAATTCGCCTCGTCAACCACGTCGTCATGAACGAGCGAGGCGGTGTGAAGCAGTTCAATAAGGGATGCGCCCCGATACGTTGACTCGTTAATCTTGCCACATACCCCGGCCGTAAGAAACACAAACATCGGACGCATTTGCTTGCCTTTACGTTTTACGATGTACCCCATGATCTTGTCAAGGAGAAGAACATGTGTCTTCATGGAAGCCCGGAATTTTGGTTCAAATTCTTCCATCTCACGGGCAACAGGGGCTTTAATATCTTCCAGGCGCAAAGGCATCGAGGCAATAATACGCATTGATTTATTAGGGTTGAAGTATTTTAAATCTTTTAGTATCACCTTCAGAATGAAAGACAAAATATGATGGTGAAACACCAGAGATTTATTTTCATGGAAATACCGTCGTTGTATAATTTTGGCTACCTTTTACTTTTGTTTTGGTCTGCATAGAAGCTGGAACTATATAGCGTACCCGACTTCGAATTTGTGACGAATCGATTTGAAATTATTTTCTGCGAAATGCCAATTTTATAGCGACCGAGTTAGTGAATCTATTTACTCATGATCAAAAGAAAGTCTGCCCTTGAGCACGAAATCCCTAAAACGGATAGTGTCATCCTAGAGCTTATCACGTACAACAAAGAAAAACACGACAAATTCGAGTGCCGCGGCAGCGAGGAATTGTTGTCAAAACTTCAACCGGACCGGGTAAACTGGGTCAACCTCGACGGTCTTAACAACCAGGATATCATCGAAAAGCTTCAAGCGCATTTTAATCTGCACTCACTTTTGGTTGATGATCTTTTGTCCGACCAACGTCCCAAGGCAGAAGAGTACGAAGGATATCTATTCTTCACTTTGAAGATGTTATATCGCATAGAGGCAAGGGCGATCGACTATGAACAGATCAGCTTCGTGCTTGGGAACGACTTCCTCATATCCTTTCAGGAAAAAGAAGGTGACCTGTTCGACGGATTCAGAGACCGGATTAAACTGGATCTAGGGAAAGTAAGGAAGAAGAAAGCTGATTACCTGCTCTACAGGCTCATTGACATAATTGTCGACAACTATTACAACGTATTGGACAAAGTCGGGGATCTGATTGAAGAGATTGAGGAAAACGTATATGAAGACCCTTCGAACAAAACCTTCTATAAAATCCAGTCCCTAAAGAAGGAGCTGATCTTCTTACGCAAAGCGCTCTATCCTCTTCGTGAGGCGTTAAGTAAGATCGTGAAAGGAGAATCTGATTTTATTCAGGACGAAAATATGCGATATTTTTCAGACGTATACGATCACGTTGCCCACCTTATTGACTCGCTGGATACATATAAAGACCTGATTTCAAGCCTGCTGGATATACATATAAATGCCATGAACACAAAGCTGAATGAGGTGATGAAGATACTTACCGTATTTTCCACCATCTTCATGCCCCTTACATTCATCGTAGGTGTTTATGGTATGAATTTCGACATCATGCCCGAATTACGATGGACATGGGGGTACTATGGAGTCTGGGGGGTAATGGTTGTGATCGTAATCGCGATGATTATTTACTTCCGAAAGAAAAAATGGTTTTAGTCGGTACAGGTTCAATACTCGAACGGACTTGCTTGATGTGTTAGTCTATTCCGATTTCTTCCTCAAGAGTTGCTTCCACCAATTCGGGTAAAGTTTTGTTAACCCGCAATATTTTGAACTTGTAGTTGAATAGTTTGAACGTATCGCCTTCCCTTAGCGTGGACTTATGATAAGTCAACATACCTGACAAGGTTTCATATTCTTCTGATTCCGGGAATGGAACATCGACGAATTTATTTATATCGTGAATAGAGGACTGTGCCACGATCTGGTAGACTTGTTTATCCAGCAGTGTGACGATCTGTTGTTCGTGATCATGTTCATCCTGGATCTCACCCACGAGTTCCTCCAGAATATCTTCGAGGGTGACAATTCCAATCGTTCCACCAAACTCACTCACTACGATGGCCATTTGTGTTTTTCGTCGCTGAAATTCGCGAAGCAAAACATCGATCGGTTTTGATTCAGGAATAAAATGAGCAGGACGCATAACTTCTCGCAATCCTTTATCAGATTTCTGAACATATGTAGTAATGATGTCCTTTGCGTGTACAATACCTATAATCTCGTCGAGGGAGTTTTCATAAACGGGATAACGGGAATAACCTTCTTTTAGAAGCAAATCCATTGTGGCCGTAATAGACAAATCAGCGCGAAGGCCACTGATCTTTACGCGGGGCACCATTACTTGCCGCACGATACGGTCGTCAAAATCAAATACGTTCTGGATCAGTTCTCGTTCATTAGGTTCAATCGCACCGCCTTCTTCGCTTTCGGCGATAATGAGTTTTAATTCGTCTTCAGAATGGATTTCGCCTTCAGTGATCGGTTTAACTCCGACCAGTTTAAGGACCAGGTTTGCAAAGCCATTCAGCAACCAGATAAACGGTCGGCAGACGTAGTAAAATATCTGTAGCGGTATGGATATCCGCAGTGTAGTTGATGTAGCATATCGGATAGCAAGGGATTTTGGTGCCAGCTCGCCAAATACAATATGAAGGATCGTCAACACTGCGAAGGCTATCGGCAGTGCGATATTGTGCGCCATCGTTTCGCCAATTGGAAGGCCCAAACCGTTCATCGCGCTAAGGATGATCCTCGACACCACATCTTCGCCCACCCATCCTAGCCCAAGGCTTGCAAGCGTAATACCCAATTGAGTAGCAGCAAGGTATCCATCAAGATTGTTGATTATTTTTTCCGCTGCTCTTTTGGAATAATTCCCTTTTTCCAGAGCGATCTGTGAAGATCTAACCTTCACAATTGCAAATTCGGCCGCGACGAAAAATCCATTGAGGAGAACCAGAAGTATGGTTACAATAACATCGACCGTCATATCAGTTTACAAGTCACAAAAATAGCAAAAAAAAAGAGGCTGTTCATTTCAGGAACAGCCTCTGAAGGACGTATAAGGCTATTTAAAGTTTCTTTTCCAGTTCGGTGATCTTATCCTGAGCTTCCGTCTTGCCAAGCGAAAGTGCCTTCTTATAAAGCTCTACAGCTTCTCTTAATGTCTCCTTCTTCTTTCGCGGAGCAAGTTTTGTCCGTGCAGCTGCCTCCTCAACGGCTTGTCCACGCGCATAATATGCATCAGCCTCCGTCATTTTGCTTTGAATCATCAATTCCTGTACGCGTGCTTCGATCAAAGCAAGTTCCTGAGTTTTCGTTTCTATCTGCGAAGCTTTATCAGCAAGCTCTGCTTCCTGCATACCAACCGTAGTTATGAGGTTTTGATTTTCGTTCCGGTACTTATCAACTTGTTCCTGAAGCCCTGCTATCTCAATTGTCTTAGTTTCAAGATCTGCCTTAAGTTTCTTAATCGTCTTCGAGAATGCATTTGCATTTGCTTTCGATGTCTTCAACGATTTTTCGAGATCATCAATTTTCTTCTGTGTTTCTTTTACATAACCATTGATATCCTTCATCCGAGATGAGTAATCGCTATAGGTTGTTCCTTCAACCATATTAACCCTCAACAGTTGACGGCTTGCATCAATGGAATCCATCATCGAGCCTACTTCTGCTAACGTTTGCGCCATTGCTTGACTCGTCTCCAATTCGACCTTCAGTGAATCCACCTGCGACTGCAGCATTTCCTTTTCCTTGGTGCCACAACCCACGATGAGGGCAGCAATTGGTATTACAAAAACAAACTTTCTTAACATAAGGAGTTGATTTAGGGGTTATTAGGCAAAAATAGGGTTGATTTTTGGTTTAAGAGGTTTGCATTGCCCAAATTATTTTAATAAAGAGATAAGCCGACGATAATGGCGTCGATTTGAACATTAATCCGTTTTGTTTTTGGGTTTCTGCAAAGGGAATTAACTTTGCCGCCGACTTGAAAGCGATTTTTTTAGATCATTCATGCCCAAATTAATTACCACGCGAACGCGTATTGCTGACCTGGGCAAACCCCGCATCATCATTATCGGTGGAGGCTTCGGAGGACTTGAAGTGGCGAAGGGACTTGAAGGTTTTAAAGCACAGACTGTGCTGTTTGACAAATACAATCATCATTGCTTTCAACCTCTTCTTTATCAGGTAGCAACGTCAGGACTCGAAACCAGTTCAATAGTATTTCCATTTCGAAAAAGATTTAAGAACGACGACTTTTTTTTTCGCCTCGGCGATGTCACACATATAAAGCCTGAAGAAAATTATATTGAAACCTCTATCGGCGGGGTTAACTATGATTACCTGGTTATTGCGAATGGAGCAACAACAAACTTTTATGGCATGAAAGATGTCGAAGAAAATGCTGTGCCAATGAAAAGCATCATCGACTCAATCAAGCTGAGGAACATAATCATTCGCAATTTTGAGACAGCACTTCTTACAGATGATCAGGAGCTGAGCGAAAGCCTGATGGATTTTGTCATTGTTGGAGGCGGTCCAACTGGTGTTGAACTTGCTGGAGCGTTGGCGGAATTAAAGCTACACGTATTTCCAACAGACTACCGGGAGCTTGAGATCGATAACATGACCATTCATCTTGTGGAAAGGGGCGAACGATTGCTCGGAGGCATGTCGGAATCAGCATCTAAAAAAGCGCTCGAGTATTTAGAAAAGATGAGCGTAAAAGTTTACCTGAACTGCGCTGTAAAATCTTACGACGGTCACGAAATAATCCTAAGCACAGGTGGCAAGCTTATATCAAGCACTATGATCTGGGCTGCAGGTGTAACAGGAAAACCTGTTGACGGAATAAGTGCAGCATCTCTTGGCGGTTCCGGACGCATAAAAGTTGATGAGTATAACCGTGTGATCGGCTACCAGAATATTTTTGCTATCGGCGATGCTGCGATCATGTCAGGAGATAAGGCTTATCCAAATGGACATCCACAAATGGCACCACCTGCAATGCAACAGGGAAGGTTGGTAGCCGAAAATATCAAACGCCTGATAAAGAAGAAGCCATTGAAACCGTTTAGTTACCGAGACAAAGGAACGATGGCCACTATCGGAAGGAACAAAGCAGTTGTGGATTTGGGAAAATTCAGAATCCATGGTTTTTCCGCGTGGATAATATGGATGTTCGTTCATTTGGTTTACCTTATTGGTTTTAGAAATAAAATCTTCGTTCTCATTAGTTGGATTTGGAGTTACATCTCATATGATAAGAGTAATAGATTGATCATAGCCCGTCCAAAAGACGGTGTCAATTGAATGGCAACAACGCACGACAAAAATCCTAACCCGTTATCAGCTGCTGGAGTCCTAATTTCCCTCGGAATTATTTACGGAGATATCGGAACCTCTCCCATCTATACGTTCCGATTCATTGTCGGCCAACATATCATTACTGAGGAATTAGTATTCGGAGGAATCTCTTGTGTCTTCTGGACACTCACGTTAATTACCAGCGTCAAATACATATACCTCGCCCTCAGCGCTGATAACCGTGGTGAAGGAGGAATATTTGCTCTCTATGCGTTAGTAAGAAGATATAAAGCAGGTTGGGTGATTTTTCCCGCGATCATCGGTTGTGCTACGCTTATATCAGACGGATTTATCACACCCGCGATCAGCGTTACTTCGGCGATCGAAGGTCTACGTGCACTTAACCCTGCAATCTCGACGAACACCATCATCTACATTGTTATCATCATCCTTGTTGCTTTATTCATCTTCCAGCAGTTCGGAAGTGGAGTAGTAGGGAAAACGTTTGGCCCGGTGATGCTGCTATGGTTTACATTTATCGCAATTGTTGGCCTCACTCAGCTCGTAAAAAATCCTGTGGTGTTAAAGGCGTTGAATCCGGTCTACGCCTTCAACCTTTTAGTAAAATATCCCGGAGGTTTTTGGATACTTGGCGCTGTCTTCCTTTGTACAACCGGAGCTGAAGCAATGTACTCTGACCTTGGTCACTGCGGAAAAGAAAACATTAGGGTTGGATGGGTCTTTGTAAAAGTCGCTCTACTTCTTAGTTATCTTGGCCAAGGCGCATGGTTGCTTCAGCATGAGGGACAAACTCTCGGTGGAGTGATTCCTTTTTACGAGATCATTCCACAAAGCATGCTTATCTTCGGAATCCTCCTGGCGACACTCGCGACCATAATTGCGAGCCAGGCGTTGATATCAGGTACGTTCACGCTGGTAAACGAGGCAATGAAGCTTAAACTGTGGCCGGCGACACGTGTTCGTTATCCAAGCCAGGTAAAAGGACAGATATACATTCCTGCGATCAACTGGATCCTGATGTTAGGATGTATCACTGTAGTGTTGATCTTCAAAGAGTCATCCCGCATGGAAGGCGCCTATGGTCTTGCTATCACGTTTGATATGCTGATGACTACGTCATTGTTAACATTTTATTTCGGCGTATCGCGCAAGTCAACGGTGAGGGCAATCGCAATGGCCATGTTGTTTTTTTCCATTGAGGGCGCATTTCTTATTTCCAATCTGAGCAAATTCATTCACGGAGGGTGGTTCAGCTTCACAATTGCTTCTTTATTCTTCCTAATGATGTTCGTTCTCCTTCGTGCACGTTGGCTGAGAGAGTTACATACAGAATTTGTAGATCTTAAACATTATGTGGGAATGATTCAGGATCTGCAATCGGATAATACGATTCCCAAGGAGGCAACGAACCTGGTGTACCTGGCCGTAGCGGACAGTAAACGGTATATAGATTCCAACATCATTTATTCCATATTTAAGAAGAGACCTAA
>Ga0111538_10008344_pt1 | contig 13909 bp, 14 predicted proteins | sample SoiMethybrSBSTD1_FD_79669 | JGI IMG/M metagenome (GOLD analysis project Ga0111538, IMG submission 79669) | Bulk soil microbial communities from a Populus tree surrounding site in Tennessee, USA - Soil MetaG P. TD hybrid SBSTD1 (version 2)... | ecosystem: Environmental > Terrestrial > Soil >...
GAACTCGAGCTGCGCGCCGAGCGGACCGACATCCGTGACGGCCTCTCGCTGCTCGTGTCGCTGCTCGCGGCCGGTGCGGCGATTACGGCCATCGGCCTCGTCATCGCGTTCAACGGCGGTGACGATGAGCAGGTGGTGACCCAGGCGCCCGCCGCGGCGGACAGCGCCGCGACCGGCGCCGCCCACGACCACTCGACTCACGCCGCGTCGTTCAGCGGCGACGTCGAGGAGTACAACCGCCCCGACCCGACCCTCCCGGCGCCGCCGGCGGGTGACGTGAAGAAGTTCCGCCTCGACGTCTACGAGCACGTCACGAAGGTCTCCGCAGACCAGCCCGCGACGCGGGTCTGGTCGTACGCGGTGAACGGCAAGTTCAACCGCGGCACCGGTGTCTCGGAGCCGATGGTCGTCACGGAGGGCGATAAGGTCGAGATCACGCTCGTGAACGGCGCATCGGAGAAGATGGATGTGCGGATGCCGCACTCGGTCGACTACCACTCCTCAGAGGTCGCTCCCAACGAGGCGTTCAAGACGATCCAGCCGGGCGAGACACACCGCTTCAGCTTCGTCGCGAATCACCCGGGCGTGTTCATGTACCACTGCGCTACCGACCCGGTGCTGATGCACACGGGCGCCGGGATGGTCGGCATGATGGTCGTCAAGCCGAAGAACCTGGCGCCGGTCGACCGCGAGCTGTGGATGACCCAGCAGGAGTTCTACATCGGCGAGGAGGGCCAGGACGCCGACCCGGCCAAGATGGCGGCGAAGGCACCTGACGTACTCACCTTCAACGGCTACGCCGCTCAGTACAAGGACCACCCGATCACCGTCAAGCGCGGCGAGACGATCCGGATGTACGTCCTGAACGCCGGCCCGTCGATCTGGTCTGCGTTCCACGTGATCGGCACCGTCTTCGACACGACGCACGTCGAGGGCGTGGTCGGGCACGACGCGCAGACGATCAACCTCGCGCCGTCGCAAGGCGGGTGGGTCGAGTTCACGCTCGACCAGGAGGGGAGCTACCCCTTCGTCACCCACGCGTTCGGCGACATGGTGAAGGGAGCGGTCGGAGTGCTCGCGACCGAGAATGCTCCGGCGACGGAGATGAAGCACTGAGCGAGCGTCCGGTGCTCATCTGCTTCGACGGCTCGGGCGATTCGCGCCAAGCGATCGCTCGGGCCGCCGAGTTGTTTCCTGACAGGCCGGCGCTCGTCCTCCACGTATGGGAGCCGCTGAAGGACGTCGCGTCCGTGCCTCCCGTTCCGGGGCTCTCGGGGACGTTGAAGGCGGGTCTCGACGAGATGGACAGGATGGGTGGCGACATCTCGCGGGAGACCGCGAGCGAAGGCGCTGGTCTGGCCGCCGAGGCCGGCCTGAACGCCGAGCCACTCTCGATCCAGGCACCGGGCCGCGCGTGGCGCGGCATCCTCGCGGCCGCGCGCGAGCACGACGTCGCGGCGATCGTGATGGGTCGCAGAGGCATAGGCCGCGCCGAGCGCATGCTGCTGGGCAGCGTGTCGAACGGCGTGCTCCACGGTGCCGACCGGCCGGTTGTGATCGTCCCCGAGGGATGACGACGGCGCACGCGTAAGTTTCGGCTACGCCGGGCGTTGTCAGTTGTATGCGCGCCGTCCGTGCAACGCTCATCCTTGCCGCGACGCTGGCGCTGCTCGCGGGCGTGGCGCATGCTGCCGCGCCGCCGCCGACCCTCCCCGAGCCCACCTACCAGAGCGTCTCGAAGGAAGTCCTGATCGAGATGGACGACGGCGTCAAGCTGGGCGCAACGATCGCGCTTCCGTCCGCGGACGGCGAGAATCCGCTTCCGGGCCGGTTCCCGGTCGTGGTCGGGATGACGCCCTACAGCCGCAACGGCCTCTGTGGCTGCTTCCCACCCGACTTCTTCGCGACGCGCGGGATGGTCGGTGCCGTCGTGGACGTGCGCGGAACCGGCGGCAGTGGCGGCAACCTCGAGGGCAACTTCTTCTCCCCGCGTGAGGCGCGCGACAGCTACAACGTCATCGAGTACCTCGGGACCCAGCCGTACTCGAACGGCAAGGTGGGCATGGCCGGCGGCTCGTACGTCGGGATAACGCAGTATCTGGCCGCCGAGCAAAGGCCGCCGCACCTCGCCGCGATCACGCCGATCGTTGCGATCAGCGACCTCTACCGCGAGGGCTACACGCACGGTGGCGTGCCGAACTTCTTCTTCGACACCCAGTACATCGCGGTTCAGGGCGCCCCCGGCGCGGCCGGCGCGAACAACGACCCGTCGCTCTTGGCCGACACGCTGGCGGCAAAGGCAGGCCAGTCCGCGGTCGGGACGATCGCGTTCGACTACCTCGCACGCCCGAACGACGACGACTTCTACCGCGACCGATCGCCGATCTACCACGCGCGCAGGATCGAGGTGCCTACGCTCATCGTCGGCTCGTGGCGCGACGGCCTGTTGCGAGGCGCCCCCGAGATGTACCGGCGCCTCGCCCGCCGCAAGGGAGTGGAGACCCGCCTGTACGTCGACCCCTGCACGCACAAGGGATGCGGAGCGCCCCTCGCTCCGCTCACGACCGGAAAGGGGGTGTACGACAGCAGTGCGCTCGTGTTCGAATTCCTCAACAAGCACTTGGCCGGGGTGCCCGCTCCGAAGCGGCCACGAGTCGAGTACTACGTGCAGGGACGCGACGAGTACGCGACCTCGCGGTCGTGGCCGCCACGGCGGACGCGCTTCAAACGGGTTCCGCTCGGCTCTGGGACGCAGGACTTCGTGACCGATCCGGCCGCCGGCCTCAGCATGGCGTTCGATCGTTTCGGCACCGTCGCGGCGAGTCCGTACGTACCCACCGACCAGCGGCTCGAGGGGCCGCACGGAATCACCTTCCGCACGCCCGTGCTCGAAAAGCCGATGTCGCTGGCCGGCCCGCTTGCGCTGCACCTCGTCGCATCCTCAACGGCGACCGACACGGACTGGCACGCGAAGATCTCGGACGTCGCGCCCGACGGAACCGAGTCGATCATCACTGACGGCGCTCTGCGCGCGTCTCATCGGGCGCTCGACCGCAAGCGCAGCCTCCCCGGCCGGCCGTACCACACGCACACCGACCCGCAGCCCATCGAGCCCGGCCGCTTCTACAAGTACGCCATCGAGATCTGGCCGACCGCCTACGAGCTCGCGCCCGGCCATCGGCTCCAGCTGCGCCTCACCTCGACCGACATGCCGACTCATCTGCCGGGCTCGATCGAATTCGACCGTAGCGACCCGTCGTCAGCGCAGATCAAGCTGTTCCCGCCCACCACGAACATCGTGAATCTCGGCGAGAGCTACCTGCAGTTGCCCGTGCGGCGCTAGCCGAGAACGTCCACCGCCTGGCGTGAGAGACTCGGCGCCATGAACACCGCACCGCAGGTCCCCATCGCCGGCCATCCACTCCGGTTCGACGTCGAGTACCCGGAGCGGGAGCTGAACCGCGTGAGCAGCGCGTTCCGGGTCTTCACCGTCATCCCGATCGCGATCGTGCTTACGGCCCTCGGCACCGTCACGTTCAACTCGGCCGGTGGGGCTTACAGCGGCGTCGTCGTCACCGGTGCGGGGATGCTCTTCGTCCCGCCCCTGCTGATGCTCCTGTTCCGCGAGAAGTACCCGCGCTGGTGGTTCGACTGGAATCGCGAGTTCCTGCGCTTCACGAACCGCGTCTACGCCTACGGGCTGCTGCTGAACGACCAGTACCCGTCAACGGATGAGCAGCAATACGTGCGCCTCGAGGTCGAATACCCCAACGCGCGCGAGGATCTCAATCGCTGGCTGCCGCTCGTGAAGTGGTTCCTCGCGATCCCGCACTACATCGTGCTCGCGTTCCTATGGATCGGCCTCGTGTTCGCGGTGATCGTGGCGTGGTTCGCGATCCTCTTCACCGGGCGCTACCCGCGCGGGATCTTCGACTACGTCGTCGGCGTCATGCGCTGGGGGAACCGCGTCATCGCGTACGCATTCATCCTCGTGACGGACGAGTACCCGCCGTTCAGGCTCGGCGCGTAAGCGTCAGGAACTCCTGGCGCGTGCGAGGGTCATCGCGCACGAGCCCGTGCAGGGCGGAGGTCACCGTTTTGGTGCCCGGCTTCTGCACGCCGCGCAGCGTCATGCACATGTGCTCGGCCTCGAGAACGACCCCGACGCCGCGCGGTTCGAGCTCGCGCTCGAGCCAGTCGGCGATCTGAACGGTCAGGCGCTCCTGGACCTGCAGCGCGCGCGCGTAGTACTCGACGACGCGCGCGAGCTTCGACAGGCCGACGATCCGCTCGCCCGGCAGATACGCGACATGTGCGACGCCGACGAACGGGAGCAGGTGGTGTTCGCAGAGTGAGTGGAACTCGATGTCGCGCGCGACCACGAGCTCGTCGTAGCCGCCGTCGTTCGGAAAGGTGGTCGCGCGGAACGGCTGCGGCGTGAGCTGCTCGATGTAGGAGTCCACCATCCGCTGGGGCGTCTGCGCGAGGCTGCTGCGCTCGAGATCGGCTCCGAGTGCCTCCAGCAGCTCAGCGGCGGCCGCGACCGCGCGCGAGCGGTCGACGCGCGTCGCGTCGACGACCTGCGTGGGGGCGCCCTCGAGCCGGAACTCGTGGCTGCCGTTCGATCGCGATGCATCGCCCATGTAGAAGGGAACACTAGTCTGCTCGCGATGGCGCACAAGGTCGTCCATCTCGACGAGATCGAGCACATACAGGGCCCGGACAGCCTGACCTGGCTGCCCGTCAGAGCGACGCTCGACATACGGGCGTTCGGCTGCAACGCGTACGTCGCGGGCGCGGAGGGGGAGGACGTGGTCGAGCCGCACACCGAGGAGGGTGCCGATCACCAGGAGCTCTACTTCGTCGCGCGCGGCCGGGCGCAGTTCACGATCGACGGCGACAGCTTCGACGCCCCCGCGGGGACGTACGTCTTCATCCCGGACCCCGAGTCGCACCGCCATGCGGTCGCGGCTGAGGCGGGCACCACGGTCCTCAGCTTCGGCGGGCCGCCGACCTTCGAGCCCTCGGAGTGGGAGGGGCGCTGGCTGCGCGAGCGCGGCGCAAAGACGAGCGCCCCGGGCGAAGGCCCAGGGCGCTCGGATACTGCTGACTGAACTGTCGGCTTAGAGGCCGAGCAAGGACAGGGGGCTGGCCTCCTGGCTGTTCTCCTCGGCGTCCTCCGAGGTGTCCCTGTTGCGGACCTGAACGTTGCCGCGGCTCAGCGAGATGCTGTCCGTGTCGGTGTCCTCGAACCCGCACGGGCCGTCGCCGTCCTGGGTCTCGTCACCGACGAAGAGCATGATCATGTCGTTGCGCTCCATCTGACCCTTGCCGCCGTCCTCGACGTACAGCTGGAACGGGGTACCGTCCCGGCTCTCTCCGGACGCCCATGCCATGCCGGCACCGGAGTTCGGCTCGCCGTTGACGACGAGGCAATCGAACGTGCCGTGGAACTTGACCTGGTCCGTCGTACGCCGGTTCACCTGGATCTGGCCGACGGCCGCGTCCGACCCCTCGGCCGCGCCGCGCTCGCGCTTGGCGGTGAAAGCAACCGTGTCGCCGGCGCCCTGTTGAGCCTCGCCGCCTGAGCCGAAGAACGCCTGGCCCCCGCCCGTGATCGCGTCGCGCGTCGACGCCCCGCTTGCAAGCGCCGGGAGCGCCAGGACGGCGGCCGCCGCTGCAATCAAGAATCCCCTGCTCTTCATCAGACCTCCTGGTGGGTGTGCAATATCCCCCGGATGCGCGAACGCGCCAGCCCCAACGGGGGTGACCGATAAAACGACGCCGGCGTCAGAAACTTGCGCGTACCGCTAGATCAGCGGCCCTGCCAGCGGGGCTCGCGCTTCTCCTTGAACGCGGAAGCGCCCTCCTTGGCGTCCTCGGAGGTCATGACGGGCCCCGCGATCGCGCCCTGCTTGTCCCACATCTCGTCCGACGACCAGTCGAACTGCTCCTGGAGGATTCGCTTCGAGGCGATCAGGGAGAGCGGCCCGTTCTGGCCGATCGCCTCGGCGAGCTCGAGCGCGACGTCGACCGCCGAGCCGGGTGCGGCCAGCCGGTTGACGACGCCGAACTCGTGGAAGCGCTCCGCCGGCACCATGTCGCCCGTGAGGGCCAGCTCCATCACCGCGTGGTAGGGCATCCGGCGCGGCAGGTGCAGCAGCGCCCCGCCCGCGGCGACCAGCGAGCGCTTGGACTCCGGAATCCCGAGCTTGGCGCCCTCCGCGGCGACGATCAGGTCGCAGGAGAGCGCGACCTCCAGGCCGCCCGCCACGGCGAAGCCCTCGATCGCGGCGATCAGCGGCTTCTCCGACGCGCGCCGGGTGATGCCCGCGAAGCCGCGGTCGCCGACGTACGGGGACTCTCCCTTCACGAACGCCCCGAGGTCCATCCCGGCGGAGAAGAAGCCGCCCGCGCCGGTCAGGATCCCGACCGACAGGTCGCCGTCGGAGTCGAGCTCGTCGAGCGCGGCCGCGACGCCCTCGGCGAGCGCCGCGTTCACGGCGTTGCGCACCTCGGGCCGGTTGAGCGTGATGAGCAGGACGCGGTCGCGCCGCTCGGTCAGGACAGCGGGCTGGTCGTTCATCGGCGGGACCCTACGGCCCCGGCGGCTACGGCGTCAGGTCGGGGTTCGGCAGGTCCGAGAGTGCCACGTCGGAGCCGTGCTCGAGCGCCGTGTCGTTCGGGAAAGTGGCGCAGCGGTCGTAGCTGTCGCGGTAGGTCGAGCCCGCGTCGAAGACCTCGCCGGCGCCGCGCAGCAGCGAGCACGTGACCCGCTCGCCCATCGTGTGCGAGACGTTGAAGAAGTAGTTGTCGTTGTCGATGGGCGAGACCTCGTCGCCTGCCTGGTTGAAGAACGACCGCCGGATCGGCTCGGGGTAGGCCTCGTAGGGCGCGATCAGATAGCCGAGCTGGTCGTTCGCGAGCCCTGCCGTCATGTGGCCGCGCGCGGGAACCGTCTCGGCGACCTTCAGCGCGATCTGCGGATACATCTCGCCCGGGCCGGACGACAGGAGCACGTCGCCGATGCGCGCACTTCCCGTGATCGTGCCGAGCACGTTGCCGGCGAGCCACGGCGGCGTCATGGCGCGGTTGATGGGGATGCCGACGGCGTCGCCGCCATAGAGCATGCCCAGGAGCAGCGCGCTCGAGCTCACGTCCTCGACGAGATACGAGCGCGCCGCGACGATCGGGTCGCCAGTGATCTCATCAGCATTCGCGACGGCCTCCGTGGCGCGGTCGACGACGCGCGAGGCGTAGTCGTCGAGCGTGCACAGCTGCTGCGCGTCGCCCGTCTGCGCCGGGTCGTGACAGCCGCGATCGGCGGGCTGCGTGCGGCCGAGCGTCGCCACGACCGTCATCGCCTCGCCGCCGAAGCGCTCCTCCATCATCGGATTCGCGCGCTGCGGCCAGTCGCCTGTGATCTTCGTGTTGCCCGAGCCGAGAACGGTGCTGTGCGCCGAGAAGTTGAGCATCGTCGCGAAGGGCACGCCCGCGTCGTCACGCGCCTGCAGGACGCGGACATCGGAGTCGACGACCTTGTTCGCCTCGTCGTAGTCGAACTGGTTCGAGAGCAAGTCGCGCCCAGGTGCCGTGCCGTACCAGAGCGTCCCGCGCTGGCGGGACTCGAACGCCTCGACGATCGCTGCGACCGTCTGGTCCTTCATGAACTGCATGTACTCGTCCGGGACGCCGCCCCACACACCGATCGTGTCGGCCCCGCCGTGGCTGTGGTCGGTCTGGACGATGACGCTTTCGGCGGGCAGTGCTCCACCGGTCGCCTCCTCGACGGCCTTGCGCATGTCGATCAGGCCGTACGGACCGTTCTTCGTGGCCGCGAACCAGCCCTGCGTCTCGATATCGGCGATCGCCAATGTGTTGCCCTCGTCGTCGGTCACCGTGAAGGCGCGGACCGACGGTCCCTCGCCGAGAACGCCGGTGGCGGCGCGCCCCTCGAAGACCGGCGAGCCGCCGCCGATGCCGTAGCCGCCGAGGTAGACGGGCTGCCCGGCGTAGGTGCCGTCCGCGTCGGGGCTGATCGAACGGGTCGCGATGCCGACCTCGTACTTGGGCTTCTTGGGCGGCTTCGCGGGCTTCTTGGCGTCGGCGGGCGTACCGACCGCTGCCAGTGCGAGCGCCACGAGTGCGCAAAGTCTTGTCCCCCTGCCGAGCCGCATCGTCAATAAGAACGGTGCAGACATGCATTCCTTGCGCGACTTTTCATAGGCTCGTCCCATGGCGTCGGTGTCGTTCGTGACCGGGTTCCCAGGGTTCATCGGCCGCCGGCTGGCCGCACGGCTGCTCGCGGAGGACGCCGAGCTGAAGGTCGTCGCGCTGGTCGAGCCGCGCATGGCCGAGGCCGCGCACGCCGCGGCCGCGGAGATCGGACCCGACCGCATCGAGGTGCTCGCGGGCGACATCGCCGAGCGCAGGCTCGGGCTCGCGGATTCCGACTGGGAGCGCCTGACCGCCGAGACGACGAGCGCGTTCCACCTGGCCGCGATCTACAACCTGGCGGTACCGCTCGAGCTGGCCCAGCGCGTCAACGTCGACGGCACCGGCAACGTGCTCGAGCTGTGCACCGAGTGCGAGCGACTCGAGCGGCTGAACTACGTCAGCACGGCGTACGTGGCCGGCCGCCGCACGGGCGTCGTCTACGAACACGAGCTGGCCCTCGGCCAGGCCTTCAAGAACCACTACGAGTCGACGAAGTTCCAGGCGGAGGTCTGGGTCCGCGACGTTTTGGACAAGGTGCCAACGACGATCTACCGCCCGGCGATCGTCGTCGGCGACTCGCGCACGGGCGAAACGCAGAAGTTCGACGGCCCCTACTACATGCTGCGCGTGGTCTCGTACGCCGCGGGCCGGGGTACGCCGATCCCTCAGTTCGGCCGGGCCGCGGCGCCGTTCAACGTCGTCCCCGTGGACTTCGTGGTCGACGCGCTGGTGGCCGGCTCGCAGTCGGCGGACGCGGTGGGGGAGACGCTGCACCTGGTGGACCCTGAGCCGGTCACGGCGAGCGAGCTGCTGAAGCTGCTCGCGCGCGAATACGCGGACCGCGAGCCCGGCTACCGCCTGCCCCCGTGGCTCGTCGAGACCTCACTCCGGCTCGGCAGCGTCCGCGCCATGTTCGGCGGCGCGCCCCGCGAATCGATCAAGTACCTGAACCACCCGGTCCGCTTCGACACCCGTCGCGCGAGCGACCTGCTCGCGGCTCAGGGATTGCGCTGCCCGCGCTTCGAGGAGTACGTCGGCGCTATGACGCGCTTCTTCCGCGAGCACGAGGATGACCCCGCGTTCGCACCCGCTGGATAGAGTCGCTCCAGCGACATGAGGAGGAGCGTTGGGACTTGACCCGTCGAGGCTGAAGAGGATTCCGCTGTTCGAGAAGTTCTCCGAGGACGAGCTGCGGCAAATCGCGCCGTTCGCGGAGGAGGCGACCGCGGAGCCGGGAAACGTGCTCGTGCGCGAGGGCGACTACTCGTACCAGTTCGTCGCGATCGAGGACGGCACCGCGAAGGTCACGCGCGAGGGTGAGACCCTCGCCGAGCTTGGTCCCGGTGACTTCTTCGGCGAGATCGGCCTACTCGAGAAGACTTTCCGCACGGCGACCGTCGAGGCGACGTCGCCGATGAAGCTGATCACGCTCACCGGGTGGGACATGGCGCGCGTGGAGAAGGTCATGCCCGAGGCGATCGAGCAGCTGCACCGCGCGATCGAGGAGCGGCGCCCGCACGACGGCTAGGCGTGGTTGAGACCGCCGACGCTCAGAACGGTCGCGCGCAGCTCGTTCAGGTCCTCGTCCTTCTTGAGCCAGGCCTCGACGCCGGCCTCCTGGAGCTCCGCTTCCGTGCGCTCGTCGATGTACTGCGAGTAGACGACGATCCGGGTGTCGGGGGAGGCCGCGCGAATCTCCGGCACCGCCTCGAGTCCCGTCACGCCGGGCATCCGGAGGTCGAGCACCAGCACATCCGGGCGCGCCTCGGGTAGCTCACGCACGCACGTGATCGCGTCCTCGGCCTCGCCGATCACCTTTATCCGCGCGTCGTCCTCGAGCGCGAACCGCATCAGGTCGCGTAGCGCGCCGTAGTTGTCGCAGATGTAGACGGAGAGGTTCATAGGCCAGCCGGATGCCGAACGACGAAGCCGCCGGAGGGCCTCATCTCGGGTTGCCAGCGAGATCCGAGGCGCGTTCGGCCGCTCGTGTCGAAGCGGAGTCCAGCTACGACCATATAGACGTGGCCCGGGTTCGTGTAGAGGGTGATCCAGCGCCCCGGGCCCGGCTCGCCCCAGTTCATGAACGCACCCGAGGTCAGGGGCGAGCTCAACAGGCCGCCGGCGAAGAGGGCAAAGCTCACCGAGCCCGAGCAGTCGTAGCCGTCATCGAGCCAGCGTCCGTGCCCGCCGCCCCACACGTATGGGCTGTGGCTGATCAGGTTGCCCGCGGTGATGACCTCCTGGACTGCCGCCGGCGCCTCGATCGGGGGCGACGCCTTTCCATCGGGCTGGAGGACGGCAACGCCCCCGGTGCCGATCGGCGCGCGTCGGAAGTGCGCTAAGTCGCGCTTGAGCTCCGCGTCTGTCGCGGCGATGTCGGCAGGCTTCCGCTCCTTGGGCAGCACGTCGGGCTCCTGGATGTCCGGGCCCGAGGGCGGTGCGACGTCCGGCTCCTCGCCCGGGGGCAGCGCCTGGACGACCTGCGGGCGCGGGGCGAGCGGAGCGTCGCCGGAGGGCTCCGTGGAGGCGACGTCCTGAACGTCACGCGCGCCGCTCGAGCCCGAATCCGAGCACCCGGGAGCGGCGCACGCGAGGCCGGCTAATAAGAAGATCAGGATCCGTCCTGTCACACGGGGCGAGTATTGCGAATCCGCCGTGGGTACGGCGAAGTCCAGAATCAGGAGATGGCAGTCGATCAGCCGATAGCAGAGGTGGCAGAGCGCGCCCGCGAGACCGGGGTGCTCGGGATCGACACCGAGTTCATGTCGGAGGGGCGCTACCGCCCGCTCCTCTGCCTGATCCAGGTTGCCGTCCCGAACGGCGACGGGTCGCGCATAGAGCTCGTCGACCCGTTCGACGACCCCGCGGTCGAGCCGCTCGCCGAGGTCCTGGCGGATCCGGACATCGAGATCGTGATGCACGCCGCGCGGCAGGACGTCGCGATCCTCCGCCGAGCGCTCGACACGGACGTCCGCGGCCTGTTCGACACCCAGCTCGCCGCCGGCTTCGCCGGGCTGTCGGCGAGCCTCGGATACGGCGCCCTGCTCGATCAGCTGCTCGGTGTGAAGCTGAAGAAGGGGGAGGGGTTCACGAAGTGGGACAGGCGGCCGCTAACCCCGCAGCAGATCAAGTACGCGCGCAACGACGTCGCGCACCTGATCCAGCTCGCGGACGCGATCAAGGATCGGCTTGCGGAGAACGACCGGCTCGAGTGGGTGCGCGAGGAATGCCGGCCGCTGGAGGAGGCCACCGACGAACGCGACGCGCGCGAGGTCTGGCGCCGCCTGCCACGCGTGAACCAGCTCGGCGGTGACGCGCGCGCGGTCGCGCGCGCGGTCGCATCGTGGCGGGAGACCGTCGCCCAACAGGAGGACAAGCCTCCGTCGACGATCGTGGCCGACCAGGCGGTCGTCGCGATCGCGCGCACTTCGCCGCGCAGCGTCGACAAGCTGCGTGACATCCGCGGGCTCTATCCGAAGGCCATCAAGCGCTGGGGCGACGACATCGTCGCCGCCGTGCGGCGCGGCGAGAAGGAAGAGCCGCCGCCGAAGGAGGGCGGCGGCGGGTTCAGCACGGCGGCGGACGCTCCGGTGATCGCCCTCTGCGAGGCGCTGGTCCGCGCACGGGCGCTGGAGGCCGGCCTGGCGTACGAGCTGATCGCCTCGCGCGCCGACCTCACGCGCGTCGTCGTCGCGGCGCGCCAGGGGCGGCCCGAACCCGAGGTGCGGACCCTGCAGGGATGGCGGCGCGAGCTCGTGGGCGAGGAGCTCGACGGCCTCCTCCGGGGCGACCTGTCGCTTGCGGTCGGTGAGGGGCGCCGGCTGCGCGTAACGGGTTAGCCTGCGCGCATCGCGACCCCGCACGGCAAACCGGAAGCGTTCCCCGGCGGTGTGACCACGGTCGCCGACGGCTGCTACGCCTGGATCCAGCCGAACGGCGAGTGGTTCGAGTCGAACGCCGGGCTCGTGCTCGGCGACGGAGAGTCGGCGCTGATCGACACGCTCGCCGATCTGAACCTGACGCGAGGGATGCTCGACGCGTTCAGCGACCTCACCGACGGCGCGCCGATCCGAACGCTCGTCAACACACACTCCGACGCCGACCACGTGGACGGGAACCAACTCGTGGCCGACGCCGACATCGTGTCGTCGCGGCGAAGCGCGGAGCTGATCCGCCGCCAGGATCCCGGCTCGTTCAAGGGCTTCGGCCGGCTCGCGCGCGGCATGCGCCTCGTCGGACGGCTGCCGCTGCCGATGGTCGGGTCGCTGTCGTTGCCGGTGCTTCCGCGGGTGAAGCTCGGCTCGATCGGCACCTACATCGGCGACATGCTCGCGCCGTTCGACTTCGACGGCATCGACGTCGCCGCGCCGACGCGCGAGTTCGAGGGCGAGCTGAGCATCGACGCGGGCGGCCGCAAGCTGCGGCTCATCGAGGTGGGGCCCGCGCACACGCCCGGTGACCTGTTCATCCACGTGCCGGACGCCGGCGTCGTGTACACGGGCGACATCCTGTTCGTCGGCGCGACCCCCATCATGTGGGCAGGTCCGGTTGTCAACTGGATCGTCGCGATCGAACGGCTCCTGGACCTCGACGCCGACACCTACGTCCCCGGGCACGGCCCGGTGTGCGGGCGCGAGGAGGCCGAGGCGGTCAGGCGGTACTGGGTCTGGCTCGAGGCCGCGGCGCGGCACCGGTTCGGCCTCGGGATGTCGGCGTGGGAGGCCGCGCGCGACATCGCGCTGTCCCCGGAGTTCAGGACCTACGAGTGGGCGACGTGGAGCCAGCCGGAGCGGATCGTGGTCAATGTGCACACGCTCGAGCGCGAGCGGCGCGGAACGCTCGGCGGCGAGGCCTCGCCGCGCGAGCTCGTGACGCTCTTCTCCCGCGTCGCGCTCCTCGGCGAAGAGCTCGCGGAAAGGGCCTAGCTAACCCCTCACCGGTTGCGAAACTGGCGCAGGCCCCAGCGCGTCCACAGCTCGACGATGTCGGCCGTTGTGCCGTACAGATGCCCGAGCGGTCCGGTGTAGAGCCACGCGAGTAAGGTGCTTCGCCGCATGGCCGTGAAGACAACCACGACCGAGCTCGACCGGTCGCGCGTCCGGGTCGATGTAGAGGTCGAGCCCGACGCTGTCGAGCGCGAGCTCGCCGCCGCCGCGAAGGAGCTCGCGCGCGAGATGAAGATGCCCGGCTTCCGCAAGGGCAAGGTCCCGCCGGAGGTCGTCCTCCGGCAGCTCGGGCGCGAGGCCGTGCTCGACCAGGCGCTTCGGCGCGCGCTGCCGGCCTGGTACGAGGAGGCGGTGAGCGACGCCCGCGTCGCCACGGTCGGCGATCCGAAGCTGGACCTGGCGGACCTCCCGGAGAAGGGCGCTCCGCTGTCGTTCACGATCGAGGTCGGTGTCCGCCCGAAGGCCGAGCTGGGCGACTACAAGGGAGTCGAGGCCGGCCGGCGCGAGGCCACGGCGACCGACGACGAGGTCGATGCCGAGCTCGAGGCCCAGCGCGAGGCACTCGCGTCGCTCGAGAACGTGGAGCGGGAGGCGGGCAAGAGCGACTTCGTGGTGCTCGACTTCGTCGGCAAGGTCGACGGTGAGCCCTTCGAGGGGGGCGAGGCGCGCGGATACCTGCTCGAGCTGGGCTCGCAACGTCTGATCCCGGGCTTCGAGGATCAGCTCGAGGGCGCGAAGGCCGGCGA
>Ga0111538_10008346_pt1 | contig 13906 bp, 9 predicted proteins | sample SoiMethybrSBSTD1_FD_79669 | JGI IMG/M metagenome (GOLD analysis project Ga0111538, IMG submission 79669) | Bulk soil microbial communities from a Populus tree surrounding site in Tennessee, USA - Soil MetaG P. TD hybrid SBSTD1 (version 2)... | ecosystem: Environmental > Terrestrial > Soil > Tree...
ATGCGATGACGGCCCGACACAGCCACGGTGTTTGCGCGACCGAATGCGATGGCGGAGATCGGGCCCAGGAGCTCGCTCTGCGCGATCAGCTGGAGGCGACCCGTGCGCAGCGAAAAAACACGGAGCACGCTGTCGTCGCCACCTGCCGCGACGGTATTGCCATCGTCGCTCACCGACAGCGCCCGCAGTGCGGTGCGCGTGCTCACGGATGTTCGCGCGTTGGCGCGAACGTCGAGGAGGTTGATCACGCCGTCCTGACCGGCCGACACCATGTAGCCGTCGTTTCCACCCCACGCGACAGCGTTCACCGGCCCGCTATGAGGCACTTGCATGGGGTCGCGGCGATTCGACACGTCGAAGATTCGGGCGGTCCCGTCGGCACTGGCGGTTGCCAGATAACGGCCGTCGCGGCTGAAGCTGACGGTCCGTACCTGATCGTCGTGGTGAAATCGAACGAGGGGACGGCTGCCCTGGACATCGATCACGCTGACGGTCCCTGACCCTCCGGCGACGCCCAGCAGCGTGCCATCGAGACTGAATGCCAGCCCGGCCACCGAATCGTCGTCCTGTTCGAACGTGCGGACGACAGTGGGATTCGCAGGGCTGAACATCCTCACTGTCGATTCGTTGCCCCCGGTCGCGACCCATTTCGAATCAGGCGTGAACGCGATCGTTCGAACCGGCTTGTCGTGAGGAACCCGACCGACCTGGCCGCCATCGGTGATTCGAAACACTCCCGCCGTGCGGTCGTCCGAGGCAGTCGCCAGGTACTGTCCATCCCCGCTGAAGGCGATGGCGCGGACAGGTGCGCCATGGCGGAACGACCAGAGCTGGCGCGCGGTGGCCGCATCGAACAGATGCACGGCGTTGTCGTCGCCGCCAGTCGCGACATAGCGGCCCGATCGATCGAACGCGATTGCCCGGACCGCTCCCTTTTCGTCCAGTTCGTGCGTGAGCGACGCGATCGGTTGCGCGAGCACGCCGAGGGCGCGGCGCAACACGATGTCGGCGTCGAGACTGGCGTTGAGAGAATGCGATTCGGCGGCAATCAACGCGGCGTTGTTGACGGCTGCCATCGGGTCGGCGCTCGCCGAGATCGCTTTGGATGCGAGCTCGCGGGCGAGCGCCTGATTGCTCGCGCGCTCGGCTCGCAGATACAGATACACGATGAAACCGACAGCCACGCACGCCGCCGTCGAGAGTGACACGAGCAGAAGGACGATGCCGCGCTGTTTCAGGCGACTGCGGTCGAGAAACGCCATCGCTCGCTGGAACGACTGACCGCCGTCGGGCGTGTACCGCTGCGCCCAGGCTGCGTTGGGATCTTCCCGCTGCCTCCAGTCGAGCGCCTGCCTCAACTCGGGATTGCGATAGGCCGCCATCTGCTGTGCCGCCGAATGAGCGAGGCGCAGGTACGTCTGCGCCGATCGCGATTCTTCCTCACTCCACGACCCGAGACGATCCCACAGTCTGATGAGACTCTCGTGTGGAATGTCGATGAGAGGGTCGGTGGGCCGTTCCTCGCTCTCGTGCACGACGAGGAAGCCTCGGCGGCGGAAGATCGCGATCACGTCGGCGACCTCATCGGGCGGTGCCGACGCGACCTCCGCGAGCTCCTTCAGAGACGTGGGACGCCGCGTCTGCTCGACGGGCACACCCGCCGTGACGAGCCGCTGAAAGATACGGCGCCCGATTTCCTCGCGGCGCCGGCTTTTCAGCTCGGCGAAGGCGTTGTCGGCGTCCAGATTGAGTGCGCGCGCCACGCGGCCCGTCGCGTCGTAGTGCTCCACGTCGACTGGCAGGCCGGCACTGCGCGCCGCCGCGGATGTTTCCCACGTGCGTAACAGCACGTGTTGCAGGATTGGCAGTTGGTCGGTGCCATCATCGCGCTCGACGTCGTTGACGACCTGCTGCACCAGACGTGGCGTGATTTGCGCGCCGGCCATGCCGGCTGGACCTTCGATGGCTTCGATCTGCTGCTCGCGAGACATGCGGGGAACGACGTACTGCGAATCGCTGAGCGCTTCCGGCAGGCCGGGAAACTGCGAGCAGTGTCCCAGATAGTCGGACCGCATCGTGATGACCACGCAAATTGGGGACACCGCGGGCGCGAACCCGGGCATCTCCACCCGGCCCGCTGCAGTCAGCAGCAGCTTCACGAACGCATACGAATCCTCTCGTCCTCGACGCCCCGCCTCGCTCCGAAACCGGAAGATCTCTTCGAACTGGTCGATCAACACGAACAGGTTCTCACCCGGCTGGAGATACCCGCGCGCCGCTTCGCTCAATCCGATGCTGCTCCGACCGAGCGTCGTGAGTACCTGATGCGCAGGTGCACCGAATGCTGCTGCCAGTCGGCCGGCGAGCCGCGCCACCGGGTCGGTCCCGGGATTGGATATGACGATGCGCCAGCGCGAGCCCGGGGCGCCGAGAAAACCGCGTTCCAGTGCGGGAATCAGTCCGGCGGCCACGAGCGACGACTTGCCGCTGCCCGAGGAGCCAGTGATGGCGAGAAAGCGGTGATGCTGCAGGCGGGCGAGCAGCACTTCGACCTGTTCTTCGCGGCCGAAGAACATATCCGCCATTTCCGGTGAGAACGGCAGCAGGCCGGGAAATGGGGCGAGATCGGTGGTCGACGTCGCAATCACGGCATCTCGTTTTGCGGTAGATTCTACCCAAACCGCCACATCAAGACGGTCACGAGATGTCGTATTCGCAGCATTTCGGGAATGACGTGTTCATCAGCTACTCGCACGCTGACAACACGGAAGGCTGGGTGGACACCTTCCATCGGCGCTTGCAGAACCGGCTGACCCAGCTCGGGGCGCCTGCGACAGTCTGGCGCGATGCCAAATTGGGCGGGATGGACGTGTTCTCCGACGAAATCTTCGAGCAGCTGAATGCGTCCGCGGTCCTGGTCTCGATTGTCAGTCCGAACTCCGTGACGTCGCGGTGGTGTCAGAGCGAGCGACAGAAGTTCGAACAGTCAGCGGGGGCCAGCGGCGGTATTCGCCATCGGAACAGGCTCCGAGCGGCAAAGGTGGTGAAGACCCCACTCAAACACGACGCGCACCGCGATCTGTTCGGAACCTTGGGCTTCGAGTTCTACGCACGCGACCACCGGGACAGTCCTTTCACCGAATTCGCCGTCGACAGCGATGCATTCAGCACGAAGCTCGACGAACTGGCGCAGACCCTGTATGCGACGCTGACGGAGCTCCGCCAACACTCGCCGCATCCAGCGTTCGTCGTCTATGTCGCGGCCGTCGCCGACGCGCTCGAGGAGCCCCGGAAAACGATCGTGCGGCAACTCCAGGACTGGGGCTGCACCGTCCTGCCCGACCCTCCGGAGCTCTCCCACTCGTCGTCCACCCTGCGGCAACGGGTGAATGCCGATCTCGCTCACTGCAATCTGTCGGTCCACATCTTCGGCGAGCAACGCGGGTTCATCCCGGACGAGGAGGACGAGTCCATTCTGTTGTTGCAGTATCGGATGGCGTGTGAACGCGGCGTGGAGCGCATCACCTTCTCGCCGGCAGGCACATCGATCCATCCGGCCATTGCCACGGTGCTGTCGGGCGACGCCGGCCCGGGAATCGACCGTATCGAAGACAAGACGCTCGATCGGCTTCTGGAAGCGCTCGAAGAGCGCATCCGCCGCCGACGCAGCGACACGCCGCGTGTCGAGCAGCAGACGCCCAACCTGTACGTGATCTGCGATGACACGGACTGGGAGTCGGCACTGGAAGTTCAGACCTGCCTGAGCGGGAGGTACGGGGTGTGGCTGCCCATCCGTCATGTGGGCGAGCAACGACTGCGGCTGCGGGATCATCGCGAGGCGCTGAGGCGCAGCGACGCCGCGCTGTTGTACTGGGGTCGCGCCGAAGAAGGATGGTTCCGCAGAAATCTCTGGGAGCTCTTGAGTGCGCGGACGAAGCGGCGCAATCAATTTCTCCCTGCTGTCTGCGTCAGCAGTCCGCCCGTTCGGGAGCGAGAACAATACCGTCGCCCCGATCTGCGATTCGAACAGGTCGATGAACTCCGGTGCGATTCGCTGCGAACGCTCGTGTCATCGCTTCTCCAGACTCCCAGGTAAGGCGGCTGGCTCGGACAGTCACGACTCGTGATTGACGTGCTCGTCGTCGGCGCCGGCGTGATCGGTGCGAGCGTCGCATGGCATCTCGCCGTACGCGGCTGCCGCAACGTGCGCGTGATCGATCGCGCTCCGCAGCCGGGCGGCGGCAGCACTGCGCGAGCAACGGGCGGCTTCCGGGCACAGTTCGGCAGCGACGTCAACGTGCGACTCTCGCTCCTCGCGCGGGAGAAGCTGCGACGATTTCGCGAGGAGGTCGGCGTCGATCCCGGATATCGGCCGGTCGGCTATCTGTTCATCGCCCGACGCGGGGAGGATTTCGTTCGACTTCGCGAAGCGCAGGCGATTCAGCATGCAGCAGGGCTGACCGAGGCGCGGATGGTCGAGGAGGGCGCGTTCTGCCCCACGGACGGCTTCATTGCGCCGATGCAGATCCTGACCGGCTACATCGATGCGGCGACGGCGATGGGTGTCCGCTTCGACTTCGGTGTCGAGTACACGCCGGAGATGCAGGGCGGCACGATCGTGAATGCCGCGGGCGCGTGGGCGGGACAGATCGCGGACGTTCCGGTGCAGCCGCTCTGTCGTCAGATTCTCCCAACAATCGGAACAGGAGCGCTCGCTCCCGATGGTCCGATGAAGATCTGGCTGGAGGATTGGTTTCACTTTCGCGTGCGCGACGGCCGGGCACTGCTCCTCTGGCCCGGCGGCGAGCAGCGCAGCGAGGCGACCGTCGATCCGGCGTGGCTCGATCAGGTGCAGTCGATCGCGCGCCAGCGCGTGCCGGAGCTGGCGGGCGTGCCCTTTGACCGCTCTGGCGCGTGGGCGGGACTGTACGAGATGTCACCGGACGGGCACGCGATCGTCGGCCGTGTCGGCAACTGGGTGTATGCGAACGGCTCGAGCGGTCACGGCGTCATGCACGCTCCCGCGATCGGACAGATCGTGTCCGAGATCATCCTCGATGGCGTGAACCGATGGCCTGAACTGCGGCCCTCTCGCTTTGTTGAAGGGCAGCGGATCCAAGGAGTCGAACTGCTGTAGCGATGGTGTGACGCGGCGCGGAACCGTATGTCGCTCCGGAAAGCCGACTTGATTCACGCACCCCAGCATCCGCCGCCGATCAACTGGGTTTGACCAAGCACTTGCTACGGCTTTCCTGCGGACATACGGTCCCGCGCTGCGTCACGCGTGACGAGCATTCATCCGACGTCGCGGACGCGGCGTTACACATTCATGATTTCAAAGCACTGCTCGAGGCTCTTGATCGCATCGCGCCCCTGGGTCGGCCGGTATTCGTGCGCGACGAAGCCGGTGAAGCCCAGATCGGCGATCGCGTTGGCGATGAATCGGTAGTTCAACTCCTGCGTGTCGTCGATCTCCTGGCGCGTAGGCACTCCAGCCACGTGAATGTGGCAGATCTGATCGATGTGATCGCGCATGTTGCGCACCACATCGCCGTCCATGATCTGCACGTGGTAGATGTCGTACAGGACCTTCACGCGTGGTGAATTCACCTTGCGGCAGACGTCCCAGCCCCAGTCGAGGTGATTGAACACCTGGTCGGTCCGCTGATCGGCAACGACCTTGGAGTTGGTGATCTCCATGCAGAGCGTCACGCCCTTCTGCTCCGCGTAGCCTTTGACACGCGAAAGGATCGCCGCGGCGTTGTCGGCGGCTTCTTCGCGCGCCATGCCACGGCGCTCACCCGGCATGGCGATGAGCGTCGGACAACCAACGGCCGCACACGTATCGATGCCCGCGTGAAACGCCTCTTCGAATTTGCCGTGCAGCTCTTTGCGGATCAATCCGTCCTGGAATGTCGTGCCGGCACCGGTCATCAAGGTTGGCGTGAGCCCATAGGCCTTGAGCATCATTGCCTGCTCGGGCGTCGGAAGGTCCATGCCTTTGAATCCGATTCGCGCCAGGATCTTGCACCGCTCTTCGAAGGGAAGGTTCGTCATTCCCCACACCGAGCCCATCACGCTTTGTTTGAGCTTCGTCCTCGCGCGCACGGGAGTGGCGCTTTGAGCGGCGGTCGGTGTGCGTGCAATCGCCGGGGCTGCGGCCAGAGGCGCGGTTGCCAGTCCTGCCAGGAACGTTCGTCTGTCCATGGCGGCACTATAAGACGTCACGGTTCGCGTAATCTAGCTGGAAGTACCGCGACATACTTTTATTGAGGATTCCTGTGATACGACTGCCAGGACCGCGGGGAGCGTTGATCGTCGCGTGTGCGCTCGCAGCGGGGGTGCCCGCATCGGCCCAAAACCTTCCGGCCGGCACCGGGCGTGACGTTGTGCTGAACACGTGCACGATGGCCTGCCACGGCGCCGCGCCAATCGCCAACACTCGCCTGACGCGATCGGGATGGCAGGCGTTGGTCGAGGACATGATCGCGCGCGGTGCGACGGTCCCGCGCGACGACGTCGCATCCATCGTCGACTACCTCGCGCAGCAACTCGGACGCGAGGCGTCATCGAGTCCGTCGACCGCGGTGCGCGATTCGTCCACGCCAGCAGCACCAACGACGCTGACGCCGCTGCCGGCACATGGATCGATCGACTGGGCGACCGCCGCGCGCAATTTCCCAGTGGTCGGCGGGAACCTCGCGAATCAGCGCTACTCGACACTCCGACAGATCGATCGAACGAACGTCACGCGGCTTGGCGGCGCCTGGATGGTGCACCTCGAGGAGGGCAACGCCGCCGGCAACATGCAGGCGACACCGGTCGTCGTCGACGGCGTCATGTACATCTCGTCACCCAACAGCATCGTCGCCATCGACGCCGCGACAGGAGCGATTCGCTGGAAGTACACGTCCACCGCGAGAGGCAACACGACGAACCGTGGTGTCGTCGTCGCGGAGGGAAAGGTCTTCTCCGGTCAGCGTGACAATTCGCTCATCGCGCTCGATCAGCGTACGGGCGCGCTCGTCTGGAAGACACAGCTGGCGCCCTCGGGCCAGGGCTATACGAGTGCGCCGACGACCTATGACGACGGCCTTGTGTACATCGGCGTCGCCGGTGGCGATCAGGGCGGCCGCGGTCAGTTCGGGGCCTACGACGCGAAGACCGGCAAGGAGGTGTGGAAGTTCTGGACGGTGCCCGGTCCGGGCGAGAAGGGTCACGAGACATGGGAGGGCGACTCGTGGGCGCACGGCGGCGGTCCGATCTGGACGCAGCCCGCGATCGATCCGCAGCTCGGCTTGATCTACATCGCCGCGGGCAACGCCGGCCCCGACAACGATGGGACGCAGCGCGGCGGGGACAACCTCTTCACCGCATCGGTCGTCGCGCTCGATCTGAAGACCGGCGCGTACAAGTGGCACTTCCAGGAAGTGCACCATGACCTCTGGGACTACGACAACAGCGGTGCGCCCGTGCTCGCGGATATTACCTTCGGCGGTCAGCGACGCAAGGTCCTCCTGCACGCCGGCAAAACCGGATTCATGTACATCCTGGATCGCACCAACGGCTCACCGCTGATCGGCATCGAAGAGCGGTCCGTTCCGCAGGAGCCGCGGATGAAGACGGCGAGGACGCAGCCGTTTCCCGTCGGCGATGCCTTCGTGCCGACGTGTCCCGAGCCAGGCAGCGTCGTCGGGAAGATGGAGAGCAGCTGCATCTTCGGCGCGTACTGGGCGCAACCGGTCGTCATGACACCGGGCACACAGGGCGGTGTGTCGTGGGCGCCGATCACATTCAGCCCGGACACGCGCCTCGTCTACGTGCCCGGCTCGATCATCAATTCGGCATTCGGACTGCGACGACAGGCGTGGGACGAGGCGACACAACGTCTGAAGACGCTGGAAGACGGCACCGGCTTCTTTCGTCCGGCGGGCCAGCCGCGAGCCGGCACGCTCACCGCGATGGATCCGACGACGAACAAGATCGTCTGGCAGAAGCGCACGAAATTTCCGCTCGGCACGGGAAGCGGGCTCTTGAGCACTGCGGGCGGCCTGCTCTTTCACGGCGAGTCCGATGGCAATCTCGTCGCCTACGACATTCGCAACGGCGACACGTTATGGAGATTCCAGACCGGTGCGGGTGCCGATGCGCCCGTCGCGACGTACGAGGTCAACGGCGAGCAGTACGTCGCGATCCTCTCCGGAGGCAACGGCTTCCAGCTTTCCGAACGCGGCGATCGTCTGTGGGCGTTCAAGATCGGTGGGACAGTCGCACCTGCGCCGACGCCACCCGAGCCGCCGATGATTCAGCCAGGCGCTGACGGTCGTCGCGGTGGCGGGCCGGGCGCGAACTAACGGTCGTCGCCAGGTCTGAAGGGCTGTCGCTTACACGACTGCCGCGCGGTTGGCGCGTTCCCGCGCGACGAGGATGCGTCTGAGGATCTTGCCGGATGGCGACTTGGGAACCGCATCGATGAACTCTACGTAGCGAATGCGCTTGTAGTACGCGACTCGCGGCGCGATGAACTCCATCACATCGTCGGCAGTGAGTGAACCTCGCGCGACGATAAGTGCCTTTGGAACCTCGCCGGCGTCATCATCCGGAACTGGAATCACCGCGACATCGGCGATCTGCGGATGCTCGAGCAGCAGCGACTCGAGCTCGGCGGGCGCCACCTGATATCCCTTCACCTTGATCAGCTCCTTCAGCCGATCCACCACCGTCAGAAAGCCGTCGTTGTCGATGGTCCCGATATCGCCTGTGCGCAGCCACCCGTCGCTATCCATCGTGGCGGCTGTCGCCTCGGGATTGTTCAAGTAGCCCTTCATCACCTGCGGGCCGCGGATCCACACCTCACCGGATTCGTCAGGTCCAACGTCGCGCCCCGTTTCCGGGGCGACGATGCGGCATTCGGTGTTCGGGGCGAGGACGCCGACTTTGCCGTCGCGCTCCGCGGCGGGCGGCGTGTAGTACGCGACCGGACTCGTCTCCGTCATGCCGTATCCCTGCCGCGTCGTGACGTTCAATCGTTCTCGAAGCGCCTGCGTGAGCTCGGGACCGAGCGGCGCCGCGCCGGAGAACACGCACTTCACGTTGCGCAAGTCGTAGCGGTCGACGGCGGGGTGCTTCGCCAGCGCGACGGCGATCGGCGGCACGATGTGCGCCAATGCGATGGGCCAGTCCTGCAGCACCTTCAGAAATGACTCGAGCTCGAACCGCGGAAGCGTGACGATCGTGGCGCCGCGCATCAACCCGAAATTCATGATCACGGTCATGCCGTAAATGTGAAAGAACGGCAGGACACCGATCAACGCCGACAGTTCGACGGTCTCCATCGCGTCGGTCTGGACCATGTTCGCCATGAGATTGCGATGCGTCAGCATCACGCCTTTCGGCAGCCCGGTCGTCCCCGACGAATACGGCATGACCGCGACATCAACGGCGGGATCGATCGCGACCGGCGGCGGATCGGCATCAACGGCAATGGAGGCGAGCGATGGTAGCCCCGGTGCGTCGTCGATGGTGACGATCTCGATCGATCGCGCGGACGCAGCGACCGCATCGCTCGCTCGCGCGGCCAGCGACGCAGTCGTGACCAGCAGCCGTGCGTCGGCGTCGCGAAGCTGAAAGGCCACTTCGTCGTTCGTGTATGCGGGATTGATCGTCGTCAGGATCGCGCCGAGGCTGATGACGGCGTGAAACACCACGGCGTACTCGGGGGAGTTCGGCGCCCAGATCGCGACCACATCACCCTTGCCGACCCGGCGCGACAATCCGGCAGCAACGCGGCGCACCTGATCGCAGAGTTCACCGAAGGAGAGACTGCGGCCCGAGAGGCCGTCGACAAGGGCGGGCCGCTCGCGGTATGCGCCGGAGCCGCCGAGGACAAGCTCCGTGAGCGCAATCTCGGGAAGTTGGACGTCGGGGTATGGGCTGCGGAACGGCATTGGCGCGCAATGATGAGATTGGCGCCAACCGATGTCAACGATGAACTGCCGGCGCTTTACTTCTCGACTTTCCCGACACCGGCGTCGCGAATGAGCCGATTGAAGCGCTGTTCCTCGGACGGCACACAGTAGATCTGCTCGTCAAAGGCTTTCTCGTTCTCGCGATCGCGTCTGAACCGCTTCACGTCGCTCTCAAACGGCTGCGCGTAGTACTCCGGATCGACGATTGTCATCGTCAATTCGAGCGTGTCGGCGTCGACGAGTCGATACCGTTCCGTCAGACGCATCTGATCGGAGTGCGGGTAGCCGTTGTGATCGAGCCAGGTGCGATCGTCGAACCCGACCGACTCGATGACGAGCGTATTGGCCTCCCAATGGCCGACGGAATAGCCGTTCCATCTTGGCTCCGCCTCGTCGAGCGACGGGAGCTTGCGACCGTCGGTCCACACTTCACGGTAGTCGTGGTGCCAGCCCGAGAACTGAATGAACTTGCCGGCCGTCTGCAGGATGCTCCATCCGGCGTGCGGGCCGGCCACCTGGCCGTTCAACATCCGTGGCACGCCCCACGGGTCGCAGTTGCCCTGCGGGTCGTTCCCGTCCTTCGGCGCGGTGATGCGAAGACCGTAACTCGGGATGTTGTGGTCGAAGGCGGCCTTGCCTGCCGATGTGAACACGGGCTCTGAGTACTTGAGGCCGGTGTCGCGATTCAGATCGGGCTTGCGCCCGGCGACGATGTCGTTCTGGAATTCGTTGGCGCCGCCCTTGACGTTGCTGTACGTCTGAAACGGCGTCGTTCGAAGCCACTTTCCGCTCAGATCGCGCGGATTGGCTGGCGCACCGGCAGGCCGCCTGGCTGTCGCCGGCGGGTTTTGCGCGTGCGCCGCGACCGTGCACAGACACGCGAGCGCAAGCAGCGCCGTTGCCTTCATGACGGACACCTACTGCGGACGGGCGACTGCCGCCACCTGTTTGGCCTGGTCACCATTGAGCGCGACGAGCGCGCCATTGATATGAATCTCGCGCGCCAGGCAGGCGGTCGCGCCCGGCGTCTTGTGCAGCGCGCAGGTGATCGTGATCTTGTCACCCGGCTTGATCGTGGTGCGGCTCCAACCGACGTTCATGTTGCGCATCATCAACGGTGTCGGGCCGAACTCGCTGCCCCAGCGCTGAACCTTGCCGCTCTCGTCGGTCACGTCGAAGTAGACCTGCGGGTGCGGGTAGCCGTAGACGAACTCGCTGACGACGCCGGTCAGGGTGATCGTCTTGTTCACTTCGTAGGTGATCGACGTGCCGTGATGCGCCGCGACCGGAACAACGGCCGCAGCGATGAGGGCAATGAGAGCAGACACACGTCCGACGCGATGCATGAGTCCTCCAGACGGGGCGTCAGTGACTTACTTCTTCAGACCGGCGGCGTGATCGCGGAACTGGTTGAACAGCGACTCGTCGCTTGGAACGCAGCGATCCTCGAGGATCCCTGACCAGCCGCTGACCGACATCTTCTCTTTCGGAATCAGCGTCCACACCTTCACGCTGCTCTTCCATGGCGCGGTATAGAGGGCCGGATCGGTCAACGTCATCTGGACGCGGAGCCGGTTCGGGCTCGGTCGCTCCCAGCGCTCTTCGAGCACCGCCTTCTCGCTGATCGGATAGCCGTACTGATCCAGCCACTGCCGATCGTCGAAGCCGGTCGAGGTGACGACGAGCGTGTCGCCGTCCCATCTCGCCGTGGAGTAGCCGTTGTAACGCGGCAGGTAGTCGTCGATGTTGGGAATGCGACGGCCATCCAGCCAGATCTCGCGGTTGTCCCAGGTCCATTCGAATCGCTGCAGGATGCGATCGTTCGCCTGCGAGTGCGTCATCTCCATCGTGGCGCCGCCACCCGAGAACGCGATCAAACGCGCGAGGCCGAGCGGCTCGCACCGACCTTCCGGATCGTTGCCGAAGGCGGGCAACACGGCGCGCCGCATGCCGATATCGAGATCGGTGCGTCGCTTCGCGTCTTCACTATCGAGCTCGAGCCCGCGACCCGGTTTGTTGGCCTGAAATCGTTTCTCGCCTTCCGGCGTTCGCGGCGGCGGCGTGCCGTGGTACCCGTAGCCTGGCCATGGTCCGGGATCGCCGCACTCAGGACACGGGGGAAGACCGTAGGCCTGCGGATTGCGCGCCCACAGGCCGTTGAAATCTTTCTTGTTGTACGGACGCTTGTCCGCATCCGACGACTTGAGGGCATCTTCGGGATTCCCGCGGCCCACGCGTCCGAGCAGCCCCCCGCCCTGGGCACCCTGGCCACCCCGGCCTTGCGCTCCCACGTGCTGGCCGCTCGTCGCGACCACGGCGATCGTCAGCGCTGCGGCCGTCACGAGACGTGTCGCTATCTGCCTTCGGCGTGTGGTGTTCGCCATGTCGCTTCCCTCGCCGTTCACTGACCCGTCGACTGGCCTGGCAATTTGTCCTTGCCAGACGGCTGCAGACCCTGGGGCACGCCGTCGAGATCGACGGCTTTCGTCTCGCCGCGATCGCCGACGATGCTCTCGCCCATCTCGTTTTCGATCTTCATGACGATGCCGCTGAGGCCGCCCGCGCGCGAGGTGCCGAGATAGAGCTTCACCCGCGTACCTGGCTTGAGCGCCTCGATGCTGCGCCCCCTCGTCCAGCCGGCGCGAACCAGCACGGACGGATTCGTCAGCAGCTCGGAAACCCAATGCTCGACCTGACCCTCTTTCGTCGTCCGGTCGAACGTCATCGTCGGATGAGGATTCTGATAGTTGAAGGACGTGACCGTCGCCCATGTGGTCCACAGATGCGACGTGTCGTATGAGATCGCGCTGCCATGATGCGCCGAGGCGAGTGTCGCCACGGTCATCACGATGCCAGCCGCCACCACAACCGGTCTGAAAATGCGTTCCATAAGGGGCGAGTCTACGACGGGCCACGGTTCGATGTAAACGTTTTTATGACTGCGAAATCGCGGAACATGACCCTTTCGCCCGGACAGTGACTTCAGTAGAATCCGCGCTCATGCGGAACGTGCATTTCGTCGGAAGCGTCGCGTTGGACACGGTCGAGGAAGTCTTTGCGGCGATCGGCGAGCACTGCGGTCCCTATCTCAAGCGCATTCCCGACGGCGAACCAGGCGGTCGGCGATTGTGGATTAGCTGGCAGATTCCCGTGCTGCGGGCGAACCCGTCGCTCGCTCCGGTCGGACGAGAGCTCTACCCGCTCAAGCTCGCGGACGGCGTATCGCCGGCGCAGATTCACTTCGGCGAGCTCGGCTACGCCCGCGAGGCGCGGACCTCGTATCAGGATTTCCTGACCGCCCGCGAGTCCGGACAGATTCCCGCGGGCGTGCGCTTCCAGGTATCGCTGCCGACGCCGTGGGCCGTCGTCATGCCGTTCTGTCAGCAGCCGGATGCGCAGCAGATCTATCCCGCCTACGAGCAGGCGATGCTGCGGGAGGTCGAGCGGATCACCAGGGCGATCCCGCATCACGATCTCGCCATTCAATGGGACGTGTGCGTCGAGATGGTTCAGTGGGACGGCCGCATGCCGACGAGACCCGATTTTCCTGGGATGGACAAGGTGTTCGCCGCCAACTTTGCGCGACTCGGCGCGGCTATCCCAGGCGATGTCGAGCTCGGATTTCATCTCTGCTACGGCGACTTCGACGCCAGACACTTCATCGAACCGGTCGACGCACGGAAGATGGTGGAGCTCGCGAACCTCATCGTCGCCAGCGTCGCACGCCCGATCACCTGGATCCACATGCCGGTTCCGATCGATCGGACTGACGATGCGTTCTATGCGCCGATGATGAATCTGGCGCTCGGCTCGGGCACAGAGCTGTACCTTGGCCTCGTGCACGCGCAGGACGGCGTGGAAGGCACGAAGAAACGAATCGCGGTCGCACAGAAGTTCGTGGGCCACTTCGGTATCGCCTCGGAGTGCGGCATCTCGCG
>Ga0111538_10008347_pt1 | contig 13906 bp, 6 predicted proteins | sample SoiMethybrSBSTD1_FD_79669 | JGI IMG/M metagenome (GOLD analysis project Ga0111538, IMG submission 79669) | Bulk soil microbial communities from a Populus tree surrounding site in Tennessee, USA - Soil MetaG P. TD hybrid SBSTD1 (version 2)... | ecosystem: Environmental > Terrestrial > Soil > Tree...
ATCCCTACATGTCGGTCGGCTACACGACCATGGCGAGCCCCGGGTACACGACGGTGCACTCGGTCGTCAGCGTGGAGTCGAATCTCTACGACCTGAGCACCGAGAAGATGGTGTGGACCGGCCTGAGCGAGGCGTATCCCAACGACAACCCGACCGATTCCTTCCGTCCCTACATCAACCAGCTGATTTACGACATGAAGGCGAAGAAGGTGATCTGAAACAGGCCCCGCGCGGCGCCCCGGGGTGGGGCGCGCGGCTACTCGGAGCCTTTCGGTCGCTTCAGCGCCAGCTTGATCGCCTCGACGATGAAGTTCTGCATCGACGGTGGCTGGTGGCGCACCGCCGCGTAGACGAGGCTCGGCAGCTTCAGCGAGATCTGCACCCCTTCTTCACGCAGCCCGTCGAGCCAGGTGGCGAAGTCGTCCCAGGAATTCCAGGTCATCTTCTCGATCGCGCCGCGGGCGTACAGCTCGATGAGGGTCATCTCGTCGCGCAGCTTGAAGAGGACGTCCTGGGGGCTGCAGTCCTTGAAGTCGCTGTAGGCGAAAAACTTCACCTCGCCGGCCGTCTGCCCCTTCCCCTTGATGCTGACCTCCGGCTCCTTGTTGCAGCGCAGCATGATGTAGTCATCGCGTCCCTTGAAATGGAAGCCGAGGATCGGATCGGTGGTGCGATCGATGTCGGCGGGGGTCTTCAGGGCGCGGTAGACGCGGCGGGCGATTCGTTCATTCGTGCTATACGCTCCGCCGGTCTTGGCTAGGCGCTTCGGCATCCGGCGACTATAGCACACGGCCCCGGCGGCCATGGAAGTTTCCGCGGCGCCGGCGCGATTCTCTCTTGAGCGCGCGGTGATTTCGGCGTACCTGAAGCGCCATGCCGATCGCCGCAAAGCCGTGCCAGCCCAGGCTTCTACGGCTTGTCCCCTCCGGCGTCGCGGCCCCCGTGATCGCCACCCGGCTCTTCGCCTCCGACACCGACCCGGCCGAGGACCTGCTCGCCGCGCTGCATCCCGACTACCGGGAGTTCATCAGCGCCGTCCGGCCGCTGCCGGAAGGAGACGGCGCGCGCGCCTCCGTCTATATGGTGCTGGTGCGGACCGGGGCGACCGACGCGACCGCCCACGCCAGCGCGCCGTTCGCCGGACACGGGGCGCGCAACGACGTCCTCTACGACCCCGCGGTGTTCCGCTCCGACCGCAGCATTGCCTGGCTGCAGCTCCTGCTCGACCACGAGTACTTCCACGCGCGGCACCTCGCGGGCCGAACGTCCATTCCGCTGCCGGCGCGCGCCGGGGCGGACCGGGAGCGCCACTGGTTCGAGGCCGCCGCGTGGGGTTGGAGCGTCGAGCAGGCCCGGGCCGGCCGCTACGACGGGCTCAGAGAGAGCGAGTTCCGCGAGGCGCTCGACCGCTACGGCGACCACCTGCGCGCCCTGCGCCCCGCCGGATCCTTCGCGCCGGTTTCGATGCCGGCCGCTGCACTGCTCCCAGCAGCTCCCGCGCCTCCGGCTGGTTCGGGTCCAGTTCCAGCGACTCGTTGAGATACTCCACCGCCTTGGCAGGCCGATTGTCCTGCAGGTACGCCAGCGCCAGCGCGTTGTAGAGCGTCGTCGTCTTCATCCCCTTGCCACGCGCCGTCTCCAGCGCCGCGATCGCCTCCTTGGGATGCCGCAGGCGCCCCTGCGCCGCCCCGAGGTTCACCCACGCCTCGAGGTTGCCTTCGTCCTTCGCCACGGCCCGCTTGAGGATCGCCACCGCCTCGTCGAGCCGCTGGGAGCGACCGTACATCGCCCCGAGGTTCGCCATGGTCGGCGCGTAGTCGGGATCGAGCTCCATGGCGCGGCGGAACTCCCGCTCCGCCCCCGGCAGGTCCTTGTTCCATTCGAGGATGAGCCCCATCCAGTTGTGGTGCACGACCGACTGGTCGTTCAGCGCCAGCCCCTTGCGGACGATCCCCTCGAGGGTCGGGATCTTGGCCGTCCCCTGGTAGAGCGTATGCAGCTCGGCGAGCGGCTCCCCCATCGCCGGATCGATCTGCAGCGATGCCAGCAGCTCCCGCTCCGCCGCCGCCTTGTCCCCTGACTTCAGGAGCAACGCCCCGAGCGCCGCGCGCGCCTCGCCGATGTTCGGGTGGGCCGCGACCTGCGCGCGCAGGAAGGCGACCCCCTCCTCGATCCGCCCCGCCTCGCCGAAAACGCGCGCCAATATCGTGTAGGTCTGGCGCTCCCCCTCCGGGTCGATCGCCAGGACGCGCTGGCCCAGGGCGATCGAGGTCGCGTAGTCCTTGCGCTCGCGCGCGATCTGCGCCTTGAGCAGGAGCGCCGGCACGAAGTCGGGCGAGAGACGGAGCGCCTCGCCGATCGCCTCCTCGGCGCGGGTGTAGTCCTTCGCCTTGAGGCGCAGCGTGGCCTCGTTGACGTGCGCCGTGATCAGCGCCTCGCCGCCGAGCGTGTCCGCGCCCGGCCCGGCCCCGCCCGCGGGGGTCGTCGCGCCGCCGGCGGTCGCGCCCGCCTCGCCGCCGGAGATGTATCCGAGGGAGCGGAGCTTCTCCATCATCTCTTTCTCCACCTCGCCCTGCGCCGCTCCCCCCGCGACGAGCGCGTTTCCCGGCCCCGGACGACCGATCGACTCGTAGGTCGGGATGGTGTGGCGCGGGAAGCGCGCGAGGAAGCCCGGCTCGATCCCCTCTTCGATGACGCGCCCCGGCATGTCTTCGCCTTTCGGCAGGCCCAGGAGGAAAAGCGCGGTCGGCGCGACGTCAAGGAGCGAGGTGGTGTCGAGCGGCCCCGGCCGCACCTGGGGGCCGGCCATGATGAAGATGCCGTAGCGCCGGTGCCACAGCCCCGGCTTTCCCTCGACGTAAGGGGGATCGTTGGGCGGCCGGCCGGTGCCGTTCCGGAAGCCGTGGTCGGACAGGACGATCACGACGGTGTTCCGATCGAGCCGGTCGAGCACCTCGCCCAGGAGCTGATCCTGGTAGACGTAGTACGCCTCGACAGCGCCGCGATAGCGCCGGAAGTCCTCCTCCGACACCATGCCCATCTTCGGCGGCATGAAGTGCTGGAAGCGGTGCCCGACCTCGTCGATCCCCTGGTAGTACACGGAGAAGAGGTCCGGCTGGCCGGCTCTCAAGATATCGAGCCCGGCGGCGTGATACGAGCGGGCGCCGGCGACGATCTTCGCCAGCCGGCGGAACTCCTCGGGCGTCGCATCGGCGAAGCGGCGCAGCTCGGCGTCGGTGACCTGCTCCTCCGGGACGAGCGACGGCCGGATCGCCTCGAAGTAGCCCGGAGGCCAGGTGGCGCCGACGGCATCCTTGAGATCCGGGGTGAAGGCGAAGGTGCTGTAGGCGACGCGGTCGGAGACGATCGTCCCTTCCACCTGCTCGGCCGGCCACGTGGCCCACCAGCCGACGAAGGCCGACTTCTTTCCGACGTCCCCGAGGATGTTCCAGAGCGCCTTGACCTTGCGGGCGCGGCTCGACACCGGGGTCGGCTTGCCGGTCGCCGCGTCGCGCACGAGGAAGTCGATGACCCCGTGCGCGTCGGGCGGGCGGCCGGTCGCCGCGGTCGTCCAGAGGATCGGCGAGAGCATCGGGTCCATCGACTTCATCGGCCCGTACGCGCCGCGCGCCTTGAGCCTCGCCAGGTTCGGCGTGCGCCCCGCCTTGATGAGCGGATCGAGGATCTCCCAGTCGGCTCCATCGAGGCCGAGGATCGCCACCTTGAGCCCGGTCGCCTCGGTGCGCTGCCGGACCGCCTGGGCCGCGAGCCGGGCCTGCATCTCGGAGGAACCGGGGGCGCCGGCGATGCGCACCTGCACCGGGTCGAACCCGGCTTCGGTCAAGCGTCGCCGGATCCCCTCCTCGGCTGCCGCGCGCCCTTCGCCGAGCGCGATCGCCTCACCGGATCGACCGCGCCCCCACTCCTCGACCCCCGCCACGGCGGTGAGGCGGAGAGTGGCCTCGACGTCCGCTCCCGCAGGCGCCGCGGCGAGCACCCGCGCCACGGCGGAGTCGGGCAGGCCGGCGCTCACCTCGAAGGTCGCGGAGAGGGCCGCCCCCTCGCTCGATTGCAGCGGCACCTCGCCGCGCACCGCGACCGGCCCGGCTCTGAGCCGGACGATGCGCCCCGGGAAACGCAGGTGCAGGCCGGGCGCGAGCGGTTGGGCGCTGTCCCCCGACATGCGGAAGGCCCGCTCCCCCGGAGCGACCCGCGCGCAGGAGAGAAGCAGCAGGACCGCAACGGCAAGGAGAGCTCCGATCGCCACCGCCCACACCTTCCGGTTCGGTGGTGGGACGTCCCTTTTCCGCTGCTTCACGATGTGTTCTGGCGCTCCCGGCGGTCCGAACGACGATGCTAGGGGGCGGGCCTCGGAATGGCAAGACCCGCGGGCCTCCCGGCCGGGGAGAAGTTCGAAACCGAAATGGACGACCAGCGCCCGGCGGCCGATCATTCGTGGGCGAGGTCGCCGACAAAGATGCCGGGAGGATGGGGAATCGAAGCCGTGCTGGTCTCCGCGGGGGTCCTGACCTGCGCCGGTCTTCTCGCCTGGCTCTGCGCCCACGCGATCGGCCACGCGGGCGCGCCGCTGCGCCGCGCCGACGAGCGCCTGCAGCGCGTCTCCGCCGCCTCCGCCGACGAGACGGCCGGGCTGGAGGCCTACGTCGCGCTGGTGCGGGCGCTCGCCGAAGCAGCACCCGAACGGACGGCGGGGGGATCGTTCGCCGAGGAAATCCGGACGCTGGCGCTCGATCTGGCGGCGAAACTCGAGCGTCCCGAAGAGGAGATCGCGGCGCTCCGCGCCGTGCTCGAGCCGGATCGCTCCGGCCTTCCCGCCGAGGGGGCCTCCCCCGCCGCCGTCGAAAGACTCCGCGCCCTGCTGCGGAGCGGCGCGCCCGGCCCCGCGCCGGAGACCGCGGCGGCCGAAGGGGCTTCGGAGAGCCGCCTGCTGTTCGTCAGCTTCGAGCGGGAGATCCGCGAGGCGGATCGGCGCCGGGCGCCGCTCAGCCTCATCGACCTGCGCGTGGAGGGGTTCGAGACGATCGAAGAGCGCTTCGGCCGCGGGGCGGCCGACCGGGTGCTGCGCGGCGTGGCGCGGGCGATCCGCAGCCAGCTCCGCCCCGGCGACACCTGCGTGCGCGATGCCGGCGGCTCGTTCCTGATCCTCGTGCCGGGGCTGGCGGCGGAGGGGATGGGGCCCCTCGCCGCGCGCATCGAGGCGGCCGTGGCGCGCCACAAGTTCGCTCCGGAGCGCGGCCGTGCCTTGAGGCTGGAGGCGAGCCTTTGCTTCGCCACCTTCCCGCGCGACGGGCGTTCCTACGACGCCCTCATCACCGCCGCCCGCGCGCGGCGCGCCCTGAAACAGCCCGGCGCCGCCCCGCGCGACGGGATGCCGGCGGGGCTCCGCCCCTACCCCAACCGCATCGACGCTCCGGTCAACTAGCCGCGCGTCTCCGAGGGGCCGCCGGCCCGGAACGCGCCGCGTCAGAAAAACGTCGCGCCGTCTCCTCTTGCGGCCCCCCGGGAACGGGTGTAGTTTCCAGCCAATTTCTTGAGCGGATTCGAGTTGCTGCTGAATGGACGATGGGAGGTGGAGCGCCGTCTGGGCGAAGGCGGCATGGGAGAGGTGTTCCTCGCCCACGATCGCCACCACGCCGGGCGCACCGTCGCGCTCAAGATCCTCCGGCCGGCGGTGCTCGACGGCGACGCCCTCGAGCACTTCCGCGACGAGTTCCGATCACTCGCCCGGCTGCGCCATCCGAACCTCGTCGAGGTCTTCGACTTCGGCCAGGTGGACGAGACCGGCGCCCCATTCCTGACGCAGGAGCTGGTGAACGGGCCGTCGCTCGCCGCGCTCCCCGCCGCGACGCGACGCGAGCAGTTCGAGTCGCTCGCCGCGCAGACGCTGCGCGCGCTCGACGCCATCCACACCGCAGGATGGCTGCACAACGATCTCAAGCCGCAGAACATCCTGATCACACCGCCCCTGCGCGTGCGGCTGGTCGATTTCGGGCTGGCGCGGCGCCTCAGCGCTGCCGGCCCCGCGGCTCCGAGCGGCACGCTGCACTACCTCGCGCCGGAGCGGCTGCGCGCCGGGGACCCGGAGCCGCGGTCCGATCTCTACGCGCTCGGCGCGGTCCTCTATGAGTGCCTCACCGGCCGTACGCCGTTCGAGGGGAAGAGCGCCGGCGCGCTGATCGGCGCGATCCTCGAGGGGCATCCGGCGCCGCCGCGGAGCCTCGACCCCTCCATCCCGGAGCGCTGGGAGCGGTTCGTGCTGCGCCTCCTGGCGCGCGATCCGGACGCGCGCCCGCGCTCCGCCGAGGAGGCGATCGAGGCGTTGAACGCCGGCGCCCGTGCGGCGCAGCCGCGCGACACGCCGGAGACCTTCGCCGGCCGCATTCGCAGCGCCCCGCTCACCGCCCGCGACACCGAGGTGCAGGCGCTCGAGGCGGCGATCCGCTCCCACCTCGATGCCGCACCGGAGGAGGCGCCGCGGCTCGTGATTCTGAGCGGCCCCGCCGGATCCGGGAAGAGCCGGATCGCCGAGGAGGCGCGCCAGCGACTGCAGCTCGCCGTGCGCCGCACCCTCGCGGGGCGGGCGCACGAGTTCGGCGGCCACGCCCTGCAGCCGTTCGATCCGACGTTCGCGGCGGCCCGCGCGGCCGGGCGCCTGCCGGCGGCGATCGAGCCGGCGCTCGAGCAGGCATTCGGGACCGCGGCGCCAGGTCGCCGCGTCGCGGCGCGCCTGGAGCGCGCCGAGATGGTCGAGGCGCTGGCGAAGGGCCTCGATGCCCTCGCCGAGTCGCAGCAGGGGGTGCTCTTCCTCGACGATCTCCAGTGGGCGTCCCCTCTGGCGGTCGATCTGATCGAGCACCTCGTCGCCCGCGCGGAACGCTCACCGTGGCTCCTGGTCGCGTCGCTGCGTGACGGGGCCTCGCCGGCCGAGGCCCGGTGGCAGGCGCTGGCGCGCCGGGCGCGCGTGGCGGCGATCCCCCTCCCACCGATGGACCGGCCCGGGCTCGTGCGGATCCTCACGGCGATGCTGCCGTTCGGCAGCCCGCCCGATCGGCTGGCGGAGCGGCTGCATGCCCTCGGCCTGTCGCAGCCGTGGCACGTCGAGGAGGTCCTGAAGTCGCTCTTCCAGGAGCGTCTCCTGGAGCATCGCGGCGGATCCTGGTCGCTGACGCCGGCGGCCCTGCGGGACCTCCCGGTTCCGGAGTCGATCGACGACCTGGCCCTCGCCCGCTTCCGCGCGTTGCCGGCGGGGCAGGCGGACGCGGGACGCCTGCTGGCGATCTTCGGAAAGCCGGTGGCGCTCCCGACCTTCGAGCACGCCCTGAAGATCGCCGCGCCGCGCGGCCGGCCGCGCGAGGAGGCGCGCCTGGCGCTGGAAGCGCTCGCCGGTCTCGGCCTGGCGACCTTGACGTGGGGCGACGACGGCGTGCTGCGCGCCGCCCTGGCGCAGAGCGGCATGCACGCCGCCCTGGCGCGCCGGCTTCCGGCGGCCGCGCGGCGCGCGCTGCACCGGGCGGCGCTGCGCGCCATCGAGGCGACCGCGCCGGAGCGCCAGGAGCGGATCGAGGACCTGGCGCGCCACGCCGTCGAGGCGGGTGAGCGCAAGAGCGCCGCGACCTACCTGCTCGCGGCGGCGCGCCGGGTCGATGCGCTGTTCGACGCGCGCGGCGAGGCGAACTACTTGAGGCAGGCGCTGGACGTCCTGCCGCTCTCGGAGAGAAAGACCCGGCTCGAGACGGCGAGCGCGCTGTCCGAAGCGCTCTCCGGCAAGGTCGGAGACTTCCAGGAGGGAGCGCGCGTGGCACGCGCGCTCACGGGCGAGGCCCGCCGCGCCGGCGTGACCTGGGCGGAAATCAACGGGCTGCGCTTCGAGTCGTTCGCGCTCGGCTTCCTGGGGAAGACGGCCGAGGCGGAGCGGCTCGCCCGCAAGGCGATCGCGCTGGCCCGCGGCGCGAACGAATCGGGCGAGCTGGGGGCGAGCCTGGCCTTCCTCGGGGTCCTGATGGCGCGCACCGGCAAGCCGGCCGAGGCGGCGGCGCTCCTGGACGAGGCGGTCCCGCTGGCCCGGGCGGAAGGCGAGACGAAACGCCTCCTGTGGATCCTGAACAATGCGGCGCTGACCCGTTTCGTCCTCGGCGAGACGCGGGCCAGCCTGGAGCGTTTCGAGGAGGTTCTCGAGGTGTCGCGGCGGACCGGGGCGAACCTGTCGTACTACCGGGCCATCGGGAACATGGGGATCGCCCGCTACGACCTCGGCGACCTCGACGGTGCGATCGCATCGCTCGAGACGGCGGTGGACTGGGGCCGGGCGCACACCGAGCTGGACCAGGCGGGCGAAGGGGTACGGTCGCTGCAGCAGATCCAGACGCTGCGCGGCCGGTTCGATCTCGCCGCGGCCGCCGGACGCGAGGCGCGGCGGTTTTGCGAGCTGCTCGGTCAGACGGCGGACGACCCCGAGGCGCTCGAGCTCGACGGACGCGTCGAGCTGGGGCTCGGCCGGGGAGCGGGAGCGGTGCGGCTGTTCCGTCAGGGCCTCGAGGAGGCCCGCCGCCGGAAAGACCCGATCCAGGAGATGTACCTGACGATCGCGCTCGCGGAAGCGTGCACCTCCGCCGGCGACGGGCGCGGGGCCGCGGGGGGCACGGGCGGCGCTTCGGAGGACATGGCGCGGGGACTCGCGGCGGCGCGCCGCCTCGGCCACGCCCGCGGACTCTTCCTCGCACGCCGGGCGCAGGGGCTCGCGGCCCTGGAGGCGGAACCCGATTCACCGGATCGTCACGGAACGCGTTCGGTGACATCGGTTACAAGTCTCATCGAGTCGATCGAAGGGGCCGGCGAGACCGACCTGCGATTCCACGACCGGCTGGAACGCGGGTTGCTTCTCGCTGCTCTCGACCTGAAGAGGAAGAACCCGGCGGCGGCCGAATCACGGCTGCGCGACATCGTGAAGACGGCCGCCTCCGCCGGCGCGCGCGAAGCCGAATGGCGCGCGCACGCCTTGCTCGCTCGAACCCTGGAAGCGCGCGGTCAGGCCGCCCCGGCCCGGCGCGCGCGCGATGAAGCAGCCGCCGTCGTGCGCCGTGTGGCGGCGGAGATTGAGGATACGGACATGAGAGACGACTACCTGGACCATCCTGACCGGAAGGACCTGCTGCGCCGCGCCACGGAGGACGGCGAGCGCCGCGCCCCGGAGGCGGGCCGCGCCACCGAGGTGGACGAGAATGCGCAGCCCGCGCGGCCGGAGGTCCGCTACCCGATGTCGGAGGAGACGCCTCTCCCAGTCTCACGAACCGCCGAGCGCACCCTCGCGACCCTCTTCGAGATCACCCAGACGATCAACACGATCCGCGACCCCGAGAAGCTCCTCGACCGCGTCATGGATCTCGCCATCGAGAACGTCCGGGCGGAGCGGGGCCTGATCTTCCTGTTCGGGGAGGACGGCGAAGAGATGGAGCCGGTCGTGGCGCGCAACGTCGAGCGCCAGACGATCAAGGACGCCACCGCCTACAGCCGCACCATCCTGCGCGAGGCGGGGCGCGGGCGGGCGATCCTGTCGCACGACGCGTTGCAGGACAACCGGTTCCGCGAGTACCGCAGCGTCGCCCGGTTCCACATCCGCTCCCTGATGTGCGTGCCGCTGTCGCTGCGCGGCCGGACCATCGGCACCGTGTACGTGGACACGCGCGCCCCCGGCGTCGTCTTCGACCGCGAGGACCTGCGCTTCCTCGAGGCATTCGCTGCCCAGGCGGCCGCCGCGGTCGAGAATGCCCAGATGTTCGAAGGGGTGCGGCAGGAGAACGAGAGTCTCAAGCAGGCGGTGCGCGAGCGTTATGGCTTCGAGAGTCTCGTCGGCCGCAGCCAGGGGATGCGCGACGTCATCGAGACTCTCGCCCGGGTCGCACCGAGCAGCCTCCCCGTGCTGATCTTCGGCGAGAGCGGCACCGGCAAAGAGCTGGTGGCGCGCGCCATCCACACCAACAGCCCCCGGCGCGAGCGCTCGTTCCAGACCGAGAACTGCGCCGCCTTCAGCGAGACGCTGCTCGAGAGCCAGCTCTTCGGCCACGTGCGGGGCGCCTTCACCGGCGCCGACACTGCTCACCGCGGCCTCTTCGAGCAGGCGGACGGCGGCACCCTCTTCCTCGACGAGGTCGGCGACATGAGCCTGGCGATGCAGAGCAAGCTCCTGCGCGTCCTGCAGAACGGCGAGATCCGCGCGGTCGGGTCGGAACAGGTGAAGCGGGTCAACGTGCGGATCGTCTCGGCGACCAACCGCCCGCTCGAGGACCTCATCCGCGAGAAGAAGTTCCGCGAGGACCTCTACTACCGCCTGCGCGGCGTGCCGGTGTCGCTGCCCCCCCTGCGCGACCGGCGCGACGACGTCCCCCTGCTGGTGGACCACTTCCTCACGAAACTGGCGAAGACCGACGGCAGCCCGCGTCTCAAGGCCGAGCCGGCCCTGCTGCACCTGCTGGCCCGGATGGAGTGGCGCGGCAACGTCCGCGAACTGGAGAACACCATCTACCGGCTGGCGCTCTACGCCGAGAACGGCGTCATCACCGCCGACGCGGCACGCCAGGACCAGGAACTCCTCGGCAGGAGTGCGTCGATGACGGGATCGTCATCGCGGCCGGCTCCCGCGCCCGCGTTCGAGGGGCCGCGCACCCGCCCGCGCAGCGTGGACCTGAGCCGGGCGGAGATCAAGCGGGCGCTGGGCGAGGCCTCCGGCAGCCGCGACGAGGCCGCCAGAATCCTCCAGGTGAGCCGTGCGACCCTGTTCAGAAAGATGAAGGACCACGGCCTGACGACGCGGGAAGGCCCTCCCGGGCGCCCCGCCAGGACCTCTGAGGCCTGAGCCACGAGGTCTGGAGACTTCAAGCGGTCTCCAGGCCTGGCCAGAGGCGCTGAGACTCATCATGAGACTCACTCAGCGTCCAAGTCTCTGATAAGTAGAAGGTTGTATACGAGAGACTGAGACCGCGCCGATCGTCTCCAGCCAGAGTGACATAACTGCAATCAAGTCAGCATGTTAGCCACAATCAGGCGCTGAGCCACAGTCTCACTGCCTGCTCATCAGGGCTGCGGACAGGAACCTCCCGACCGGGCCACGTGTCAGACAAGTCGCTTTGTTGCAATCAGATACGCCAGCTTCGTACCATTGTTTACGGATCTGGTATCCGGGTTGCTCTTAGGGGTGGCAGATGAGGACGATATCTGAGTCGCCTCGGGAGGATACGATGAAGAAAATGACCGCAGTGATTGCAGTGGTGATGGTTCTCAGCGTGGCGATGCTCTCCGCGACCCCGGCTTCCGCGGCGCCCCAGATTTCGTCCATGAAGACCCCGCCGGCCGCAGCTTTCGGGCTCCTGGAGCGGGTGATGCAGCTGTTCGGCTTCCGCGTTGGCGGGACAACCGCGACGGTCACTGGCGCTCCGGCCCCCACGACCTCGACCGATGAAGTTATCTGGGGCGGCAGTGGCAGGTGTCTGATCCCGGGGTCCTGCAGGTAATCCGCTTTTCGTTACGCCAAAGGGCGGGCCACCCAGTGGCCCGCCCTTTTTTCTTTCTGTTGCGTCACGCTCCCAGCAAACTAGATTTCGGATGCGTGTCGCGCATTCAAGCCTTCCTCCAGGAGCATGCAGCGAGACTCCTGTCACAGTCTCTCACTGCGTCCGTATACCTATGCTCGCCTAGAGAGGGACACCCGTTTGTTCTTAAGGTATACGCTAGTACTAACAGATACGACTCCTCATGCAACCGCACAGTCGAAGAGCAATTCTCTCGTGAACTGTCAGTGCTCGTCCGCCTATCGCACCCTCACATCCAACGCCTGCAAGGGTGGGGATGGCTAGCTGACACGCAAGCGCCGTTTCTCATATTGGCGTACGCACCTGGGCAGGACGCCCGTAATGCTGCCCAAGCTCTCTCACATTCCAGACTCCTGAGCCTGTCTGTTCAACTGGCGAGAACAATTGAGTTCTGCCATCGTCGTGGCGTCATCCACGGAGACATCGCGCCATCCAATATTGTCATCGGAGAGTCCGGTATTCCGCCTCAGGACCGAATAACCCTCGTCGACTTTGCTTCTTCACGCACGGCACTGTCTAGCTCGACTTGCAGTTCTCTAACCCTTACGCCCGATTATGCTGCCCCCGAACTCCTAGTCACACGCGAGCCCACTCCAGCTACGGACATCTACTCTCTTGGCTTGGTCCTCACGACACTCTTTGAGTCTCGACCCAGTAGCGCCACCGGGCCGAGTGCCCCAAAATCACGCGACTCGATTGCTCAGGACCTTAAGCCCTTGCTTGCTCGCATGACGCATCAGCGACCCGAGCAACGCATTTCCTCAGCAGGGAGGGTTGCAGTAGAGCTATCTGAGATTGCCCGAACGCATGGAGTACCGACTGATGATTTCACCATCGCACCCTATGTGAGCGCCGTAGTCCCGGCCGGATTGGATGTTCACCTTCGTGACGTCGCCGATCTGTTAACGCATGCGCGCGCCGCCACTCACGCCATCCACTACATCCAGATACTCGGCCCCCCAGGATCTGGCAAATCCACCCTGGTACGAGAAATCGCATGGCTGTGCAGTCAACAGGGCTACCTCGTCGACATCAATTCCCCTTCGGCGAGCGGGGTCGCGACTACGCGCATTGTGGGACAGACTCGCCCACGTCTGCTGATCTATGAACATGACCTACCTAGTGCCCCGATGCCCCTTGAAGATGCAGAGTACCCACGAATAATCCTTACGGTAGGCTCATCCTCTGCTCTGCCCCACCACGTCGCGCAGGCACATGATGAGTGTCCTAGAACTCTTTCGACGTACAGATTAGCTCCCCTTTCCACAGCGGACCTAAGAACGTCCGTATTGGCCACACTAGGCCTCTCCGATGTACACCCTGTTCTTTCCAAAACTCTTCACGAGTGGTCTGGTGGTGTACCTTTGCTAGCGTGGGAATGCATCCAGCAATGGGTCGACACTGGACAGCTAGGTCTGTCCTACGACTCTCTATTGCAGAGCACCACTACCCTCACAACCCCTGAGAGGGGCGGTACTGGCGCTGCGCGCATTCTGGATTCGATCGATGCGTCGTCCTTCACGTTGCTGGAATACCTTCTAGTGTGTCTCCAGCCTATTACCGCTTCCGTGTTGGCACATGCAGCTGGTACGTCACGCGACTACGTCAGCGCAGGCCTATCCCACCTCGCTGACTTGGGTGTTGTGGTTTGCGAGGGTACCCCTCCAACGTACGAGATTGCATCGCTGGCCATCAAGGCGGCCCTTGAGGGCAGAGTTGATACGTCACGCTCCGAACAGATTAGCGGACGACTTGCTGAGGCCCTGCTGGCCTCATCATCCACGGCACACGTGTTGGAGGCGGCTGCGCGACAATTTGCTCGTTCCGGTGACTTGACACGCGCCGCTTCACTATTTCTTGCTGTTGGAAGGCAGTATTGCGAGTCTGAGGAGCTAGACGGAGCTGCGAGATCACTACGGCGCGCCTTGTCGTTAGGCAGCCTGACTCCTGAAGAGCAGTTCACTACGCATGAGATGCTCGTTTCGATATTCCTTCGCCTCGGTCTGTACCAGGACGCCCTTTCCTTGGACTCATCTATAACCAGCCTCGAGGGTCTCCCCGACGACTTCGCTGTCCGCGCTCAGCTTCGCCGGGCCGAGATTGCCTATTCGATCGGCAGGTACTCCGAGGCGGCGAAGTATGCACGGCAGGCAAGGCGCTTGACGGCGCGAAGGGGTACTGCCGTCGATCAACTCAACGCCACGATTCTCCTTGGGCAGGCCCTCTGTTGGCTGGAACAACGAGATGCGGGGAGGTCACTCCTCTACAGGGCTGCATGCACGGCGCGCACACTTAAGGATCCG
>Ga0111538_10008348_pt1 | contig 13905 bp, 12 predicted proteins | sample SoiMethybrSBSTD1_FD_79669 | JGI IMG/M metagenome (GOLD analysis project Ga0111538, IMG submission 79669) | Bulk soil microbial communities from a Populus tree surrounding site in Tennessee, USA - Soil MetaG P. TD hybrid SBSTD1 (version 2)... | ecosystem: Environmental > Terrestrial > Soil >...
TATATACAGTGCAGATTAAAGTAATGCCGTTAAAGGAATTATTGGACCCGCAAGGGAAGGCCGTGTTGGGAGGATTGTCCAATCTGGGATTGAAATCTGTTTCCGATGTTCGGGTAGGAAAAAACGTAACACTGCAGGTGGAAGCCAATTCTCCCGAAGAGGCGAAGAACATCGCCGAGTCGGCAAGCAAGCAATTACTCGCTAATCCGGTGATGGAGTATTATGAGATCTCTTTGAGTTGATCTGTTGAATTGCCTGCGTACCATACAACAATTCAACAAATCAACAATGCTCTACCTGGTTCCTTGACCGATTGGAAATTTAAAAGATATAACGCTTCGCGCGCTGGAGGTTTTGAAATCGGTGGACTTGATCCTCGCAGAGGACACACGCACCACTTCACATTTGCTGAATCATTACCAGGTTACCAAACCAATTACTCCATATCATCAACATAACGAGCACAAAGTTCTGCAGCATCTTGTTGAACAGTTACAGGCTGGTAAATCGATGGCCCTCGTGACTGATGCCGGAACGCCTGGAATTTCTGATCCCGCTTTTCTTCTTGTAAGGGAATCTATCAAGGCTGATGTGAAAGTGGAATGCCTTCCTGGTGCAACTGCTTTTGTACCGGCGCTTGTGAATAGCGGAATTCCCACAAACCGTTTTGTGTTCGAGGGATTTATTCCACAAAAAAAAGGCAGGCAAACTTTGTTGAAAAAGCTGGCCGAAGAAGAAAGAACGATGGTGTTTTACGAATCCCCGATGCGCCTGGTGAAAACGCTTGGCGACTTCTGCCAATTCTTTGGAGAAGCGCGACAATGCTGCGTTTCACGGGAGTTAACCAAGGTGTTTGAAGAAAACAAACGAGGCTCCTTAAAGGACGTTCATGATTATTTCAAGGAGAGGGGAGTGAAGGGTGAAATTGTAATCGTCGTACAGGGGTTAGAGTAAGTTTTGCACATCTCTAACATGATTATATCAAATAAAGGAGAGATTTTTGCATAACCCATTAAAAAAATAGTTATGAAAAAAGGGACATTAATTTTTTTTCTCTCATTAACCTCTTTACTCATTGCCAATTCGGCATTCTCTCAAATCAGGAAGATACCTTCAAACGCAACAGAAAATCTTAAGCAAAAGTATCCGAATGCAGAAAGCGTAGAATGGAAGGATGCGATGTCACATTTTACCGCCAAATTCAAATTGGATGGAAAAGATTATGAAGCGCATTTTGATAGTGACGGCAATTGGAAAGAATCAATGGTAAAAGTGGAGCAGGCAGAATTGCCAGATGCCGTAAAAGATGGATTGGCAAAAAGCAAATATTCTGATTGGGAAATTGGAAAAGTAGAAAAAATAGAATCCGGAGATAAAGTACGTTATCGCTTGCAGGTAAAAACAGGTGATATCAAAAAGAAAATTCTTTACTTCACACCAGAGGGAAAACTTACAAAGGACAGCACCACCTTGTGGTTCTAATGATATTACAAGTATTAGATCTTAGGATAATTTCCAAGAAAGTTTAAACTCCAGTTTGCAACATCTAAGAGCCAAATATCACCAGTTGGTTCCCGGATCTTGCATCCTGGAGTTTTCGTTTGGTTCCCAAGGTGCTTCGCGAAGTAGAGAATCAGGATCGCACCCGGCAACTCGTTCCTTTTAGTTCTTTGTTTCTGTATCTTGATTTTATTTTTTTGTTATTCCCTTAAAGTAGTATTGTTTTTTATCAGTCGCTTACCGTACATTCGTTTTCCGTATCTCCTTCCCTATAACGAAATGCTCTAGCCTCTCCATAATTAGACCCTAACCTTTCACCCTCCGAAAATTTATTGGTTTGCAGTAGCCCTTAATTCAATCGACATGATTGATAAAGCCTTGTCCTTTGTCGCATCTGAAGTCAATAAGTATATTGATTCCAAGAAAGGAGTTGTTACGCCTGCTCGACTAATTCTTGGCAATCCCGTAAATATTGTTGAGCCTTCACTTCCCCTCAACACAGGTGATAGTCCCGAAAATCATCCCCTGATTCTTTCCTTAGTAAACATCGAAGAAGACAAAGTTTCGAAGCAGCCTGAAAATTTCAAGCGCATCGATGATCGGATCGTATACAAGAATCCAAAGATTCTACTGAACCTGTATTTGCTGTTTGTAGCCAATAGCAGGTTTTATGTTGAATCGCTAGAATTACTATCTCTCGTTATTCAATGTTTTCAATATCAAAAAGTATTTGATCCTGTTACGCATCCTGGTCTCGATCCAAGGATCCGCAAATTGATCGTGGAAATGTTCACACTGAATTTTGAGCAGGTAAATCATTTGTGGAGCACACTAGGTGGAAAATATATCCCTTCGATGTTATACAAATTAAAAGTTGTTCCTGTTGAAGATGACGCCATTGATGCAGAAGGAGAATTCATTCAAAAAATCAATGTCATTGAAGGTCACAACCCGATGAATTAAAAAGTATGGCAATAGAATATAAGATACTTTTCCAGGTGGAACTGCTCAATGATTATTTTGCTGATGAAAAGGCGAGGCATCTTGAAATAGTTCCTGCTGATGACACAGTATCTTTGATGAGGAATCAACAGATGCTTTACCGCCAGCTCGGCAATCGGCTCATTTTGTTATCGAAAGTGGACAGCGGTGGCAAACCGTATATTCCCTTGAGTCCTTCAACGGTTTTTAGGTTCTACGTTCAAATTGCAGATTACCCATTCCTGCAATATTCAAGTTTACCGTTTGATCCGGCATCTGCGCAGCGATATTATTTCACAAACCGTATTGAGAATTCAGTTACGAGTGCCAATCCTTTGTACTCGAAGAATTATATTTCCCAAAAACTCGACTCATTATATAATACGGCAACCAACTACAAGGCGGGCGATCTTGTTATCAATAACATCACCGATAAGGAAATACATGAAGCAGTACGGAAAGGCATCAACAAGCCCTTGAACGATCCTGGATTTTGGTTCAAACGCACTACGGCTGCTACGCCCAGGCAATACGTACACAAAGGAGATTTGCATGCATTTGCCGGCTCACCTTATTATTTTCATTTGGCAGCGTCTGCTGCGAAAGTTGGCGTTAATGCTTTCAGATTTGATGGAACAACAAATTCCTTTTCCCAGGCAGTATCAGCGTCCACACTTGAATTTGAGTCTTCCATCCAGGATATACCCGTTAATACAAACACCCTTATTCCGGGGAATTATAAAGTCTATTTCACCTACGACGGAAATGAAGAAAACCAGGAAATTTATTTTGACCCTGGAATGTTACTGAACGGAAGAATTGGTGTAATCGAGATATTCAACAATCTTGCTGCAGCATCACCATATTCTTTTCTTGATTCAACTGGCAAGATCAAAGAGCCCGCAACAAAATTCACGCTACGTTTTCCTAACAGGATAGCGTATTGGAAATACATAACAAAGACCGATTCTGTAAAAGCCGTGAAAGAGAAAAACAACGCGTTCATGTTTGGACCGGCGGGAGCACTCGAGTTTTTAACCACTGCTCCGGTTGCCTTTTCAGAAAAGCCATACAACATCGTGATCGATTTTAAGAAAGATGCCGGATCTCCAAACGTGGATATTGAGGGTATTAAAAATGGTTCGTACCTGCAAATCAAAAAAATTCCTCTTCCACCTGATGAAACTTTTGACTGTTCAGAAATCTACCTGAATTATTAACCATAAAAAAACCTTCATCATGGCAACAGTTTATAAGACGCCGGGAGTATACATAGAAGAAATCCCAAAATTTCCGCCCTCCATTGCACAGGTGGAAACGGCTATACCGGCGTTTATTGGCTATACCGAAAAAGCAGACAAGATAATACCCGGCGATCTCCTCAATGTTCCCATTCGCATTGGTTCGCTGATAGAATTTGAAGCACTCTTTGGTGCTGGTGCTTCCCCTACCATTAATGAGGTTATCATTGATGAGACAAACAATTTTATTTCGGCTAACATCAGTAACAGTTTTTATCTATACGACAGTTTACGGCTTTTTTATTCCAATGGAGGAGGAGATTGTTATATTGTTTCTGTTGCCACGTATGCCACTGCTGCCAAGTCGGCAAGTGAATATACGACTGCCGGGAAAGGAATCAGCGCACTCGAAAAATTTGATGAGCCCACTATCATCGTGTTACCAGATATTACATTAATCGCAGCAGATGGAATGTATGACGTTCAGAAAGCTGCCTTGAGTCAGTCTGCGATATTACAGGATAGAGTAGGAGTGTTCGATTTGAAAAGAAGCGATCCGAAAGGAGTTGAATTCCGCAATAAGATCGGCATCAATGATCTTAAGTACGGAATGGCCTACACACCATGGCTGAAAGTGAATCTTCCAAAAACGCTGAAGTACGCGGATGTGAAAGGCAAGATCAAGAAAGGCAGTACAACCGTTGCGCTAAACACGCTTACAACCGACGCAGACATTCTTACCAGGCTCACGGACGTTGACAACATTTCCTTGGATGTTGGAAAAATTGCTACTCAAACAGCTACGCTTTCTATTCCGGCCAATACACTTCGTGATAAGTTCAATCAATTAGAGGCAACTTATTTTTCGGCTAAAACTGCCGGCAATTTCCAGGCTGTGTTTGAGTTCCTGTTTAATATTGCCGATGCGATAGAGGTATATGTTGGCGCTACGCCTGCCGCAATCAGCAACACCGCACTAAAAGACAAAGTAAAGGCGGCTATCACATCCGATCTACGAGGCATTTATAATACGCTCATTACTTATGAGCAAGAGGCTACAGCCAAAATAGCTGGCTACAACTCACGGTTTGATGAAGCGCCTGTACCCACTGCCGCTGAATGGGGAACTATTTTTAGTGCGCCAGCCGGTGCAAGTAGTATCATGAGTGGAGCAAACGACCAGGAAGAAATGGATAGTATGATTGACAATGTGAGAGTGGAGTTTGAAAAAATCAATTTTATTTACCTGGATAGTATTTTAAAGGCATCTACAACATCGGCAGCGGATCTGGATCTGAAATTGCAGGCAGCCTTTCCGATCTATAAAGGAATTCTCACTGGAATAAATAATACAATGACTGCGATGCCGCCATCTGGTGCAGTAGTGGGCATCTATGCAATGGTTGATAGAACGAGAGGTGTGTGGAAAGCTCCTGCAAATGTGAGTCTCAATGTGGTTATTGAACCCGATACCGTATTCACCAAAACAGAATTGGATGCGCTCAATGTTGATGTTGTTGCCGGAAAATCCATCAACGCCATTCGCACTTTCTTCGGAAAGGGAACGCTGATTTATGGAGGAAGAACGCTTGCAGGAAACGACAATGAATGGCGATATGTGAGTGTGCGAAGATTTTTCAATATGGTGGAAGAATCAACGAAGAAAGCTACCGAACAATTTGTATTTGAACCTAACGATGCCAACACCTGGGTGAAAGTACAAGCGATGATTGAAAATTTCCTTATTGTGTTGTGGAGGCAGGGCGCCTTGCAGGGAGCGAAACCAGAGCACGCCTTTTATGTGGCAGTTGGTCTTGGAAAAACAATGACTGCGCTTGATATTCTTGAAGGACGAATGAATGTTGAGATTGGACTGGCCGTTGTTCGACCTGCGGAATTCATCATCCTCAAGTTTTCTCATAAAATGCCAGAATCCTAACGGATGAAGCACCAAAAATAAAATGACAAATCACAAAAAAGCATCAAAGAATCAAATTACAAATAAGCACCAAATTATAATACCCAATGTGTACGAGATTTTTGGATTTTGGAGATTGTTTAATGCTTTGTATTTGAAATTTATTTGGTTTTTGTTTTTTGGGATTTGTGATTTCGAAATTAGATCTCTAACAAATTAAAACATCCATAAAATGGCAGAATATCCTCTTCCGAAATTTCACTTCCAGGTAGAATGGGGCGATGCAAAAGGTACAGTTGCATTCACAGAAGCAACAGGACTCGATCATCAGGTAGAAGCTATCGAATATAGAGAAGGTTCCAGCCCAGTCTATTCAAAAATTAAAATGCCTGGTCTGCACAAATTCAGCAACATCACTTTGAAGCGCGGAACATTTGTTGGTGATACCGGTTTTTATGACTGGCTGAACACAATAACTCTAAATAAGGCACAACGGCGCGATATCGTGATCAAGTTACTTGATGAAACACATCAACCAGTGTTTGTTTGGAAAGCTGTAAATGCATTTCCAATAAAAGTTCAGGCAAGCGATCTGAAAGCAGATGGTAACGAAGTTGCCATTGAGTCCATGGAAATTGCGCATGAAGGCCTCAGCCTAGTGAAATAGAAAATTATTCCCGGGTTCGCTAAATCAAAAGAAATGGCCGGAGAAGCTCTGCCTATTGCAGGCGGTTATTATCCCCCTGTAGGTTTTCATTTCAAAGTGGAGTTTGAAGGTGTTAGTGGTGATAACGAATCACGCTTTCAAACTGTGACTGGTCTCAACGTTGAGTACGATGTGGAAACCATCAAGGAAGGAGGTGAGAACAGGTTTGAGCATAAATTGCCAGGGCGCACGAAGTATCCTGATCTTTCTCTCAAGCGGGGAATGTTGGTGGGATCAGAAATTATCCAATGGTGCCTCGATGCATTTCAGAATCGGACATTTCAACCAAAAACAATTCTTATAAAACTGTTGAATGAAAAACACGAGCCACTCAAAACCTGGAGGGTGTTGAAGGCATGGCCGAAGAAATGGGCCGTGACCGACTTCAACGCGCAGGAAAACTCGATTGTTGTTGAAACGCTCGACCTGAGTTATAGTTTCTTCACTATTCAATAAACCATTATGCCACTAACTATTCGGGAATTGCATATCAAGGTTTCTGTAGAACAACCTGGAGTTCCGAGTGCACAGCGACCGAAGAAGCCGCCCACGCCGCAAGACGAAACTCAGGACAAGCAGCAGCTCATCGCAGATTGTGTGGAGCAGGTAATTCAAATCATCAATGAGAAAAAAGAAAGATAGATGCCTGGAACGGGACAATTAAGCAAGATGCGCATTGAAGCGTACACTGGTCCTGAATTAAGAGATGATCAGTTAGCGGGAACATTTTACGCGTTGGTGAATCCGGAGAATTACTCTGTTGAAACCAAGATGGAAATGCAGGAAGGACAAGGCCAGGGTACAAGTGCGGCGCAGCAACGTTTTACGATGAAACTGCCCGAAGAATTTTCGTTCGAGTTTCTATTCGATAATACAGGAATTATTGATGGCAATCCAAAGTCAGACATAACAGAAGATCTCGACAACTTAAAAGAATTGTTGATCAAATACGATGGCGACATTCATGAACCTCGTCATCTAAAATTGATCTGGGGAACTTTCTTGTTTCGTGGGAGAGTCAGCTCAATTAATGTTCAATACAAATTATTCAATCCTGATGGATCGCCCATCAGGGCATTGGTGAAAGTTACCGTCAAACAAAGTGAGGAGGAGAACAGGCGTACTGCAGAGGAGAACAGGCAATCACCAGACCTCACGCACATCAGAACGGTGAAGCTGGGCGATACACTGCCGTGGTTGTGTTATAAAATCTATGGAGATCCCAAATATTATTTGCAAGTAGCGAAGGTGAATTCGATCGTGAATTTCAGAAAATTAAAAGTAGGCTCACAGATCTATTTTCCTCCTATAGCCAAGTCAACAAAATGAGCAACGGAGCTACCATACCGTCATCACAACCAAAATCAGTTTGCACATTCAAAATCCTCTCTGAAGGAAATGAAGTGCCTGCAACGTATCACCTTGCAAGCATCATTGTGAACAAAGAAATCAATAGAATCCCGACAGCAACAGTAATCTATATTGATGGAAATCCGCAGGCTCAAACTTTCGAATTGAGTAATGCCGCAGAATTTGAACCGGGCAAAAAGATAGAAATCAAAGTAGGATGGAGGAGTGATCTTGAAACAGTCTTTAAAGGCGTAGTAATAAAGCAGGGCATCAAAGTGCGCAATAGCAATTCAATATTGATCGTAGAGTGTAAGGATGAAGCGGTGAAGATGACCATCGCAGCAAAGAGCAAATATTTCAAAGACGTAAAAGATAGTGACATTATGGATGAGTTGATTGGAAAATATTCATTGCAAAAAGATATTGAGGCAACATCCATTACACAGAAGGAAGTGGTGCAATACAATTCAACAGATTGGGATTTCATGCTGTGTCGTGCCGATGTAAATGGGAAAATATGTGTCGCCACTGACGGTAATATTAAAATTGCGAAACCTGATTTCAGTGCCACACCAGTTCTTACTGTTCAATACGGCGCAACGGTGTTGGACCTGGACGCAGAGATCGATGCAAGACTACAATTGAAAGGTGTAAAGGCCGCCGCGTGGAATCCGGCTGATCAAGCTTTGCTCGATACGGTTGAAGCCGCGGAGCCTTCCATTCCTGCTGCAGGAAATCTGAGTGCTGATACCTTGTCGCAGGTAATGAATGATGATCCTTTTACTCTTGTGCATACCGGTCCTATAGCGGAACCAGAATTGCAACAATGGGCCGATTCCAAATTGTTGAAGAACCGGTTAGCAAAAATCAGGGGTAGAGTAAAGGTGGATGGATTTGCGGCTATCAAGCCTGGTGACATTTTACAATTGAATGGTGTTGGTGATCGCTTCGAGGGAAAATTATTGGTGACAGGCATTCGTCAGGAAGTGGAAGAGGGTGATTGGCATACCGTGGTTCAGTTTGGAATGCAACCCGATTGGTTTGCTGATACCTACAAACTGGAACAACCCAAGGCCGGTGCCATGTTGCCTGCTATCGAAGGATTGCAGATTGGAATTGTCACCAAGCTGGAGGGTGATCCTGATAACGAAGATAGAATCCAGGTACGGGTGCCTGTTATACATAAGGAAGATGAAGGTGTATGGTGCCGCATTGCTACGTTAGACGCGGGCAACGAGAGAGGAACTTTCTTTCGACCGGAAATTGAAGATGAGGTTGTGGTTGGATTTCTCAATAATGATCCACGACATGCTGTGGTATTGGGAATGTGTAACAGCAGTGCAAAGCCAGCACCACTTCCTGCTTCGGATGATAATCATGAGAAGGGATATGTATCCCGAAGCAAAATGAAAGTGATTTTTAATGACGATAAGAAAACCATCACTATGGAAACTCCTGCAGGAAACAAATTTATCATCACAGAAGAGGATACAGCCATAAAGATGGAGGATCAGAATGGGAACAAATTCACTATGAATGCAGATGGCATTAAACTCGAAAGCGCGAAGGATATTATTCTCAAGGCAACAGGTGATGTAAAATTTGAAGGAGTAAATGCAGAAGGCAAAGCCAGTGCAAGCATGAAGATGCAAGGTAGTTCTTCTGCAGAATTTTCTTCAAGTGGGAGTTGCACTGTGAAAGGAAGTACGGTGATGATCAACTGATCAAACCTCCATTGTTTCTAAAACCCCGGAGGTTTTGAATCCAGTATCCAGTATCCAAAATTGAACGACTAACTAAATTAAACTTCATGCCGTTAGCAGCAAGAGTCGGTGACATGCATACTTGTCCAATGGTGAATCCTGGACCCGTTCCGCACGTGGGCGGACCAGTACTGCCTCCAGGTTGTATTACCGTACTCATTGGCGGAATGCCAGCTGCGAGGGTAGGAGATATGCTCACTTGTACGGGACCTCCTGACACCATCGCGGCGGGATCGGGAACTGTAACGATCGGTGGAATGCCCGCGGCTCGAATGGGTGATAGCACGGCACATGGCGGCTCAATAGTAGCGGGATGCCCAACTGTAATCATTGGCGGTTGATAGAAACAATTTTTTATGGCAGATGACTTCATCAATAAGGACTTTCTGGGAAGAGGCTGGAGCTTCCCCCCAACTTTTGATAGAGGGGCCAGGAAAGTAGTCATGACAGAAGACGTTGAAGATATAAGGAACAGCCTTTCCATTCTTTTGGCTACCGCAGTTGGAGAGCGAGTAATGAATGTGAGTTACGGGTGTAATCTTGAACCCTATGTATTCGAATCGATGGATACAACTTCCATCACGATTCTTAAAGATAAGATCACTACTTCCATTCTCTTTTTTGAACCAAGAATAGAAGCAGAGAAAATTACGATGAATACTGATAGACTAATTGAAGGTGTTTTATTGATTGAGATAGAATATAGAGTGAGAGCAACAAACTCGAGATACAATTTTGTTTATCCTTTCTATGATAACGAGGCAACGGAGATACAAGCATTGATCACCAATTTTCCATTGTAAGCAATGGCCGACTGCAGTAAAAATAAGAATCCATTGATCAGGGGCGGTTACAATCAGCAACAACGCCGATTGGCTGGATTGCAGCCTGGATATGTGAAAGTTGATGAACGCAATTTCGAACATTGGATTGACTTCGCGCGAAACTTCGGCGCCTATATCAAATATTACAATAATTATGACCAGGTTGAAGGTAATTGGCAACCATTCTTTGAATCCGACGTTTCTGCGCAACTCTCAATCATTGCTGTGCAGAATGTTGAAGATTATCGGCTGTCTATAAAATCCTTATTTAGTTCTCTTCAGTCAAAAGATTTTAAGAATAATGAACCGAAATTGAAAGAGAACTTTGGACTCCTCTTCTCAGCAACGTTTACACTTGCAAAGCAAATAGACCTTATCAACTATCGACTGCCTGAAGAAGTATTGTTGAAAAATATCATTACCAATCTTATTCAAACGAAGCTCAGGCCAGCATTTCGCCGGCTCCTGCAATATTACTTTGAAGCGAAAGCCTTTCAACCTGCAACCGGGTTGATTTCGGAGATGGACAAGCCAGGTTGGAAGATACTTGGTGGAACGGTGAGGCAGGCATCTACTATAGTGACAGAAGGACTACTTCCTATATGGAAGCCCGATACCTTCACCGACTGGAATAACTATGTATCATTTTATTCCAATCCTGCCAATCATGATTACAGTATTTATGGAACAACAGCGGCGGATACCAATATAGCAGACGTAGCCGAATTGTATCAACGCATCAATCATGCAGTCAATCACAATCTATTTTCATCTCTCTTCGATGAATTCTTAAAAGCATTCGCAAAGATCAAGTCGGAATCAATTCTCTATCTTGAAAAAACGCTGAATGATTGGAATACGCATGAGCCTTACTATGCATTGTTTTTGACATTCCTGAAATTGTTCAAGGTTTCGCAGGAACAAATGAATGGAATAGCAGGACGGCATCTCGATTTCTATTACCAGGAAGTCTTGCAGTTAAAACCCAAACCAGCTCTTCCTAATCATGCTCACCTGGTATTTGAACTGGCAAAGCCAGTGAATAGTTATTTACTTCCAAAAGGAACTCTCTTTAAAGCTGGCAAGGATAGTTTAAAGAAAGATGTGTTTTATAAACTGGACGATAACATCGTCCTTAATAAAGCAACTGCGGTTGAATTCAAATCTTTCTTTAAGGCAGGAGGTGCTGAAGCCGGATTCAACGGAATGCTGTTCGCCTCACCTATTGCTAACTCAGCCGACGGTTTGGGAGCTCCTATCAAAACGCCAGCTATGGAGTGGTCTTCGTTTGCTAATAAGGTTTATGTAGACGGCGCTTTCAAGAGTATTGCAATGCCGGAAACTTCCGTTGGTTTTGCAGTTGCGTCACATTATTTATTACTGAGCGAAGGAGAAAGAAGGATATACCTAAAACTGTTTGCTGATAACAATTCCGCGCTGCGCAATAAAAAGTTTTCTTTTTATCTCACAACAGCCAAGGGTTGGTATCAGGCGAATGCCACATTCAATACCGGGTCAGAAGGATACGCCAACAACTATGGACAATTCGTTATAGATATTCCATCATCTGCACCGCCCATTGTAGGTTATTCGGCAAAAGTGCATGGTGAAACTTATGATACAGCTCTTCCAATATTGAAAGTGATCCTGGAGAACAAAGCCGGCGATCCACAGTATGATTCCTTGAAGGATGTACATCTCACGCGATTGAAACTGAAAGTTGCAGTAGGAAGCGAGAGCCAACCATTTAATCAAACAGGGATCAAAACCTTATCACTTCAAAATGATGTGGGCATTTTAGATCCCGCAAAACCTTTTCTACCTTTTGGTCCGGCTCCGAAAAAAGGCGCCGCATTCGTCATCGGCAACAAGGAGGTGTTTGAAAAGAAGAATGCAGAATTCCGTTTTTCCATTGAATGGGATGGACTACTCGAATCACAAAAAGATTTTGATTTCAACCTGGTAGATAGATTTTATCCTACAGCCAAAATTCAGTTTCTTGAAAATGGCCAATGGCTCGATGCACCTTTCACTCAATTGATCCAGGATTGGCAAACGAATGGAAAGAAACAGTCTACTGAACCGGGCGAAGTAGAAATAATTTGGGGCAGATTAGCCAAAATTTATTTTCCTTCCGACTATGAGGCCATCCACGCCAACGCCTCGGTAGATCCGGATGATGAGTACAAAGAATATTCTATCAATAGCCGCAATGGATTTATGCGGCTCCTTCTCACCGCAGATTTTCAATTTCAGGAATATCAAACAGCACTGATCAATCATCTCATCGGAAAAGCTAACCAATCAATAGCTGCTGATGTAGAAGCACCTAAAGAACCTTATACTCCAAAGATCAGGTCCATTTATTTAAGCTATACCGCGGAAGTTGAATACAATCTTTCGACGACTGACGCTTCTCAATTTGAAAATAGAGATCAGAGATTCTTTCATATATATCCTTTTGGTCAGGCGGAGCAACACGCGTTTTTATCCGGTGCGGGTTCAGTGTTCCTGTTCCCGCAGTTCAAACATGAACAACGAAATGAGGAAGGACTGCTTGTAAGAACCGATAGTATATCAGAGTTCTATATCGGCATTAAAGATCTTTTCCCATCGCAGGTATTGACATTGCTTTTCCAACTTGCCGAAGGCACTGCCGATCCATTGCAGTTGAAACCAGAGCCACACATTTCCTGGAGTTACCTTAGCAAGAATGCATGGATAACATTCAATAAACTTGATGTAATTGATCAAACCAATCAATTGGTGCAATCCGGCATTGTTACATTTAGTTTTCCGGACAATGGAACTAATACCAACAGTTTGCTCCCGTCGGGACTTCACTGGATAAGAGCGTCTATTGCCCAATCAGCAGAAGCTGTTTGCAAAATAATTTCAATAACAGCACAGGCGGCAGTGGTGACATTTGATGACCAATACAATGCCAGTGATTTCCTGTTGGCACCGTTGCCTGCGAAAACCATTTCAAAATTAAAAGAGCCGATTTCCGCAATCAAGAAAATCACTCAGCCTTACGCATCTTTTGGCGGTCGTGCTACCGAAACCGCCGAGCATTTTTATATGCGGGTAAGCGAACGATTGCGGCACAAGCAAAGAGCCATCACCATTTGGGATTATGAACATTTAGTATTGGAAGCGTTTCCTCAGATCCACAAAGTGAAATGCCTCAACCACACCCGGTATGAGCCCGGAATTTTCTATAATGAAATTTCACCCGGGCACGTTACGATAATTACTATACCGCAATTGAGAAATCAAAATGCGATCAATCCACTTCGCCCATATACTTATCGCGCCGATTTGGAGAATATCAAGCAATACCTCAGAAAATTAATTTCCTGCCACGTGCAATTACATGTCGAAAATCCAAGATTTGAGGAAGTGCGAATGCAAATGATGGTGAAGTTTTTTCCAGGCTTTGATGAATCCTACTATACTGCCTTGCTGCAGCAGGAGATCACTTCTTTCCTGACGCCGTGGGCATCGTCAGACACTACGGATATTGAATTTGGTGGCAAGGTCCACAAATCTGTTATGATCAATTTCATTGAAGAGCGGTCATATGTCGACTATATAACTGACGTAATGATGTTTCATGATA